>Ga0163150_10001508_pt1 | contig 38954 bp, 20 predicted proteins | sample OliLakLV19P2IB_FD_148628 | JGI IMG/M metagenome (GOLD analysis project Ga0163150, IMG submission 148628) | Freshwater microbial mat bacterial communities from Lake Vanda, McMurdo Dry Valleys, Antarctica - Oligotrophic Lake LV.19.P2.IB | ecosystem: Environmental > Aquatic > Freshwater > Lake >... | reverse complement strand
GCCTTTTACATCAGAGGCTTCGACGATTTCGTTACCTCCATCGCCGCTCCGATTGCTACCGGCTGGAACGACAGTTGCCGGACGGGAATTACACCCGCTGGAGATGCACAGCTTTGCACGGCGCACCTAAATTTAGGAGTGGCCACAACACTGACGCCAGGATCAATCGTCACGGGGGCACTAGATCTGGCTAGCGAAACCGATACGTATAGGTTTGCAGCAACTGCTGGCAGTCGATACTACTTCGATTCACAAACGTTAGCTGCGCAGAATGCGCAATGGCGATTGCAGGATCCCCTTGGACGCACTGTCGCATCGGCTTATCTTGGTACCGACATGGAACCCGCAACCTTGTCGATGACCGGTCAATATACGCTTTTGATCGAAGGGTATCCATTCGATTCGGGGACTATCGACTACACGTTCCTTGTACAACCCGTGGTGGACGCTGCACCGGTTGCTTTGAATGTTGGGTCGACGGTCGCGGGAAATATCTCTGTTGCTGGGGAAAGGGATCGTTATTCATTTACGCTCGGTGCAAGCAGCCGATTGTTATTCGACGCTCTCGTGAAAACTGGCGCTATGGTTTGGAGCCTTGAAGGGCCATCGGGCGTCATTGTTACTAATCGAAATTTGGAATCCGACTCGCTCTATTGGTCGGGCATCGATCCAGTTCTGGATTTAATAGCAGGGAATTACCAACTGACAATCGATGGTTCAGGAGATGTGACCGGTCCCTATTCTTTCAGGTTTTCGAATCTAAACTCCGCCACGCCGCTGACGCCAGGGGCTTTGGTTTCGGGAGTTATCGATCCTGCGAATGAAGCGGATATCTACCGGTTTACGGCCAACGTAGGCGAACGATTCTACTTTGATACGCGGACGACCCTGCCGCAAAATACGGCGTGGCGATTGATCAGTCCCATTGGAACGACATTATTCTCGTCGCAACTCGGCGCGGACGTCGAACCGGCTCCCTTTACCATTGCGGGGCAGTACGCGCTGCTTATTGAAGGTTATTTTTACGAAACAGTGACAACGAATTATTCGTTTGTCGTTCAACCGGCCTTCGATGTTGCACCCACCGCATTGACGCTTGGGGCAACGACCAATGGAGATATTTCAGTTCCTGGCGAGAACGATCGATTCAGTTTTACGCTCGGGGCCAACAATCGACTCTCCTTCGATGCTTTAGTGACCGCTGGCAGTATCGTGTGGTCGTTAACCGGTCCGGCAGGAATTATTGACGCCGATCGACAGCTTCAAAATGACACATACATTAACAATTCGACTCCGATCCTAGATCTCATTGCCGGTGCATACGTGCTTACCATAGAAGGCGCTGACGGAGCGATGGGCGGCTATTCATTCCGCTTGCTCGACCTATTTGCGGCAACGGTCGTAACTCCTGGCACGTTAGTAACAGCGGTATTGGATCCGGCGAACGCGACCAATGCATACCGATTCACTGCATCCGCCGGTAACTCGTTTTATTTTGATGCGCAAGCCCTTGGTGGTTTGCAGAACGCAAGTTGGGTTCTCTTGGATCCTTTAGGTAGAAATACAACGATGAATTATCTCGGTTCTGATATGGAACCGGCGGCATTCACGATTTCGGGCACGTATACGCTTCTGGTCCAAGGGCATTTTTACGACACAAGTACAATCGACTATTCTTTTGTCATTCATCCGGTCGTCGATGCAACACCGCAAGCGATTGCCTTTGACGCAACGATTTCTAGCAGTATTGCAGTGCCCGGTGAACAAGATCGGTTTACTTTCACCGTGCCAGTCGATGGACATGTCTACTTTGATGTTCTGGAAGCCGCCGTTTCTGGTAGCGGACGACTCAAGGGACCTGGGTTTGACCAGACGTTTCCACTTGCCGACGCACTCGTCTGGAATCTGGTACCTGGTAGTTACGAGTTGATTATTGACGGTATCGGTGACGCGATCGGAGCATATTCATTTCGCTGCCTGAATCTTGGAGTAGCGACACCGCTGATACCAGGCAATCCGGTTGTCGGAACGCTGTCGCCAGCTAGCGAGACCGATTTCTTTTCTTTCCTCGCCAATGCGGGTGATCGCTTCTCGTTTGTCGCGGCGACAACTGACCCGCAATCTGCTAGCTGGCGACTGCTTGATCCGCTCGGGCGAAATGTGTTTAGCACTAATCTTGGCTCCGATGTAATCGATGTAGACTTTGCAATGAGCGGTATGTACACGCTGCTCATCGAAGGTCACCTCACCGATACGGGTACAACCAGCTATGGCTTCACCGCTAATTTTCTAAGCAACACGCCGCCCATTCCATTTCCAGGGACGCCTCTGACGTTCGAAGCGACGGTGACCAGCGATATTTCGGTTGCGGGAGAACAGGATCAGTACATCTTTACCCTTGCATCAAATAGCCGCTTGCTCTTTGATGCGTTGTTAACCCCAGTTGGAATTGCTTGGTCGCTAGAAGGTCCGGCCGGTTTTGCGGTTTCGAGTCGGCAATTTGAATATGACACACGGTATAATTGGGGAACCAATCCAGCAATCGATTTAATTCCTGGAAACTATCAACTGACTATCGACGGTAACGGAGATGCCATAGGCGATTATTCATTCCGCTTGTTGGATTTAGGTGCCGCAACTCCTTTAGCGCTCGGAGCGTTGGTAACGGATAGCCTCAATCCGGCCAACGAGACCAAGGCCTATCGCTTTACGGCCGCTGCAGGTGACAGGATTTATTTCGATGCACAGCCTCCCGGCAGCGTACAGAATGCAGGCTGGACGCTATTGAATCCATTTGGCAACGCGATTTTTTCATCGAGCCTCGCATCCGATGTCGAGCCAGCTCCGTTACCTTTCACTGGCCAATACACTCTAATTCTTGAAGGATACTATTATGATACAGGATTTGTTGATTATAGCTTCCGTGTGCAATCCGTTGATACCAAGCCTGCTGATAGTGTCTTGTCGCCGAATTCGATTCCTGAGAATCAGCCCAACTTGAGCGTAGTAGGTCTTTTTACGACCAGTGATGTCGATTCGTCAAGCGTTCAAAGTTACTCTTTAGTAAGCGGTATCGGCAGTACGGACAATGCGGCCTTCACCATCGATGGACATCAGCTCAAAACAGTAGCTAGTTTTAACTTTGAGGCTAAATCGACATATTCGATCCGGGTCCGAACGATAGATAATATTGGCTTGCTCTTCGAAAAAGTGTTCACGGTCAATGTCACGAATGTCAACGAGACTCCGACCAACATTTTACTTTCCAATAGTTCGCTTCCCGAGAACGCCGGTGCCAATGCAGTCATCGGTGTCCTTTCGGCGATCGATCAAGATTTCAGCGAAACCTTTACTTTTAACCTGCCAGTCGGCTTGAGCAACAATAGCCTCTTCAACATCAGCGGTACATCGCTGCGCGCCAACGCCTCGTTTAACTTTGAAGTCCAGTCGAGTTACACCGTTACTGTACGCGTCACCGATGCAGGCGGATTGACATTCGATAAAGTATTCACCATCAATATTACTGACGTCCCAGATAGTGGCACGGTCGACAATCGACGGGTCTTTTATAACCGATCGTCTAGCACCGCTTTCGGCGACGGATCTGGTAATCCAATCAACGCGATCGATTCGACTAAAACAGCATTAATGCCTGGACAGACTTCGAGTTTCGCAAACTATTCAAATTACGTTCGAGGACTCAATGGATTGCTCGTCGACATTAGTAACTTGGGTGGTCCGGTCACAACATCCGATTTTGTTTTTTCGGTCTGGAACGGAATAAGTGGCGGGGGCTTCGGGACACTGACTGCTTCGCCCACCATCTCGGTGATTTCAGGCGGTGGCTTGGGCGGTTCGTCGAGAATAAAGATTGAGTTCGGTGATAATGTCATTCGCGATACTTGGTTACGGGTTACGGTACTTGCAAACACCAACACCGGACTTAGCCTGAATGACGTGTTCTATTTTGGCAACGCGGTTGGCGATGTAAACGTCGGTAATGCGATGACGTCTCCCGTGACAGTTCAGTCAACTCTGAGCGACTATATGGCGGTTCGCCAAAATTTATCGGGCGGAGCGAACTCGGTTGGAGTTACCAACATCTATGACCTCAATAAAGACGGAAGAGTTAACCCGCTCGACATGAGTATTGTTCAACAGAACCAGCGGTCAAGAATCATCCGCCATTTTATTGCACCGGTATCGCTTCAGTTGTCGCCGACGACGCAAAGTCTGCTTTCAGCACAATTGTCGACACCGCTGATCGGCAATGTGTTGGCGTTTTCATTGACTTCCGGTTCAACGTTTTCGATTTCCAGTCAATCGTCAAGGCGTATACCGCCCATTACAATCGACACTGAGAAGGGATCGCAATCTAACGGCACGCCACTGGAAATTCAGAGTAGATCGTCGCAATCTGTCGGAGAAAGCCAAAGACGAGAATCGCACGAAGCGACGACTTTGGAAGCCACTGTCGATCGTTACTTTGCGAGCTTATAAACGTAGCATCATCACACAGCAACGGATCGCAATATCGGCGATGGTATGCTCAGCACAAGTTCTAAAATCGTTGAACGACTTCGTCGCTTGAGAAGCGAACTTTTTTTGCTGACGCACTCTTGTCTTCTGAGTGTCGATATCCGACAGCGCATCCGACGGTGGTTGTATAGTCACTACCATCGAGCCCAAGAATTCGGTCGTACTTGTCCTTCTCGATGCCTTCCATCGGGCAGGTGTCGACGCCGAGCATGGCGGCGGCAGTCATCAACTGACCAAGTGCGATATAGACCTGATTGGTGTTCCAACCCAATAGTTCATCGCGTTGCTTTTCAATCGATGACAACATGACCGAGCGATAGCCATGTAACTTGCTGGTTTCAACGCCGCGTATTTCGACGATATTAAGGATGTATTTGTCTACGTAGTCTGCGTCCAAAGTGCGGCGCGACGCAAAGACCACCATGTGCGAACAGTCCTTGGGTTGCGATTGTCCCCACGAGATGGCGGGCAGTTGCGATTTTATGGCGTTGTCGGTGATGACGATAAATCGCCATGGTTGCAACCCGTAGCTGCTCGGTGCCAGGACCATCGATTGTTCGAGGGCAGTCCAGGCGTCATCGCTCACGATCTGCGTTTCATCAAATCGTTTTACGGCATATCGCCAATTGAGTTTCTGGATGAGACTTTCGGCAGTAATTTGATTCATGGCTTAGTGTCACCCTCTACGGTAATCCTCACTCCGAGATCCTTAAGTTTGGCGAGCTGAGTCGATTTAGCCATATCATTCAGTGGATTACCGCGAAGGTCCAATCTTAAGAATGGAGAAAAGCGTCTCGGGCCCGCCGCGTCGGCTTCACAAGCTTCGACTAAGGGACTGAGATCTTCGATCTTATTGCTATTGAGCGTGAGCCGTTTGAGTTCGGTAAGCGGTTGTAGGAAATCCAAATTCTTCAAGTCGGTCTGATGCAAATCGAGCGATTCCAGCCAGCTTAGTTTACGGATTGCTGAGAAATCTTTGATCGGATTTTTTCCGGCGTAAAGTGTCCATACTTTCTTCATGTCGGAAAGCGGTTCGAGCGACTCGATTTTGTTGTCGCTCAGGTAAAGCGATCGCATATTCGTCATCGATTTCAGCGGCTCGAGATTGTTGACTTTGTTGCGACTCAGTTCCAGATACTGGAGCCCTTTGAGTTCAGTTAACGCTTCGATCGATTCGATTTGATTGCCAGCTAGGTTGACCGATTGCAGTAACTTTAAGTCGCTGAGCGGTTTGAGATCGGTGATCGAGTTGTTTTCCAAGTCGATTTCCATAACCGCTTTGCAGTGCTGAAGTCCTTCGAGTGATTCTATTTTTTTGCCTTTTCCGATGACCCGCGAGATATTTTTTACATCGTCGGCCACGATAGGCTCGGAATTATAGCGTTTCGCGAAGACTTCTTGGCGGACGGCCGCTTCCAGCGCCTTGTCGGGGAACACGCCGTCGGCAAATGCCGGCATCGCGCCGCCAAGGCTAGCCAAGATGACGAATAAAAATCTTATTCGGTATCGAGTTGGAAAAGGTGATTGTAGAGAATTTTGATTCAGCATGATGGAATGCAAGGTTTCAAGCAGCGGAGTTGGGATCGGGGATATACTTAGAATACTAATTGGGCTCCGGGAATTATACCACTCTACTTTGGGTTTCGAAGCGGTGTCGTTATGATGCAATGGTTGAAATAATCTGTTAGTCATTATTGAAAGCCGATCGAATAGAGATGAAAACTGTTGAATACGATGTGGTAGTATTGGGAGGCGGACCGGCAGGTTACGTCGCGGCGATCCGAGCCGCACAGCTCGGAATGAAGGCGGCCTGCATCGACGAAAACCCGAAATTCGGCGGAACGTGTCTTCGAGTCGGCTGTATTCCTAGCAAAGCCTTGCTTGAATCGAGCCATCTCTATCACGACGCCACGCATGGGCTTGAGAAGCATGGCGTTTTGGTAGGTCAGGTTCAGTTGGACTTAGCCGCCATGATGAAACGTAAGGATCAAATTGTTCAGACGCTAACCGGTGGCATCGATTTGCTGTTTAAGAAAAACAAAGTGACGGGGTATCGCGGTCGAGGGAAATTGCAGCAGCCGGATACCGTCCTCGTCGAAGGCTCCGACGAACCCATCGCATTGCGAGCCAAGCATATCATTATCGCGACGGGTTCGCGACCAGCGACGATGCGCGGTGTCGAAGAAGATGGCGACCTTATCGGCAACAGTACAGCGGCCCTTCAGTACAGCTCGGTACCTTCAGAGATGGTCGTCATTGGCGGGGGTTACATCGGACTTGAGTTGGGTAGCGTCTGGTCGCGGCTAGGATCGAAAGTGATTGTGCTTGAAGCGATGGATCGAATTCTACCGGGATTGGATTTGGAACTTGGTCAACTGGCCCATCGGACTTTTACCAAACAAGGCATCGAATTCCGAACGGGTGCTTGGGTCGAGGGGGCGAAGATTGAAGGAGAGCGATGTGTGGTTCGCTGTAAAGGAATGGAACCGATCACCTGTGATCGTGTGTTGTTAGCGGCTGGCCGATTGCCCAACAGCCAAGACCTTGGCCTAGAGTCGCTCGGAATCGAGACCGACAAACGCGGTTTCATTCCTGTCGATTCAAACTTTCAGACAGGATGCAAGAACGTCTATGCCATCGGCGACGTTATCGGCGGAGCCATGCTGGCTCATAAAGGGATGGATGAAGGGATCGTATGCGTCGAACGATTGGCTGGAATTCACAGCCATATCAACTATGACGTGATCCCGGCGATCGTTTATACGCATCCCGAGATCTCGACCGTCGGTAAGACCGAGGAGCAGCTTAAAGAATCGGATATCGAATATCGAAAAGGCGTTTCGGGGTATGGAGCCAATGGACGGGCAAGGACGCTTGGCGAAATCGAAGGGCGAGTCAAAATACTTGCGGATGCCAAAACCGATCGCGTTTTGGGCGTGCATATCATTGGGGCAAGGGCAGGGGATCTGATCGCGGAAATGGCGACGGCGATGGAATTCGGAGCCAGCAGCGAAGACATAGCTCGATGCTGCCATGCTCACCCAACGCTCTCAGAAACAGTTCACGAAGCGGCACTGGCCGTTGACAATCGAGCGATTCATTCGGCCTAGTCTATGACGATCCAAGTAGACATAGCGGATGAGCAGGAACTTCGCCCCATCGACGATGCATTGGCTGCTCGGCTGGCCGAAGCCGTTCGTACGGTAGCGGCGGACTACGGTTTTCGAAAGGGTGAAATCAGTTTAGCGATCCTCGACGATGCTGCCATTCGGGTTGTGAATCGAGATTTCTTGAAACACGACTGGGCGACCGATGCGATCACTTTCCCATTCGAAGCCAGTCATGTTAACTTGGAGGGAGAGATTCTCGTCAGTCGCGAAACAGCCGATCGCGTCGCTGCATCGCTCGCCTGGTCCGGCGACGACGAGTTACTTCTCTATGTGATTCACGGTACACTGCATTTGGTAGGGCTGGATGATCAAGACGACCAATCGCGGGCGAATATGAAACTAGCCGAACGGAAGTACTTGATCCAATTTAACGTACCTCAAGCTGAGACTCATCAATAAAGTAACCAAGGAATAGCTCCCATGCGTGGCTCTGGCGGAACGGACGGTGGCATTGGATTATTTTCGATCGGCTTTGTCTTGTCGGCCGTCTCGCTCTATTTTTTCTTTGACTCCGTTCATGTTACAGCGGGCGGATTCGGAGCTTTGACGAGTATGATTCATCGAGGAATGGGTCAAGGGGCTTACGGTACTGCATCGATGGGAATCGTCTTTGTCCCGTTTTTCTTAGGCGTACTCGCTTTGTTTTACGATGCACGACCGACTTGGGCTTGGTATCTAATGTGGGCCGGGCTGGGGATTTTGGTTATTGAGATACTCAGCGGTCTGAGGTTTTTCTTCGATCTTCGGGCATCGCATCTACTTATTTTGCTAGGAATCTTCGCCGCGGGGGCCGGCATGATGCTGCGTTCGTATCGCAGCATTGATATTCCACCTAACTAGTTTGGCTAGTAAGCAGAGGACGAATTTGATCCAGATGATCCGACTTGAATTGTATTGCGAATAGCAATACAATGGATTTTTATGGAAAAAAGTCAAACTAGCGAGAGTGCTGTGAAACATGCAAAAAATAGCTCCCTTATGGTCCGACTGGATGAAGAGTCTAAGGCGTTGTTGGCGGCGGCAGCCGAACTGAGGCGGGTCAGCGTCAGTGATTACGTTCGATCGGTGATGGTCGGACAAGCTTCGCGTGAGTTAGCAGCCGCGAAATCACAAACAATCGCGATGACTCCTGATGAACAGTTACAATTTTGGAACGCCCTGTCTAAGAAACCGAAGCTGACCACTACACAGAAACATCTTGCTGCACTGATGCGAGGGGAAGCTTGAGCGGAGTTCAATTCCCTACGGGTTGGCGGATTGAGATGCTTACCAAGTCTCACAATAGGCGAGGCTTTCGGTCTGGACAGGAAGTTGTCGACCGTTGGCTTCAGCAATCTGCTTTACAGAGTCAAAACAAACAACTTACAACGACGAAGGTGCTGCTGGATGAGAAGGGCAAGATCGTGGGTTACTATTCGCTGGCAACTTCCCAAGTTGACTTTTCGGACCTTCCCCCAGCAATTGCAAAGTCCATACCGCACCGTCAGTTGCCGGTTGCCGTTTTAGCGTGGTTTGGAATCGACGAATCTTTCCAAGGAAAAGGCCTCGGCAAGCGGCTTCTCGCAACAGCGCTTCGAGACTGCCACGAAGCCAGCCAGACATTTGCCTTTATCGCCATAGTACTCGATTGTGTTGATGAATCAGCCAAGAATTTCTACCAGCAGTTTAGTTTCACAGAACTCCCGGGCTATCCGATGCGACTGTATCTGCCGTTCAAGCTGCTTGATCTGATGATGGTTGACGCCAATTGACGTTCGGACAACCAAGAATTATTGCAAGCGAAGCGATCATACTTGCTCGATCGATCTCCCTCGGCAGAACACAAAAATCCGACTTGACCTAGATTTCCAAGTTATCCTACATTCTACGTCGTTAGCTTTCCCGCAATCACGCTGTTGGTTTTGATGGAATGACTGCTAACGTTATGAATTCGCAGAAAATGCAACGAAAGTTGCAAAGCATTGGCGTAATGTGGTTTAAGGAGGAACCGAATCGTGATTCTTAATCGGAAATTCTATTGTCGCTTGTTTACGACGTTGTCGTTAGGTCTCGCATGGCTGCTCGCAGGGCAACCGTTTGCGGCGACTGTGTTTGGACAGGCCAAAAAGGTTCCAGCCAAGTCGGCTTCGATCGCAAAGCCTGTTCCTCCGTCGACGACGAACACACCGGCAGCAGTTGGAAATGCTCCGGTTATCGTAGCGGCGGTCAATGGTCAGACGATTTCGCGCGACGAATTAGCAAGACTATGCATGCAACGCTCGGGTCAAGAAGTGCTCGATAGCGTCCTCAATAAATACTTGATCATGCAGGCCTGCCAGGCTCAGAAAATCATGATCTCGCAAAAGGATATCGACGACGAGATCGCTCGCATTGCCACCAAGTTCAATCTTACCGTCCCGATGTACTTGAAACTTATCGAGGATCAGCGAGATATACTTCCTGAACAGTATGCCTCCGATGTTGTTTGGCCGATGTTAGCACTGCGGTCATTGGCGCGCGATAAAGCATCGGTGACGCAACAAGATGTCGATCGAATGTATCAGGCAGAATTTGGCACCAAGATTCAAGTGCGGATGATCGCGGTTTCCGACGAGAAGAAAGCTCACGAGCTCTTGCAAAAAGCCAAGGGCAATCCTGATTCGTTCAAACTTCTGGCAAAACAATTTAGCGAAGACCCCGCCAGTGCCAGCGTTGAAGGGTTGCTGCCGCCGATTCGCCGATACGGAGGCGATGACCCGATCGAAAAAGTTGCCTTTACGCTACAGCCCAATCAGATGTCCGAGGTTTTCGCAGTTGGCGATATGTTTATTAGCCTTCAGTGTGTACGCCACATGAATACCAATGCCCCGTCGACGGAACAGATCGCCGAAATTCAACGCGGCATACGCCAGGAGCTTGAAGATACCAAACTTCGCGAACTAGCCGAAACGATCTTTGCAACATTGCGAGAACAAAGCAGCGTCGTCAAGGTGTTCGGCAATCGCGAGCTTGAACAACAAAATCCGGGCATCGCAGCGTTCATCAATCGCCAGCCTGTACCGCTTTTGACGCTCGAAGAACAATGCATCAAACGCTTTGGCCCCAAAGTACTCGATGGCGCGATTCACCGTAAGCTTTTAGAAGGTGCCTTGGAAGCGATCGGAGCCAAAGTCGAACAAGCCGACATCGATCAAGAAATCGCGCGGGCTGCCGAGTACTACGGTATGGTCCACAGCGACGGCCGACCCAATGTCGAAGCGTGGCTGAAAGAAGTCTTGAGCAGCGACGGCACGAGTCTCGAACTGTATGTTAGCGATGTCGTTTGGCCCACAGTCGCTCTTAAGAAGATGATTGCCGGCAAAGTTACAGTGTCGGAGCAAGATTTGCAAAAAGGCTTTGAATCAAACTATGGCTCACGGGCTGAAGTCCTAGCGATCGTATGCAGCAATCAACGAACGGCACAAGAAGTGTGGCAGATGGCGCGCGACAATTCGACCGAGCAGTTCTTTGGCGAATTGGCTTCGCAGTATTCTGTCGAACCGAGTTCGCGAAGTAACTTTGGAAAAATACCGCCGCTTCGACGACATAGCGGTCAGCCGATGCTCGAAGAAGCTGCTTTCAAGTTGCAGCCGGGCGAGCTTTCCGGCATTATCGAAACAGGTGGTCAGTACGTTGTCCTGCGATCACAAGGAAAGACAACACCTGTCGTCGCCGACCTCTCGGCTGTTCGAAATGAGTTGACCAAGGACATTCTCGAAAAGAAGCAACGGCAAGCGATGGAAAAGCATCTAGAAAGCCTCTTGTCATCGGCTCAAATCGACAATTTCCTAGTCCCCAAGAGTCAGCTAGGAACGGCGGCTACGCAGGCTTCGCTCAAAGCGATGAAAGAACAAGCGGGACAAACGCAACGCTAGCCCGATGAAAATGTCCGAACGTGAGCCGATGGCGCTAGCCCCGGGTTCCGAAAACACTTTGGATTCCTCGAACAGTGAAGAGAAGAATCGGCGGCTAGCGCCGTGCCGCTCACATATACCCAAGCCTCTTCGTAGCATTCCATTCCGGCATGCTAAAAAAGTATGCACCTGTCGATATCGAGAACATCATTGAATCCGATGTTGCTTCGATCGTCGATTGCAAACTGACAGGCGCTGTAAAATAGCTAAGAGCTCGAAACGTTTGGTTTTGTCGAGCCAACGCCATATCGATAGGATTGACTTGCCCGTCCTTATTGATGTCGTAGATACTGGTCACGCCAACTGAATTGGCGATCGGTGATTGATTCAGTCGGATCGATGCGGTATCGCTGGCATCGACGCGGACAATTGGAGGTGTGCCCGAGTTGCCCACATTCACATCGGCAACCGCATTCCCAAAATAGAAGACATTGTTGACTGCTAAACCGGTATTTAAATTGGCGAGCATGGTAATGCGCAGCCAAACATTCCGAATCGCAAGATCGGCGAACTCGATCTTAATACGATTTGTCGACGAGACACCACCGTTGGGTATCAATGTTATCGTCGGGCTGGCATTCAAAGGTAGGAACCCACCGACATCCGCTCCATTCCAAACGGCAAATTGAAAATCCGATGCCGTTACGCTGCCAGCCAAGTTCGCGGCATCGACAATCAATCCATTGAGACCTTTCGTGTAATTCGTGTAGTTCGCAAAGGTAGTTGTTTGGCCTGGTAGCAACGCCATTTTGCTGGAGTCGATAGCATTGGTTGGATTACCACTTCCATCACCGAAGACGGAGCTCGACGAGCGATTATAGAAAACCTGACGATTGAAGATCGTTGCGACCGTCTCTTGAACCTTGAGTGTTGCGACCCCTTGTGTGTAGGTCGTAAATTTATTCCCACCGATCAGTTGACTGCTTCCGACCGTCCAGCCAGTCCCAATATTCACCGTGTCGCCAAGATTGCGGCGCACGACCAACGTATTGGATTCGGTGGAAAGATTGAGCACTTCGCGATAGTTCAAGATGAGCGTATTATTGCCGGTGCCAGTGATATCAATCGTTTCGATACCTCTAATTCGATTATTGGCAATGGTGGTCAAATTCAGCGTGAGGTTGCTTCCGTCAAGCCGCAGCGTGTCGTCGCCATTCCCGCCAACGATACGTCGGAACGCAAGATTGCTGATCGAAAGAACATCATTCCCTTCAGCACCTATCAAAACATCGGCTCCACCGAGACCGAGCAGAACATCGTTGCCTCGTCCACCAACCATTACGTTCGCACCGCTCGTGCCCGTCAAGGTTTCCGATGCGGACGTTCCTAGATGGGTCACGGCGGCAGCAAAATCCGATCCATAAATCAAGTAGCTTTCGCCAGCATAGAGCTTGGTGTTGCCCAGTCCGTCAGCTCGGTTAGCACCGATAAGGATATCGTCAAAGCCATCGCCGTTAACGTCGCCAGCACCACTTACCGAGCGCCCGCTAAAGTCATCGATATCGACGCCAAATAGGACTATGCCCGGTACGCTCGTTCCGACGTTCAATTGATCGATCGCTGTCGGCATCATCGCTGCCCCAAAAATGATGTAGCTTTCACCCGAGTTGGATTTGCTATTCGCCGAACCGTCCGCCGAGTACGCCCCGATGAACAGATCATCAAAACCATCGCCATTGATATCGCCAGCCCGACTTACAGAAAATCCGCTCTGATCGAGTGTATCGGCACCGTAAATTTTGGTGCCTGCGACCGAGCCACCGACGTTGGCAAGGTCAATCGTGGCGGCCCAGGATGCCTTACCAAAAACGAGAAAAGTGTCACCTGCATTCAATTTCGTATTGTTGAGAGCGTCACCGAAGTGAGCACCGATCAGCAAATCATCAAAACCGTCGCCATTGACGTCTCCGGCTCCGCTGATCGATCGACCGGTGTAGTCGCCGGTGAACGACCCGAAAAAGGTGGTTCCGGAAGTTGTCGTTCCAACGGTTGTAAGATCAATCGTCGCTGGCAATGACAGGCCACCAAAAATCAGGTAGCAATCCCCAGCAAAGTTTTCTGTGTTTCCCGTACCATCCGCATACGGCGCACCGATAATAAGATCATCGAAGCCGTCACCATTGATATCGCCTGCTGCATTGACCGATCGACCGCTATAGTCATAAGCATCGACGCCAAAAATTTTTACACCGGCGACGCTGGTGCCAACGGCCGTTAGGTCGATTGTCGTCGGCAGCGATGCGGAACCAAAAATGAGATAGCTTTCGCCTGCTGACAATTTAGTGTTGCCCAGCGCGTCTCCTTTGTAGGCTCCGATGATTAGATCGTCGAATCCATCACCATTCACATCGCCAGCCATGCTGACCGAATTGCCGCTGTAATCTCCAGCATCCGCACCGTAGATTTTAATTCCGGGGACGGTGACTCCGACGTTAGTAAGCAAGACAGTTGCGGGCAAACTATTGCTTCCAAAGATGACATAGCTTTCGCCAGCTTCGGCTTTTGTATTACCGGCCGCATCTCCTTCGTAGGCACCGATCACAAGGTCTTGAAAACCATCGCCATTGATATCGCCGGCTTGACTGACCGACATCCCGCTGTAGTCCCTCGCGTTGATGCCAAAAAATTTCGTTCCTGGAATGGTGGTACCAACGTTTGCCAAATCGAACGTTGCAGGAATCGTCGGTCCGCCAAAGATCAAACAGGTCTCGCCCGCATTGGCGATCGAATTCGTCGAACCATTGGCTCGCGGAGCACCGATCAACCAATCATCGAATCCATCTCGATTGACATCGCCAGCCCGACTCACTGAAAACCCGCTCTCGTCCCCCGCGTCGGCTCCATACATCGTCACGCCTTGAGTCGCGGAAAGCAATGCAAGATCGATGGTCGCCATCAGTTGGCGAGATTCAAGCGTTTCCAGAAAAAGCTTTCGCTTCAAAACTCGACGACGCGATCGCATGGAAGTCCTAAAGGGTTGGTTATCTAGAGCAACGAGCAGAAATTCTAGTGTAATGCAGATAGCAACGCGTGTCGTGCAAAAAACCGCTGGGAAAACATCGGAAACGCATTTTCATGGTGTGAAATCGCGACTTACGTTTATTACGATTTGGCAACCAATTGGACGACGATTTTTCGATGAATTTGGTTACTCATTAATGTCTATGCCCTGAGGTTCGCAAGCTGGAAGCATACGCCACTTATCCCCTACGCGGCTTTTCTATTCGATTGCTTGTCATCGCAAGACCTATTAAACTGATTTCGTCGGAGTTCGCCCGATTGCTCTACAAAACAGGCCAAAAATGATGAATCAGTGTTTAAAGTTTGAATATCTCCGATCCGGACAATGCGTTGCGATTTACATCGCTGTCGTCTTGATGTGCTCTGGTTGGGTGAATGCACAGAGCGTCGATCCGACGGCGTATGTTACCATTCAAAAAGGGAATTTTCCGATCATCATTTCGGCTCCGCATGGCGGCAATGACGCGATACCGGGCGTCCCAATTCGAACTGGAGTTGGCGTTTCGGATTTCGTAACCGTCCGCGATTCAGGCACCGAGGAATTGGCATATAAGTTAGCCACCACCATTCAGCAGCGCTTTGGAAAAACGCCCTATATGGTCGTTGCTAAAGTCAGCCGACAGTACGTCGATATCAATCGATCACCGGCCAACGCTTACGAGCATCCAGACGCTCAAGTTGTCTACAACTATTATCATCAGACGATGCAAACCTATTCGCGGACCGTTGCCAACCGATTTCATGGCGGTTTAGTGATCGACGTCCACGGTCAAGGTACCAGCAGCACAACCGTTTTTCGCGGAACCCAAAATGGCTCAACAGTCAGGCACTTGAGGACCGCATTCGGACAACCTGCCCATGATGGCCCTAACAGCCTTTTCGGATTGTTATCGACGCGCGGATGGATCGTCGATCCGCAACCGCTGAGCAATCCCGAAAACTCGAGCTATAACGGTGGTTACATCGTATCACGATATGGAAGCCAGCAAGGAAGTGCGGTCGACGCTATGCAGTTCGAGTTCGGCTCGAATTTTCGAAATAACGCGACCGCTCGCAGCCAAACCGCAACCGTACTTGCCGACGCCTTGGCAAGCTATGCGAGATTATACTTGCGGGTCCGTGTTGCCAACTAGGGAAAAAGAAAAGCCATCTATGACGCCGAAGCCAACGTATGCTAACGCCATTTCGCGAAGAGATTTTTCGAAGTTAGGAATACTGGCTGCGGCCGGAACGATGACATCAACCGCATTAGCATACGAAGCGTCCGATGATTGGATCGATGCGCACGTTCACGTCTGGACCGACGATATTGCGAAATATCCGCTCGCCGAAGGTTTTTCGGTCCCCGATATGAAGCCGAGCAGTTTTACGCCCGAAGAGTTGTTCCAACATACTTCGCCTGCCGGTGTGGCGCGAATCGTTTTGATTCAGATGAGTTTCTACAAGTACGATAATTCGTACATGCTCGACACCATCGAACGATTCCCGCAGAAGTTTTCCGGCGTCGGCATTGTCGACTACCATTCGCCCGACGTCGCTCGCGATATGATTCAGTTGAAAGAGCGAGGAGTACGCGGCTTTCGGATTGCGACACGCGGTGCAAAAACCGATACATGGCTAAGCGATCCTGGAATGGAATCGCTCTGGAAGACTGCTACTCGAGAGAAATTGGCTGTCTGTCCACTTATCAATCCTGCCGATCTGCCGTACATCGAGCAGTTGTGCCAGAAATTTAAAGAAACAACCGTCGTCATCGATCATTTCGCTCGAGTTGGAATGGGCGGCGTTAAGCCCGAAGATTTGGAGTCGCTTTGCCAGTTGGCTCGGTTCCCCAATGTTTACGTCAAGACGTCAGCGTTCTATGCCGTCGGTGGAGAATTGCCGTACGATAGCGCTTTGCCCTTGTTGCGACGTGTCATCGATACTTTTGGTCCACAGCGGCTAATGTGGGCAAGCGACTGTCCATTCCAAGTCCAACCTCCACATAGCTACGAACCATCGATCGCCGTCATTCGCGACCGATTGGTTGGATTGTCCAGAGACGATCGAGATTGGTTACTCCGCCGAACCGCCGAAAAGGTTTTCTTTTCGGTTTGAATTGAATGGGGCAGGGGGCAGTGGCGCTTTTGGAAACAACTACTTTGAGCAAAAACCATCGCGTTCGATTAGGCCTGGTCGGCTTCGGCAAGTTTGGGCAATTGCATGCCGCGACCATCAACAGCTTAGATGAATGCGAATTGGTCTCGATCGTCGAGCCGCTTGCGTCGACACGGTTGCTTGCGGAACAACTCTATCCATCCGCCAAGCATTTTGGCGAACTTTCCGCCGCCCTCGATCAATCCGATGTCGATGGCTGGATCGTCGCCTCGTCGACCGATTCACATTGCTTGATGGCAAAGCAAATATTGCAGCGAGGCGGTCGGGTCCTAGTCGAAAAGCCGCTGGCAAATTCACTGACAGAAGCTCAATCAATCGAAGCGTTCGTGCGGCCCGATTCTACGAATCTCATGATGGGGCACATTGTACTCTTCGGATCCGAATTCCGAGCCTTAGTACAACAAGCTGGCGAACGCTCGGCGATTCGATATATCAACGCTGTCCGACATCGTCCCAATTCGACGATGACAGCCTATCCAGGCGAGACTCCATTGCACCTAACGATGGTTCATGATCTCTATTGCGTTCAAGTTCTCAAACAACGTCAAGAGCCGACGTCCATGTCGGCTCAGTGTCTTACCAACGCCGAAGGCCAAGTCACATTAGCCTCTGCTCAACTACTTTGGGCGGATGGCACGTTGGCTTCTCTCACCGCCTCGTTTCTGACGCCGACCGGCATGGGTGCCGATGGCTTTGATCGAATGGAAGTATTCGGCGACGATTGGATGTGTCGGATCGAAACCAATCCAAGACCGATCCAGCTTTGGGACCAGAAAGCTGCCCATCATCCGCTGACCTTAGAGATGCAGAATGGCGACTATTATGTTACCGGCATGCTCGCCGAAGAGTTGCGATGTTACTGCCGCATTCTACGCGACGAAATGAATGTCCCCATCGGTGCCGCCTATTCAGACGCTCTACAAATCCAACGCTGGTTAGAAGCATTGTCGAAATCCGTTCGAACGTAACTGTTTTGCTGTATTTAATAGCGATTTATCGTAAAAATGCCTTTTTTATTCGAAAATGGCTGCGCTTTGAAGTCGTTGTAATTACCCTGATAGCTTCTTCAGAGTCGATTGAGGCTTTAAGAGTTGAGTCGGCAATAAAAAGTAGCTAGCTTGATGCGTCCTGTGGCTGCCAATGCGTTGAATTAGACGCAGCGCAATCGATACGTTATTCGCAATTTGATTAATCGGTGACCCTATGTTTGACCAGATAAAACGCGGTGCAATAAAACGAAAAAAAGCCAACCGAAAGATCAGGAATCGCAAGCCAACCATTGAACAGCTAGAACTGCGAAGGCTTTTATATGCGGAATGGCAAAATCCTGTTCGTCCGTTGGATGTTAACAACGACATGGCCGTTTCGCCCGTCGATGCCCTTATCGTCATTAATCAACTTAACCGAGCGAGTCGTTCCAATAGCAATTTTGTTTTTGGTCCGAGAACGAATTCGCTCGATTTCTATCCGGATGTCAATGGCGATTCATCGATATCGCTGCATGATGTGATTCAGGTCATCAATGGTATTCGCCGTCGCGGGGCGAAGGTCAATGAGTATCCAGCCCGCGTCGAAGGCGAATCCGAAATTGCGCCTGCTGGCTTTATCAGTATGTCAGTAGTGGGATTGCCAGGCAACAGTTCGCAATTGGTCGAGATTGCAACGCAGATGAGCGTTGGTCGCGACGAATTTAATGAGCTCGGCTTTTTCGTAGTCGACTCTCCTAATGGTTCGGTGAATGGGATATTACCTTTATCACCAAACTATCCACAGGCTGTATTTGATTCCGCTCAACGCCAAGTCCTGTACTCGCGATTAGACGTTCTTCATACTACCAAGAGCGTCGTCTTTCCTGGTGGAAAATTCTTGGCAGTTTATGTCCTTCAAAGCTCGTCCGACCGCGGCGATGCCGCGTCTCATCTCCGTGTGAAATCTGAAAGCAGCGAACGCATGTCGATTGGATGGGAGAAGCACGCATCGGTGCTTCCTACCTGGCCAACAGTGGGTGATCGGGGATACGACGATGTGAAAATCTCTGTCCAGATCGGAGCACCTCATCAAGGTAATGCCATTCCGGTTTTCGCAAATATACCGAATCAAACTATTGATGAGTTAAAAACGTTGTCGATTCAAACAATCGTGATGGACGCAAATCTTCCATCAGATAAACTTGTCTATGCAATTCTATCTGGGCCCAATGGCGCAACAATTGACCGCGACACCGGCCTGTTCCGCTGGACGCCAACCGAAGCGCAAGGACCGGGAGTTTTCACAGTCATGCTGTCCGTCACGGACCTTGCCGGTGCAGTCGATACCGAATCGTTCACGGTTACCGTAAATGAAGTTAATCTGGCTCCCGTACTGACAGCGATTTCGAATCAAGAAGTTAATGAACTTAGCGAATTGACAGTACAAGCAGTAGCCAGTGATGCCGATTTGCCAAAAAACATCCTGCGTTATTCGCTTGAGCAATCACCAAGCGGTACTGTCATCGATGCTTCGACCGGTCTGATCCGATGGACACCAACACAATCACAAAGCAGTCAAACTTACAGCTTAACCGTGCAAGTTACCGACAACGGAACTCCTTCGTTGTCGAATCAAAAAAACGTTACTGTAACCGTTGGCGGTTGCCAGTTTGCGACGGGCTTCTCCGATGTAATGAACAGTGAAACGGGTGGATCAAGCCTCGGTAAAGGAACGGTCGCGACGCAAAGTTGTTTCGCCAAACTGACGGAAGGCGATTCATTCAATACGGTCTTGCAAGCCAATTTTACCGTACCAACAGAGCCATCGTACCTTCAATTCAATGAACGCGACTTACTGTTTGCGACTACTGACAACTTCATCAACGATGCCTTTGAAGCCTCGCTAGTGGATGAACGCGGCGTCTCCTTGGTCCACAAAATTAATGGGACGCGCGACGCGTTTTTCAATGTCACCGAAGGCGAGCCAGCGCAGTTGGGTGCTAACACGCGAATCGACGGCGAAATTGTGAAAGTCGATCTCGAGCATATTGCACCAGGCACCAAAGCCAAGCTGCTCTTGAGGCTGGTCAATAACGATTCCGACAAGACAACTTCGGTAAAAATCTCGAACCTCGAATTGATTAAAGGCTCATTGGGGACGCCTGTCAGCGTTCCAGGCTCAGCATCGCTGCTATCCCAAACGCAAACGTCTATCGACTTTAGTAACCTGACGGATGTCACAGCGAGCATGTCGGCCGAATATGCCTTCACATCGTTCGATCAGCATGGCGGACTTCTGCAAGCAAATTTGGCGGTTCGAAACGCTGGAAGTTATGGACTGAAAAATCCAATCATCGTTGCGATCGACCATATCAGCGATCCATCGATTCATGTCACCAATGCCGACGGAATGACACCGGCGGGTCGGCCGTACTTTGACTTTAGCATGACGGATGCGACAAGACTATTTAGTCCCCAAGATATGACGGCTTCACGGCAATTATTATTCAAAAACCCAAATGGCATTCGATTCACGTACGATCTCGTGGTACTCGGCCAGCTCAACCAATCACCGGTGATTACGAGCGAGGCGATCATCGAAGCGAGCGTCGGCCGTGCCTATGGTTATCAGATCCTGGCGACCGATCTGGACGGAGATATTCTTACATATTCCCTATTATCTGGTCCTAAGTCGATGTCACTCGAAGGTGACACACTTAAATGGGCGCCGACGGCGCAGGACTTGGGCAATCAAGCCGTCGTGGTTCGAGTATCCGACGGTCGCGGCGGAATTGTAGACCAACGATTTACGCTCGGGGTGACGGAGCCTCCACCGAATCGACCGCCAGTATTTACATCGACTCCCGTGGTCGATGGAAACATCGGCTCATCCTATGTCTACAACGCCAAGGCGATCGATTCCGATGCAGATAGCTTGACGTACGAGCTTGTAGATGGACCGTCAGGCATGCGAGTTGATAAGCAGACTGGAAAAGTCACCTGGACGCCAACTGCGTCTCGTGCCCTGACCTGGAATCCTGCCAGGAATTTCTCGACCCTGGCGAATCCTGGAGGTCAATGGAGCTATGGTTGGACACAGACCCAAGGATCCAAATTTAATGTGTACCCACACCATATTTTTGATAGAGGAATCGACGCTTGGGATGATCCAACAGGCGTTGGCACCACACCCGTCATAATACATAACGGTGGAACGACACCAGTTTTTTTCGGCGGCCTAAACATACTCTGGCAACCAGGTCAATTGAGCATGCATCCTGGCCTGGGAGGTCAGAGATCTGTTCTTCGCTGGACGGCACCAGTCACAGGAATCGTTAGCGTAAGTGCAGTCTTTGCGAATCTGGATGGAATTCGCGGAGCGACTACGGATGTTCATGTGTTGCACAATGGCCAAGCGTTCTTCGATGGTGACGTCCGAGGCCACGGAAGTTCGGCTACTTTGGTACCCTCAATGATCGGCGTCGCCGTTGGGGACACGATCGATTTTGTAGTTGGATTCGGCGGCAATGGTTATGACTTCGATACGACGTCAGTCGATGCGCAGATTTCGATGGGTGTGGAAGGCCCCGTGCCCGTCACGCTGAACGTCGGTGATGGCCGCGGAGGTAGTGCAATCCAGAAATTCACCATCAACCTTCAGTCAGCGCTAGGAAATCACGATCCAGTCATTGTCAGTGCGCCTGACGTTTCAAGAGTAGACCTGCTGCTGAACGGCAGTTTTGAGTCGACCGCGCTTGGCGTTGACGTCGGGACCGGACGCCAAATGTATGTTGTTGGGACGCACGACAATCTCATCAATAATTGGACTCTGGAAGGTTTGGGCGATCTCTATATTCATAAATCGCCCGATATCGGTAATTTTATAGGTTCGAACTATAACTCCCCTCGTAGTGGTAATCAGTACTTGGACCTAAGTGGCGGCGTTGGCGGCGGGGAAAGTGGCAAACATGCAACGATCTACCAAACCTTTGCCACGATTCCATCCACAAAATATGAACTTAGATTTTTCATCGGAGCGGCATTCGCACCAACGGCATCCATCAATGTTCGGATCGATGGTGGGTCGTCGATAGTCAATCAGACATTCACCGCAAGCGCCCCCCAGACCAATATTAATTGGACCGAAAAAGTCGTGTCGTTTGTGGCTGATTCAACGACCACCAAACTGAGCTTCCAAGGTCTAACGGCGTTTGATGACAACGTTAGTTTCGTGGACGACGTGTCGGTGACCACCGAGGTCGTTACAGTTTATCCAAACGCTGCTCCATTGATCTACGATGTGCACGCGCTGGATGCGGACAACGATTCATTGTCCTATTTCCTGGCGGTGGGTCCTGATCAGATGACCATCGATTCGCAAACAGGAAAAATCGCTTGGTCGCCTGTCGACGCTGATGTCGGTTACCACTCGATTCTTGTCAGAGTCGAAGATGGACGGGGAGGATCGGATGTTCAGAAATTTACCGTCCACGTGACAAATGCCATGGGCGGTGAAATAAGCGGTCGAGCGCTGCGTGCGGGAAGTGTTCCGAATGGCGGGTTTGAGAGCCCCTCAATTGCTGTTGGAACCACCAGTTCATTGCTCGCGGGTGCGGATATTGGGGGATGGACAGTTGTCGGACATAGTGCACTCCTGGTCGAAACCACTTACGCCGAGCCAGGAAACGGGATCAATGCTTTCATCACCCAAGAAGGAAAACAAGCAATAGACCTGACCGGTATTTTCAACTCCGGCACAGACACCGGCATTTCACAGACCATCGTCACTGTGCCGGGACAAACCTACACAGTTAAGTTCTACGTAGGGCGTGCCGACGGCTTCCCCAACGTTTATAACAGTCCATCGACTGCTGACCTGCGCATCGATGCAGGCCAGCGCGTCTCCTTCACCAACTCAGACTCGACCCCCGGCACCGTGAACTGGAAGGAGTTTTCTTTCGACTTTACTGCGGCTGGAGCTAACACACAAATCGCATTTCTGAATGGAACCGCAACCCCATCGAATAGCTTCGTCGGATTGGACAACGTGCGATTAACGACTGCCGTTCCTGGACTAGCCGGCGTTACTGTTTATCTCGACCAGAATCAAAACGGGCAACTGGATTCCTTCGAAAGATCGACAACAACCGACGCGCAAGGCAATTACTCATTCAAGGGTTTGCTACCAGCGACTTACTACGTTACACAAGCAACTCAGGCAGGCTTGAGGCTAACCAGTCCAGCCGATGGAAATTACCCGCTTAACATCGTTGGCGGACAAATCGTTACGGGAATTGACTTCAGCAATGAAGCTAGCACTGCGGCCGAAATACGCGGAATGAAGTTCAACGACCTGAATGGAAATGGCTTAAGAGACGGTGTCAACCTACTTAAAAACAACGATTTTGAAAATGGGCTAATCGGTTTCACGACAGATCTAATCAGCGGCAATGTAGGACAACTTGAGGGTGTGTACGTCATCGGTACCAATCCCAGATCCCACAACGGTGCCTATGGAAATTTTGGAGACCACACGTCTGGCACAGGCAAGATGATGATTATCAATGGCGCGACCAATTCTAATGGCGACGTATTGACGCAAAGAATCGAAGTTGTTCCCAATACGCAATATCAGTTTGGTCTTTGGGCTGCGTCAGCATTTTCAGTCAATCCAGCCGAGCTTCAGTTCTACGTCAACGACCAACTCATCGGCGCCAGCTTGCCGCTGTCGTCAGAAGTAGGCAAGTGGCAATTTCTCTCGGCGACCTGGGATTCTGGGGCTGCAACGAGTGCAAAGATCTCCGTTCGCAATCATGTTGATATTCGATTTGGGAATGACTTCGTGATTGATGACCTCGAGTTTCGAACGGTCGCGAGCTTTGAACGCGGTCTGCGTGATTGGACGATCTATCTCGATCAAAATAGCAATGGTATCCACGATACCACCGAGTCATCGACCTTAACCGATGCCGATGGCAATTACTCATTCACTAATCTTACTCCTGGACTCTACACCGTTGCCGAAGTTCCACAGCCATTGATTACATTCGATGCGGTGAAAGATTTTTCGATCGATGCAAATCCGAATAGCGCTTGGTCCTATGGATACTCGCAGACTCGCGGCAGCCAGTTCCAGTTGTCGACGATTAAAGGAGCTGTTTCGAATCTTGATTACTGGAGCGGGACAACGGGCGGGCCACATATCATTCATAATCTGACAGGCAGTACCATACCCGGTGGCATTACCTATCCGCCGGACGCCCTCAATCTCGATCCAAGTTTTGATGGGCGAAACTCGGTCCTTCGATTTAATGTTCCTGCAACCGGCTCCTATCGTTTAGTTGGTAGATTTCAGGGTATTGACCTGACACTCGGAACGACTACGGATGTTGCCATTCAGCAAAATTCGCAAACCATTCTTTCAGGCAACATCAACGGTTTCTTTACCAGTATTGCGACGACTCCTGGAGCCATACTGAATTATGATTTGCAAGTCACTGCGAATCAAGGAGACACGATCGACTTTTCCGTTGGACAAGGGACCGGTGGCAGCTTGTATGACAGCACCGGCGTTTCTGCCATGATCACCGGAAAAGGAACTGGAACTTCCTGGCGTCAAACTGCACCCGAAACCAAAACACATCAAATCAATGTCGTCGCAGGCGAAATACGAAGACGCATCGACTTCGGTAATCAGAATCTCGATGCTATTAACCATTCACCCAAGCTAACAAGCACCGCCCTAATCCAAGGTGACGTCGGTACTCGATATCTTTATCAATTGAAAGCAACCGACGAAGACGGTGATCGACTCAAGTATGACTTACCCGTCAAGCCATCCGGTATGGCCATCGATCCCAACTCTGGCATCATCGTTTGGACTCCGAAAGCTAATCAACTGGGCGCGCAGAGCGTGATTGTTCGTGTCAGTGACGGCAGAGGCGGAGTCGACCTGCAATCGTTCCAAGTCCTTGTGGAAGCGCTGAACCACCCGCCGGTCATCGTTTCACAACCACGGGGTCCGGCTGTTGCAAATCTACCGTACGAATATCGTATTCGGGCTCAAGACTCCAACGGTGACCCGATCACTTACCGATTGAAGAGTGCGCCAATCGGCGATATGACGGTAAACGCCACCACCGGAGTTTTGACCTGGCGACCGACCGCCAACGATATCGGCAAACAAAAGATCGACGTTACCGCTACCGATCCCGATGGCGATGGCACAGGACAAGTCTTTGAATTAACCGTCGTTGCTTCGGCTCCAAATCGCAATCCTGTCTTTAACTCATCGCCCGTCGAACGCGTAAGACTCGGCAATAACTATTTCTATGCAGTAGACGCAACCGATTTAGACGGCGATCCGTTAACGTTCCAATTAGACGTCAAGCCACAAGGCATGACCATCGATGCGTCCGGGGTCATTACTTGGACTCCGTCAAGCACTCAATTCGGTGACAACCAAATCCAATTGCGAATAACTGACGGACGTGGTGGTGAGGCTGTACAGTCCTTTAATGTAGCGGTGCTAACCCAAGTCGCAAACAATGCGCCAACCATCAGCTCGACTGCCGCAAATGCAGCCACGCTCGGTGTCCAGTATCGCTACAATGTCATCGCAAACGACATCGACGGCGATACTCTCTCGTACAGTTTAGAAAAGAGTCCTATCGGCATGTCGATCGATGCGATTCAGGGCGCAATTCGATGGACTCCAACGGAAGCTCAAATCGGTCCACAAGAAATCATTGTGAAAGTGTTGGACCCGCAAGGAGCCACTTCGTCACAGAGCTTTACAGTTACGGTTCGAGGTTCCAATCTGCCACCTGCGATTTCATCGGTGCCTATCACCACTGCAGCGATTGGTAGACTCTATTCGTACGCCGTTCGCGCGTCGGATCCAGAAGGCAGTCCTCTGACCTACTCGCTGATTACAAGGTCGGGCGACATGAGTATTGACTCAACAGGCGTGGTCCGTTGGATACCAACGGTGGGCGAGTTGGCAATAACGAAAGTTGCCATTCGTGTGACAGACTCCCAAGGCGCAAGCACCGAACAGTCGTACTCGATTACAGCCACTAGTGCAGCCCCCAACCTTCCACCCGTCATCACTTCACTACCTATTCTGGCAGCAGCAGTCAATCAGCCTTACCAATACCGAGTTACCGCAACGGATCCCGATGGTGGGCCGATTCGATTTGCTTTCCTCGAAGTCCCCGTTGGCATGACCATTGACGAGAACACCGGCGTTATCAACTGGACATCCAGCTTAGCCGGAATAGGACTAGTCACCGTTTTGGTGAGCGACCCCGATGGCGGCGACGCAGAACAGACATTCGAAGTCGTGGTCCGCGATACGAACTTGCCGCCAAAGATTACGTCGACTCCAATCACCAACGTAGCTTCAGGAACAACGTATCGCTATGACATCCATGCCAACGACCCAAATAACGATCCGCTCAGCTATACATTGACAAGTGGTCCATCGGGCATGTCGATCGATAGTCTAGGAAGAATCACTTGGATAACCAAAACGTCCGATGCTGGAACGCAGAGAGTCAAACTCACAGTATCGGATGATCGCGGCGCATTTGCTATTCAAGAGTATGACATGGTGGTCACCGCCGACACCGAAGCGCCGAAAGTACGCATTCAAGTCAGCAGCAATCCGATCGCACTCAGCGATACGCTCGAACTGTTGATCACCGCAACTGACAACACCCGTGTCAAAGCGATCGATGTCACGGTCGACGGCAAGCCTATCGCATTGGACAGTCGCGGACGCGCAACGCTGTTGATGAGCCGGGTAGGGTCGCTCCAAATCGTTGCGGTCGCGACGGACGATTCAGGCAATACGGGTCGACAAACCAGGGACGTTCTGGTTATCGACACGACAGTAACCGGATCGCCAGTGGTCGACGTCACCGTACCTTCCGAGAATGCAACCATTACGGCGCCGACCGACATCATCGGCACAGTTCAAGATGCGAATCTCGTTTCGTGGAAGCTTGAAGTCGCACCGTTTGATGGCGGTGTCTTTAAACAGATTGCGACCGGCACGAACCAAATTACGAATGGTAAGATCGCAACATTCGACCCGACGATGCTGCAGAACGACTCCTACATTTTAAGGCTGACCGCTTTGAACACCGGCGGCCTATCGAGCAGCATCGATACCGTAGTCAACGTCAGCGGAAATTTGAAACTTGGTAATTTTTCGATATCGTTCACTGACTTGGCCATTCAAGTTGCTGGTATACCGATTACGGTTTCACGTACATATGACACACTGAACGCCAATCAAGATGGCGAGTTGGGTTTTGGCTGGAAACTAGCGTTTCGCGATGTCGACCTGCGAACCAGTCTACCCAAGACCGGCGATGAGGCTGGCGGCTTGTATACGCCATTCCGTGACGGCACGAGGGTTTATGTAACGTTGCCTGGAGGCCAACGCGAAGGCTATACATTCCGTCCCAAAGCAGTAGCTCTATTTGATCCTAAACAACGAGAACAGGATGTAGGCCCCGAGACACAATCGGGGCTTGGGTTCAACCAGCTTTACTTCGTGCCATCCTTTGTCCCCGACAAAAGTGTTACCAACAAACTCACTGTTCCCCGATTTCAGTTGTTTAAACAGGGTCGCGAGTATTTCCAATTTGGGGGTGGACTTCCATATAACCCCAACGACCCAGCATATGGAGGTCGCTTTACGCTCACAACCAAAGACGGAGCCGTGTTCCAAATTGACGCAGTTGCTGGCGTCGTGCGCAGCCTCACCGACCGCAATGGGAATACCTTGAGCTACTCACAGGACGGCATCACTAGTTCGCGGGGGCCCACAGTTACGTTCGCTCGGGACGCTCGAGGGCGTATCATTGCCGCGAATGGCCCTGACGATAAGCAAGTTCGCTACAAGTACGACGAGTCGAGCGATTTGGTATCGGTTACCGACCCAGCTGGGAATGTCACTTCGTTCGTATACCGCATCGATCCTGGTCACTACATGGAAAAGATGATAGACCCGTTGGGCGCAACGGGAATACGGACCGAGTACGACGCCAACGGCCGAATCGCCAAGGTATATGATGCGCGTGGGAATGCGACCGAGATTGTTCACGATCTCAGCAATTCAGCCGAAGTTGTTGTCGATTCACTCGGACGGCGGACGACGTCCAAGTACGATGAGCGGGGTAACACCGTCACTATAATAGACGCCGCCGGTGGAGTGACTCAACGGACCTACGACGAAAGCAATAATGAACTCTCAGTAACAGATCCACTCGGTCACACAATCCGCAAGACGTACGATGACGGCGGGAACCAACTCTCCGTTACCGATTCACTCGGAAATGTGAGCATGTTCACCTATGACACTTTCGGTAACGAGTTGACGGCCACCAATCCGCTCGGAAATACCTCCTACACGACCCAGGACGATCGCGGAAATATTCTGTCCAAAACAGACGAGGCCGGCCTCCAAATGGCGTTCGAGCCGGACCGGACTGGTGGCCTGACATCAATGACAGACTTCGGTGGAGGTGTCACCCGGTTCGTTGCGGATAGTGCCGGGCACGTTACAAGCCGGGTCGATCCGCTTGGTAATACCACTGCGATCACCTATGACGGCAACGGAAACCCGCTCACCGAAACCAGTACCGTGACGACCTCGACCGGGCCGCAGACCTTGACCAGCGTGCGTACCTACGACGCGGTCGGTCGAGTGACTTCTGTCACCGATCCGTCTGGAGCAGTTCTCCGAACTGAGTATGATGCGGGCGGTCGCGTCACCGCAACGATCGATGCCCTTGGCCGCCGCACCAAGTTTGTATATGACGAGCGCGGACTACTGCTGGAAACCAACTTCGCGGACGGCTCATCAACAAGGGCGACTTACGACGCCGAAGGACAATTGTTGAGCGCGATCGATCAATTTGGGCGGATAACCAAGTACCAGTATGACGCCCTCGGACGATTGGTGACGACAATATTGCCGGACGCAACGCCTTCGAACGATGATGATAATCCGCGAACCATGACTGAGTACGACGCTGTTGGAAACGTAACGGCAACAGCCGACCCGCTCGGCAACCGGATTGAGTTTACGTACGACGCCGCTGGCCGGCAGGTCCAGGTTCGAGATCCACTCGGCAACATTAACAAAAGCGAGTACGATGCCGCAGGCCGACAGATCGCCACCACCACTCCCAGAGGATTCACCACTCGCTTCGGTTTCGACGACGCGGGGCGGCCGACGAAGACGTTCCTCGCCGACGGGACCACGACTTCCATCACTCTGGATTCAGCCGGACGGGTCACCGCACAAACTGATCAGGCCGGGGCGATTGCACGGTTCGAATACGATGTCCTTGGCCGCCTAACCGCAGTGATGGACGCACTAGGCCAGCGCACCGAGAGTGTCTACGACGAGGCCGGTCGGTTAGTCAAGCGAACGGATACCAACGGCCATGTGACAAAATTCGAATACGATGCTGCAGGGCGGCAAACCGCCACCGTGAGACCGCAGGGTGAACGATCAACAACAGTTTACGATGCGGTCGGACAAGTCAAGGAAACGACCGACTTCAACGGTGCGAAACTACGATTCGGGTACGACGCCGTGGGTAGATTGACTGACCTGCTGCTGCCGGGCGGCACTACACTAGTGTCCGCATACACGCCGACTGGAAAGCCGTCGAAAATCACTGACTCGCGAGGGGACACATCGTACACCTACGATGCCCAGGACCGACTCTTGTCGCAAACCAACCCGGACGGAAGGGTCATAGCATACACCTACGATGTCGGCGGCCGCAAGACTGCGGTAACTTCTCCGTCTGGGACCACTTCATTTATCTACGATGCGGCCGGCCATCTATTGACCTTGAACGCTCCTGGAAACCAGACTACCAACTACGCGTATGACGCCGACGGCAACGTGGTCAGCACCAACTTGCCCGATGGGACAAGAGAGACAAGATCCTACGACATGCGCGACCGGTTACTAGTTCTAGACACGAGTGGCCCCGGCGGACTGAGATCGAGTTTCCACTACACGATCAACCAAACCGGACGGCGCACAGCCGTCGTTGAAGCTGGAGGTAGGAGGGTCGACTATACGTTCGATGTGCTAGGGCGACTCACAAAAGAGGCCATTGCAGATCCGACGTCTGGGCCTCGCACGATCGGCTATACGTACGACCCTGTCGGAAACCGTCTGACGCGTACTGACTCCGCCGCAGGAACTTCCGCCTACACCTACGATCCGAACGACCAACTTCTGACCGAGGTCAACGCAGCGTCCGTAACTGCATACACCTATGACGCCAATGGGAACCTATTGACACGGTTGAAAGGGCCTGCAGAAAACCTCGCAAACCATTGGGACGAGCTAGGCCGACTGGTTGGGTCTGATGTCACCGACGCAACGGGCACTCACCATATTGTTTACGCCTATGACGCAGCCGGCAACCGTGTGACTCAAACGAACGCCAGCGTTGAGACGCGGTTTCTTGTCGATACGAATCGGTCGCTGCCCGTAGTGATCGAAGAATATACGCCTGGCGGCCTCCTGCTTGCGTCATACGTGTACGGGAACAATCGGATTTCCCAAACGCGAAGCGGTGTCACGTCGATTTATCACGCCGATGGCCTTGGTAGCGTTCGGCAAATGACGAGTCTCGACGGTGCGGTAACAGATCAGTACACATACGACGCCTTCGGGTTGGAAATCGCCCGCACCGGATCTACCATCAATCCCTACCGCTTCACTGGCGAGCCACGTGATCCGGCAACCGGACTAGACTATTTGCGGGCACGTTATTACGACCCTGCCTTAGGCCGTTTCGCCAGCACCGATCCCTTCGCGGGAATCCCGCGGAATCCGCTTACTCTTCATCGATATCTTTACGCCGGGGCCGACCCGGTTAACCGTACCGACCCAACTGGACGATTCTTTGGGGGCGTTACCGAGGCGAACGCCGCTACCAACCTCAATGCGGGACTTAGGCAAGCCTATGGTACATACTCAAATTTTGCTAAAACCCGCGAGATTTATAATAACTTCGCTCATTTAGCCGAGGTACTTGAAGTCTTTGCAGGGGTTGCCGCAGCAGTGGCAATTTATGGCGGTCTGTATGGCCTGGAGTACACATCAGGAATGCCACTCGTTCAAGTACCAGGAGTGACCGGAGGGGTCGTTTTGTATCGTCACGAAAATAAGCGATCCAATGCCGCCTTCCCCAAGGTTGAGGTTCGCAATGTAGTCAACCTCACGCTGGAAGACCTTTTGACGTTCAATTTTGATGGTCCTTCAATCGGGAAGGTTACCGCGAAATTTGGTTACGTTCTCAATTTGAGCAACCCGTCCAAGAGCGCCGCTCAATTCGGTGCCAATTACGTCTTTATCGACCGTAAGGTTCCTGGAACCTCGCTTTCGTACTTCAAGTTCGAGTTTGCGGTGAGAGACAATGTTGTGACCAGTGGAGGTCCAAATGTCGAACCTGATGTATCTATCCGATTCGGCTTCGAGGCGACATTTCTTGGCTTTGGAAAATATTCCCTGACAGTCTACGACTCCCTGGGAAACAACGGGCTAATCTCATGATGTTGCGTACGCATAGACCTGCCATGCAAGTCTTTGCAAAGCCGTGGACGCCCGAATGGCCGTCCCCACGTGATGCCGCAGAATAGGTTCGCGGATGAAAAAGGTAAAGTGCTTAATACCATGCCATGAGTTGTTCGAATGAGCTTCATGCACTCCGATCGCTGTCGCTCTCGGCGTGCCACCCTATTTTTTGCGATTTGCGATCTTTATACACTTTGGGTCCTTTGTGTCCGCCCGCCACTTTGCTCTTCTGTTCTTCAAGCGACAGTTATTTAGAGCGATGGCCATAGCTAGCGATTGCCTGAGCGCTATGTAACTAGTTAATCTTTAACGATTATCGGGGCGCACAATCGAGATTTCTTGATACAACCGTCACAATTCGAACTGAATTGTAAGCCCTCAGACGATGTGACTATTGGTTCCGAGGTGATTGCCAGTAAGGTCTATCACGAAGACACTGCAGCATTCGCTGTCCTAAGTTTATATGTCACACTGCCCGTCTCCAGAGACTCATCGTTCAGAATTTAGGCGATCATGAAAAAGAAATTTCTGACGTTTTTAGCGATCGTCGCTGGTGCTTCATTGGCCTTTAACACGGAAGCCGGAGAGTCAGTAAATCATAATCTTTGCGACGCTATTCCCGGCGAGGCAAGCGATTTTGCAAGCTGCGAAATGGCTTCAGCCGCCCTTGCTGACGCTTCGTCGTGCGAGGCGATCGGTAGTCGTTATCTTCGTAATACGAATTATGTCTGTGACTACCGCTATCGCACCCCAGCCATGATCGGTGATTTCTTCGGCGGATCGCCGATAGGATTCAGAGGCGATTCGATTCTTGATCGACTCATGGTTGTCGCCGACGATCTGGATTCGCCAAGTTCGCTTCCTCCGAGCGGTTCAACATTGAGTATCAGCGAAGCTGGACCGGTTGGCATTTTTAGTACTTCAATTACTTCCGTGAGTCAGCTTCAGACTCTCCTGAGAGCCGGTTCGCCGATCCCCGGAGCAACGGTCGAGGGAACGATCAATGACAGCGCGACGCTGACGACCTCGCAGACTATTGGCCAAATCCAATCATTATTGAGTTCGACTGCGCTGCCCTATGACATCATCGGAATTCAGCCGCCACCGGGAAGTTATACCGCTGGTGTTAATGCGACCTTTGCGACTCGAAATGCAATTCCAGGAACAACCGCCTACAGCGCCGCGGCCTCGGGAGCATTCCTCCAAGGCGGCGCGGATTCCTTGACCGGTGGCGAAGATTTAGATGCTTTTTACTTTTATAACTATGTCGTTCGCTTCAATACGGCTCTTGCCGATGCAAGCAGTGGCGGTATCGGGCGACTCAAGATCGCCGAAGGCGGCTCAGTACTCCCGACAAACCGAGTCTTCTTTCGTTATAGCAACATTCACAATGTGGCGTTTACGAATAGCGGACGCAGCTTAAATCGATTTGTCCCAGGTTTTGAACGTACGCTTTACAATGGACTCATGTCGATCGAGCTGCGTGCTCCCTTTGCGACCGATGCGACGACGACGTCGACTCTCGATTCAAATTCATTTTCAAACGGCAATGACACTCGCTTCGGCAACCTAACGCTTTACCTTAAAGCTTTGTTGTACCAGTCAGAGCGATTGGCCATAACAGGCGGGACGGGGTTAGCCCTTCCGACAGCCAGCGATATTCGTGTTAACTATGCCAATGGTGCGTCGCTCTTGAACATTCAAAATGAATCTACCCACATTCAGCCATTCCTCGGCATGCTCTACACGCCCAATTCGAGGTTCTATGCTCAAGGCTTTTTACAGTACGACGTTACGGCATCTGGCAACTCGGTCGCGATTAACTCGACGGGCTCCGGCCTGCAACGCGCTGGCGTTCTTACCGATCCTAATCATCTTTTTATCGATGCCGGCGCAGGATACTGGCTTTATCGATCTAACGCATGTTCGGGCCTAACCGGCATTATTCCAACCGTGGAAGTCCATCAGACATCTTCAACGCAAGATGGCGACATCGTATCCGCAGGACCGTTCCAGGTTGGAAACTTCAGTGGCAGTACGAGCATCACCAGTCTCGTTGCCGGAACGACATTCGAGTTCGGACGTCGATCGCAGCTCACGGCAGGATACGCAACACCCATCGGTGGCGGAGCCGATCAACAATACGACGGTGCCTTCCAGTTCTTCTACAATCGCCTGCTCGGTAATTAGCCTTTACCGGAATCTGCTCGGTGCCCACCGAATTGCTTTTGCTTAGCTCACTGCAAAAAGGTCTTCTAGATTTAAGATCGCTTCGCGACGCGACTGCGGGGACAGCGTATTGGGTGGTACGTGAATTTCGATGCTTTGATAGCGGCCGTTTTTGATTCTCGACATCACGTGAATACGGCCGTTGGTGATATCGACAATCCAGTATTCTGCGATTCCTCCTTCAGCATAAAGGTCGGCTTTTTCGAGCAGATCGGATGACAAGGAACTGTCTGCGACTTCGATGAGCAGCATGACATCGCTGGCCGCCGGTCGCTTCCGCCCGTAACGACCTGGTCGAAGCCATGCCAAATCGGGTTCGGGGCGATTGTCGTCGCACATGAAACCGCATTGCACTTGGATGCTGCAAAACTGTCGGTTGGTGTTTTCGTATGACCAATCCGTTAAGTATCGAATGTAGTCGTCGTGGATGGGACCTGCGGGATTCATAAAACGTAATTCTCCATGAATCAATTCGATCTTCATCGGCCCGATTCTATCAAACGCTCCTCGCTCGACCATCGAATCAAAATCGGCACCGGTTAGTCTGACAATTGTGCTCACAGCAAAGATTTCCTCAAACCCATTTCTGAAACTAGAAACATAGCTTTAGCCTACTCGATTTCCGCGAAACAATCGAGGATTTCCAACGGAAAGTTTGGTGGGCTCGCGCCGCCTGAAGGCAGAACTACGAACAGTGACACGCCGCCTGAAGGCGTTACTACGAACTGGAGGGAGAGTCGATTAGTAGCGGCCGCGGGAGATGGTCGAGTTGGAATTAGGGTTCGTCGCGATCGGACCGGCGGCCGCGTTGGGATGGGCTGGCAGGTAAGTCGAAGCGTTGCCTTTGTATTCGATCATCAGCAGCGCATCGGCGCGCGGGCCGGCTGTCGGTGGCAACAGTTTGCCTAACCCCAAGAAGCCACCGCTGCGAGCGGTGCTTCCTAAGAGCGTGCCGTCGGTGGTCGCGGTTGGCGCGGCGATCACTCCGCACGAAAGTACCAGGACATGATCGGAAGGCCATCGAAATCGTTCTTGCAATCGCCACGAAACTAACTGCGGCACATCGATCTGCGCATTCTGCAGCCCGCCAAAGGCAGTCGGCAATTCGACCACGACGTTGTTAAGCTTTTCAACTTGGTCAATACTACATTTCAAATAGACATCCAAGCTCTTGAGGTCCGTGCTCAAAAGCGGGCTAAACTGCAAGCGATATCCTTCTTTGATTTCAGCCGACACTGGAACGTACGCCGGGTAAGGTTGCTCTTGCCGAGCGTACTCGCGAACGTAATTCTTCGATCGGAGTTGATCGATCGAGTGCGATTGCCCGTTGGTCATCGAAAGGTCGGGCATCTGTGTTTCTTGGACATCGGTGCGACTTCGAAGCATGGCCATCAGCATGGCTGAATTCTCTTTATTCAACAACCATCCTTGAACACCCTGCGATTCGACCTCGACCGAACGCATCCATGCCAGCGATCGTTGTCGCCAGTTCGGATTCGCAATCGTGACAATGCGAAGACTATACATTTGAGGATCGAGCGTGCCATTCACAAAACGCTCGTAAACTTGCTTGACGATCTGATGCATTCCATCGTTATGATAAACGCGGAGCGTTGTTCGGTCGGCAGTTAAAATACCCGTTGGCTCATTGAACCAAACATCGGTGCCTGTATCGCGAAGAATCCAATCGATAATCGCTTGCTGAGGACGGTCGACACTTTTGAGAGCTTGCGTATACGGTCGTATGTCGTACTCCATCCAGTATTGGCCAGCCGTAGTCGGTAGCGTCACGTTGCCTGCCCGAGTGGCATTCGATCTTGGCGATATCGGAGTCGGACCTTTTGACTCCGGTGTTGGTGGATTAACAGGTATCGGCTTATTCTCGAGCGACGGAACTTTTGCATCCTGCCCATCCACTGGCTTTAAAAGCCCAAACAGCACCAAGAAGAGCAGGGGGGGGGAGAGCAAATTTCGAATAGTAGCCATATTGCACGCTTTGGTTGGGAAAGGAACTCCCGAATAGTAGTCCTATCGCGATCATTGAGCCAATACCAATCGCAAGCTTGCGATCGCAAGTTTACCGATCGCAAGCTGGAGCTGACGCCACTTCTTTTTGACTTTTTCTTGACGGCATAGCCATGAATCCTCCACAATGGTTGTCTTGCGAAGGTAATTGGATGGAATGGCAGCAAAATGAATCGCAATAGGACGCTACAATGGGGCTGAACAATAAAGGTGAATCGATGCGGAGCGAGTTGCTACGAGGCAGAATGACATTGGACGCTCTCAAGTCTCGCGAAGAAGCCGCACTTTTTCATGCAGCACGGGTCGAGCTAGAAATTGCCCTAGTGGAAGCCGAGTCGGGTAACGAAACGGCTCTAAAGCTTTGGTTGAGCAAACATCAATCGCTCATCGAACACGACCGCGATCTTCGCAGCCATATAGCTAGCTTTCAAAGCGCGTTCGAGAAAGTAAGCGATGATGTCGGTCCAGCGATCGAGCAAGTTCAGTCGACGATCGACGATATCCAACAAACACTTGAAGATGTAAAGCCTTCATTTCAGCCACAATCATCGCCATGGACCGCAATGATTGAAGGTGCGCGTCATCGAGCGCGTCTGAATGAAACATCCAAATGTGAGCCGATGGCGCTAGCCACGGGTTCCGAAAACATTGGGATTGCCTCGACATGTCGAACAGCAGAATCGGCGGCTAGCGCCGCGCCGCGCACACTTTTGTCGCCCGAGGCTAGCGCCTACGAATCACGAGAGAAGACGATTCTACCGATCGAGCTTGGAGTCAAACACGAAGCTCCGAATCGAAAGCGAATATGGCTGATGCTTTCGCCGTCGATGATCGGAAGCACGGTCGCTCATTTAGTCGCCCTGATAGGCATGTCGGCCTTCATTGTTCATCAGGCTCGAAATCCAGAGCCGAAGGCGATCGTCGCGTCGGCGGTCGAGACGGAAACGATCTCGATGGAAGCTCCGATGGAAATGAGTACTCCAGACGATCCGAAACTCGATGCGTCCGACGTACCCATGCCTACACTTCCGACCTTTGCCGCTGAATCGGCTGAATCGAGCAACGACATTCAGCTTCCAACGGCAATGGCAGGAATAGCCGTTGGCGAAACGTCGTCGCCGACAAGTGACGCGATCCAGAAAGCTACCGGATCACCTTCGTCCAATTCGAATGCGATGAATAGCGTCCAGTTCTTTGGAGTTAAAGCGGCAGGCAATACTTTTTGTTATGTCGTCGATGCCTCGCCAAGTATGAAAAAGGACGGTGCCTTTGCGGCTGCAAAATCGGAACTGCTGCGTTCTCTATCGCAGCTCAAACCGAAACAACGCTTCTTTATCTCGTTCTTTGGAGGCGACATCGAACGACTTAAGCTCGATGGTAGGTCAGAGGAACAGTATCCGGTTTATGCAACACCGGAGAATCTCCAGAAGACGTTGAATTGGATCGAACGCGTTCGTATTCAGCCGAAAGGCCTGCCACCGAACAACGCACTCCTGGATGCCATCAAAATGGAACCGGACGGAATATTTCTGTTGTTCGACGGCGATACAACCGTCGACGTTGCGGCATACTTACGAAAGGCGAATCGGTCGAACGACTTGATCTCTGGCGAGACACCTTTGGTTCAAATTCACACCATCGGTTTCTACACGCAAGAGTTCGAAAAACTTATGCGGCGCATTGCCGACGAGAATCGCGGTAGTTATCGATTTGTGCCTAATCCGATGAAACAGAGCAAGTGATTAGCCGCCTAAAGGCGGAACTATAAGAGATTGGCCGCCTAAAGGCAGAATTACGAACGAGATTTGGCTTATTGCCATTTTTCACGAACGGAATCGAGTGGATAATCGATGACGCTCATCCCGATCTCATCGCTCATGATTTCCCAGAGTCTCGCATAGCCATTGTTGATGAGCGTCGATCGCGCTCGCACGAACTCGATATCCAAAACGGATTTTGAAAATGCACCTTCAATTTCGACATGCGGGTCAAAGCGAGCATCGGTAATGAATTGTGCCAAGCTTGGGTTGCATCGCAAGTGACATTCAGGTTGCGAGTGCAGTGTTTCAGGATCGATCTCGCCAATGACAAACCGAAGGTATAACTCGCTATCGATAATGTCCTCTACCTCGGCTCCACAAATGCGGCACAGATATCCTTGATCGCAACGTGCCATCAGAGTCCCAAAACATCGAACATGGAATATAAACCCGCGGGCTTACTAATGAGGTATTTCGCGGCCGCAATAGCGCCGCTGGCATACGGATCACGATTGCTTGCGGCAACGCGAATCTCTATGATTTCTCCCATCATGCCGAAGCAGATGGTATGCTGGCCAGCGTCGTCACCAATTCGAACAGCATGGTAGCCGATTTCGTTGTGAGGACGCTTGCCGATGAGTCCCTCACGACCGTGGGCGTGCTCCGTCTGCCCCATTTCTCGGGCGACGATTTGGCCAAATCGTAGTGCGGTTCCGCTCGGGCTGTCTTCTTTCATGCGATGATGGCGCTCGATGATTTCGACGTCGACCCCGTCGCTAAAAGGTCGCAAAGATTTCGCAGCTTGTTCGACCAATTTCATGGCGACGTTTACCGCCACACTCATATTGGGTGCATAGCAAATCGGAATGCTTTCAGCGGCTTGTCGAATGCGTTCGAATTGAATTTCAAGAAGTCCCGTAGTAGCGATGACCATGGCGATCGCATGCTTCTCGCAATGTTCGACGGCCGCCATGCAAGCGTCAGGCGTCGAAAAATCGATGGCGACTTGCACCTCTTGCGGCCAAGTCGCAGCGATTGGAAGTTCGATCGGGGCGACCCCGGCTAGTTCTCCGGCGTCGATGCCGAGCGCACGACTCTCTGGACCAACAATCGCCCCGGTTAACCGTAGCAACGGATCATGGCTTGCCATCGCAACTAATTGTCGCCCATTTCTCCCCGAAGCACCATGTATTGCTAAAGTGATTGGTTGCGACATAAAAAATCGGGCTCTTCCGGCAAAATCTGTGGGTCAAAATTGACTATTTATCGTTACGAATAGAAAACCGAAGTTTCAACGGACACCCGTTTCGCATTGGATTTTTGAGGCATCACTCCGATGTCCAAAGTTGAAGAAAAACAACCCACCAGACGATCAGTCCGGCGGGTTGCCGAGCGCCTTTGGCGCATCGGAGACCGAGATATTCCTCAGCGAGTTGCTTCCCAGCAGAGCCCGCTTCCGCTTCTCCCGGCACAACCATCATGTCCGATCAAAGACTTTGTGGCAATACTTTGGACATCGGAGCCATCCC
>Ga0163150_10001506_pt1 | contig 38974 bp, 46 predicted proteins | sample OliLakLV19P2IB_FD_148628 | JGI IMG/M metagenome (GOLD analysis project Ga0163150, IMG submission 148628) | Freshwater microbial mat bacterial communities from Lake Vanda, McMurdo Dry Valleys, Antarctica - Oligotrophic Lake LV.19.P2.IB | ecosystem: Environmental > Aquatic > Freshwater > Lake >... | reverse complement strand
CCCCCGGCCCCCGGAGCCCCCTCGGCGGTCTGGGCCAGTGCGCGCGCAAATGCCCCGACCTCGGCTTGAACGGCGGAAGGTACGGCCCCGCGGCCCGTCAGCGGCGCCGCGGCCACGACCGCGAGCGCGCGCTTGACCGCCTCGCGGGCCTGGTCATCGAAGCCCGCCGCGTGGAAGGAGCGCGCGGCCTCCAGGAAGCCTCGCGCCGCGCCGCCCTCGGGGTACATGCGTGCGTAGAGCCCGATCAGATCCTCGCGCCAGGCGTCGCGCGCCAGCGCGTCCCCGAAGAGGTAGGCCGAACGCACGACGACGCGGTGCCGGGCCCAGACGGGCAGCAGCTCCTCGAGACGCGCCAGTCCCAGCCGGAAGAAGCGCCGCACGCGACGCAGGCGCGTCGGATAGAAGCCGCTGACCTCCTGAAACAGCTCGCGGTAGCGCTCAGGGTCGTGGATGCGCACGAAGCGTCCCACAGCGCGGTGCTCCTCGCATAGGATCGCCACCTCGCTGAAGGCGTGGCCGCAGTAGGTGTCGAGCAGCCCCTGGTCGCCGCTCTCGCCGAAGAGCGCCTCCGACTGACTCTTGAGGGGACTCAGCTGCGAGTCGCGCAGACGCTCGAGCTCGGCCAGATCGAAAAGCCCCCAGAGCTTCTCCGGCGGCAGCACGAGATGCTGGCGTGCCACCTCGCGCTTCCTCGCCGCGGCCAGCACGCGCCGCTCGTAGCGCCGGTAGATGCTGCGAAAGGCGCTGCGCGCCTCGACGAACGAGCGGACGACATCCCACAGGGGCGCACCGCCGTCGAGCGGCGCCCGTCCGGGGGCGGACGCAGCCGACACGGCAGCAGGCCGCGTCTGGGGAGGGCTGGCGCCCAGCGAGCCAGCCAGCGAGCCAGCCAGCGAGCCAGCCAGCGAGCCAGCAGCCAACGCGCCCTCCGAGGTAGCCGCCGTCGGCTCAGGACGGACGGACCCAGGCTCGCGGGAGGGGGGACCGCCCGCGCTGTCCATGGGCTCAGTCCGTGTCGTCCTTTGCCGCCGGTGCGGCCTTCGCGCCCTTCGTCGTGGCACCGGGCTTTGCCCCGGTCGTCTTGCTGCCCGAGACCTTGGTTCCCGCGGCCTTCGCGCCGGTCGCTCTCGTGCCCGTGCTCTTCGCGTCGCCCGCCTCGGCCGGGCCGCCCGCGCGGCTCTCCGCCACATCGACCTCCGGATCAACCTTCGGCCGATCGACGAACTCCCAGATGGCTCGCGGGGCGTTGTCGCCCAGCTGGTTCTTCGCGTCGCGCAGGATGCGCGTATAGCCCCCCTGCCGGTTGAGGCACAGCGGGGCGATCTTCTGGACCAGGATCTTGAGGACCTCGCGGTCGGGGATGTCGCGGCGCAGAACGCGCAACGCATGGACGTAGCCAGGGCGATCGCTGTCCTTGACGTTCCAGGCGTGACGCGCCCGCGTCACCAGGCGCTCCACGAACGGCCGGAAGGCCTTCGCCTTGGCGCTCGTGGTGATCACGCGCCCATACATGATCAGGCTGCGAGCCAGGTTGCGTCGCATGGCGACGCGATGCTGAGTGTCGGCGTTGAGCTTCTTGAGTGCGCAGCGGTGACGCATGGGATCCCTAGCCCTTCGGGCTCAGGAGGGCGGCCACGTCCATCCCAAGCTTCAAGTTCAGCTTCTCGAGCTGCTTCTGGATCTCCTTGAGGGAGGTCCGGCCGAAATTCTTGACCGTCATCAGCTCGTCTTCGGTGCGCGCCACCAGGTCACGCACGGTCTGGATGCCCTCGCCCTCGAGCGAGTTGCTTGCGCGCACCGACAGGTCGAGCGCGCTCACAGGCTGTTCGAGAAGGCGCCGAACGTCGGACAGGTCGTCAGGGCCGCCCGCGGCTCCATGCCGTTCCGAGCCAAGCGACCTCTCCGAACCCAGCGCGCTTGCGGGACCACCGGTAAAGTCAGCATGGCTGCTCGCGGCGCCCAGGCTGCCGAGGCCGGAGCCCACGGAGGCCGGGGCCAAGGCGGCCGGCGACACGGGACGGGGCGCGAGGTCGGCGGGCGGCTCGGCGGCAAGCTCCTTGCCTGTGTCGAAGAGCTGGATGAACGGGTTCAAGTGCTTGCGGTAGACCTTGCTGGCCTCGACCAGGGCCACCTCGGGCGTGATGGTGCCGTCCGTCCAGATCTCGAGGATCAGGCGGTCGTAGTTCGTCATCTTGCCCACGCGCGTGTTCTCGGTGCGGTAGCGCACGCGGAGCACCGGCGAGAAGACGGAGTCGACCGGGATGACGCCGATCTCCTGTTCCTCGCGCGCGTTCTCCTCGGCCGTCACGTAGCCGCGGCCGCGGCGCAACTCGATCTCGGCCTCGAAGGAGCGGTCGGTGGTCAGATGGCAGATCACGAGGTCCCGGTTGACGACCTCGGTGTCGGAGCCCACCTGCAGGTCGGCGGCGGTGACGGCGCCGGGGCCCTTCTTCTCGAGCCGCAGCACCTTCGGGTCGTCGCTGTGGAAGCGGACGCGCAGGCGCTTGAAGGCCAGGATGATGTCGGTCACGTCTTCCTTCACGCCTTCGAGCGGCGTGAACTCGTGCTTGACGCCCTGGATCTTCACCGAGCCCACGGCCGTGCCCTCGATGGAGCTCAGCAGCACGCGCCGTAGACCGTTGCCCACCGTCACGCCGTAGCCACGCTCGAAGGGCTCGGCGGTGAACCGCGCGTAGCTCTCCGTGCGTGTGGCCGAGTCGGCGACGACCTTGGTGGGCAGCTCGAGATTGCGCCAGCGGATCCGCATCGACTCCTCCGTGGCTGCCGGACGGGCTCCTGAGCCCCGACCGACCGCCGAAAACGTCCCACTCGTTGCTCCGCCCCGACAAGGGCGGGCGTTCATTTCGGTGATCGGGTGCTAAACGCGCCGTCGCTTGCGCGGGCGGCAACCGTTATGCGGCAGCGGGGTCACATCCTCGATGGCGCGGATCTTAAGCCCGCGCGACTGGATGCTGCGGATCGCGGACTCGCGGCCGGACCCGGGGCCCTTCACGCGCACCTCGACCTCGCGCACGCCCATCTTGAGAGCCTTCTCCGAAGCGCGCTCGGCGGCCTTCTGGGCCGCGAAGGGCGTGGATTTGCGCGAACCCTTGAACCCGATCGTGCCAGCGCTGTCCCAGCAGAGGGTCTCGCCGTTCGGCGCCGCGAAGGTCACGATGGTGTTGTTGAACGAGGCCAAGATGTTGACCACGGCCTTGGGAACGTTCCTGCGAATCTTCTTCTTGCTGGCCATCAAAGGCTCCGGCGCGGGAGGAGGCGGCATCTCAAGGGCGAACGCGACACGGTAGCCCGGACGTCCCCCCCCTGCAAGTTTCCGGCCCACCGACCCAACCCGTTGCAGTTCAAGGGGTTGGGCTGCCGGGAGACAAGGAGCAGAGGGCGGAGCTGGATCAGCGCAGTTCCTTGACGCTCTTCTTGCCCGCCACGGTCTTGCGGGGGCCCTTGCGCGTGCGCGCATTGGTCTTGGTCCGCTGTCCCCGCACCGGCAGGCCGCGGCGGTGGCGCATGCCCCGGTAGCAGGCGATCTCCTTGAGCCGGGCGATGTTCTGCTGTGTCTGGCGGCGGAGGTTGCCCTCCACGACGAGCGAGGACTCGATCAGCCCGGCCAAGCGTCCCAGATCCTCGTCCGTCAGGTCGCGCGCGCGACGCTGGGGGTCGAGGTCGAGCTTACGGCAGAGGTCCAGGGCGGACTTCTTGCCAATGCCGTGGACGTACTGGAGGGCCACCCAGGTGACCTTGTCGTTCGGGATGTCGATGCCGACGATACGGGGCATGGAGCCTCCTCAGGCCTGGACCTGCTTGTGACGCACGTTCTTGCAGATGACACGCACCTTGCCGCGGCGCCGGATGATCCGGCACTGCTCGCAGATGCGGTGGACGCTGGACCTGACCTTCATGACGCTCTCCTACTCCCGGTACACGATGCGACCCTTGGTGAGGTCGTAGGGGCTCATCTCGACCGTGACGCGATCGCCCGGCAGGATGCGGATGAAGTGCATGCGCATCTTGCCCGACACGTGCGCCAGGATGCGGTGCCCGTTCTCGAGCTCGCACAGGAACATCGCGTTGGGTCGTGCCTCCACGACCTTCGCCTCCAACCTGAGGTTGTCTTCACGCGCCATGGGCTCCGTTCACTCCGCCGACCCGTTGAGGGGTCGAGCGGCGCCCGGAGGCGGTGTCGCGGGCAAGGGGATGCGGGCTCACGGGGCGAGGGCTCACAGGCCTCCCTGCCGGCCGAACAGGGCCGCCTCAAGGCGCTGAGCGACCTCGTCCACCGAGCCGCGGGCGTCGATCGTGACCAGCAGCCCGCGCTGGTCGTAGAAAGCGATCAGCGGCGAGGTCTCGGCGCGGTAGACCCTGAGCCGGTTGCGGATCACCGGCTCCGCGTCGTCGGGCCGCCCGCGCCCCAGCAGACGCCGCACGATCTCCTCGTCCTCGAGCCGCAGGTGCACCACACGGGCCACCCCCCGCTCACCCAGCTCGCCATCGAGCGTGCCAGCCTGGGGCACGTTGCGCGGGAAGCCGTCAAGCACGAACCCCCGGGCCGAGGCCGGCGAGCGCAGACGCTCGCGCAGCAGCGCGAACACGAGCTCGTCGGGGACCAGCTCGCCGCGATCCATGAAGCCCCTGGCCTTGAGGCCCAGGGCGGTGCCGTTCTTCACCGCGGCGCGCAGCAGGTCGCCGGTGGAGAGATGCAGCAGCCCCCGCGCCTGGCAGAGGCGCGCCGCTTGCGTGCCCTTGCCGGAGCCGGGCGGACCGAGGAGGACGGCACGAACCACGCTAGCCCTTCCGCCGCGTCTTGCTGCTGCCGAAGAACCCCTCGTAGCTGCGCTGCAGGAGCGCACTGTTGAGCTTGTCCACCAGGTCGATGGCCACGCTGACCACGATCAGGATCGAGGTGCCGCCCAGGAAGGCGGCGATCTGCCACTGGTTGGGAGCGACCATCAGCGCCAGCTGTTGCGGCACGAGTGCGATCAGGCACAGGAACGTAGCTCCCGCCAGCGTGATGCGCGTCATCACCTTCTCGAGGAACTCGGCCGTCTTCTTGCCCGGACGGATGCCGGGGATGAACGAGCCGTACTCCTTCATGTTCTTCGACATCTCGGCCGGGTTGAACATCAACGAGGTCCAGAAGAACGCGAAGAAGTAGATCAGGATGATGTCGAGGACCGTGTAGATCCATGAGCTCTGGCGGAACGTGTTCTCCAGCCAGCCCCAGCCCAGATTGCTGCCGATCATCTGGGGGAAGGACAGGAGGGCGCTGGAGAAGATCACGGGCATCACGCCGGCCTGGTTGACCTTGATGGGCAGGAAGTGCCGCTGCCCGCCGTACACGCGACGGCCGCGGGTGAGCTTGGCGTACTGCACCGCGATCTTGCGCGTGCCCTTGGTGATGAAGACGACGCACACGACGATGGCCAGGAACAGAAGCACCAGCAGCACCGGGACCACCAGACTGTGCTGCCCGCCCCTGACGAGCTCCAGCAGCGCGTGCGGCACGCGTGCGATGATGCCGGCCATGATCAGCAGCGAGATGCCGTTGCCGACACCATGCTCGGTGATCTGCTCGCCGATCCACATCAGGAAGATCGTGCCGGCTGTCAGGGCAAGCACGGCCACCAACGACACGCCGAACCCGTCCGGAAGCAGCGGGCGCCCGGGGTCGTCGAACAGCGTGTTGACGATGATGAGCGCCTGCACGATCGCCAGGGGGATCGTGGCCAGGCGGGTCCACTGGTTGATCTTGCGCTGGCCCGCCGCGCCTTCCTTGGCCACCCGCTCGATCGACGGCACCACCTTGGCCAGCAGGCTGAAGATGATGCTCGCGCTGATGTAGGGCATGATGCCCAGGCTGAAGATGGCGCACGAGACGAGGTTGCCGCCGGAGAGCAGCTGGAACATGACAGCGAAGCTGTCCGCCCCCTCGCCGCCGGCCGCCTTGAGGGCCGCCAGGTCCACTCCGGGGATGGGGATGTTCCAGCCCACCCGGTAGAGCAGCAGGAAGCCCATCGTGATCCACAGCCGCGAGCGGATCTCGGGAACGCGGAAGACGTTGAGCAGCCGCCCGATCACGCGTCGGCTCCCGGCCTACCGCTCGCCGGCGGTTCGCCGGCCTTCCCGCCGCCAGGCTTGCTGCCGCCGGACTTGGTGCCGCCAGACTTGCTGTCAGGAGACCCGCTGTCAGGAGACCCGCTGTCAGGAGACTTGGAGCCGCCGGACTTGGTGCCACCCGGCTTCGTGCCAGCCGACTTGGAGCCGCTGGTCTTCGTGCCGCCGGCCGGCGTATCCGCCTCCCGCGTGCCGCCAGCCTGCGCACCGCCCGCCCTCGCGGTGCCGGCCTTCTCGCCCTTCTCGCGGTGCACGGCGCGGACAGGCACGATCGCGAGCGTGCCCTGGGCGGCCTCGATCTTCTCCTTGGCCCCACCGCTGACGGCGTGGCACCGCACGCTGAGCGCCCGCGTGAGCGAGCCGAAGCCCAGGAGCTTCAAGTACTTGGCCTTCTTGGGCGCCAGGCCCAGGCCCTGGATCGCGGCCAGGTCCACCGTGGCGCCGGAGGCGAACACAGCCTCGAGCTCGCCGACGTTCACCACGTGGTACCGGAGCTTGAAGGCGTGGTTGGCGAAGCCCTTCTTGGGCAGGCGGCGATAGAGGGGCATCTGACCGCCCTCGAAGCGCAGACGACGCCGGGTGCCGGTGCGCTTGCCCTGGCCGTTGTAGCCGCGGCCGGCGGTCACGCCCCAGCCCGAGCCTGGGCCACGGCCGATGCGGTTGCGGTTCTTCCGGGGGACCCGGATCGTACGGACGTCTTTGAGATCCATCAGATCGCCACACCGCGGCGCTCGGCCACGGCCTTTCGCGTACGCATCGAGATCAAGGCCTCGAAGGCAGCCTTGGCTAGGTTGACACCGTTGGTGCTGCCGATGGCCTTGGAGAGCACATCCCGGATGCCGGCGGACTCGAGCACCGCCCGCACCGAGGCGCCGGCGATGATGCCCGTACCGGGCGCGGCCGGCAGGATCTTCACCGTGCTCGCGCGGTAGCTCTTCACCACGGCGTGCGGCACGGTCGTCCCGCGCAACGACACCCGCACCAGGCGCTTCTTGGCGTCGGCGACGGCCTTCTCGACGGCCGGGGGCACCTCGCGGGCCTTGCCGAAGCCGAGCCCGAGCACACCCTGCCCGTTGCCGACGACGACGAGAGCGCTGAAGCTGAAGCGACGCCCGCCCTTCATCACCTTGGCCGAGCGGTTCACCTTGACGACCCGCTCCTGGAGATCCAGGCCCTCGGCATCCACGTAGTCGATCTCTCGCCGCATGTGGGGGTTCCTTCCGGTCGCCTAGAGCTGGAGGCCGGCGGCCCGCAGGGCCTCGGCCAGGGCCTTCACACGCCCGTGGTATCTGTAGGACCCGCGGTCGAAGCAGGCCTTTGTGATCTGGAGCCCCTTGGCGCTCTGCGCCAAGGCCTCGCCGACGGCCTTGGCCGCGGCCACGTTGCCGCCGTACGCCAAATCGAGCGCCAGGCTGGAGGCGGCGCACAGGGTGCGCCCCGTCTCATCGTCGATGAGCTGCGCGTAGAAGTGCAGGTTGGTGCGCTTCACGGTGACACGCGGGCGCACGGCGGAGCCGCGTACCCGCTTGCGCACGCGGAAGGCACGATTCTGGCGACGACGGGCGATGGTCTTCTGGAGGGACACGGATCACTTCTCCCCGCCCACGAAGGACTTGCCGGCCTTGAGGACGATCTTCTCACCTGCGTAGCGCACGCCCTTGCCCTTGTAGGGCTCGGGTTTGCGCTGACGGCGCACGCGTGCGGCGAACTCCCCCACCACCTGCTTGTCGCTGCCGGAGACCACGATCAACGTGGGCTGGGGGCACTCGACCTTGAGGCCCTTGGGGATCGGGACGTAGACCGGATGGCTGAAGCCCACGTTGAGCCTGAGCTTCTGGCCCTCGACCGCCGCCTGGTAGGAGACGCCGACCACCTCGAGGCGCTTCTCGAACCCCTTGGTGACGCCCTCGATCATGCCCTGGGCCAGCGAGCGGGCCAAGCCGTGATAGGCGCGGTCCTGCGACTCGTCGCCCTCGCGGCCGAGCCTGAGCACGGAGCCCTCGATCTTGGCGCTCACGCCGGGGGCCAAGCGGCGAGAGAGCTCGCCCCGGGCGCCCTTGACGGTCAGCGTGGTGCCGTCTGTGGTCACGGTCACCCCCGGGGGAATCGTGATCGGGATTTTTCCGATGCGGGACATGACTGGCTCGACTCCTCAGGGGAAGCCCGGCAAGGCCGGACTACCAGATCTCGCAGATGACCTCGCCGCCGACGCCGGCAGCACGGGCTTCGCGGTCGCTCATCACGCCACGCGAGGTGGAGAGCACGGCGATGCCCATGCCGTTGAGGACGCGCGGGATCTCCCGCACGCCGGTGTAGACGCGCCGTCCGGGGCGCGAGACGCGGCTGACGCTGGTGATCAGCGGATCGCCGTCACGGTCGTACTTGAGGGCAACCTCAAGCGCGGTGCGGCCATCCGGCGTGGCGATCTCGCGAACGCCATCCAGGAAGCCCTCGCGGGCCAGGACGTCGATCACGGCATGGCCGAGTCGGGAGTTGCGCACCTGCACGAGGTCTCCGTGCTTACGGAGGCCGTTGCGGATACGCGTGAGCAGATCGGCGAGGGGGTCGGTCATCGACATGGGGGGGGGCCTACCAGGACGCCTTGCGCACGCCGGGGATCTCTCCACGGGCGGCCATCACGCGGAAGCAGATGCGGCAGATGCCGAACTTGCGGTACACGGCGCGCCTGCGCCCGCAGAACTGGCAGCGGGTGTAGCCGCGCGTCGGGAATTTGGGCTTGCGTTGCTGCTTGACGATGAGGCAGGTCCTAGCCATGTCGCACGTCCTCCTCGCGGCGGAAGGGGAAATGCAGCTCCTCGAGGAATGCCGCGCTCCCCGCGTCCGAGCCTCCACGGATCGTCATCGTGATGTTCATGCCCTGGGGGCTCTCGACGAGCTCCCCGTCCACCTCGGGGAAGACGCTTTGCTCGGAAAGGCCCATGCTGTAGTTGCCGCGGCCGTCGAACTTCTTGGGCAAGCCACGGAAGTCGCGAATGCGCGGGATCACCACGTGGATCAGGCGATCGAGGAACTCCCAGGCGCGGCTGCCGCGCAAGGTGACCTTCGCGCCGATAGGCATGTCCTCGCGCAGCTTGAATTGGGCGACGGCGGTCTTGGACAGCGTGACCACGGCCTTCTGGCCCGTGATCCGTCCGAGGATGTCCACTGCCGTCTCCAGGTACTTCTTGTTCTCTTTCGCCTTGCCGACGCCGCACGAGACGGTGATCTTCTGCAGCATGGGCAGGGCGTGGGCGTTGGACGTGCCCAGTCGCTTGGCCAGCGCCGGCAGCACCTTCGTGCGGTAGACCTCGCGCAGACGGGCCATGGGCTACTCCTTCTCCCTGGCCGCTGCGGCCTTCGTGGACGCGGCCTTCGTCGGTCCCGCGGCCTTGGTCGCACCCTCGGGGGCCGCCTGGCCGGTCGCCGCCTTGCCGGAGGCCACCTTGCCGGGGGCCGCCTTGCCTACCGACTCCGTCGGAATCACCGAACGACTCTTGCCGGCCACGCGCACGCGTCGGCCGTCCACCACCGCGCTCGACACGCGTGTGGGCTTGTCGGTCGAGGGGTCGATGAGCATCACCGTGCAGGCGTGGATGGGCGCCTCGCGGCGGGTCCTGCCACCCTGCGGATTCTGCTGGCTCTTGCGCAGGTGCTTGTGAACCATGTTGAGACCCTCGATCACGACCCGGTCGGAATCGGTCAGCACGCGCAGCACGCGACCGCGCTTGCCCTTGTTCGCGCCGGACATGACCGCCACGACGTCACCCTTGCGGATGCGAGCCATCAGACCACCTCCGCCGCGAGGTTTACGATCTTCGTGAAACCCTTGCGCCGCAGCTCACGCGCGACCGCGCCGAACACGCGCGTCCCGCGAGGGCTCTTGTCGTCGTTGATCAACACGATCGCGTTGCTGTCGAACCGCACGTAGGTGCCGTCCTGGCGGCGCACGGCGTTGCGCGAACGAACCACGACCCCGCGGACCACGGCGCCGGGCTTGATCGTCGAGGACGGCAACGCCGATTTCACCGAGACGACGATCACATCGCCCACCTCGGCGTACGCACGGTTGCCGCGGCCCAGCACCTTGATGCCCTGGCACTGCTTCGGGCCGCTGTTGTCGGCCACGTCCAGCCATGTACGCATGAAGATCATGCCGACACCTCCGGGGCGCTCGCGGCGCCACGGGAGCCACTGGAGCCACTGGAGCCACTGGATCCGCCAGCGGCGGCACCGGTGCCGGGGACGACGGGGGCCGCGGGCCGCTGCACGGGACGGGTCGCAACGCGCTCACGATCCTCGTCGCCGCGCACCGCCTCGGCCTTGCCCTTGCGCAGCACGCTCACGAGGCGCCAATGCTTGGTCTTGCTCAGGCGGCGCGCGAAGGCGATCTCCACCTGGTCGCCGAGCTGGGCCTGGCCCTGCTCGTCGTGGGCCTTGTAGGTCGTCGAGCGACGCTGGTACTTGCCGTAGCGCGCGTGCGGGACGAGGTGCTCGGTCTGGACCACGATGGTCTTGGTCATGCGGGCAGAGACCACCGTCCCCACGACCGTGCGGCGCGGCGAGCGCACCGCGGCCGGGCTCCCGTCGGCGCCTGCCGGTCCGGCGGCCTCACGCCCTGCGGCTGCCTGTCTTGCGTCCGCCATGGATTACTTGGCCTCCCGGCTGCCGGCGGGCTCAGCCGCGCGTGCACGCTCGCTTAGCACCGTCAGGATGCGAGCCATGTCGCGGCGTCCGCGACGGATCGCGCCGCGGTCGCCCTTGTCCTCGTTGTGCCCGTGGAACCGCTTCTGGAAGATGTCCTCGCGCAAGTGCTTGACCTCTTGCTCGAGATCGCCGGTCTCGCGGCGTCGAATGTCGCGCGGCCTCATCGCTTCGCCCTCCGCTTCACGAACCGGCTGCGGATCGGCAGCTTGTGGGCGACCTTCTTGAGGGTCGCGCGCGCCACCGACTCGGCGATGCCGCCGCCGATCTCGAACAGCATCGAGCCCGGCTTCACCACGGCGCACCAGTAGTCGGGCTCGCCCTTGCCAGTGCCCATGCGCGTCTCTTCGGGAGTCGACGTGACCGACTTGTGGGGGAACACGCGGATGTACACGCGTCCCTCGGGGGCGCCTCGCACGGCGGCCACGCGGCCGGCCTCGAGCACGTTGGCCTTGAGCCAGCCCCCCTGGAGGGCCTGCAGGCCGAAGTCGCCGAAGGCGACCGTGTTGCCCCGCATGGCGCGACCGCGGATGACGCCGCGCTGCGACTTACGGAACTTCACTCGCTTGGGCATCATACCCATGTCAGGCCGTCCCCTCGGAGGCGATCTTGGGCTGAGCGCTCGCCAAGGTGCCGCGGTAGACCCAGCACTTCACGCCGATCGCGCCGTAGGTGGTGTGCGCGGTCGCCGTGCCGTAGCTGATGTCCGCTTTGAGGGTCGAGAGCGGGATGGAGCCCTGCGACTGCTTCTCGACGCGCGCGATCTCGGAGCCGCCCAGACGGCCAGCGATCACGATCTTCACGCCCAACGCGCCGCGCTCCATGGTCTGCATGATCGCCCGCTTGAGCGTACGGCGGTAGGCCGCGCGCTTGACCAGCTGCTCGGACACACCCTGGGCGACCAGCGTGGCGTCGAGCTCAGGCTTGGCGATCTCCATGATGTCCAGGCTCACGCGACGGCCCGTGACCTGCTCGAGCTGCTTCTTGAGGTCCTCGGCCTTGACGCCCTTGCGGCCGATGAGCACGCCCGGCTTGGCCGTGTGCACGATCACGCGCAAGGCGTCTGCCTTGCGCTCGATCTCGATCTTGGGGATGCCGGCGCCGTGGAACTCCTTGCGCACGAAGGTCCGGATCTGACGATCCTCCTTGAGCAGGCGCGCGAAGTCCTTCTTGCCGGCGTACCAGCGAGACTCCCAGTCGAGGTAGATCCCCGTCCGGAAGCTGATCGGGTTGATCTTCTGTCCCACGCCTACTCCCCCCCGCCGGACTCGGCGAGCGCCACACGGATGTGGCTCGTACGCTTCATGATGGCGAACGCACGGCCCATGGCGCGCGGCCGGAAGCGCTTGCGGCCGGAGAGCAGGGGCCCCCCGTCCACGCGGGCCTCGACCACGATGAGCCGCTGCAGCTTGACGTCCATATCGTTGCTCGCGTTGGCCAGCGCCGACTTGAGCACCTTGCGGATCATCGGCGCCGCACGACGCGGCTCGAACTCGAGCATCTTGAGGGCGACTTCGATCGGCTTGCCGCGTACCAGGTCGATCACGGGCCGCGCCTTGTAGGCGCTGATGCGAGCGCCCATGTACGTCGCCACGAAACGCTTCGGGCCTGCGCGCGCGCCAGCCGCCGGCGGAGCGGCCTGCGTGACCAACTCCGGGGCAGACCTCTGCGTGGTGGAGGCCTTCTGGGCGGCGGCCTTCTTGGTGGCGGCCTTCTTCGAAGAGCCGCTCCCCTTCTTCGAAGAGCGGGAGGAGCCACTCTTGGAGGAGTCGCTGTGCTTCTGTGACGGGCGCGGTGCCATGGACCTGCTCCTACTCCGCCGCCGGGGTGGCCGGCTCGACTCGGGCGGAGGCGATCGTGTGCGCCCTGAACAGGCGCGTGGGGGCGAACTCGCCCAGCTTGTGACCGACCATGTCCTCGGTCACGTAGACGCGCAGGAAGACGCGCCCGTTGTGCACCATGAACGTGTGGCCTACGAACTCGGGAACGATGGAGCAGCGCCGCGACCAGGTCTTGAGCGGCTCCTTGCGTCCCGACTCGTTGAGCTTCTCGATGCGCCCCATCAGGCGCTCGTCGATGAACGGGCCCTTTTTTACGCTGCGTCCCATTGGTTACTTCCCCACGCGCGGACCGCGCTTGCGGCCGCGGATGATGCGGCGGTTGGACGACTTCTTCTCGTCGCGCGTGTTACCGCCCTTGCTCAGGACGCCCCACTTCGAGACCGGGTGACGACCGCCGTTGCGGCGGCCCTCGCCGCCGCCCATCGGGTGGCTGTTGGGGTTCTGCGCGCAGCCGCGGCCGTGCGGCCGGCGACCCTTCCAGCGCGTGCGGCCGGCCTTGCCCCACACGACGAGGTTGGCATCGACGTTGCCCACCTGGCCGACCGTGGCGCTGCAGGTGAGGAGCACGCGGCGCATCTCGCTCGAGGGCAGGGTGACGATGGCCCAGTCGCCCTCCTTGGCGGAGAGGGTGACGGTCGCGCCGGCGCCGCGCGCGATCTGCGCGCCTCGGCCGGGCGTGAGCTCGAGGCTGTGGACCTGCAGACCCACCGGGATCGATTCAAGCGCCAGGCAGTTGCCCGCCTTGGCCTCCGCCGTGGGGCCGTTGGTGACCACGTGCCCGACGTCAACGCCGTGCGTGGCGAGCACGTAACGACGCTCGCCGTCGGTGTACTCGAGCAGATGCAGGCGCGCATTGCGGTTGGGGTCGTACTCGTGGGCGATGACCTTCGCCGACACGCCGTCCTTGTCGCGACGCAGCCAGTCCACCTTGCGGTAGAGCCGTCGCGAGCCGCCGCCGCGGAAGCGGACGGTCACGCGGCCCCGGTTGTTACGGCCGCCGTGCTTGCGCAGACCTTCGACGAGGCCGCGCTCCGGGCGCTTGCCCTTCGTCAGATCGCTCGTGTCGAGGAACGTGATGGAACGGCGTCCGTTGGACGTCGGTCGTACTCGCCGGATGGGCATGGGGTCGTTCTCCTCTCCGGTCCTAGGCGAGCTCGATCGAGTCGCCCTGCTTCAAGCTGACGATGGCCTTCTTCCAATCCGCCGTGCGGCCGATGTAGCGGCCCATGCGCCGGACCTTGCCGTGAACGATCTGCGTGCGCACGCCTGTGACCGTGACCTTGAACGCCTTCTGCACGGCGTCGCGGATCTGGATCTTGTTGGACCCGGGAGCCACCTCGAAGGTGTACGTGTGGCGGCGCTCGGCGCGCGTCAGCGACTTCTCGGTCACCAACGGTCGGCGCAAGACCTCTTGGATGGTCGGGACCCTCATGACGTCTCCCCTTCCTCGGCCGGAGCGACGGCCAGCCTGTCACGCAGCGCCTCGAAGCCGCCGTCGAGCAGCACCGTCCAGCGATAGGCCACCAGGTCGTAGGCGCTCACGTCGGAGGCCGGCAACGCACGCACGCGCTCCAGGTTGCGCACCGACAGGAGCAGGTTCTTGTCCACCGCGCCCGAAGCCACCAGCAGCGCGCCGCCCGAGGCGCCCAGGCTCGCAAGCGCGGCCACGACGGCCTTGGTGGAGGGCTTGGCAAGCACGGCACCTTCCCAGCGCAGCAGCTGGTCGTCGGCGGCCTTGCCGGCCAGGGCCACACGCAGGGCCTGGACCTTGGCGCGCCGCGGCAGGTTCTGCCGGTAGTCCCGCGGGTGCGGGCCGTGGGCCACGCCGCCCTTGCGGAAGGAGGGCGCCTTCTTGTCACCGTGACGGGCACGGCCCGTGTGCTTTTGCTTGTAGAGCTTCTTCGTGGAGCCGGCCACCTCGGCGCGCGTCTTCGTGGACGCGGTGCCCACACGCTGGTTGGCCTCGTACATGAGGACCGCCTCGCGCAGCACGGCGGGGCGGATCGCGCCGGCCAGGAAGGCCGTGTCGAGGTCGGTGGCGGCGATCTTGCCGCCGCGCAGGGACCTGACGGAGACCTGAGGCGCTACAGCCACGCGCTGCTTCGGCGCGGCATTCGACTTCACGGAACGGGAGGGGGCGGGGGAGGTCATGGGCTCAGACCTTGATCCGGATGTCCACGCCGGCCGGCAGGTTCAGCTTCGAGATCGCGTCGATCGTCTTGGCCGTGGGCTCGGAGATGAACAGGATGCGCTTGTGGGTGCGGATCTCGAACTGTTCGCGACTCTTCTTGTCGATGTGGGGAGAGCGCAGCACCGTGTAGCGCTCGATCCGCGTGGGCAGGGGAACCGGGCCCGTGACGCGGGCACCCGTGCGCTTGGCCGTGTCCACGAGCTCAGCCGCGCTCTTGTCGAGGGCCTCATGGTCGTAGGCTTCCATGCGGATCTTGATGTTCTGCGTCAGCATCGTGAGGGTCCTGATGCCCGTGGTCGTCGGGCGGCGTTTCAGGGAGCGGCGAAGTGAGGGGTCGGAGAGGCAGGGCAGCGTGGGAAAGCGAGGTCTCCGCATCACCCACCCCGAAGGTCTGTCCGGACGGACACGCAACGGGGAAACGATGCGGAAGTCGCGGAAGGTACCCCCGACCCTTCGTTCCCCAAGCGTTGGCGGGGGCGTTCTCGCCCTGTTCGCGCCCGAAAGGGAACCTCGAGAGGCTGCTTCCGGCACGGCGAACAACGTGCTACGGTCCGGCACGAACCCACACCCTCGTCCCCCGTGTGCAGGGTGGCCGCCTCAACTGAACATCAGACCCTTGGCCACCTCGGGAGGCGCGGGCACGAAGCCCGCCGGCTCCATGCTGTAGCCCGCGCGGCCCTGCGTCAGCGAACGCACGGCCGTGCTGTAGCCGAACATCCTGGACAGCGGCACCGAGCCGTGGATCACGCGCAGATCGCCGCGCAGCTCGTCGCCTTCGAGGACCGCCCCGCGGCGCACCAGGTCGCTCGTCACCGGCCCGACGCTCTCGCTGGGGGTGGTCACCTCGATGCGCATGACCGGTTCGAGCAGCACCAGCCCCGCCTTCTCGGCGGCAGCCTGGAAGGCGGCGCCGGCGGCCGCTTGGAAGGCCGTCTCGCTGCTCTCCGTCTCGTGGGCGCGCCCCCCCAGCACGGTGACACGCAGATCCACCATCGGGAACCCCATGCCGCCCTGGGCTGCGAAGCGCGCGCCCTCGACCGCTGCGGCGGCGTAGCGCGGATCGAGCTCCGTGGGGAGCGCGACGCTCTCGACCAAGAGCCCGCTCCCGGAGCCCTGCGCCTCGACCCGTACGCGCACCGTGGCCTGCTGCTGCTTGCCGCCGATCAGGCGCTCGAAGTGGTGCGCGACCTCGGCGGTGCCCGCGACCGTCTGACGGTAGGAGACGCGCGGAGCGCCCACGTTGGCCTGGATGCCGAAGTCGCGCGTCAGCCGGTTCTTGAGCACCTCGAGATGCAGCTCGCCCATGCCGGCGATGATCGTCTGGCCGGTCTCCTCATGCTGCGTGGTCCGGAAGGTGGGGTCCTCGCGTGCGAGGCGGGCCAGGGCCTCGTTGAGGCGATCGCGATCCGCATTCGTGCGCGGCTCGATGGCCATGGAGATGACGGGTGCGGGGAAGCGGATCGGCTCCAGGGCCACCGGTCGAGCCTTGTCGCACAGGGTGTCGCCGGTGGCGGTGGCTTTCGGGCCCATGAGCGCGAGGATGTCGCCCGCCGTCGCCCGATCGACGGGCTCACGCTCGTTGGCGTGCAGGCGCACGAGGCGCATGACCCGCTCGTGCTTCCCTAGACGCGGGTTGTAGAGCCCCTGTCCCTGCTCCAGGGTGCCGGCGTAGAGGCGCACGAAGGTCAGGTCCCCATGGGCGTCGGTGAGGATCTTGAAGGCCAGCGCGCACACGGGCGCGCCCGGGTCGGGCGCGATCGGGATGCGCCGTTCGGGCCGCTCGGGATCGTGCCCCTCCACGATCCCCACATCCAGCGGGCTGGGGAGGTAGTCCACCACGGCGTCGAGCAGGGGCTGCACGCCGATGTTGCGCAGCGCCGCCCCGCACAGCACGGGGAAGAGCTTGGCCGACAACGTCGCGCGCCGCAGTCCGGCACGCAGGCTGACCGCGTCCACCTCCCCGCCGGCCAGGTAGCGCTCGGCCAGGCCGTCGTCGTGGTTGGCCACCGTCTCGACGAGCTCGGCACGTTCCATCTCCACCTCGTCGTAGAGCTCGATCGGCACCGGCTCGCGCGTGACCGTACGCCCCTGCTCGCCCCCGAAGCGCACCAGCTCGCGAGCGATCAGGTCGAGGACGCCCGTGAAGCCGTCTCCGGCCCCCACCGGCCGGAAGGCCACGGCGACCGTGGCGCCCAGCCGCCGACGGATCGACTCGAGAGTCGCCTCGAAGTCGGCCCCACCACGGTCCATCTTGTTGACGAAACACAGTCGCGGGACGTCGTAGCGGTCGGCTTGGCGCCAGACCGTCTCCGACTGCGCCTCCACCCCGCTGACGGCGTCGAAGACCACCACCGCTCCGTCGAGCACGCGCAGGCTGCGCTCCACCTCGGCCGTGAAGTCGACGTGGCCTGGGGTGTCGATCAGGTTGAGGATGTGCTCGCGCCAAGCGATCGTGGTGGCGGCGGCCGTGATCGTGATGCCGCGCTCCTGCTCCTCGGGCAGATAGTCCATCTTGGCGGAGCCCTCGTGGACCTCCCCCATCGAGTGTTCTTTACCCGTGTAGTAGAGGATGCGCTCCGAGACCGTCGTCTTGCCGGCGTCGATGTGGGCGATGATCCCGAAATTCCTGATTCTGGAGAGGTCGGGGGCCGGCACGCTCCCGAGTCTAGCGACGGACGACGGAATGGCGCATCAACCGCGATCGGAGCTCAGAACCGGTCCGCGTGCCCGAACGCCGTCGCACGCCATCGGAGGTCGTGCCATTCCGTCGCTACCGCACTTCGATGAGTTCCCGGCGAACGAGGGCCGGTCCAAGTTGGACGGTGTTCCCGCTTGCAACGTCCTTGCCTTCAAGGCGGCACTCCTGGAACGCTGCCCTGCGGCGCACCGGCGCGCTGGATGGGGTGCGGAGGGCCGCCGCGGAGGACGACGTGTAGTCTTTCTACATGAGGACGACGCGGCGGCCCGAGCGCCCCCAGCCCAGCGCGCCGTACGACGGCACGATCGAACCTCTGCCCTACGCCACTAGAACGCGAAGTGGGCGAAAGCCTTGTTGGCCTCGGCCTGCTTGTGCGTGTTGTCACGCTTGAGGACGGCGCCGCCCTCCTTGTTGAAGGCGGCGACCAGCTCTTCGGCCAAGGCCTTGTGCGCCGCCTTGCCCTTGCGGCCGTGCACGGCCTCGAGCAGCCAGCGGTAGGCCAGCGCGCGCTGGCGCTTGGGGCTGACCTCGACCGGCACCTGGTAGTTGGCGCCGCCGACACGCTTGCTGCGCACTTCCACCATGGGCTTGATGTTCTCGACCGCGCCGCGCCAGACGTCGAGCGGTTCGCGATCCTTGACGCGCTCCTGCACGATGGCGAGAGCGTCGTAGAAGATGCTCTGGGCGAGCGAGCGCTTGCCGTCGCGCATCATGCACGAGATGAACTTGGCGACGTGAGCGTCCCCGTAGACCGGATCGGGCTTGAGGAGGTTCTCGAAGCTCTCGTAGTACTTGCCCGCCATTACTTGCCCTTCTTCTGACCGTACTTCGACCGCTGCTGCTTGCGCCCCTCGACGCCCGATGCGTCGAGCGTGCCGCGAATGATGTGGTAGCGCACACCGGGCAGGTCGCGCACACGGCCGCCGCGCACCAACACGATGCTGTGCTCCTGGAGGTTGTGCCCCTCGCCCGGGATGTAGGCCGTGATCTCACGGTTGTTCGACAGGCGCACGCGCGCGATCTTGCGCAGGGCCGAGTTGGGCTTCTTGGGCGTCATGGTGCGCACCGAGAGGCACACGCCGCGCTTCTGCGGGCAGCTCTGGAGCACCGGGCTCTTGGTGCGGCCGTACTGCTGCTTGCGGCCATTTCGCACAAGCTGATTGATCGTGGGCATGGAGCGTTCCGAGGGTGAGCCCCCGAGCGTAGCCGAGGGGCCTTGGGGGACGGTAAGGGTTTCCGGGGCGGGTGGTGGCCCGGCTCTGACTCTCGCTCTGGCTCTGGCTCTGGCTCTCGCTCTGGCTCGATGGATCGGACGCGGCACACCGGCGCGCTGGATGGGGTGCGGAGGGCCGCCGCGGAGGACGCCGTTCAGCCTGTCTACACGAGTCTTCCTACATCAGGACGACGCGGTGGCCCGAGCGCCCCCAGCCCAGCGTGCCGCTAGGAAGCCGGAGTCGAGGCTTCCCCCCCGCCAAGCAGCTCCTTGAGCTCCTTCAAGGCCTCAAGATCCTCGGGCATCTCGGCGAAGCCGGCCACCGACTCCTCAAGCGGGATGTTCTTCTGGACGCGGGTCTTGGCGTAGACCTTGAAGCCCGTGCCCGCCGGGATCAGGTGCCCGAGGATCACATTCTCCTTGAGGCCCACCAGGTGGTCCACGCGGCCCGCCAGAGCTGCCTGGGTGAGCACCTTGGTCGTCTCCTGGAAGGAGGCGGCCGAGATGAACGACTCGCTCTGGAGCGAAGCCTTTGTGATGCCCAGCAGCAGAGGCTCAGCGCGCGCTGCCTTGCCGCCCGACGTCATGACCTTCTGGTTCTTCTTGCGGAAGCGGAACTTGTCCACCACGGCGCCCGGCAGCAGGTCGGTGTCGCCCGGGTCGTCCACACGCACCTTGCGCAGCATCTGCGCCACGATGATCTCGTGGTGCTTGTCGTCGATGGTCACGTTCTGGCTGCGGTAGACGTTCTGCACCTCGCGCAGCAGATAGTCCTGCAGCGCCTCGATGCCCGAGATGCGCAGAATGTCGTGCGGCACCAACGGGCCGTCCACCAGGGCGTCGCCCGCGCGCACGCGGTCGCCCGAGTGCACGCGCAGGTGCTTGCCGTGGGGCACGCTGTGCTCCACGACCTGCCCGCCCTCGGCCTTGACCAGGATGCTGCGCTTCCCGCGACGCTTCTCGCCGAGCTCGACGATCCCGTCGATCTCGGAGAGCGTCGCCGGCTCCTTGGGCTTACGCGCCTCGTAGACCTCGGTGACGCGCGGCAGGCCGCCCACGATGTCCTGCGTGCCGGTGATCTCGCGCGGCGTCTTGGCCAGCAGCGAGCCGGGCACCACCTTCTGCCCCTGCTCCACCGAGAGGTGAGCCTTCTCGGGGATCGGGTAGAGGGCGATGGGCGTGCCCTTCTCGTCCTCGACGATGATCTGCGGGTGCAGGTCGCCCTTGTGCTCCATGATCACGCGGCGCCGCACGCCGGAGCCCGGGTCGATCTCCTCGCGCAGGGTCCTGTTCTCGACGATGTCGTCGAAGCGGACCTTGCCCTCGCGCTCCGCCAGGATCGGGATGTTGAAGGGGTCCCACGTGAGCAGGACCGCCTTCTCCTTCACCGTCGCGCCGTCTTCCACCTTGAGCAGGCCGCCCAGCGGAACGACATAGCGGTCCAGCTCGCGCTCCTTGGAGTCGAGCAGCAGGATCTCGCCGTTGCGCGTGATGGCCACGCGATCGCCCGAGGGCCCCACCACCACGTTGAGGCCGCTGTAGCGCACGCGGCCCGACTGGCTGGCACGCACCTCCGACTCTTCGACGCCGCGGGTGGCCGTACCGCCGATGTGGAACGTACGCATCGTCAGCTGCGTACCGGGCTCGCCGATCGACTGGGCGGCGATGATGCCCACCGCAAGGCCGAGCTCCACGAGCCGACCGCGCGAGAGGTCCATGCCGTAGCACAGCTGGCAGTTGCCGGTGACCGCCTCGCAGGTGAGGGCTGAGCGCACGCGCACCTTCTCGTACCCCATGGCCTCGACGCGCTTGCCGATCTCGTCCGTGATCAGCTCGTTCTCGCGCACCACCACCTCGTCGGTCACGACGTCGATGATCGTGTCGCGCGCGACGCGCCCGCGGACGGCCTGAGCCAACGAGACCTCGAGCTTGTCGCCCTTGTAGATGACGCCCTTGGAGATGCCGTTGACCGTGCCGCAGTCGTGCAACGTGATGACCACGTTCTGGGCCACGTCGCTCAGCTTGCGCGTGAGGTAGCCCGAGTCGGCGGTCTTGAGCGCCGTGTCGGCCAGGCCCTTGCGCGCGCCGTGCGTGCTGGAGAAGTACTCCAGCACGCGCAGGCCTTCACGGAAGTTCGACTTGATAGGCGTCTCGATGATGCGGCCGCTCGGCTTGGCCATCAGACCGCGCATGCCGGCCAGCTGGCGGATCTGCTCGATGCTTCCGCGCGCGCCCGACTCGGCCATCGCGAAGATGGGGTTGAGGTAGGGTTTGTCGTCGCGCGTGTCGTGCCGCAGCGTGGTCATCAGGACCGTGCCCAGGTCCTCGCGGGCGCGGGTCCACGTGTCGATGATCTTGCTGTAGCACTCGCCGCGCGTGATCTCGCCGCGCTTGAGGTGACGCTGGATCTCGGCCACCTCCAGCTCGGCGGCGCCGATGATGTCCTTCTTGGACTCCGGGACGCGCATGTCGTTCTTGGCGAACGACAGGCCCGCTCGGGTGGCGGCCTTGAAGCCGACGTCCTTGATGTCGTCGAGCAGCCGCAGCGTGGCACCGCGACCGAGCAGCTTGTGGCAGTCGCTGATGAGGCCGTTGAGGTTCTTCTTGTTCAGCGAATAGTTGTAGAAGGGCATCCCCAGCGGCAGGATGTCGTTGAACAGGACGCGCCCCACGGTGGTGGTCACGCGCGCCGCGGGCTCCCACTTGCCCGGAGCCTGGGCCACGATCGTGCCCTCGGAGAGCCGGAGGCGGATGATGTCGTGGACGTTGAACTTCCCCTCGCCGTACCCGAGGAACACCTCGTTGCGGTCGGAGCAGGCGCGGGACTTCTCGGCGCTCCTGCCGTGCTCGACGGTCAGGTAGAAGATGCCGAGCACGATGTCCTGCGACGGCGCGATCACGGGGTTGCCGTGCGCCGGCGAGAAGATGTTGTTGGTGCTCAACATCAGCGTGGTCGCTTCGATCTGCGCTTCGTAGGAGAGCGGCAGGTGCACGGCCATCTGGTCGCCATCGAAATCGGCGTTGAACCCGGTGCAGACCAGGGGATGCAGACGGATCGCGTGGCCCTCGATGAGGATGGGCTCGAAGGCCTGGATGCCCATGCGGTGCAGAGTCGGAGCGCGGTTGAGCAGCACCGGGTGCTGGCGCGTGACCTCCTCGAGGATGTCGTAGACCTCCTCATCCTTGCGCTCGAGCATCTTCTTGGCCGACTTGATCGTGTCGGCGTAGCCCAGCTCCTTGAGGCGTCGGATGATGAACGGCTGGTAGAGCTCCAGCGCGATCTTCTTCGGCATGCCGCACTGGTGCAGCTTGAGGTCGGGGCCGACCACGATCACGGAACGCGCGCTGTAGTCGACGCGCTTGCCCAGCAGGTTCTCACGGAAGCGGCCCTGCTTGCCCTTGATCATGTCGGTCAGGGACTTGAGCGGCCGGTTGCTCGAGCCGAGCACGCTGCGGCGGCAGCGCGCGTTGTCGAACAACGCGTCCACGGACTGCTGCAGCATCCGCTTCTCGTTGCGGATGATGACCTCGGGAGCGTTGAGGTCGAGCAGCTTCTTGAGGCGGTTGTTGCGGTTGATCAGGCGGCGGTAGAGGTCGTTGAGGTCGCTCGTCGCGAAGTTGCCCGAGTCGAGCAGGACCAGCGGGCGCAGGTCGGGCGGGATGACGGGAATGACGTCGAACACCATCCACTCGGGGCGGTTGCCGGAGTCGCGCAGGCTCTCCACCGTGCGCAGACGCTTGAGGATGTCCTTCGCCTTCTGCTTGCTGCGCGTCTGCTCGAGATCGGCCCGCAGCTCGACGGCGAGCTTTTCCATGTCGAACTTGGAAAGCATGGCCTTCACGGCTTCGGCGCCCATGCCCGCCTGGAACGAGTCGCCGTACTTCTCACGTGCCTCGCGGAACTGCTCCTCGGTCAGCAGCTGGCGGTCGGTCAGCGGCGTCTCGCCCTTGTCGATGACGACGTAGTCCTGGAAGTAGATGACGCGCTCGAGGCTCGACGTCTTCATGTCGAGCAGCGTGCCCAGTCGCGACGGCATGGCCTTGAAGAACCAGATGTGCACGATCGGCGCGGCCAGGCTGATGTGGCCCATGCGCTTGCGACGCACGCGGCTGTGCGTGACCTTCACGCCGCAGCGGTCGCAGATGATGCCCTTGTGCTTGATGCCCTTGTACTTGCCGCAGGCGCACTCCCAATCGCGCTCAGGGCCGAAGATCTTCTCGCAGAAGAGACCGTCCTTCTCGGACCGGTAGGTGCGGTAGTTGATGGTCTCCGGCTTCTTCACCTCGCCGTAGGACCAGGACCGGATCACCTCTGGCGAAGCCAGCGTGATCTTCACCGCGGTGTAGTCGTTCACCCGGTTGAACATGCTCTCGATCATGGCGGTTGCCTCCGTGGCGCGCGGCTTAGAGCCGGCTCTTCTCGAGGTCGATGTTCAGTCCAAGACCCTTGATCTCGTTGCAGAGGACCTCGAAGGAGACCGGTGTGCCGGCCTCCAGGATGTTCTCGCCCTTGACCATGGACTCGTAGATCTTCATGCGCCCGTCCACGTCGTCGGACTTGACGGTCAGCAGCTCTTGCAGGATGTGGGCGGCGCCGTACGCCTCGAGCGCCCAGACCTCCATCTCGCCGAAGCGCTGGCCACCGAAGCGCGCCTTGCCGCCGAGCGGCTGCTGGGTGATGAGGCTGTAGGGCCCCGTGGCGCGCGCGTGGATCTTCTCGTCCACCAGGTGGTGGAGCTTGAGCATGTAGAGGTAGCCGACCGTGACCTGCTGGTCGAACGCCTGGCCCGTGCGGCCGTCGTAGAGCGTCACCTTGCCGTCGGAGTGCAACCCAGCCTGCTCGAGCATGGCCTCGATGTCGGTCTCGCCGGCGCCGTCGAACACGGACGTCTGGACGCGCACGCCGAGCAGCTGGGCCGCATAGCCCAGGTGCGTCTCGAGAATCTGCCCCACGTTCATACGACTGGGCACGCCGAGCGGGTTGAGCACCAGGTCCACGGGCGTGCCGTCCTCGAGGAACGGCATGTCCTCCACCGGGAGGATGCGGCTGATGACGCCCTTGTTGCCGTGGCGGCCGGCCATCTTGTCGCCCACCGACAGGTTGCGGCGGGTGGCGATGTAGACCTTCACCAGCTCGAGCACCCCCGTGGGCAGCTCGTCGCCGCGCGAGAGGCGGTTGACGAGCTTGTTCTTGACGGCCTCGGCGTCGTCGATGGTACGGAAACGCTCCCGCACCAGGGCATGCACGGGATCATCGCGGCGCAGGCCCGCGCCACGCAGCGCAGCCGCGAGCCTGTCGCGGACCTCGCGCAGCTCCGGCAGCGCCTCCACGCCGTTCACCGAGAACGGCTTGCGTGTGACCGCGTCGACCAGCTTGCGCCCCAGGGAGGCGTCCAGGCCCTCCAGCAGGCGCTCGAGCTCGGTCCGGAAGATGCCTTGGAAGTCGCGCTCGGACTCGCGGATGCGCCGCTGGTTGTCCTGGCGCTCCTCCTCCGTGATGTTCACCTTGCGCGAGAACTTCTTCGTCTCGATGACGATGCCCTCGGTGCCGGGAGGCACGACGAGCGAGTCGTTCTTCACGTCTTCGCCCGCGCGGCCGAAGATCGCGTGCAGCAGCTTCTCCTCGGGCGAGAGCTCGCTCTTGCTCTTCGGGGCGACCTTGCCGACCAGGATGTCGGCGGCACGCACGCGCGTGCCGACGCGCACGATGCCCTCGGCGTCCAGGTTGCGCAGGGCGCGCTCGGAGACGTTGGGGATGTCGCTCGTGAACTCCTCGCGGCCCAGCTTCGTCTCGCGGATCTCGATCTCGAACATGTCGATGTGGATCGACGTGTAGACATCGCGTTTGACCAGCCCCTCGCTGACCAGGATGGCGTCTTCGTAGTTGTAGCCGTCCCAGGGCATGAAGGAGACCAGCACGTTGCGGCCGAGCGCGAGCTCGCCCTGGTGCGTGGCGGCGCCGTCGGCCATGATCTGACCGGCTTCCACGCGCTGTCCGACGTCCACGATGGGGCGCTGGTTCAGGCAGGTGCGCTCGTTGAGACCCACGAACTTGCGCAGGTCGTAGCGGTCGTCGGTGCCGTCGCCTTTCCGGATCACGATGTGGCGCGAGTCCATCTCGGCCACCACGCCCGCAGCGCGGGCGCGCACGAGCATGCTCGAGTTCTGGGCGACCACGCGCTCCATGCCGGTGCCCACGAGCGGCGGCTCGGTGATCAGCAGCGGCACGGCCTGACGCTGCATGTTCGAGCCCATGAGCGCGCGGTTGGCGTCGTCGTGCTCGAGGAACGGGATGAGCGCGGCCGAGACGCCGACCAGCTGCATCGGACTGACGTCCATGTAGCGCACGTCTTCCGTCTTCACCTGGAGGAAATCGTCGTTCTTGCGGCCGAGGATCTGGTCGCCGACGATGCGGTTGGCGTCGTCCACCACCGTGTCGGCGGGAGCGAAGACCCGGTCGAACTCCTCGTCGGCGCGCAGGTAGACCACTTCCTCGCCCACCTTGCCGCTCTCGACGACGCGGTAGGGCGAGATCAGGAAGCCGTACTCGTCCACACCGCTGAAGATCGACAGCGACGAGATGAGACCGATGTTCGTGCCTTCCGGCGTCTCGATCGGACAGATGCGCCCGTAGTGCGAGATGTGCACGTCGCGCACCTCGAAGCCGGCGCGCTTGCGGTTGAGGCCGCCAGGTCCCAGAGCCGAGAGGCGGCGCTCGTGCGTGATCTGCGAGAGCGGGTTGGTCTGGTCCACGACCTGCGAGAGCTCACCGCGACCGAAGAAGTAGTCGATGGCCGAGGAGATGGTCTTGGAGTTGATCACCGAGCGCGGGGTGGTCGTCTCCGCGTCCTCGATGTTCATGCGCTCCTGAGCCGTGCGGCGCAGCTTCAAGAAGCCCTTGCGCAGCTCGTCGCCCGCCAGTTCCGCGATGGTGCGGATGCGGCGGTTGCCCAGGTGGTCGATGTCGTCGATCTCGCCCTTGCCGGCGCGCAGCTTGACCAGGTAGCGCACGGCCTGGACCAGATCCTCCTTGTCGAGCGTCTGCTGGTCCTCGGGGAAGGCCGTGCCGAACTTGCGGTTCAAGCGGAAGCGGCCCACCCGACCGAGCCGATAGCGGCTGGGGTCGAAGAACTTCTCCTTGAAGAGATCCTTGGCCTTCTCGACCTGCGGCGGGTTGCCGGGCCTTAGGCGCGCGTAGATCTTGACCAGCGCCTCCTCGTGCGACTCGGTGGTGTCCTCGAGCAGGGTGTTGAGCACCAGGGGGTCGTCGAGCTCGGAGACCACCTCGACCGTCTCGATCGCGGTCTTCTCGATACGCTCGGCGAGCTCCTCGCTCATGAGCTCGAGGCCCTCGAGGAGGGCCTCGCCGGAGGCAACGTCGGCCACGGCGGTCACGACGTGCTTGCCGACCACCTTCTTCTTGAAGGCCCGCGCCTTCACCGGCACGACCTCGGTCTTGTAGAACGCGCGCAGGATGTCGGCGTCGGTCGAGAACGACTCGCTCATCGCGCGCAGCAGCGCCGTGGCCGGGAACTTGCCCGACTGGTCGATGCGCACCGCGAGCACATCCTTCTTCGTGACGTTGAGCTCGATCCACGAGCCGCGCTCGGGGATCAGCCAGCAGGAGTGCAGCTTCTTGTCGCTGCTGTGCGTCTCGACGGAGAAGTCGACGCCGGGCGAACGGTGCAGCTGCGTGACGATCACGCGCTCGGTGCCGTTGATGAGGAACTCGCCGCCCCCCACCATGATCGGGATCTCGCCGAGGTAGACCTCCTCCTCGACGGGCTGTTCCTTCTGCAGACGCACGCGGATCTTGAACGGGCGGCCGTAGGAGAGCTTGAGCTCACGGCACTCGTCCATCGTGTAGCGCGGGCTGCCCAGGTCGTAGCCCAGGTAGGTCAGCGACTTGGTCCCGTCGTAGGACGGGATCGGGAAGACCTCCCGCATGATCGCCTCGAGCCCGCTCTCGGTGCGGTGCTCGGCCGGCACCTCCTCCTGCAGGAAGATCTTGTAGGAGGCCGTCTGCAGCTCGACGAGGTTGGGGAACGGGAAGGGGCGCTTGCCCCCATAGCGCACGAGGCTGCCCGCGGGATAGACGGCGTTGAACGGGCGAGTGCCGGGATGGCCCGGAGCGCCTCCCTGATCGGTCGGAGACGCGCCGCCACCCGACTGCTTCTTGTCCTTCATCGCCGGCTCCTCCCCTCGTGGAGCCCAGGGCGGGACGCTTGCGCGGCGCGCCAAGCGCGCCGACATGCGGCCGGTCCGGGTGCCCCCGAGGCGGTTCTCGCGCCGCTCTGAAGTTCGGTCCGAAGACCGGCCCTCAGCTCGACGCGCTGTTCAGTTGCAAGAACTTTCCAGCACAAGCACTGCGCTGGAATCCGCTCTGACCAGGCCGCAAGCGCGACCGCCCAAGCTGTCGGCCCCCGGGCCTTCGATCGGGGGTCGTTGACGGGCGGGACGCGCCTCGGAGGCAGCCCTCCGAACCGATGAGAGTACCCCCACGAGGGAGTCCGCTTCGAAAATACAGACGGCCCGACGCCGGCTTCACGCCAGCGCGCAAGCCCCCCGGGCCGGCCCTACGACCAGAGCCGGACTGCCCGGCCCGGCCCACTGGGAGAGGTGCGCAGCACCCCGCCGGGGAGGTCGGTCCTGAGCAGGCAAGCCCCGCGACGCGCCCAAGGCGCGCCGCGGCGGCTCACTTGATCTCCACCTCGGCGCCGGCGTCCTTGAGCTCCTTGGCGATCTTCTCGGCGTCCTCTTTCGAGATGCCGGTCTTGACCGCCTTGGGCGCCCCGTCCACCAGGTCCTTGGCCTCCTTGAGGCCCAGGCCGGTGACGGCGCGGACGACCTTGATCACCTGGATCTTCTGCATCCCGGAGGTCTTGAGCACGACGTCGAACGTCGTCTTCTCCTCCGCGACGGGCGCAGCCTGACCGCCGCCACCGGCGGGGCCGGCGGCCGCGACCGGCGCGGCGGCGGAGACGCCCCAACGGGCCTCCAGCGCCTTCACCAGCTTGGCGGCCTTGGCGATCGTCAGGCCGTCCAGGCTCGCCGCGATGGCGTCGAGCTCGGGCTCAAGCTGGGTGGTCTCGTTCGACATGACTCAACTCCTTCTGTCCTACGGGAACTAGCGCTCTGGAAATGGGACGAAAAAAGATGGGGTGCTAGGCGGCGCCTTCGGCCTTGCCGGCCTTCGGGTCCGCCGCGGGGGAGGTCTGCGGGGCGGCGTTCGACGCAGCCTCCGGAGCGGCCTCCGGCGCAGTCTTGGGAGCCGCATCGACGCGTGCCTGGAGCACGCGCACCAGACCCGCGATCACGCCGTGCATCGTGGCGACCATGCCGCGGGCGGAGCCCGCCAGAAGGCCGACCAGCTGACCGCGCAGCTCGAGCAGGCCGGGCAGCTTGGAGAGGGCCTCGGCGTCCTTGGCCCCGAGCACCTCACCGTCAGCCACCGCGCCCTTGAACTGGAGCGGCTTGAACTTCTTGCGGTACTCGACCACGACCTTGGCGCTCGGCACCGGGCCACCACCGCCAAAGACGATCGCGCACGATCCCTTGAGCAGGCCGCGCAGCGACGTGTTCGCGGTGCCCTTGAGCCAAGCCTGCTCGATGGCCAGGCGGGCCGTGCGGTTGTGGACCACGCGCAGGCGCGCGCCGCCAGCCTTCTCGCGCAGCTCGCGACGGAAGGCCATGGCGCCCTCGACCGTCATGGCGCCGGTGTCGAGCACCAGACAGCCGGTGGTGGTGGACAGCTCCTGCTGGAGCTGCGCGGACAGCATCTGCTTGAGGGCCTTGGCCATGGTCGTCTCCTACACCACGTCCACGGCGATGCCGAGGCTCATCGTGGAGCTCAGGCTCACCTTGCGGAAGTAGACGCCCTTCACGGCGGGCGGGCGCACGCTGCGGATGTGCTCGATGAGATGGTGGATGTTTGCGACCAGCTCGCTCTCGGAGAAGCTGCGCTTGCCGACCGGCACGTGCACGTTGCCGCCCGTATCGGCACGGAACTCGACCTTGCCGGCCTTGAACTCGCGCACGGCCTGGGCGACCTTGTCGGTGACCGTGCCGCTCTTGGGGCTGGGCATCTTGCCCGTGGGGCCCAGCACCTTGCCGAGCTTGCCCACGTAGCGCATCATCGCCGGGTGGGCGATGCAGATGTCGAAGTCGGTCCAACCGTCGGCGATCTTCTTGGAGAGGTCGTCGGTGCCCACCAGGTCGGCGCCGGCCTCGAGGGCCTCCTTGGCGGCCTCACCCTCGGCGAAGACCACGACGGTGCGCTGCTTGCCGATGCCCTTGGGCAGCGACACGCTGCCGCGCACGATCTGGTCGCTCTTCGTCGGGTCCACGCCCAGGCGCAGGGACAGTTCGACGGTCTCGTCGAACTTGGCCTTGGGGAACCGGCCCAACATCGCCACGGCCTGTTCGAGCCGATAGCGCTGGTGTTGGACGTAGCCGGGGGTCTCCCGGGCAGTCCGCAGGCGCTTGCTCACGTGCTTCACCGCGTCCTCCAAGCTCTCCCGTCCCAGGCCGCGGCGCCCAAGGCGGTCACGAGCGTTTCCCCGGGAATCCGGGGCGAACGGGACATGGAACGCGAGGTGCGCTCTGGGGGCAAGGAATGATCGGGGTGGATGCTGTCCTGGTTTGCCCTCCCTGCGCTCGGGCGGCGCGCTGGGCTGGGGGCGCTCAGGGGCGGCGCCTCGCTTGCGAGGCGCACCAGCAACACGCGTCGTCCTCATGGCCGCAGAGGCCACGTCGTCCTCCTCATGGCCGTTCCGCTCCCCATCCAACGCGCCGGTGTGCCCCAGTCCGATCTCCAGAACCCACCGCCTGGGACGCGACTGGACGCGGCGCTGGGGGTCACGCGAACCTGACGCGGTCGCCCAGGGCGCTAGACGATCTCGATGCCCATGGAGCGCGCCGTGCCCGCGATGACGCGCTCGGCGGCCTCGGGCTTGTGGGCGTTCAAGTCCGCCATCTTGCGCTTGGCGATCTCGGCCACCTGGGCCTTGGTCACCTTGCCCACCTTCTCGGTGTTGGGCGTGGCGCTGCCGCTCGGCACGCCGGCGGCCTTCTTGAGCAGCACGCTGGCCGGCGGGCTCTTCAGGATGAAGTCGAAGGAGCGGTCGGTGTAGACCGTGAGGACCACCGGGATGATCGTCCCCTGGTCCTTGGAGGTGGCCTCGTTGAACTTGCGCACGAAGTCGCCGATGTTCACGCCGTGCTGGCCCAGCGCGGGCCCGACGGGCGGCGCCGGGGTGGCCTGGCCACCCGGGCACTGCAGCTTGACCTTGGCCTTGATCTCTTTCTTCGCCATGGCGGGGCTCCTTCGATGCGTTCCAGTATGGGCTGCGAGGGCTGCGAGGGCTGCTGGGGCTGCTGGGGCTGCTGGGGCTGCTAGGGCTACTCGAGCCCGTGTGGGCTGCTAGAGCAGCTCCACCTGCCAGTACTCGAGCTCGACCGGGGTGGCCCGGCCGAAGATGGTGACGATCACGCGCACGAGACCCTTGGCGGGCATCACGTCGTCCACGACGCCCTCGAAAGACTCCAGCGCGCCCTCCCTGATCTTGACGGCGTCGCCCTTCTTGAGGGGGATCTTGAGCTGCGGCGAACGCGCCTCGCTCTTCTCGACGTCGAGCAGCAGGCGCTCGGCGTCCTTGGCGGCCAGCGGCTCCGGGTTGCCGGGCGTGCCGACGAAGTCGCCCACGCCGGACACGTCGCGCACCAGGGTCCAGATCTCGCGCGGGACCTTGCCCTCGGCCTCTTCGACCTCGATCAGCACGTAGCCCGGGTAGAGCTTCTTCTTGCGCGTACGCTTCTGGCCACCCTTGAGCTCCGTGACCACTTCCATGGGCACGAGCACGCGCGGGACGGCGGCCTCGAGGTTGGACAGCTTGAGCTGTCGCGCGAGGGCCTTCTGCACGGTGCCCTCGCGACCGCTCTGCACCCGGACGACGTACCAGCGCTTCGCCACGGATGCTCCTAGAAGATGAACCGGAAGAGCAGCATGAGCAGCTCGTCGGCCCAGAACAGGATCGCCCCCATCGCCACCGTGACGAGGGACACCACCATGGTCGCGTTCTTGACGTCGCTGCCCGACGGCCAGTTCACCTTGCGCAGCTCGGCTTCCGTGTCGACCAGCAGGTCCACCGACGTGGGGCGGTTGAGGAGCATGTGCACGCCCCACACGCCGAAGACGAACAGTACGATGCAGATGATCTTCACCCAGGTCAGGTCGCCGATCAGCGGTAGGCCGGCCACCAGCGCCGCGCTGCCCTCGCGGTGCAGGGCGCCGAACAGGGCGCGGACCCCCATGAACAGCAGCAAGGCGAGCAGCAGGTAGGCGATCCAACGCGCGGCCGACCCCTGGCCGGGCTTGTGGATCGCCAGTCCGCCGCTCGACGGCTTGGTCTCGGAGGTGGTCATCCTGGGTTCCAGTCGGGGGGGCGCGTCGCGGGCGAGGGTTGACCTCGTGCGCGGCGCTCCACCCTCGGGGGCCTCGGGGGGAGATGGCACGGCAGGTAGGAATCGAACCCACAACCTGCTGATTTGGAATCAGCTGCTCTACCAATTGAGCTACTGCCGTTCGGGGGCATCGGTCGGCAGAGCGGCCCACGCCGGAGGCGACGCTCCGTAGGCGGATCGCTGCTGCGTGGACGTATCTTCTTCCCTACTTCTTCTTGGATTCCTTGTGTGCGGTGTGCTTGCGGGTTCGCTTGCAGTACTTCTTGACCTCGATCTTGTAGGGGTTGCCCTTCATGCGCTTCTGCACACGGTAGTTCAGATCGCCGCAGTCGAGGCACTGCAGCCAGACGTAGCCGCGTGCGGCGGTGGACTTGGCCATGGGAGCTCCGGAGCCCTCCGACGGCCGCCGCGCTGCGAAGCGCACGGCGGCCGCGGGAGACTCTGAGGGTTACTGGGAGGGGGTTATTTGATGACCTTCGTCACGGCGCCGGCGCCGACCGTGCGGCCGCCCTCGCGGATGGCGAACCGCAGCTTCTCCTCGACGGCGATCGGGGTGAGCAGCGCGACCTTCATGGCGATGTTGTCGCCGGGCATGCACATCTCGGCGCCGCCCTGCAGCTCGATGGAGCCGGTCACGTCCGTGGTGCGGAAGTAGAACTGGGGCTTGTAGTTGTTGAAGAACGGCGTGTGGCGGCCGCCCTCCTCCTTGGTCAGGACGTAGACCTCGCACTCGAACTCGGTGTGCGGCTTCATGGAGTTGGGAGCCGCCAGCACCATGCCGCGCTCGAGCTGCTCCTTCTCGACGCCGCGCAGGAGCAGACCGACGTTGTCGCCGGCCTCGCCCGTGGAGAGCGTCTTCTGGAACATCTCGACGCCCGTGCACACCGTCTTGCCGATCTCGGCGCGCAGACCGACGATCTCGAGCGGGTCGCCGATGTTGACGACACCACGCTCGATGCGTCCGGTACCGACCGTGCCGCGGCCCTTGATCGAGAACACGTCCTCGATGGGCATCAGGAACGGCTTGTCCTTGGCGCGCGCAGGCAGCGGGATGTAACGATCGACCTCCGCCAGCAGCTTGAGGATGGCGCCGGCGCCCTGGGCGTCGTCGAAGGCCCCCGGGTTCTTGAGCGCCTTGACGGCCGCGCCGCGCACGACGGGGATGTCGTCGCCGGGGAAGCCGTACTCCTTGAGCAGCTCACGCACCTCGAGCTCGACCAGGTCGAGCAGCTCGGGATCGTCGACCAGGTCGATCTTGTTCATGAAGACGACGAGCGCGGGCACGCCCACCTGCCGCGCGAGCAGGATGTGCTCACGCGTCTGGGGCATGGGGCCGTCAGCGGCCGACACGACCAGGATGCCGCCGTCCATCTGCGCGGCTCCCGTGATCATGTTCTTGACGTAGTCGGCGTGGCCGGGGCAGTCCACGTGCGCGTAGTGGCGGTTCGGGGACTCGTACTCGACGTGTGCGGCGGCGATCGTCACCGTCTTGGTCGCGTCGCGCACCGTGCCGCCCTTGGCGATGTCGGCGTAGGCCTTGGCCTTCGACAGACCCTTGGCCTCGCACACGGCGGTGATAGCCGCCGTGAGCGTGGTCTTGCCGTGGTCCACGTGCCCGATCGTGCCGACGTTCACGTGCGGCTTGGTCCTCTGGAAGTTTTCCTTGGCCATCGAAGGCTCCTTCTCGCGCTGGAAACCGCCAAGAAGGCGGCGCGATCTGTTGCTGGGTTGCTGGTTGGATTGCTGACTGGTGGGTGGTGTTGAAATGCTCGTGCGCTGGCGCCCGAGCGGCCGCTCCCCGCGCGCCAGAAGGCGCGGACGGATCATTCTCCGGGACCCAACATCCGGCTGGAGCTGGTGGAGGGGATTGAACCCTCGACCTCCTCCTTACCAAGGAGGTGCTCTACCACTGAGCTACACCAGCGTGCGGACGGCAGGCCCCGCAGACCGTGCCGGCAAGCGGCAGGGGGCGGAGGATTGGGGTGGGGCGGTGGGACGTGGCGTCCCGTCGGTCGGTGGTTCGTTCCTGCAGTCGGAAGTTCGTGGCGGTCGCGGGTAGGGTGGAGTGGTGACGTGGAGCGGGCGATGGGAATCGAACCCACGTCACCGGCTTGGAAGACCGGAGCTCTACCATTGAGCTACGCCCGCAGCGTGCCGACCGGGCCGTCCCGAGCGACTCCTAAAGGGGTACCCCAAGGAAGGGGCGATCTTACGGAGCGCACCCTGCGGGTCAATGGAATGGGGCTACGTCGGCGCGGATTCGGCCCCCTGGCCCCTGCTGTCCTGGTCTGGCTTTCCCACGCGCGGTCGGGGCGCTGGGCTGTCGCATGGGCTGGCGAGCCGCGGCAAGCGCCGCTCGCGGCTCGGGCCACCGCGTCGTCCTGATGTAGGAAGACTCGTGTGGACAGGCTGAACGGCGTCCTCCGCGGCGGCCCTCCGCACCTCATCCAGCGCCCCGACATGCCCCAGCTTGGGTTCCAAGGCTCAACTTGGGGCACCACCCCCCGGCCGGTATGCTCCTCGCCTCGTCCGCGGATCGCCCCCCATGCACGACTACCAACGCGCCTTCGTGGACTTCCTGCTACAGGCTGCTGCGCTCAAGGTGGGCGAGTTCAAGCTCAAGAGCGGCCGCCTCTCGCCGCTGTTTCTCAACACCGGCGACCTCGATACCGGGACGCGCCTCAACCAGGTGGGGCGCGCCTACGCCGCGACCCTGCTCGACCGGCTCGGCGCCGGGGGCTTCGACGTCGTCTTCGGACCCGCCTACAAGGGCATCCCCCTGGCGGTGGCCACGGTCCTGGCCTTGGCTGACAAGGGCGTCGACAAGGCGTTCCTTGCAGATCGCAAGGAAATGAAGGCGCATGGGGCGGAAGCGGCCTCCAGCCCTGCGGCGGGCCGACTTTTGGGGCGGCCCCCCACTCCGGGCACCCGCTTCGTGCTGGTGGACGATGTGCTCACGACGGGCGCCACCAAGGACGAGGCTGTCACGTTCCTACGGCAGCTCGATCCCGGGGCCACCTTCCCCGCCCTGCTGATCGTGCTCGACCGCCAGGAGCGGGCACCGGACGGAAGCGACGCCGTCTCGGCCTTCACCCAGCGCACGGGAGTTCCGGTCCTTCCCGTGGTGCGCTTGACGGAGACGGTTGACCATCTCGCCGCCCGTGGGGCGCTCACGGCGGGCGACCTCAAGCGCATCAAGGCCTATTGGTCCGAGCACGGCACACCCCCGGCGCAGGCCTGGGCTCGCGCGTAGGCAGGCGCGTGTGTGAAGGCGAGCCCACATCGTCGCGGCCCGCCGTGCGGTAGGCTGCGGTCGGGGGTCCTCGTGCGTCATCTCATCGCCTGCCGCGGCTGCAGCCGTCAGTACGACGCCAGCGGGCTGGCCCCGGGGACGACGCTCCCGTGCGTGTGCGGCGGGCAGGTTCTGGTGGCAGCGCCCAAGGCTCACGACGCAGCCGTCGTGCGCTGCTCGTCGTGCGGGGCGACGCGGGCGGAGGGGCGGCCCGCCTGCGGCTATTGCGGCGGCGACTTCACCCTGCACGAGCAGGACCTGCATACGATCTGCCCCGCCTGCCTCGCGCGCATCAGCGACCGGGCGCGCTTCTGCCACCACTGTGCGGTGGCGCTAGCGCCGCAGCCAGCGGCGACGGCCGGCAAGCAGCTCCCCTGCCCCGCCTGCAAAGGCCTGTCGCTCGTTCACCGCTCGCTCCCCCAGGGCCCCCCGCTGCTCGAGTGCACACGCTGCCTGGGCTTCTGGATCGAGCCACACGACCTGCGAGAGCTGCTGCGCCGCGCCGCGGCCGGTTCGGAGGCCTCCCGCTCGCTGCTAGAGGCCGGCGCCGCGCGACCGCGCGCCAGCCGGCCTCCGGCAACCGCTTCGTCCGTGATCTACCTCCCCTGCCCGCAGTGCCTGACGCGCATGAACCGCAAGCGCTTCCCCGGGGGCGCCACCGTGGTGGTGGACTATTGCCGTGACCACGGCCTGTGGTTCGAGTGCCAGGAGCTAGAGCGGGTGCTCCAGGCCGCGGCCGAGGGCCTGGGCGAGCGCCGGGAGGCGGGTCGGCTGCCCACGGACGAGGCCCAGGAGCGCGCCCAACGCCGCCGGGAGCGCAACGAGGCTTGGTGGGCCGAGGGACCGTTGCCCTCGGCATCCTCCTCCACGCTCCTCGAGGACGTCCTGGGGCTGCTGGGGCGCCTGTTCCGCTGACCTCGAAAGGCCCGCGCGCCGGATCAAGTCCGCGGTTCCTTTGCGCCGATAGGGAAGGCACACATCAGGGGGGGCCCTTTCCCGAGGGAGTCCTGATGCCCATCACCGTCGAACGCCGCCGCGCAGGTCGCGTGGCGTGCCGCCTGCCCGTACGCCTCGTGTGCGGCGGGCACATCTCCTACGCCACCACCGAGGATCTGAGCCTCACCGGCGTGCGCCTGCGCGTGCAGCTGTCGGGGCTCGACCTCCCGTCGGGCACCGAGCTGGGCGCCCTGACCCGGCGCATCCACCAGCGTCTAGGAGAGGCCTTCGTGGCCGAGTTCGCCTGGGACACCCTGGGCAGCCTCGTGCGTCGCGTCCTGCGCGTCGTGCGCGTGGCCGTCGTGATCGGCGACCCATCCAGCATCGATCTCGGCTGCGAGCTGCGCGTACCTCTTGAGCTGCAGGAAACCCAGGCCCTGGGGCTGACGGTCCCCTCGGCCCTGGCCGCCGCGGCGGCGCAGGCCGACGACGGACGTTCGGCCTTCCTGGCGCGTGCGGTGCTCATCCCGCCGCGTGAGCTGGGTCGAGCTCCGGTGCGCGCCCAGATGCGCGAGATCCGCCCCGACGAGCTGGTGCTCACGCTCGCCCGCCCCGACCGTCTGGGTCTATCCCGACAGAGCGTGGGCGTGATGGACCTGATGCTGGCCTTCGACGAGCGCTTCGGGCACGCGCCGTATGTGCTCGTGCTGGGCGCGGATCAACCGCTGTGGGCGGGTTGCGCGCGGGTCTCTAGCGTGGAATGGCAGCGGGCGGAGGAGCTCCTGCACGTGAGCCTGAGGCTCGACGAGCCGCTGCGCGCCGACGAGCTCACCCGACTGGGCATCAGCTGACGCTGGGGCGCATCCGCGGAAGCTCCACGAGAACGCAGGGGCCGTAGGCCAGCACCAACGCGCCCGCGGCACGGGCTTTCTCGATCGCCCCTTCGTGCTCGGCCCCCGGCTGCAACCACAGCCGCCTCATCCCGAGCGCCAAGGCCTGCTCGACCACCCCCGCCGTGACCTCGGGAGGCGTGATGATGGAGACCCCGTCCACCGGTTCGCCGAGCGCTGCCAGGTCGGCGACGCACACCAGGCCCTCGACCTCCGGCTCGCGTGGGTTCACGGGCAGCGCGCGCCGTCCGTGCGCCAGGTAGGCGCGCAGCACGCGATTGCCGAACTTCGAACGGTCACGCGAGGCCCCCACCACGGCGAAGACCTGGCCGGACAGGAAGGTCGCCACGTCGCGCGCCACGTTGCTCATCGCCCCTTTCTACCCCGCAGGCCGGTTGGTACCCTGCACGCGGCCCGACCGGACGTGGAACGATGCCCGAAACCGCTCGCGAGCAGACCGACCCGCGCATCATCCAGATCTCGGTCTTCCTCCCCAACCGGCTGGGCTCGCTGCGCCAAGCCATGCAGCGGCTCGAGACCGCCGAGGTCCGCATCCTGGGCCTGAACGTGATGGATTCCGCCGACCACGCCGTGGTGCGCGTGGTGGTGGACCGCCCCGCGAAGGCCACGGCGGCGCTGCGCGACGCCGGCTACGGCTCCTGCGAGAGCGAGCTCTTGTGCGTCGAGGTGCCGCCAGGCGGCCGCTCCTCGATCCAGAAGGTGCTCGGCGCGCTGGTGGGCGCCGAGGTCAACATCATGTACGTCTATGTGCTGCTGGCGCGCATCGACGGCAAGGGCCTCTTGGCGCTCCAGACCGACGACAGCGCCGCGGCCGAGCGCGTGCTGCGAGCCCGCGGTTTCACCCTCGCGCACCAGGACGACCTGCCCGACGCCACCGACGCGTGAGTCGAGGGCCAAGCCGCAGAGGCGGCCGCGGCGGACCCGCGACCAGACTTTCGCCGTGAACCCGGCACGGCCGCGCTCCTGAGGACGCGGGCTTGCTCCGCCCGCCGCGCCCACGCATACTCCGCGCCCGGCAGGCGGCTGGAGGACTCCGCATGGCACGCGACGCGCGATATCGACTGCGAGTTCCTGGGGTCAGCGTGGAGTCGTTCGAGGGCGAGTCCATCGTCATCGATTTTGGCTCCGGCTGCTACTACAGCCTCTCCTCGAGCGCCTCGCTGATGCTGTCCCTGCTCGCCTCGGGCGCCTCGGAGGCTGAGGTCCTCGCTCTCTTCGCGACCAGGCATCCGGAGGTCCGCGCACGCCTCGGAGCCGACCTCGACGGGCTCCTCGAGCGCCTCCTGGGCGAGAGAATCCTGGTCGCGCACGAGGGAGCTCCTCCCGCAGGCGACCTGGCGGGCGCCGGACCCGGTCTCGCCGACGTTCCGCCTCCCGCCTACCTGCCACCCAACCTCGAGCGCTTTGAAGATATGCGCGAGATGCTCCTCTTGGACCCGATCCACGAGCTCGACCAGGCCGCGTGGAGCACCTCGCGCGCGAGCGGCGCGGAGCCGGGTCCGGCATGACGGCGCTGCCCCGAGCGCTCAGGGCCCCGGGCGGGCAGCCGGTCGAGGGCCACGAGCTCACGGCCCTCGCCCAGGACCTTCGCGAGCGCTGCGCTGCGCGGGCTCGGGCGTCCGAGCCGCGCGAGACGCGCAGGTACCGGCTCGCCGGTCGGCCCGTGGCGGTGCTCTCGCCTGCGCGCGCCTTGGTTGATCGCTGGCTCTGGTCGCTGGCGCCTTGGGCCGATCCCGAGACCAGCGGAGAGCCAGGGCTGACGGTGAGGCTCTTCGAGGCGGGCCCGGGCGAGGATCCGCTCGCGCACGCAGGTGGAGCGCTGCGCGCCCTGCTCCTCCAGGGGGAGATGGTCACCGCCGGCGGGCTCTGCGCGCACCTCCACGCGGAGGGAGGCACGCTCTCGCTGTTCGACCGCGAAGCGCGGGAGGCCTTGGTCCTGCGCGTGGGAGCCCGGCCGCTTCCAGGGTGGGAGCTCGCCGCACCGCTGCGCACCGTCCTCCACTGGTGGGCGGAGTCGCTGGGCGCACAGCTCGTGCACGCCGCCGGCGTGGGATCCGCAGGTAGGGGCGCATTGCTCGTCGGGGCGGGCGGCAGCGGAAAGTCCTCGACGGCTCTGGCCTGCGCGGCCGCAGGCCTTGAGATCGCCGGCGACGACTACCTGTGGTTGGAGGGCGGAGCGCCACCCGTCGCTCACGCGCTCTATGCATCCGCGAAGGTGGAGGCCCCTCGGCTCGCGGCCTGGTTTCCCTCCTGGCGGCCCCACTCAGGAGTCGTGGGCCCGGGCGAGAAGCAGGTCCTCTCGCTCGCTTCGCTCGCGGGCGTGCGGCTGGCGACGCGCCTGTGCGTGGGCTCGATCCTGCTCCCGCGCGTGAGCCACGTGCCGCGCCCGCATCTCGAGCCCGTCTCCGCGGCCACGGCTCTGCTGGCGCTCGCCCCCTCCTCGCTCTTCCAGCTGCCCGGCGGACGTCCCGCCCACCTCCCCATCCTGACAAAGCTGGTGCGGACCGTGCCCGCCCACCGGCTCCACCTCTCCCTCGACCCGGCCGCGAACGCGGAAGCGATCCGCAGGCATCTCGAGGAGCCGGTGGGCGGGCACGGTC
>Ga0163150_10001504_pt1 | contig 39047 bp, 33 predicted proteins | sample OliLakLV19P2IB_FD_148628 | JGI IMG/M metagenome (GOLD analysis project Ga0163150, IMG submission 148628) | Freshwater microbial mat bacterial communities from Lake Vanda, McMurdo Dry Valleys, Antarctica - Oligotrophic Lake LV.19.P2.IB | ecosystem: Environmental > Aquatic > Freshwater > Lake >... | reverse complement strand
ACCAACATACGACCATCTCAACAAAAGCGTGCCTACAAAATACAGAGATTCGAAGAAACCATCGCGCCACGCTAGCATTTAGCCGTCAACGAATTCCTTGGGATTTCGTACTCGCCGGGAATCGCTGACGAAACGATTAAAAAACGAGTGCAATTATCGTGTTAGCAATTCTGTATATGAGGACGTTATCAATACGACGGAAGAGCTCACGGCGTTGATGGCCAAAAGGGAAAATTTAATCCAATTGGGTAAGGGGAATAAACGTAGATAAAAAGATTGATTTGACCATGCATTCCCAAAAAGGTTAACCACCAATCGGAGATGTTTTCGTAACCGTTTACTCCCAAATCAGCCGCAACGCGTTAGCGTCCGGTTTCCTCGAACGCTAAGAAACCGGATACTAACGCATGCCAGCTAATTCCGTTGAAAAATGACTAGCTAGAAGCTCAACCATGAACGCTCGTGATTCGCAACGAAAATATCAATCACAGCGACGGAGGGGATTCGCGTTCGTTGAGTTGCGAACGCCTGGACGAGCGGCGGTTGTTAGCGTTTGAATTTGCGAACTCGTTTAATGCCTGTGTCGCCGATGACGCTGGTTAAATCTCTCCAATCGATGCGCTGATCGTCATTAACGCACTGCATGCTGGCGGATCGCGCGAACTGCCGCCCGCCGAACTGCGACCTGGCGGTTCCAGTGGCAGCCGACGCAGTACTTACGAGCTTCTTTGGTTCCGACCTTCACTTTTCAGCAACATCCGATGGTCATAACGGATTCACCCAGCGACCATTGTCCGATCAACAAGTGAAAACTCGTTGGTTCAACAGTTTTAAGCAAGCAGCCAACGAAGCTGGCCGCAGCCGTATCTACGGCGGCATCCACTTTGCTTTTGACAATTCTGCTGGACTCACCGCTGGACGATCCATTGGTAGTTTTGTCATTGAGCATTTATTGGAGAAACGCGAAAACTAACGAGCGACGTTTTCCAAGACAATTTCCGTTTGATAACAATCATTCCGACCGCTTTATTTGACGGATATTTTGCTACGCTATAGGATGAGCATCGTATCACATCCGATGGTAGTTCAGGCTTCCGTCGGATAAAGCCATTGATATCTATACAACGCGGAAGTCGCTATTGTGACATGGAACGGACCGTGCGAAATCTATAGACTTCAAACCGGAGTTTAATGAAAGATTTCGCTTGGGTTTTACGTGCCAACGGCACATCGGTATCGAAGCCCAGGGCGAGACGAAGCGAGTTTCACGAGCCTCGGCGCTGCCCTGGGTACGCAGCTCCTATGAACCTAAAGTCCCAACGGGACGGCGCTATTGGTTCGTGACATCGATCGTTTAGTGCCGCCACGTTGTGGCTAACGTTTATCTCGCCACCTTACCCAGGGTTGCGGCGACGTTCGCTTTGCTCACATCACCTTGCCCAGGGCTTTGTTACCGTTGTGCCGTAGGCACGTTATACGTGTTACCAAAGGGATGGCGTGCCACCCAAGTTTGCGGAAGTTATTCTTGACTGTTTCCGTAGGGGACCCATTTTGCGATTGCTTTTGTTTACAATGGTGCGATGGCATTATCGAAAGTCTGCCTTTCCAATGTTTTTTAGTCCTCACGTGTCAGGTGTTTGAATATGTTTTCTATTAGGCTTCCACTGCACTGCATATCCTGTCTTTTATTCGGCGTCATCGTCGCGTATTCGAGTTCGTTCACCATCGGCCAAGATGCGAAAGCGACGAAGTCAATCGTTATGATCGCTGGAAACGCGAGCCACGGTTACGGAGCGCATGAGCATTATGCGGGCTGTCGATTACTTGCCGATGTTTTGCAAGCGGGATCGCCAAACATTCGATGCACGGTCACGCGAAATGGTTGGCCAGAAGATGATGCGATGCTCGATCAAGCCGATACGATCGTGATGTATGCCGACGGTGGTGCTAAGCATCCTGCGATTGCCCATATGGATCGACTTCAAAAACAGATCGATCGAGGTGCGGGGTTCGTTTGTCTGCATTACGCAGTTGAAGTGCCGTCCGGAGACGTCGGAAACAAATTCAAAGATTGGCTTGGTGGATACTTCGAGGCGGATTGGTCGGTGAACCCGCATTGGACGGCAGACTTCAATGCGCTGCCTAACCACCCGATCACGCATGGAGTAAAATCTTTCTCGGCGAACGATGAGTGGTATTTTCATCTGCGATTTCAAGACGCAATGAAGGGCGTGACTCCGATTCTATCGGCGATTCCACCTGCCTCGACAATGTCCCGTCCCGATGGTCATCACAGCGGGAATCCAACCGTTCGAAAGGCTGTCGCCGACGGACTTCCGCAGCATGTGGCTTGGGCGTTCGATCGACCCAATGGCGGTCGCTCCTTCGGCTTTACTGGCGGGCACTATCACTGGAACTGGGGGAGTACAGAAATGCAGCGCGTGGTTTGCAACGCGATTCTCTGGACCGCCAAGGCCGAGCTTGCTCCGAGTGGCTTTCCTTGCGGCCCGCTCGATTTAGAGCGACTGAAAGCCAATCAAGACGAACCGATTCCCGCCAAATTTTCGGAAGACGAAACGATAAAAACCTTCGATCTCAAGAGTGGGGCCCATTGAGCTATTCGGACATAAATCCTATATTGGTAAGTTGATACTTCGATTCTTTTCGACAAATCGACAAATAAGTGTCCGGTACCGTTTGTGCGAAGCACCCGAAGGGCCGTTCCGGCAAACGGCACCGGACACTTATTTGTCGAACGATCCCAATACCCCATCGCCCTCGTCTAGACGACGAGCGTCAAGCGGCACGAAATATGAAGAGTGAACTACGGACGGAACTCAAAAGTAACCTTTTGGCCGATCGGATCGAAGAAGTTGTTTTGATTGTCAAGCCGCATCTCAAGCTCATTGGCTTGGCGGTTGGAGCCGTCGCGGTTGCCGCTTGCATCTATGGGTATATGCACTCGACGCAAGAAAAGGCGTCGGCGGAAGCGTGGTCGGAGCTTTATTTTTCCGCCAACCGCACTGAGAAACTCGACGCGGTTTACCAGGACTTTCCGAACAACGTCGCCGGCTTATGGGCGAGGCAAAAGAGTGCCGATGCTTTGACGTCGCAAGCGCTCAACCAGATTTATATCGACCGAGATCTTTCCGAAAAGCTGCTCGAAGAAGCTCGGACTGGTTATCGTGCGGTCTTGGAAAAAGCCCAGGATCCGATGCTCGTATGTCGAGCGACCTACGGACTGGCCCAGGTTTTGGACAGCGAAGGGAATCCGGCGGAAGCGGCCCGTGAATTCAAAAAACTTCTCACTTTGCCAGGCGTTCACTCAGAAATGCTTGCCGACGCGCAACGTCGGATCGAGTTTATCGATAGCCCAGAAGGTCGCGCTTTTTACGAATGGTTCAAGAACAGTCGCCCAACTGCACCAACGCCTGTCGATATTCCGGCCAACCTTGGGAATATACCCAGCCAGCCCGATATTCAGTTTTCGACTCCGCCAGCTCCAATCGCTCCTGAAACAAAATCAGACGACGTAAAAATAACTGAGCCAAGTTCTGAAAAATCTAGCTCGGCATTAACGCTCCCGTCTACCGAAACTCCTGCGATCCAAGAGCCTACTGTTCAACCAACAGAAAACGCCAAGCCACCTGCTTTAGAGCCAGCGATTGTGGAACCGGGTACCACGCCTGAAAAGCAAGAAAACGGTTCATGAGTTTAGAACCGAGTGGCGAACCCGACGTTGAAATCGATGCCGATCCTGTTATAGACGACGAGTCGTCGCTTCGTACATCCTTAGAATGGACGATTGGCGAAGAGAACGTTGGCCAACGTATCGATTTTTTTCTAGCGCTCAAATGCGACGGCTACAGTCGCATGTTTCTCCGAAGAGTGCTACAAGACGGGTATGTACTCGTCGACGGTCGCGGCGTGAAGCCCTCATTTAAAGTCCAGGCTGGGCAGATTGTCACGGCTGAATTGCCCCCGCCCCCTTCCGATGGTCCGATCCCCGAAGATATTCCGCTCGATATCCTTTTTGAAGATGAGCACATTGTCGTCATCAACAAGCCGGCTGGCATGGTCGTGCATCCCGCCAAAGGGCATTGGAGCGGGACTCTGACCTCGGCATTGGCGTTTCATTTTCAAAAGTTGAGCGATATGGGCGGTCCGACACGACCTGGCATCGTGCATCGACTTGATCGTGACACGAGCGGCGTGATTGCCATCGCCAAATCTAACGAAGTCCATTACAAGCTGGCTGCCCAATTCGAGGCACGGGATGTTCTCAAAGAGTATCACGCAGTCGTCGTCGGTAGCTTGGACCGCGATCGCGATTGGATTCGCCAACCGATCGGAAACCATCCCTATCAACGCGACAAAATGACGATTCGCGCCGGGCATGAATCGAGTCGCGATGCCGAGACCTTTTTTGAAGTCATCGAACGATTTACCGGCTATACCTACGTGCGAGTTAAACCCAAGACTGGACGAACGCATCAGATTCGAGTTCACCTAGCCCACATCGGTGTACCGGTCCTTTGTGATCGACTCTATGCCGGCCATGCACGAGCAACTCGAGGGCAGTTGCTGCGATGCTTGGCACGAGGTGTACCGTTGCATGCCGAGGATGAGGAAATTGTTTTGAATCGACAAGCGTTGCATGCTTATCAGCTCGAATTTACGCATCCGATCACCGAGCAACCGCTCAAGTTCAATGCACCGATGCCCAGCGATATTGTGCGAACACTTGAAACGCTGCGGCAGCAAAAATAAAAGCGTCCTTCGTCCAGCACTAACCGATTCCGAACATCGCATCGGATACCGGAAGCTCCCATCCTTTTCGATACTCGCTCCGTATCAATGCATCCGCCTCAGGCGCGTTTGGCGATCGAAGCTTCTTCGAATCCCATTCGATCTTTTTGCCGAGTCGGATAGCGAGAGTTCCCAAGACGACCGCTTCGGTAAACGGGCCTGCATAGTCAAAGCTTGACAACGCTTTGTTGCCACCACGGCACGATTGGATCCATTCAATGTCTTCGTTTTCGACACGTGGAATTGTGACCGGTACGTTGGCGAATTCTAACGCGCGCGAACCGGGCGAAATGATCCATTGCACCGAATCGCGTTTGAAAAGCATGGTGCCTAGATCGCCGACCATGATGAGATCCCAACGACTGGGAGAATCGAGTCCTTCTGCATCGCGTTTCTTCGTTTTCTTGCTTTTGGCATCATCGGATTCGGCTGGCGGATTTGGTGGCGCGGTTCTCTTGGCCTCTTCAGTCGCCTTTGCGAGCAAGTCTATTGGAGCGTTTGGACGCCCATCCCGATTGCCGTCGTACCAAACAAACTTCACCGCTGGCTGTTCGACTTTGGCTACCGGACCGACGCTTGCTCCCAATGTTCCACCGCCAACTTTCTGACGGGCTGCATACTGGTAAGTAATCTTCGACCACTCGGGGCCAATTTCGCTAGTATGACCACCGGCTTCGGCCTCTACCGAGACTGGAGCTCCCAAGTCGAGCGCCCAGTAGGGCATATCCATAATGTGACACGCCATATCGCCGAGGGCACCTGTTCCAAAGTCCCACCAGCCGCGCCATTTAAACGGTGTGTAACATGCGTTGTAGTCGCGAAGCTTGGCTGGCCCGAGCCAGAGATCCCAGTCTAAATCGCTCGGCTTCGGTTGCTTGCTCAAGTCGATTCTATCTTGAAGGGCTTTGGCACCTTGCGGCCAGATCGGTCGGTTCGTCCACGCGTGAACTTCTCGGACGGGACCAATGATTCCAGCGCGGATCAATTCAACCGCACGTCGAATCGGTTCGCCAGCATGAGCTTGATTGCCCATCTGCGTTTTGACCTTGAAGTGCTCGGCGGCTCGCGTCATCAAACGGGCTTCATGAATCGTATAGGTCAAAGGCTTCTGACAATAAACGTGCTTGCCCATCGCCATCGCGGTCAGCGAAGCAATCGCATGCGTATGGTCGGGCGTGCTTACTGAAACTGCATCGATCCCTTTTTCCTTATCGAGCATCTCACGAAAGTCGGTATAAATTTTCGCGTCGGGGAAACTTTCGAATGTTTTAGAAGCTCGCGAGGCATCGACATCGCACAAAGCAACAAACTTACCGCCCGCTGCCGTGATGTCTTTCACTTCGCCAGCTCCTTTCCCGCCGACTCCGATGCCCGCTACATAAAATCGATCATTCGCGCCCCAAACTCGTTTCGGGATATAGGTAAATGCAAAAGCAGTCGACGCCGCAACGTTAAACTTTCGGCGTGTGATTTTTCGTGAAGCCATGATGGTGGGAACCGAGCCTTTCGAGGTGGGAAGTTGAAATGGAAATTCGCGGGAGGCAATCGAATCGCGATTCACTATAGTGTAGTTTAGCATAACTGCGATCGCGAGGAACTCGTCAATCGCCGACGCCGACATCTTGATTCATTGCATCGACGATCAGTTCGGTTTCAGCCAATTCGTGAGCTCGATAGGCTTCGTCGAACTCGACGAATTGATCGGCGATCAGCAAGAGTTTGTCCGTGGAACCTTTTTGCCGTTCCGCCGCGTTATCAGCCAAGTCGCGGGCCATGACGAATAGTACTTCGTGTTGATCGCGAAGGCGTCCGGTCTGAGCATGAAGGTGCGGCGTTATTTCGACGAGATCTTCAAAATATCCGTAGGCCTCTTCTAAGGAAAAATGCAACGCGAGTTGATCGCATAGAATTGCTAATTTCTCCACGAACTCGTTGGCATGATTCGGTAGAGCCTCACGGTGACTCTCGAGTTCTCGCAGACTTTCCAGCAAATCCGCAAGCTGCTGATGATCGTCTTTGATCTCCTGGAAGAAAGCCGCATTGATGGTGAATTTTCTGGATTTCCTTTGTTCGGACATCGGTTCATCCTCTCAAGCTGAAAACTTACGCCGCGTTCGTTACCCAATATCTAAGGATTGAAACAGCCTTAGCTTAACATTTCCGCCAGACGAATGCCAACTATTTTACGAGCCATTTTAAAACGATGTTAAAACGATTCTCGTCGAGTCGATGCAAGTCTACGTTGAAAGGTGTAGAATGATTGCAAGCATCTCAACAACAATTTGTCGGTTGAAGAACATCGGAAGAATATAGAAGGATGAACGAATGCGTATGCTCATGGCCGTAATTCAGCCGACAAAATTACAGGCCGTTCAAGACGCGCTGTATGCAATTGGCGTGGAAAGAATGACCGTTTGCGATGCGCATGGCTATGCTCGCCAGCGAGGGCAGACAGCGACGTATCGAGGGCTCGAATATCAAACGAATCTTCTTCGAAAAGTTATGCTCGAAATCGTAGTTAATGATGATTTCGTCGAACGTACGATCGAAACGATCACGAACGTTGCTCGGACCGGCTCGCAAGGGAATATTGGCGATGGCAAAATATTTATATTGCCAGCCCTTGAGGCGATTACGATCGATCAAGAACGCCGTGGTCCAGGCGCTGTTTAATTTGCGTTCTTCGCGTTCATGGACGATGTGTAAATCAAGTACGAGTATTCGCCAGGTTCCAGATCGCTCTGATTTCTAACGGCTGTGTATATGAGCCGCAGCGCGTCTCGCCATTGCTGATCGTCAACGTTGAGCTCGACTGCCGTTAACGCGAGTTTAGCGATTACGAAAGCGACTACCTCCGCTTCGTCTACGTGACGCAGAATCGAACTAGCCAACGCTCGAACGACTACTTGATCGTCGACTAACAGTTGCTCGTGGACACACGCCACCAACGTTTTCTCGATCGCTTGCAACAGATGTGGTGACTGTTGCAGTATTTTGCGTTTCTCGTTGCGTCTAACGGCCAACGGAAGGGCATCGTCGGTGGCTTGTGATGGACTCACAGGCGATCGAAGTTTAGCAATATCATCTTCGGCGGTTTGAGTTTTGCTGCCAAACACTTTTTAACTCCAGAGTTATTCGGAATGATCGATTCGATTTTCAATCTCGACACCAAATCCAAGCTGCAGAACTAGACGGTCGGTATTCTCCCAAAAATGTGCGCAAAAAGCAAATTTTGGCAATGATAGCATATCGCGATTGTGTCGATTCATCTTGACGCAACAGGCGTCTCTTCGCGAAACTGCCGGTCGATCGAGAGAAAAAATCCCGGATAATCGCTATGAAACTGAAGTCACTGATTTGGACACTTGGCCTGAAGCCTAAAGCCAGGGTTTACGGGACTAAAACGCTAGAATTCCGTTTATCCAAGGACGGTAACATTGCGTTTGAGAAATGGCTGCATCCCAAGGATTACTTCCGTCCTTTCGACCAAAATCTAGTCGATCAACTGCGCCGCTTCATCCATCCGGGCGATACGGTCATCGATATTGGTGCGCATTGTGGCGATTTCTCGGTCCCGCTTGCGTTGGCGGCCGGGAAATCGGGCGCTGTTTTTGCATGGGAACCCAACCCGTACGTCTTTAGCGTGCTTGAAAAAAACGCGCAATGGAATGTCGATAAAACCAATATCGTACCGATTCAAGCAGCGGCGGCAAAAATCAATGGGCATCTCGAATTCCACTACTCTGATCCCGGCTTTTGTAACGGCGGTTGCCTTGACGGAATCAGTCGATGGCAACACGGTCATCCCTATCGATTGCGTGTCCCAGCCCTGCGAGTTACCGACTGGATGACGCAACGCCATCCAGAGCGACTTGCACGCGTGCGGTTTATTAAGATCGATGCCGAAGGGTTTGACTACGAAGTCCTCCAATCGCTCGAAGCCATCATTCGTCAGCAAAAACCCTTCTTGCATGTCGAATTCTACCAGCATCTTACGGCCGAACGACGTAAAGAACTGTGGCGATATCTCGATGAACTAGGCTACCATGTCTATCACACCGAAGGCGGTTACGGTGTCGAGCCCGGAAGACAGATTTCTGAAAAGGATGTTCTCAACTGGCCGCACTACGATGTTTTGGGAATGCCCAAAGAACAGCAATCGATGCGAGCTGCCGCTTAATTAGAATCACGCAAGTCGCATCACAAATTCTTCCAAGGCAATTCGACTGCGGTCTTCCTGCGAGTGAGAACTCTTGAGCTTGATATCGAGTTCTCGTAGCCAAGCAAGCATTTGTCGCGCACGTTCTCGTCCGATACGTCGCAGTCGTCGTTCGGCATCCTGAGCCGTATAACGATTAAATCCAGCTCTTTCAAGCGACGTCGCAATAACCGGTTTGACTCCCATGCGCTCCGATTGCTCGATGAGATGAGCTGCAACACCGAATCGGCGAAAATACCAAGAAAGCTGCGCGCTCAAACCGATTGCGTTTTGCCCGCTGGCGATCAGACCATCAAGCTGTTCAAGAGCCACGCCAATCTTGCCTTCGGCAATGCTGTCAGCGATTTCCCAAGCCGTCTTCGTCCGCCATCCGCCAACGATCTCGTGGACGATGTCATCGTTGACGATTCCGTTCGAATCGGCAAATAACGCGACCTTGGCCAACTCGCTATCGATCAAGCCGAATTCCGCACCGATTCGATCTACCATCACGTTTGCTTGCTTGACACTCAGCGTAACCGCATGATGTTTCTTTCCCCACTTGATGAGCCATTTTTGGATCGCGCTATCGTCGGGCGTGTCGCGGCTCCCCTTTTTTAACGGTGCCGAGCATTGTACTAACGTGCCATGCTTTTGGAGCTGCTTGTAGAGCCGAGTGTTGCCGGGGAGACTATCGAGTTCCAAAACCAATGTCGCATCGGCAACCGATTTTTCTACCCACTGCTCTAACGCCTCGCGATGATGCTTAACAAAGGCATCGGCCGATTGAACGACCGTAAGTCTCGGGCCGCCTTCGTCGAAAAGCGAACGTGTCGCCAAGTCATCATGGACATCGTGCCAACTGGTCTGCTCACCATCGCGCCGTCGTACGGCGTGGTCAGAAACCTTAAAATGTTTCAACAAGGCATCCAAGGCTCTGTTTCGCAGAAACCAATCGCTACCATACAAAGCAATACTTCCGCCGAGTTTTTTAATCGGTGGGCCATCTAGCAATTCAAAAACATGCAATACTTCGGCCATCGACGGAGCAATAAAAAATGGAAAGACTAGAAGCGCGGTATATCGGTAATGTTCAAGGCGTTGGCTTTCGTTATACCACCCATCGCATTGCGTCGCGATGGCGCGTTGTCGGCTATGTCGAAAACCGACCCGATGACTCGGTCTTTCTAGCCGCCGAGGGCGAACGACCGGAACTTATCGGTTTTCTAAAAGATATAGAATCGACGCTCGAACCGAATATTTCGAGCGTCGAGAAGAATTGGTATTCCGCCAGCGGTGAGTGGACTGAGTTCTCCATTCGACGGAAGACGTAAATCGCGCCCTTTATCGTCGAAAGATACTCTGTGTACTGAATCGAATTTCGCAATCCTCGCACAACCGCATCGTCAAGTCACTACCCGAGGTCTCGGTGATGTAGCTTCCATTTGGCTGCCGTCGATCGATTTGAATCGTTTGGGATACGGGATCGACGATCAAGTAGACGGAGACACCCTCACGTTGATACCGTTGCCGCTTGTAACCGACATCGTTTAGTCGTGTCGTGTCCGATAAGACCTCCGCGACTAGGGCTGGCACATTTTCTAAATGACGCTCGGGCGGCGGGCCACAGATGACCATTATATCTGGTCGGACAACCGTGTCGTGACTGATCACCCAGTCCAACTCAACGAATGGGACAGCATCGCATTCAGTTTCATGCAGTGCATTCCTAATCAAGCACACGAGCTCTGTAACGATGAGCTGGTGTCGGCCAAATGGACTAGGGGTCATCGCGATAGCGATCCCCTCCCAAAGCTCCCAATCGCCTTTCCACAAAGCGTAGTCGCTGACGGTATAGTGCGGAGCCAATTTGTGTATGGCAGACATTTTGGTTCCTCCAAATGTGGAACTATATTATGGGTGAGCCCGAAGTGTCGAAAACGTTAGGCTTCACTTGTTTCCATGTCTTCCATGCGCGTAAAGATCATTCGGCCGGATTGCGTTTGAAGGGTACTGGTAACGGTGACGGGGATCGTTTTTCCGATTCGATCACGACCGCCTTCGACAACTACCATCGTTCCGTCATCGAGATACCCAATACCTTGATCTTGGCCTTCGCCCTGTTTAACCACTCGCAATTGAAAAGCTTCGCCGGGTAAAAATTGCGGGCGAATCGCTTTGGCAATTTCGTTGATATTGATAACTTCCACATTGTGAAGCTTGGAGACTTTATTGAGATTGAAATCGCCGGTTACCAGTTTCCCGTTGAGGTGCTTGGCTAGCAGGACCAACTTCATGTCGACCGGCTGACCGGCGAACTCGGGTAGGTCACGATCATAGAGAACGAAATCGACTTTCTCGTGTGTTCGAAGGCGGTTGAGTATATCCAAACCGCGTCGGCCTCGCACGCGACGCAACTTGTCGGAGCTATCGGCGATCGCTTGCAATTCCAACAAAACGAAGCGAGGCATAACAAGTTGGCTATCCAGGATCGACGTGTCGGCAAGGTCCGCGATCCGTCCGTCGATAATTGCGCTGGTGTCGAGCACAAATGGGCGAAGGCCCTTTAAGTCGCGAGCAAACTCGACGTACGGAATGATAAAGCGAAAGTCATCCTTAGTTTGAATCAGCATCGAGACGCAGCCATAGCAAAGGATAACGGCCAACATGAGCGTAATCGGAGCTCTTTGCGGGACGGTTGCCAAAAGCGGATTGAGACCGAGCGAGAGAAGAATGGTTAAAAGCATCCCCACCAACAAGCCGAAATAGATGGCCGAAATCAGTTCAATCCGCTTTTGGTCAAAGAAAATGTCGACGGAGATGACCCCGGCTGCCAACAGCATCACGCCGCTGAAGATCATGTACGGTAACCACGGAGGCCCTTCCCAACCTTCCGGTGGTAGAAATAGCGTTCCGACTCCGGCCGCGATAAATACAAAAATCAACCGCAAAACAAGCATCGCGATGCTGTCTGGGTGTTGCAGCGAATGCCCACTGTGTTTTGGAGGTTGCTCCGTGCGTTGATTCTCCACGTCAATTCTGCTTTCTATTGAGTCGTTCATCGCAAGCGTCGTGATCTTGATCGAATATGCAGCTGAAATAACCAGTCTAACCGCTCACGTACAGCTAGAAGAAGTCTGACCGCTAGGCGGTCGTCAAAAGGAACGTTAAAACCATCAAAGTAAACTTGCCCCTTCGATTGGGAAGGATATACGTTTATGGTATTCTACTTACCCTAAAACTTACACCCCATAACGAAAAAGCGACCTGAAAGGGGAGCGAGTCTCCATTGTTTTGCGTAAATGATGGGATTTTGCATTCGCCTCTTCGCATTAAGAATTTCCCCACAGATCCCTGACTATGGCTCGAGAACTCAATACGCTACGAAATATTGGAATCATCGCTCATATCGATGCCGGCAAAACGACGGTGACCGAGCAGATGCAGTATATGAGCGGCGCCAAGCATCGCGCCGGCTCCGTCGACTCGGGAACGACCGAAACCGACGACGATCCAGAGGAACAGCAGCGCGGCATTACGATCTACGCTGCTTGTATCACCTTCCATTGGAAGGATATCACGATCAACCTCCTGGATACGCCAGGCCACGTCGATTTTACGGCCGAGGTCGAACGCTGCTTGCGTGTTCTCGATGGTGCCGTCGTCGTTTTCAGTGCTCGCGAAGGCGTCGAAGCACAAAGCGAGACCGTTTGGCGGCAAGCGACCAAATACTCGGTTCCCCGCATTGTCTTTATCAATAAGCTCGATCGCGAAGGTGCCGACTTTTACCGTGTCCTTGAAGAAATTGCACCGCGACTGAATGCCGATCCGGTGGCTATTCAAATTCCAGTCGGACAAGGACCAGCCCATACCAGCGATCCCTTTCGCGGCGTAATCGATCTGATCGAAATGAAGCTCATTACGTTCGATCCGAACGATAAAGGGAAAACCGCTCGAGCCTCGGAGATCCCTGTCGAACTCAAGGAAGACGCTGAGGGTTGGAGAAACGAGCTGCTCGAAAAACTATACCCGCTCGACGAGGAGATGATCGCGCTCGCTCTGGACGAGAAGCCGATTCCCGCAAGCGTCGTTCGTCGCGCACTTCGACAAGCCTGTATCGACATGAAATTGCAACCCGTCTTGTGCGGTTCAGCTCTTCATGGAGCTGGCGTTCAACCGCTTCTGGATGCCGTAGCCGATTACTTACCAAACCCGCTGGATCGTCCGCCCGTTGAAGGAGTCGATCCAAAAAAACGCGATAAGAAACTTCTGCGAAAGCCCGACGACAAAGAACCATTCTGTGCGTTGGTATTCAAAATCTTGCCAGCCAAGACGGGCGATCTCTACTGGATTCGTGTTTACTCGGGATCGATCGAAGCGAACTCACGCGTCTATTGCCCCAATCGCGACAAAAAGGAGAACATCGCACAGCTTTGGCAAATCCATGCGACGAAAAAGGAACGCCAAGGACAGATCGAAGTTTTGCAATGCGGTGATATCGCTTGCGCGATTGGACCACGCGATTCGATTACTGGAGATACCCTTTGCGATACTCGCGATATGATCGAATTGCCATCGATTCAGTTTGCACAAGCCGTCATCTCGATGGCGATCGAACCCGAGAACTCGGCCGAGCGCAAGAAGTTATCGGAAGTCCTCGAAATGCTCAAGCGTCAAGATCCGACCTTCCGGGCACAAGAAAACGCTGAGTCTGGCCAAACGTTGATAAGCGGAATGGGTGAGCTTCATCTCGATGTAATTAAGAATCGGTTGACGCGAGATTTCAACTTGAACGTCAAGTTCTACAAACCGCGTGTCAGTTATCGCGAAACGATTCGTGAACGAACGACCGTCCAAGGGCAATGCAATCGGATGGTCGGTGCCCAACAGATGTTCGCTCGACTGGAACTTGATTTTGAACCGCTGCCCAATCGTTCAGCCGAAGTCATCGTCATGGATCGTTCGCCACCTGAAAAATTGCTTCCCGAGAACTTACGTCAAGCAGTCCTTGAAGAGCTCAAAAATCGATCGGCCGGTGGTGGCCTGATCGGCTCGTTTCCATTGACTGGACTCCGGGTCAGTCTACTTTCCAGCGAATTGGGAGAGACCGGTTCGGATGAAGTTGCTTTTAGAATCGCGGCTAACGACGGTTTTGATAAAGGTTTGAAATTAGGCATACCCTGTTTGCTTGAACCGATGATGAAGTTAGAAATAACCACGCCCGACGACTATATGGGGGAAATTGTTGGCGACCTCCAGCAACGTCGGGCCATCATTGAAAAGACAGAGAATCGAGGTACCCTGACGATGATCTTGGCTCTCGCACCGCTCAAGGAACTTTTTGGTTATTCGAGTGCCATTCGTTCCCTAAGCCAAGGCCGCGCCGGTTGCTCGATGGAACCCTACGGCTATCAAGAAGCACCCGCACACGACGTTGACGCCTTCGGTATGTAGTTGTGTAGCACCGAGGTGGCACGCTACGCTGTTAACCTTATTTTCCTTAGGTCTTTCGGACGTTGTAGCGGTACGGCGCGAGCCGTCCGGTACGAGCTTCGATGAAACTCACCGGATTGCTTGCGCAATTCCGCTACGAGAAGTTAGCGGCGAAGGGTGGCACTTGGATCCGAATCAGCCGTTGTATCGCTTACCGCCGGTTCGAGTGTCTGCGATAGCAATGTAGGTCGACTGGCTATCCCAAAAATTAATAGGCCGAACCACACCAACGAGAATCCGATCCAGCGATCGTGGCTTACCGATTCGTGCAAGACTAACCAGCCGACCAAGAACTGAAGCGTTGGACCTATGTACTGTAGCAAACCAAGTTGTGAGAGCGGGATGCGTTGGGCGCCATACGAAAACAAAAGGAGCGGGATCGTGGTTACCGGTCCCGATGCGACGATCCAAAAATCGGTCATGCGATTGACTGCCCCGAATGCGTTGTGCTCTTGGTTTGCAAGATAAACTATCGCCGGCAACAAAAGAACGGCTGTCTCCAGCCACAAACCAGGAATGGCCGCCAGCGGAGCTCGCTTCTTCACGATGCCATAGATCCCAAACGAAACAGCTAATGAAAGCGCGAGATAGGGGATCGTTCCGAGCCGAATTGCGCTGTACACAACTCCCAGAGCAGCCAGACTCACCGCCAGCCATTGAATCGGTCGCAATCGTTCGCCAAGCACGCAAACTCCCAACGCGACACTCATCAGCGGAGTTATGAAATAGCCAAGCGAACTTTCAAGCACTTTATCGGTTTGTACGCATCTGACAAAAACAAGCCAATTGATCGCAATCAGAATGGCCGCAAAAACACTCCAAAGAAGCCGCAGTGGATTCTCGCGAAAAAATGAATATCGCAGCGTCGTTTGCTTGCGAAGCAACAGCAGGCCGATCATCAGCGAAACAAACGACCAGATGATGCGGTGGCATATCAATTCCATTGAATCGACGTGTAGCAACTGCCGCCAATAAAACGGGAATAACCCCCAAAGAACGAAGGCAGCAATGGCAGCAAGGTGTCCAAGGCTCAAACTAGATGGCTCCAATGGATTCCAATTACAATTCAAAGAGCATGACTATAGCTGAAACAGCTCGATCGAAGGAATCGATGTCAGAAATCGTAGCGATTCTGTATCGACAATTCCGGCGTCAACGGCCTCTTCGAGTGACGTGAAGGAAGGGGCCATACTGGATTTGAACAAAACGCATCTTATCGCTCCGATCGTGCTGCCAAGAAGTAACGCCAGACTATCCGAAGTGGTTTCCCAACCAAGACTTGGTTGGAGTTCTATCGGAATCGCATCGACAAGCTCTGGGCTATAAAAGGCTCCGATTCGAACCCAATAAAGCAACGACTTTTTCTCGAGCTCCTTTCCAAACGTTTTGGCTCGCAGTTCATCGTTCGACGTGATCCGAGCGAAGTCAGGTGTTAATTCAGCGGCAATTTCAAAGGTCGCATCGAGCGCGCGAATGCATCGCCAATGCATTTCCGTTTGCGATAGAGGGTGGCTTTGGTCTAAATCGCGAAGGGCATCGATCAATTGTCCGCCGCCGGCAATCGCATAGTATTCGCCGATCGGTTGACGATCCAACCAGCTCTTTAACTTCATCGGCCAGTCGACGGTACGCAATAGACTGCCACCGAGTTTTACGACCGTGCGAGAACTAAGCTGGGACATGTAATTGTTCCGACGCCAAGACGGCAATTGCATGCGCAGGCGCACATCTTGAAACGATCGGACCAAGGCGATCTGCAAGCCGAGTTCGTTGCGTCTTCCATTTTAGATGATCGAGAATATCGTCGATAAGAAAGTCGCCGTGCCCACTCAACAAGACATGCTCACACGACTTTCGTTTGAATTGGCTGGCCACATTGAGCACAGCTTTCGAGATCAACGCAATCTGCGCATCATAAATTGTCTCGGCAAGTTGCTCGATATCTTGCGGACCAAGCGTCGTTCCATCCTCTCCAACTATTCGAGCAAGTCGATAGGCAGCGCACGTTCGCGTTTTCGGTTGACCATCCGCCGTTTCCCGATCTTCGCTCTCCTCTGGAACGTTCCCAAGTATCAAATTAACATCACCGATCGTCGCAAAATTTTCGTTGACGACAGGGCATGGGCGTCCGTGAACACTTAGCTCGTGAACAATGCCGACGACCGATGAACGCTCGACACCGGTGTAGACAAGTTCGCCTGATTCCAGTCGATCGCGGTCGGACTTCGACTTCGATAGAACTTTTTTATCGCAGATCGCCAACAGGTCGGTCGTCGTCGATCCAACGTCGATCAACAGCGTCGGCTCGCCATCGGACCATCGAGCTGCGTAGGTTGCGAGTGCTTTCCAATTCGAGGCGGCTACTTGCCAAGGATCTCGAGCCGCTTGTGGAACGCTAAGCCAATTGCCATCGACGGTGTAAACACGAATGCAAGTTGACGGCACGATGCGGGTCACCTGTTCAAGGATTCGGCATACTCCTTCCTCTCGAGTCGCAAAGCAATCAGCCATTTCTCCGGTCATCGTTAAAGCGACGGCATCAAAGTCTGTGACTCCCTGAAGCAATTGCGATAACTCATGGGCAAGTCGATCGGGATTTTTCCACATAGGAAACCGAGCTTGCTTCGCAAAAGATTTCGCATCTGCGATCTTTAAATTGGCGCCACCAATGTCCAGGCCGATCCAATGCTTCATGGTCGGCTATCCACCGGAACGTGTAAACGCGCCGAGCGCATCTAAAACCAACTGGATCGTCGCTGGGGAAACATCTTGCCATTTGCTCGCTCGATGCCTGACAATGGCCAACTTAAATTGTTCCAAGGCGTCGGCAATATCGACGGGAAGTTGCGGGAGCGATGCAAACGGCGAGACAAGATCACCATGCACCTCATCATCTTCCACGTCCATCTCTTGGTAATCGGCGGCATTGGACTCGCTTTCGGCACCCGTTGTCTCGCCCTCGCCGAAATCTGGGCCCTCGGGCAACGGTCCGGTCGTTCCCATTCGGTCTTGAAGCTCGCGATTGGTTTCTGCGACTTCGCCGTCCTCTGACAAGGGCTCAAAATCTTCATCCGCCTCGGCCGTGACGATTTCGGACTCATCTGGTGCCGTACTCGGATCTTCACCCATCGCTTGCCATCGCGTTCGGCGCATTTGCGAAACGCTCCAGCCGCTTTGCACAGCCCCTTCCAGCCACATTTCAGCATCGCTCCAATCGAGGGCTGACATAAAATGGGTCCAATAGAGCCCTGTGTAGGTCGCGTAACTGCCTTTAAAACGATCGTAGACGCGACGTAATCTACCGACATGTTGCGGTGAGACTCCTTCGACGATTCTCGACCATGCTTCATCGCTGTACGCGCTTGATCCGATGCCGGAGGCGATTAAATTGGCTCGCCAATCAACGATGATGCTTCCCTTTTCCCAGTTCGTTTGGCTAATCAACTGATTCCATTTTTTTACAAAGGGTGCCGCGAACTCCAACGACTGCTCGTTGTGGATAAGTTGTTCATTATCGGCCTTGAACGCCTCCGAGTCGGTCGAGACGTTGACGTCGAACGGTACATCTTCAACGGCTGAAATCTCCGAGCCGGAATCGTTCGACGTCGAAGAAGCTGTTACATTTGCGGGACGAGACGAAGAATGGATCATAGATGCCTTTGAGATTCGTGACAAAACCTTCAACGATTCAGCCGAATACAAACGGCCAATCTGCATCTAGCTTAACGAACGAACGGGTCGCGAAAAGCTCACCTCGATTTGCGGCCATAACATGGCAACGTTCAACCGTCGATTATATCGATAAGGAAAGAAAATCCTGCGCGTCAAACGCTACCTACGGCAATCGTCCGCTGACTGCTTCTGGCACATACGGATGATTTCGCTTGCGCAGCACCGTAGCTCGAATAATAAGATCTGGAATCACCGACTTATCATTGCGCTCTTCCTTTCGCGTTAGATCAAGTCGCTGCCATGCGCCTAGAACCGGAAGCCCTTCGATCACTCGGCCAAAGACGGTCATTTTTCCATCCGAAGCCGGCTGCGGGAGTGTCGAGATAAGGAACTGGGAACTTCCGCTGTCTGGATTGAATTGCTTGGTCTGCTCGTCGATCCCCGAGAGCAAAACTAAAGAACCGCGAAAGATATTGCGGTGATTATCGGCGTCCATTTCGCCTCGAATTGTGTAGCCCGCGTTGCCGGAACCATCGGCCTTTTCGCAACCTGATTGCGATCCGAAGTGTTCGATCACCCGGAAGAACATTTTTTTATCATAGAAACGTTTCTCGACCAGGAAAATAAAGTTGGCGACCGCTTGAGGGGCTTCCTCTTCGAACAGCTCGACGACAATCTGACCCTTACTCGTTAGAATCGCGACTTGTGGATTGGTGTTGCGAGCGGAATCAGCGGCTCGACGTTTCAATTCTTGTTTCCATTTCGCGCGTTGTTCGGGCAAAGTTTCGAGAGCTTTTGTGATCCCTTCGGAGAGCGCTTGCCGTTCTTTAAGTTTCATCCAGGCTGCTTCGGCAAGATCGAGGTCGTTATTTCCATAGCCGATAAAACCGATCGACTCCAAGATAGGTGTTGGAATATCTGACGCATGCTCTAACACCGATCGAGCCATTGGAAGCAGCCCTTCGAACATATCCCGTCCAGCGTCTCGCTCGAGCATTTCAAAAACCATATCGGTCAATTGTTTTGATCCCTCGGGAGCCGCCGCATAGATTTCAGCGATTACCACTCGCCATCCATCGAGTCGTTGCTGCGCTTCGTTGAGAAGTTGGCTATACAATTCAAGACGCTGGATGTCGTACTCGGTCGTCCAAGCTACTTGATGGCTCAGAAATACCTGATGGATTTTCCCAACCACACCGCGAAAATCTTCGAATGCTCTTTGATACCTTGTTTGTAATGCTTGAGGCGTCTCGGGGGAAAGAACTCCGAAATTCTTTGATCGCTTTTCCAGGAACTGATTCTGTGCCGATTCTTGCAACCGCTCTTGCTCCATTTGCTCATGGATCTCAGCGGTGAACGTCTTAGAAGATGCTTTAGGAACGGAACTTTGAGCGATGGATAACTTTGCGTTTTGACTCATCAGAAATATCATCTGAAGAATAAGTAACCAACGAACGCGATGACATGCCATGATCTGCAATGCGGAACGTGTTTGAACGCTCGATGTCCTAGAATGCAGCGGCATAGGGTGGCGCCTCTCCACGCAGCTCGGCAAGCGCGTTTCCGGCCGCCCGCTGCTCGGCATCTTTTTTGTTGCGTCCCCACGCCGGTGTGAATCGAGTTCCAGCGACGCTGGCTGCCATCTGAAACGTCTTGCTATGATCCGGACCCTGCTCTGAAATCATCAGGTAGACAGGCGAACCACCTTTCTCCCGCTGCACTAAATGCTGAAGAATCGATTTGTAATTCCCGCCGGTAAAACCTTGTACGGCCGCCTGGATTTCCGTAGCCATGCAAAAATCAATCAGCTTGCGAGCCGATTCGATTCCTGAATCAAGGTAAACCGCTGCGATGATCGATTCAAAAACGTCGCTTAGCAAAGACCTTGGGACGCCAGTGCCCATCAAACCCTTGCCGACGATCAAACACTCCTCCAGTCCCAAGTGTTTGGATACCTTCGCGCAGACTCGCCGCGAAACAACAATTGACTTAATCTTCGTCAATTCCCCTTCAAGATAGTTAGGGTATAGCCGAAACAGATGCTCGCAGACAATCAATCCGAGAATCGAATCGCCTAGAAACTCAAGTCGCTCGTTCGAGTCGACTCGTTTGGACGCACCCGAGGCATGAGTAAGGGCTGAACGCAACAGTTCAATGTCCGTGAAACGATAGCCGATCCTCGCCTGACACAGCTCAAACTTTTCTTCGGCACTTACAGCCCGTTGCGTCTCGGATGGGTCGTCCGTCATTACATACAATCAGTTCTTAGAATCCGCTACAAAAAATCCGCGAGCCTTATCCGCAGACGTAATGTACTCCATCAGAATGCTTGCCAACAGGGGAACATGTACCTGCCTATAGTTTTGGAATCGGTCGCTTGGGCATAGGCGGCTTGAGCATCTTTGCCTTTTCATCTTCTCGCATTCGCGGCGGATTGTCGTTCTTTCCTTTTTCCTTTTTCCCTTCCATCGCGACTTCGGTTTTGGAATCTTTCCACGACCAACCGACCAGATGATCCTGCTCTTTTTGGGCAAGAAATGCCCATGGCGTGCCAGGATGCGTCGTCTGGATATCTTTGAAAAGCTTGCGAGCCAATTCGGCTTCTTTTTCAAGCTTGCTGCTAACCGAAACCTCATCCGAAGCAACCAGCGTCCAGGTATTATTCTGAGGATTGCTAAACGGCATTCCTCGCTTGGCTTTGGCCAACATCAAATTGTATGTCTCCGTTCGAACCTTAGCCGCTAACGAAATCGCATACGACAAGTCAAAACTAGCCAGCCATCGCGGCGACTTTTCTTGAGCCCTGGCGGCTTCACCGATTTGCAAAACGCTTACCAAATTCAACAAAGCCGGCTCCAATCGTGCCGCCTCTTCCTGAGCCTTCGTAAGATCGCGAATCAATCCCGGTTCATCGCGCCGCAGGAATACCGTTCGCGGTTTATCAAGTACGTCCGCTCTCGCCAATTTACTAGCTTGCAGCAACGAACTTCGCAACGGACTCTTGCTGACTTGCTTGATATACTCTTCTTCCGAGAGATAGTCAGGTCGATAACGCGACATGATCTCGGGATCGAAAAAGGCGTTCAGTCGCGACGAAAACGCTTCGATCTCATCGCGGCGAATCTCCGCGTTGTATCGACGGCTTGAATGGATCGTGAAATAGATACCGCCGGTTTCATAACAGATCCGCGAGATCGCATAAGGGCCGAATCCCGAATCGATAGTCGGCTCTTCGTAGTAATTCTTCGCGTAGCCTAGTCGAACGCGTTCTGGATAAAGCGTCTCGGGGCCTTGATCGATCTGAGCCCACTGAGGCGACTGGTCATACTTCGGATCGGGATCGACATACTTGATATAGGTAAAATCACGGCCAAACGGAGCGGGTACACCTAAGACATGCACTGGGATCGCAAACTTTCGGCAGATTTCAATCGACTTTTCTAACCCTTGCGGATCGTCACCGCGTTCGTCCGTGACAACAATCAAAACAACGTTGCGTTCGGGGCCTTTCGAACTCTTCATGTTACGAAGAGCTTTATATCGATCGGCCGCAAGGTAAATGGCCGAGAACGTCATTTCGACTCCCGACACGTCGATTTCAATCCCATCGATCGCCTCTTGAATGTCCTTCAATTCAGCCGTTGGAGTTTTCGTCAACAGATCAACGGTTTTTCCGAACGAGATCACGCTGGTCAGCAGCGGCTCTTCTTCACGATTATCTTTGGCCTGTTTGCGTTTGATGGCCTGGACAATCCCCAGTTCTTCATAGATTCGATCGAGTCGACTGCGGATCTCATCTCGGCGGCGGATCAACGATACCGAGGCGTCGAAGAGCCATACCACGAGCGTTGGACGTTCTTCGATCGACTGCAATAGTTCAAAAGTGACGCGATCGACAGCGCCATCTGTTCCGGTGACTCCCGTTCCAGTATTGCCACGCACCACTCTTTTTGACTGAACCAGTCCCGATGCTTGCTTGACTTGAACCGACAAATCCAAATTGGCATACGGTGAAGGAATATGGACGTCGGGCGTTACAATTTGCGAGACGTCCGAGATCGTCGGAGCCATACTCAGCGCCGATGCGGCATCACCAATCGAGTTATTGCCGATAGCATCACTGACGATGGTAGCAGCCGCCAAGTCCTCTTGGATATTGAAATCGGGCTCTTCGAGTAGAGGTGCAGCGGCCTTAAAGACCAATGTCTCAATCATTTCGCGGTGAGTTGAGACGGTAATCGCGGCGAGGCCGACAATCAAACCCATGTGGACCAGCATGCTGCATAGAAAAGCTTTAGTTTCGATGTCGAACCACGAACCGCATTCCTCAACAAGCTCAACCGCAGATTCCTTGACATCGACTTCAGAGTCACTATCGCTCGATCGATCAAGCTCCGCTATCGTCTGAACCGGAGGCAAAAGAGCATCCGCTTCGCCTTGCTCGCTCTCAACCTGCTCGATCTCGTCAGCTTCTAATCGTTTAAGCATGCTCAAACCTCGCAAATAACAAGCCACATATTGCCAGCAATTTCGCTCTCCTCGACCGAACCACTTAGTACTACGTAGTTTAAGTGCCCCCATTCCTTCATTGTCGCCGCAAATTCTACCAGAATCAACAGAACTTGTCAGGAAAATCGAATATCTAAGCAATAATACGGAATATCAGGAATTGACACGAAGGAGAGCCAACGCCATAACCCAAGCACTCCAACTCAATCGGATGGGTGGCAGAGCGGTTTATTGCACCGGTCTTGAAAACCGGAGACGTCGAAAGGCGTCCGTGGGTTCGAATCCCTCCCCATCCGCATTTTGAACCAAGGAATTCCTTAGAGAAACACGCTTTCCCCTATGTTTTCCTTGGGGATTTGCGATGTTTTGCGTGCTGCTTGCGATACCCTGCGGCGTCGTTTTTATACCACGTTTTTGCCCTGCGCGCGTCGGATTTGTACCACGGATTTCTGTCGTCGCTGGCTGTCCGTCGGTGTCATCCGATGACACTTCCTCACTTTGAACCATAACGTCCTTTATGGTGCATGATTTACTAGAGGTTCGCAACCATGATTTTTGGCTGACTTCTTCCGCCCCAAGACTCTAGATCTGTTCGACAAGTCGGTCGAGGATTAGTGGAATTACAAAATGCAATCGGGGTCGTCTTGTGATAGAATCAACTTATGAATACAAATCTCAACTCCGATTCCGTTCATCATGAGATAGATGCTCTTTTGCTCAATGGAAAAGCCGAAACGGCATTCGAGGCAGAGTCCATGTTCCTGGATCACCATTTAATTGATCTGGCTCGCTTAGCTCTCGAACTTGATGAGGAAACGTTCAAGCAGCATGAAGCAGTAAAGATACTCTATGCCCACGGGAGTCGTCCGTTTGAGGATTCACTCGAATGAATCCCGACCAGAAACTTGCATTGCTTACCCAGGTAATCAAAGATGCTGGGATGAAAGCGTTGGTCATGGGCGGCCATGCGGTAAGATATTACGGGATTGACCGCAACACGTCTGACTTCGACATGGTAGCTGGCACATCATCGCCGACCGAGCTTCGAAAGAAATTGGCTGAAATTCCAATGCTCGCTTCCGCTAAGGAAATTCCAGTCTGGCGAACCAATGATTTTGCGCGTTTCGAGATAGGAACGTTGCCGGACGGTCGCCAAGAGCTTCTGGAGTTCTGGCTTCAGAATCATCTGTTGTCTGATTTTGCTACTTTGAATTCAAGAGCAGAGGTCGGAAACTATGGAGGAAGCCTTGTGGCGTTTCTCTCGTTGGACGACCTTATTCGGAGCAAAGAAACCGAACGTGAAAGCGATTGGCAGGATATTTCTTTACTTGAAGAGATTCGAGACGCACGATTGCTTGCCAAAGCCGTTGACGACGACGGGGTTGTTCGAGCGTTGGCAAATGTTCGCAGTCGTCGTGGCCTTGAAAGACTCGACACATCAGGATTACTTGCGGACTCAAACTTGATCGATCAAGCAATCCATCAATGTACTCATCCTGTAACATTTGCGATACTTTCCCCTCTCGCACCTGTCTCTGAAGCCAAGCAACTTGTTGCTCCGATCGAACCAACCGCTTTAGTCGCTTTACGCAGAGCACCATTTAGGTCTTCGCTTCATCTGGGAGTGGTTGAAGTGGTTCGCCGCGGTTACAAGCGACAAGCGATGGAAGAAGATCGACTTGACAAGGAAGCGAAGGTACGAGATCTCAAAGGCAACTAAACGGCGGCAATCGTTGTGACTCAAGCTGGAGCAAGTTAGCACCGAACGCAACGGGTTCGGACCATCGTTTCAAGTACCGGTCGAACGGTGAAGCTTTTGGTCTAGGATACTTGGGCCCGAAATGGCTTTAAGTTGATCCGCAAAAGTCTCGTCCTCCTTCATCTCGGCGACGATTTGTTCACGGTGATCGTAAAGGCACGATAAGGCGGCGTGAACCTTCGACAAAGTCAAATCCGGGAGACTTTCCGCAATCTGTTCTGGAGACTTCCGAAAAATCTCAGCTTGGGAATAAATGTCTTGTATCCGAACTCTCGTTCCAGCAACGTAAGCTCGCTGCTGGCCAGCACGGTTTTCTCGAAGTTCGATGTGCGTTGCGACTTGTTGGTTCATGAACCCAGTAAAAGGCATTTTGAGTGCCGAAGCCACTGAAAATAACCGCTAGCCTTGGTTGGACGACTTCCCAATAGTCACCCAGTGCTTGACAAACTTCGGCTAGCTACCGATGGAGCCCGTTATGGGCGAGCCTCGACGGGCCAAAGATGCGATTTCTCTTCACGAAGTGAGTAGCATGATTCGTCAGTAACAATAACATGGTCCAGAAGCGTGATCCCCAATAGCGAGGCCACGTCGATCAGGCGTTTCGTGACGTTGATATCTTCGGAACTTGGGTGTTCGCTGTTGGACGGATGGTTATGAGCAATAGCAATCGCAGTGGCACCTACCAGGAAGGCCCGTTGAAAGACCTCACGAGGATGAATTTGAGCGAAGTTGGCTGAGCCAATAGAAACGATTGCATAGGCTGCCACGGAATGAGAACCGTCGAGGTACAAAGCAATGAACTGTTCTCGGCTGTTGTCGACCATGACCGACCGCACGAAACGAGCGACCTTATGTGGACCTGTGATCGTGAACTGCTTAATTTTGGTTGGGACGTCGTTGACGCGAACCTCGCGGACGAAATTCATCTCTACTCTGTCTTTGCTTGAGTTGCTCTTGGTGCTTTTCATTGTCCTCCGTGTTGTGTTTGAACTTCCACCGGTTAAGGCCGATGGCTCGAAGGAATGAACATCACAAACCTCCGAAGTGGAAGCGATGTCATCTAGAGCCACGGATTCGGCAACTGCATAGATATCCGCTATTCGATCCGGCCGACAATGTTCAAAGCTTTTTTTAAAATATCGCGCTCGCGTTCCACACGGCGTAGTTCATTCTCAAGCTCTTTCACCTTGGAATCCATTGCGCTTGCAATAGGTCCACTGGACGTCAGCAGCTCTTTCTTCCAACGGTAAAGTACATTCGTTCCAGATATACCCAATCGTTCAACAATTGATGACGCTGTATGGCCATCGAGAAGCATTTGCACCGCTTCTTGCTTAAATTCTTGGGAGAAAATTCGACGGTTGATTGACGGCTTGACGACTGGCTTCCTTGGCATTGCACGATCTCCTTTGTGCCCAGCATTATAAGGCTTTGACCTGTCCGTGAAATCGGCACCACCTCAAATGGTCAAACCGATTGGCAGAATTGAGAGTTAGTTCAAATCTTATCGTCCCGACTTCTTCGGAAATGAGCCCTTCGACGCGTGCGTCGACGAGAATAGCTGTTATGATCGGTTGATCTGATTGAATTCAAGTTCGGATGTCTCATTAGAGGGCAACCCGGTCGTGCCGGGGCATCAGTTGACGAGTAAACCGACGTGGTTGAATTCCTCAGCATGGTTCGGCCACATCGGCTATGTTTCGCCTTGATGACGCGGCCAGCCCCGCACTTGACAAATATTGAATTGAGCCCCCACACGAAGAGAGGGGTGTTTAGAATTAACGAGGAAAAAATGCACAAAGCTGCCAATCACCGAAAGCCTGAGAACCCTGGCCTCGCCAAGGCCTCCACGGGCATTCCGGGGCCGGACGGGGCACAAGTTGATGCGATACTTGCCTCTCAGGACACACTCAAAGATTCTAAAGACATAAACTTGCGGCAATTGCTGCAAGTGATCGTAGCGTTTCGCGATGGGGATTTTACGGTGCGACTGCCGACGGATTGGAGTGGAACCGGAGGCCGGATCGCGGAGGCATTCAACGAAGCGATCGCGCATGAACATCGTATCGCGGACGAAGTGGAGCGGTTGAGTGTGACGGTCGGCAAGGAGGGGCGACTCAAGCAACGGATGTCGGTGCCGGGAGCGATTGGCGCCTGGGCGCAGAAGGTCGATTCGATCAACACGCTGCTCGACGATCTGGTGCGGCCGACAACGGAAGTGGCACGCACGATCGGTGCGGTGGCCAAGGGTGACCTCTTACAGTCGATGGAACTGGAGGTTGACGGACGCGTGCTCAAGGGTGAATTCCTGCGCTCGGCGAAGCTGGTCAATACGATGATCGAGCAGCTATCGGTCTTCACTTCCGAAGTGACGCGAGTGGCGCGCGAGGTCGGCACCGAGGGGAAGCTCGGTGGGCAAGCGCAGGTGAAGGGCGTGTCGGGAGTGTGGAAGGATCTGACCGACTCGGTCAATCAGATGGCCGGCAACCTTACCGCGCAGGTCCGCAACATCGCGGAAGTGACCATCGCGGTGGCGAATGGCGACTTGTCCAAGAAAATTACAGTCGATGTGCGCGGCGAGATTTTACAGCTCAAAGAGGCGATCAACACGATGGTCGATCAGCTCCGTTCGTTCGCGTCGGAGGTGACTCGCGTCGCGCGTGAGGTCGGCACGGATGGGCGTCTCGGCGGACAGGCCGTGGTCCCCGGCGTGGCGGGAACGTGGAAGGATCTCACCGATTCGGTCAACGCTATGGCAACGAATCTGACCGCGCAGGTCCGCAACATAGCGACGGTGACGACCGCAGTGGCGCGCGGCGACCTTTCGCGAAAGATCACCGTCGATGTGAAAGGGGAGATTCTGGAACTGAAGGAGACCATGAACACGATGGTCGATCAGCTCAACGGCTTCGCGTCGGAAGTGACGCGAGTGGCGCGCGAGGTCGGCACTGAAGGGAAGCTCGGCGGACAGGCGGTGGTGCCGGGTGTGGCCGGAACGTGGAAGGATCTCACCGACTCGGTGAACTCGATGGCCTCGAACCTCACCGGTCAGGTCCGCAACATCGCTGGTGTGGCGACGGCCATTGCGAAGGGAGATCTCTCTTCAAAGATCACTGTCGAAGTGAAGGGCGAAATCCTCGCGCTGAAAAACACGATGAACACGATGGTTGATCAGCTCAACGGCTTCGCGTCGGAAGTGACGCGCGTCGCGCGCGAGGTCGGCACCGAAGGCAAGCTCGGCGGACAAGCGGCGGTTCCTGGAGTGGCGGGGACGTGGAAGGATCTCACCGACAACGTGAACTTCATGGCCTCAAATCTGACCGGCCAGGTCCGCAACATCGCGGAAGTCACGACGGCGGTGGCGAACGGTGACTTGTCCAAGAAGATCACGGTCGATGTGAAGGGGGAAATCCTCGAGCTCAAGAACACGATCAATACGATGGTTGATCAGCTCAACGGCTTCGCCTCGGAAGTGACGCGCGTGGCGCGCGAGGTCGGGACCGAAGGCGAGTTAGGCGGACAGGCGGCGGTGCGCGGCGTGGCCGGGACGTGGAAGGATCTCACCGATTCGGTCAACGCGATGGCGACGAACCTCACGTCGCAGGTCCGCAACATCGCTGACGTGACCACAGCGGTGGCGAACGGCGATTTGTCGAAGAAGATCACCGTCGATGTGCGCGGCGAAATTCTGGAACTGAAGAATACGATCAACACGATGGTCGATCAGCTCAACGCTTTTGCTGGCGAAGTGAGTCGCGTGGCGCGCGAAGTCGGGACCGAAGGCACGCTCGGCGGCCAAGCTCAAGTGCCCGGTGTGGCGGGGACGTGGAAGGATCTCACCGACAACGTCAACTGGATGGCCAACAACCTGACGTCGCAGGTCCGCAACATCGCTGACGTGGCGACGGCGGTGGCCAACGGCGACTTGTCCAAAAAGATCACCGTCGATGTGAAGGGTGAGATTCTGGAATTGAAGAACACCCTCAACACGATGGTTGACCAACTCAACGGATTCGCGTCCGAGGTGAGTCGCGTGGCGCGCGAAGTCGGCACCGAAGGGAAACTCGGCGGTCAAGCGGTCGTGAAAGGGGTTGCCGGTACTTGGAAGGATCTCACGGACAACGTGAACTCAATGGCCTCGAACCTCACCGGTCAGGTCCGCAACATCGCCGGTGTCGCGACGGCCATCGCGAAGGGTGACCTCTCCTCGAAGATCACAGTCGAGGTGAAGGGAGAAATTTTGCAGCTCAAGGAGACCATGAACACGATGGTCGATCAGCTCAACGGCTTTGCTTCGGAAGTGACGCGTGTGGCGCGGGAGGTCGGGACCGAAGGCAAGCTCGGCGGCCAGGCGCAGGTGCCGGGCGCGGCGGGCACCTGGAAGGATCTGACCGACAACGTGAATCTGCTGGCGGCCAACCTCACTTCGCAGGTGCGCAACATCGCCGAGGTGACCACGGCGGTCGCACGCGGCGACTTGTCACTCAAGATCACGGTGGACGTGAAGGGCGACTTTCTGGAGCTCAAGAACACCGTCAATACGATGGTGGACAAGCTCAACGCGTTCGCGTCCGAAGTGACGCGCGTGGCGCGTGAGGTCGGCACCGAAGGAAAACTCGGCGGCCAGGCGCAGGTGCTGGGCGTGGGCGGCATCTGGAATGACCTCACCAAGAACGTCAACTCGATGGCCTCGAACCTGACTGGCCAGGTGCGCAATATCGCGGAAGTGGCCACGGCCATCGCCGGCGGCGACTTGTCAAAGAAGATCTCGGCGGACGTGCGCGGTGAGTTCCTGCTGCTCAAGGAAACGCTCAACACCATGGTCGAGCAATTGCGATCGTTCGCGGCCGAAGTCACGCGTGTGGCGCGTGAGGTCGGCACTGACGGCAAGCTCGGCGGCCAGGCACAGGTGCCCGGCGCCGCAGGCACCTGGAAGGATCTCACCGATAACGTCAATCTGCTGGCGGCGAATTTGACCACACAGGTGCGCAACATCGCCGAGGTGACCACCGCAGTCGCCCGAGGCGACTTGTCCCGCAAGATCACGGTGGATGTAAAGGGCGACTTCCTGGAACTGAAGAACACTATTAATACGATGGTGGACCAACTCAACGGTTTTGCCTCGGAAGTCACGCGTGTGGCGCGCGAAGTCGGTACCGAAGGAAAACTGGGCGGCCAGGCGAAGGTGCCCGGCGCGGCGGGCACCTGGAAGGACCTGACCGACAACGTTAACTTCATGGCGTCCAACCTGACCGAGCAGGTGCGCGGAATCGTCAAGGTCGTCACCGCAGTGGCCGACGGCGACCTCAGCCCGAAACTCACGGTGCAAGCCAAGGGCGAGGTCGCGGCGCTGGCTGATACCATCAACAATATGACCTCGACGCTGGCGACTTTCGCGGATCAGGTGACCACGGTCGCGCGCGAGGTCGGCACCGAAGGCAAGCTCGGCGGCCAGGCAAACGTGCCCGGCGCGGCCGGCACCTGGAAGGATCTCACCGCCAACGTCAACCTGCTCGCCGCCAATCTCACCATGCAGGTGCGCGCCATCGCCGAGGTGGCCATCGCCGTGACCAAGGGCGATCTCACACGCTCGATTCAGGTGGAGACTCGCGGCGAGGTGGCCGAGTTGAAGGACAACATCAACACGATGATCTCCAACCTGCGCGAGACCACCGAGAGCAACCGCGAACAGGACTGGCTGAAGACGAACCTCGCCAAGTTCAGCGGCATGCTTCAGGGCCAGCGCGAGCTGAGCACGGTCGGACAGATGCTCCTCACCGAACTGGTCCCGCTCATCAATGCACACCAGGGGAACATCTACCATCTCACCGAGTCCGGCGATGAAGTCCAGCTCAATCGCCTTTCGAGTTACGCGCACGGGGGAGACTCGCGAATCCCATTCTCCATCCAACTCGGCGAAGGTTTGCTGGGCCAGTGCGCGCTGGAAAAGAAGCGCATCCTGCTCGAAGACGCGCCGTCGGATTTCATCCGCGTTTCCTCCAGCCTCGGCGAGGCCTCGAAGATGAGCATCGTCGTGTTGCCCGTGCTCTTTGAAGGGCAAACGAAGGCGGTCATCGAATTGGCTTCGCTCCATCGCTTCGCCGCAGTGAACCTCAACTTCCTGGACCTGCTCACTCAGAGCATCGGTGCGGTCTTCAATACGATCGAAGCCACGATGCGGACCGAGGGGTTGCTCACGCAGTCCCAACAACTCACCGTCGAGTTGCAATCTCGCCAGAGCGAACTGCAACAGACCAACGAAGAACTGGGGACGAAGGCCAAACTCCTCGCCGAGCAGAACGCTGAGGTCGAGCGTAAAAACGCCGAAGTTGAACAGGCTCGCCACGCGCTCGAAGAGAAAGCGGGCGAGCTGGCACTCACCTCGAAATACAAATCCGAGTTCTTGGCCAACATGTCCCACGAACTGCGCACGCCACTCAATTCGATTCTCATCCTCAGTCAGCAGCTCGCCGAGAACTCACCGGGCAACCTCTCCGGCAAGCAGGTGGAGTTCTCCCGCAACATCAACTCGTCCGGCTCCGACTTGCTGCACCTCATCAACGACATTCTCGATCTCTCCAAGATCGAGTCCGGCACCGTCACGGTCGAGATCGAGGAAATCCCGTTCGTGAGCCTGCGCGACAATATCGACCGCAACTTCCGACACGTGGCTGAAGCCAAGAACCTGCCCTTCCATGTGGTGTCGGCCGAGGGCCTGCCGCAATTCATGGACAGCGATCCCAAGCGTCTGCAACAGATCCTGAAGAACCTGCTCTCCAATGCCGTGAAGTTCACCAGCCACGGCCACGTCAAAGTGCGCGTCGATCTCGCCACTCAAGGTTGGAGTTTCGATCATCCGGTCCTCAGCAAAGTTCAGCAGGTGGTTGCCTTCGCGGTCGAGGACACCGGCATCGGCATCGCGCCGGAAAAGCAGCGGCTCATCTTCGAAGCCTTCCAGCAGGCCGACGCCGGAACATCTCGTAAGTACGGCGGCACCGGCCTCGGCCTCGCGATCAGTCGCGAACTGGCCGTGCTGCTCGGCGGCGAAATCAAGCTTGTTAGCGTCCACGGACAGGGGAGCACGTTCACACTCTACTTGCCGCTGCACTACTCCGGCCCCGACAGCGCGCGGGCCGCGGCAACGAGCGGCACTGCGTCGGCAACGAGCGGCACTGCGTCGGCAACCTCATCCCTGGCCCGCGAACTCCGGGTGCTGCCCGTCGTGCGCGAAGAACACATCCAGGACGACCGCGACTCCATCACGCCGACTGACCCCGTGCTGCTCATCATCGAGGACGACCCGCACTACGCGCGCATTATCCTGGGCCTGGCGCGCGACAAGGGCTTCAAGGGCATAGTGACCAACAAAGGCGCGATGGGCCTTTCCCTCGCCCGGCAGTTTCATCCGTCCGCCATCTCGCTGGATATTTTCCTGCCAGACATGCTCGGCTGGACGGTGCTCAACCAGCTCAAGCTCGACCCGGTCACACGCCACATCCCCGTGCAGATCGTCACGCTGGAAGAAGAACGCCAACACGGCCTCGCGCACGGTGCCTTCGCCTATCTCATCAAAGCACCGACCACCGCGGGACTGGAAGCGGCCTTCGACCGCCTCAATACATTCATCGCTCCGCGCACCAAACGGCTGCTGATTGTTGAGGACAACGACATCGAGCGGAGCTCGATCGTCGAGTTGCTTGGCTATCAGGACATTGAAACTCACTCCGTGGCCACCGGTGGCGAGGCTCTGGAGGCGATGCTCAACCAGTCCTTCGACTGCGTGGTCCTCGACCTGCGGCTGCCGGACATGAGCGGCTTTGATCTCCTGGACAAAGTCCACGCAGAGCCGACCCTGGCCGATATTCCCGTGGTCGTCTTCACCGGAAAAGACTTAACCGTCGCCGAACAAGCACAGCTCAAGCGAATGGCCAAGAGCATCGTTCTGAAAGACGTGCAGTCCCCCGAACGGCTGCTCGACGAAACCGCACTCTTCCTGCACCGTGTCATCACCGACCTGCCAATTGAGAGGCAGGCCATGCTCGAACGGCTGCACGGCTCCAAGGAAGTCCTGCGTAAACGCAAAGTGCTCGTGGTCGATGACGACGCACGCAACATCTTCGCGCTGACCAGCCTGCTGGAGAATCACGAGATGGATGTGATCAGCACGACCAACGGCCGCAGCGCGATCGAACTGATCCAGAACACGCCCGACCTCAGCCTCGTGCTGATGGACATCATGATGCCCGACATGGACGGCTACGAAACGATGCGAGAAATCCGCAACGTCCCCGAATTCCGCACCCTCCCAATCCTGGCCCTCACCGCGAAAGCCATGAAAGGCGATCGCGAGAAATGCCTCGACGCCGGCGCAAGCGACTACATCGCCAAGCCGGTGAACACCGACCAACTCCTATCGCTGATGCGCGTGTGGCTGTTCCGATAAGCGACATCGAGAAGGAAATAAGACAACCCATGAGCCTTGAAATCACGCCTGCATCCACCGACGGACCGACACTCGGCGCGAGAACTCAACATGACGCTGCTTTCGTGGCCCAGATGTACGCCATCGACGATCGGCCCATCAACATTTTGATCGTGGATGATGAACCGAAAAATCTGCTCGTGCTCGAAACCGTCTTGGACGACCCCGGCTACCGGCTGGTCCGGGCCAGTTCCGCCGACCAAGCGTTGCTGGCGCTGGTCGTCGAGGAATTTGCCCTGCTCATCTTGGACATCCGCATGCCCGGCATGACCGGCTTCGAGCTGGCGCAGATGATCAAGGACCGCAAAAAAACGTCGCGTGTCCCAATCATCTTTCTCACGGCCTATTACAACGAGGACCAGCAAGTGCTCGAAGGCTACGACACCGGCGCGGTGGACTACCTCCACAAGCCAGTGAACCCGGCCATCCTCCGCTCGAAAGTCGCCGTCTTCGCCGAACTGTACCGCAAGAACCGCGAGTGCGACGTTGCATGCCGCGTTTTGCTCGCCGAAGTCAGCGAACGCCGCCGGGTAGAAGAGCAACTGCGCGAACTCAACGAAAACCTCGAACAGCGAATAGCCCAGCGCACGGAAGTTTTGGCAGAGCGCGAACACTTCCTCCAGCGTCTGACTGATGTGACGCCCGGCCTGCTTTACGTCTTCGATCTAGAGAAGCAATGCAACGTCTTCATCAATCGCAGCGTCGCTTCGGTGATCGGCTACGGCCCGGAGGAAATCGCCGCGATGGGCGACATCGTCTCGTCGACGCTCATGCATCCTGACGACTTCGCGCGTCTCCCCGCGTACCACGATCGGGTGCGCGCTTCGCGCGATGACGAGATCTCCGACTTCGAGTTCCGGGTGCGCGACCGCGCCGGCGAGTGGTGCTGGTTTCACCGCCGCGATGCGGTCTTCAATCGCGATGCCGCCGGCGCGGTGTGCCAGCTCATCGGCACCGCGATCGAGATCACCGCGAGGAAGCAGGCCGAACAAGCACTGCGTGAAAGCGAGCAGCGAATGCGGCTGGCCACCGAAGCCACGAACGTGGGGATTTGGGAACGGAACGTCATCACCGACGAAGTTCGGTGGGATGCCGTGATGTTCCAAATCTACGGTATTGCTCCCTTGCCCAACGGTGTTGTTCAATACCAAGACTGGAGCGAATCCATCTTACCAGAAGACCTAACAGAGCAGGAAGAAGTCTTGCAGGACACCGAGCGGCGAGCCGGGAACAGTCGCCGGGCATTTCGCATTCGGCGGCGGAACGACGGAGAATGCCGCCACATCGAAGCGGTAGAAATCTTTCGGAGGAACGAGACAGGGCGAACCGAGTGGGTGGTCGGTACGAATCTGGACGTGACCGACAGGAAAATAGCGGAGAACCAGTTGCGGCAACTCGCCGCCGATTTGTCCGACGCCGACCGTCGCAAGGACGAGTTCCTTGCATTGCTGGCCCACGAGCTCCGCAACCCCATTGCCCCGATCAGTAACGCCGTGCAAGTCCTGCGGCTCTCTGAAGGCAACAAGGAGGACACCCAATCGGTGTGCGAGATGATAGAGCGTCAAATCGGCCAAATGGTCCGGTTGGTTGACGACTTGCTCGACGTGAGCCGCATCACTCGCGGCAAGATCGAACTCCGCAGGGAGCGGATCGACCTGGTATCCGCCGTGAACCACGCCGTCGAAGCCGTCCGCCCAAACTTTGAGCGTATAGATCACGAACTAACGGTCACGCTGCCGCCACAGCCGGTGTACCTCAACGCCGACCTGACCCGCCTGTCACAGATTGTAGGCAACCTGCTCAACAATGCCTGTAAGTTCACTGAAAGTGGCGGTCGCATTTCGTTGACAGTCGAGCAGGAAGGAGAGCAAGCCGTGATTCGAGTACGGGATAACGGAATCGGCATCGCTGCCGATCAGCTTCCCTGCATCTTTGACATGTTCGTGCAGCTTGATGTGTCGCTGGGGCGCAGCCTGAGCGGGCTCGGCATCGGCCTGATGCTAGTGAAAAACCTTGTGGAGCTGCACGGCGGCACGGTGGAAGCCCACAGCGCCGGCCTCGGTACGGGCACTGAGTTCGTCGTGCGATTTCCGATCATGGCGGCAACGCATCAGCCGCCTCCGACAGAACCGGCGGTCAGCGAGCCGACGCAAGCGCCGCGCCGCCGCATCCTCGTTGTCGATGACAACTGGGACTCGGCCACTTCGCTCGTCATGCTGTTGGAGTCATCCGGCAACGAGATGCAAACCGCCCACGACGGCCTGGAAGCCGTGGAAGCAGCAGGCACATTCCGTCCCCACGTAGTGCTGCTCGATATTGGCTTACCGAAGTTGAACGGCTATGAAGCCGCCCGTCAAATACGAGAACAACCTTGGGGCAAAGACATGGTGCTGGTGGCCTTGACCGGATGGGGCCAGGAGGAAGCCCGGCAAAAGTCGAGAGACGCCGGGTTCAACGGCCACCTGACTAAACCGGTGGACTTCCCCTCTTTGGAAAAGTTAATCGCCGGGTTCGCTTCCGTCCCGTGGACGGTTTGCTGAGCGTCACTTGAGTAGGACGCGCCAGACCGGGCGGACGCTCCTGCTGTGTGCCAAGACATTCTGTAGTTTGGCGTACGAGAACTCGATATTTAGTCAGCCTGAATCTCGAAGTATGGCAATCGAGTTCAAGTGCTTCGTTGGTCGACGCAGAATCAAAGCCTAGTTTGATTCGCTGATGGAGAAATCGGATTTATCGATTTACAAATAACACGATCAGTCCCGAAAGGCGAGGATTGCGAAATTTCACCAAATCGCGAAGTTGAAGTTGAGGTTGAAGTTATCCTAACTCCAATAGCAGAAGCTCAGAAATAGTTATCGACTTGCCAACTCAGGAGGGCGTGTCCTGAGCGAGTAAGTAATTTGAGTCCAGTTCAGGCAACACCCCATTTATTGCAGACGCCAAAGCAAGTCATATGGCCAATGTAGACGCGGTCCAAGTGGCGTGCATCTACATAAAGGACCTTCGTTTGGGGCTAACGGAAGTTGCTATTCCCCTACTCTCTACCAACCACGACTCTTGCGAGCGCAGCTTGTAGAGCAAAACATTTCCCCGACGTAATCGTACGCTTCGTCGTCGGTGTAGCGTGGATAAGGTCCGCGTATCTAGGGAAGGGGAATGTCGGACTGCCATAGAACGGAACAGCACTCGGCAAGAGTAACGGGCGCGGGCGGCTACGACAGCGTCACTTTCTCGGTTGCTTTCTACTATGAATTTGTAGACAAAATACCCTGAGCGACTTTTTCGGGGTCGAGTATTTTGATGGCGAAACGACTGAAATCTTGCCCGTTGAACGTAAGGATGCACGGAACTGAGTGCTTGAGCATCGCTGCAACGAGCCTCGCATCGTGAGCATTCTTCACTTGTACGCTGTGCGCTTTGACCAGCGTCGTCCAGTGGTCAAAAATCCCTCTTTCGTCTCGCAACAATCGAAATTGCAGTAAACACTTTTGCAAAAGGGCGTCCGTATCCTCGCATGACATTCCAAAGCCGTTCCGTTCTGCCGGGCGCGTTGCTACGGCCCAGAGCTCATACAGATTCTGTGGCACCAAGCAAGGTAAGAAGTTAGCCCTGAGAAGGTGCTGAATCGCCAAAGTACCGACGACGGAACTTGGATTCGACGGCTGCAATAGGCGAACCAAGACGTTCGTATCGATGAGGGTCTTCATTCACCGCGTCCAGCGTAAATCGATTCGCGTGAATCATCGATGAAGTGAGTTACGGGCGGAATCAATTTGCGAACGTCTTCGAGCCAAGCCTGGAAGTCTAAGTTCGGCGCAATGTTCGGAGATTCAGGTAGCCCAAGGGTTTCAAGAATCGAGTCGACAACAAACGACTCTACATCCTTGCCAGCGGCAGCGGCGCGGAGTTTGAGCGTATGTTCAAGATTTGGCGGCAATTCGATTCGCAAGTTCATTGGCGATCTCCTCTAGACCCAATTGTACCACGCCTAAGGTAAGCGAGGCAAAGAGGATTTATTCCCATAGAACGCCAATATTTCAGTGGCAATTGGCGGCTTGTACGAGCCCACTATCGAATTCGGGAGTTATCCAGCATCCTTATCTTTCGACTGAGGCGACGAGGCAAGTTCGAACTTAGCAAAGCTCAGGACGCGGGATAACGTCTCCTGGTTCATTTGACGACAAAATTCGATTAGCTGCACGATGACTGGAGAAAGTACCTGGTTGAGAACGGGGTCAAATTGAGCGCGCGTCGGATTTGTACCACGGCAGTTGCAAATTGCATCATTTTTAGGGAAATTAGGTGGTAGTTCGAATCCCTCCCCATCTGCTTTTGTTCATCAAAGTCCCTGATCTTTCCTAGGGTATTGAGCGACGACTGGCAAATCGGTATTTTCGTTCTTCGAACTTTGCCAACAGAATTTCGACTGGACAAGTCCCAAACTGATCGCGATTGATCGGCGTGTGGTCAATCTTCCTACAGACGCGTTGAGCAACGCAATCATTGACGATCGTCATTGGGAACCGCAGGAATTGCGTGAGATTTTTTCCGTTGCCCAACCTCTCAAAAAATTGATTATTGCGATTGGATTTGAGTACGCAGCTTACATTCCTGCTGAAGATAAGATTGTAATGCCCGATGCAGGACGCTTTGACTCGTTTGAGGGCTATGCGGTAACCACGTTTCATGAGCTTGGACGGTTGCCGGTGGAGTCAAGCCGATACCCCCTTACGCGTGTCCAGTAGTGCCGTCCAATTTTCGTGAAAAAGGAATCAACCCGCTTGCCTGAGAAGGCTAGCAAAGTTTCATCATCTCTATTTGTGGGTGTCCCCATGGTCCCTATTTTATCGCTCTTCAGGTCGGCGAGCAATAGCTTTCCAACAGACGCTTTCAAGATGCAGATCGACATCGCTGCGAATCTCGCTTGGGCGAGCCGGAATTTTGTGCATCAGACTGTGTAGCACACGCGTCACGCTTCCTGTCCGCATTGGACATCCAGCTAGCAGTTCATAGAGGATGACACCAAGGCTGTAGATGTCGGTGGCGGCCCCTACCCTGTCGGGTTCACATTCGGCCTGTTCCGGCGACATGTAGGCTGGCGTTCCGATGATGGCTCCCGCGAGTGTTACACGCGCATCAGTCTCATGAGCCATCCAAGCGAGACCGAAGTCCATCAGGATCGGCTCACCGCTGCTATCGATAATGACGTTTGCCGGCTTCAGATCCCGATGAACAACTCCCGCTTTATGAGCCGCGTCCAGAGCCTGCGCCAGCTTGCGAATCCATTCGCTGACCTGAAACGTCGTAAATGAAGACCCGTTCTTGATTATCTGCGACAAAGTCTCACCGGTGATGTAGGCCATTGTCAAGTAATGATTGCCGTCCTGCACATCGAAATCGATTATGGGGCACAGATTACGATGCTGGACGGATGCCATCGCCCTTGCTTCGCGTCGAAATCGCTCTATTAAATGCAATTTTCCGTCTGCATCGAACTTAGGGATTTTCAAGGCCACTTGCCGCCCCAGTCGCAAATCTTCTGCCAGATACACGACACCCATGCCACCCGATCCTAGTACACGTTCGATTCGATATCGGCCGAACAGTGTCCCCAGTGCCAACGCTTCTGCGTTTTGTCCGTACGGTAACGCGGCACCATTTGCGCCATACGATTGTGCCGGATTGACAAACAGCGATGGTTTTGTGTTTGCCATCGCGTCTGTCTCGGTCGGTTGATCACGGCTGGCCTGCGCCGTTTCGACAGCTTCTACGCGCAATCCGCCAGCAAAGTTTGAATACAAGTCCGCTGCCGGGTGTTCGAGAAAGTCGGATGCTTCGACAGCCCAACGCAGCAGTGTCTCAACTCGTATACGAAGAGATGGATTATCCGCACAGCTTTCGTCGAGGTACTCCCGCCGCGCTGTTTTGTCATCAAGTTTGGCTCTTCCGCAGAATCTGTGGGGCAAAATTAACTATTTATCGTTACGAATAGAAAACCGAAGTTTCAACGGACACCCGTTTCGCATTGGATTTTTGAGGCATCACTCCGATGTCCAAAGTTGAAGATAAACAACCCACCAGACGATCAGTCCGGCGGGTTGCCGAGCGCCTTTGGCGCATCGGAG
>Ga0163150_10001502_pt1 | contig 39052 bp, 33 predicted proteins | sample OliLakLV19P2IB_FD_148628 | JGI IMG/M metagenome (GOLD analysis project Ga0163150, IMG submission 148628) | Freshwater microbial mat bacterial communities from Lake Vanda, McMurdo Dry Valleys, Antarctica - Oligotrophic Lake LV.19.P2.IB | ecosystem: Environmental > Aquatic > Freshwater > Lake >... | reverse complement strand
GCGTGATCTCCTGGGGGTCCGTGGAATGCCACTCACACTCCATGAAACCCCGCGAATCACGCGATGTTTTTCACGCTTTTAAAACGGCAGGGTGAATAAGACGGGTTGATGATTGTGGCCGACGCCGACGGCAAGATCATAGCCGCCAACACGATAAACTATGAAGGCAAACCCCTGGACACGTCTGGACTGATCGGCCGCAGTGTCAAGGGCCAAGCATGGTTCGATGAGATCATCAACGGTCAGATCAAACGAGGACAAACGAAATTCACTGAGGCGGAGCAGGATCCGCTCGTCTCCGAGATGCTTGGCGAAAGGACGATCGCGCTCAACTACGCGGCGCCGATCGTCGACGAGCAAGGACACATTACCCGGGTCTGGTCGAACCGCGCGTCGATGGCGCGCGTGGTGGGCGACTTGCTTGCGGCCCAATGCGGTGCGCTGAAAGCTGATGGCATGACGACAATTCGTGCCCAGGTGCTTTCCAAGGATGGCCTGTTGTTGGCTGATGTTGAAGACCCCGCCTCCATCCTGTCGTTGAACCTGGCGAACTCCGGCCTCAGCAGCGCTGCCGACCTGAAGCAGGGAAATTCTGGATACCAGATCGAGCAGAACAAGCGCAGCGGTGTCCAGCAAGTCAATGGCTATGCACCGTCGAAGGGTGCGCTGGGATTCCCCGGTTACGGTTGGGGGGTGATGATGCGTCAGGATGCCGAGGAGGCATTTGTTGTGGCGCGCAGCTTGCGGAATTTCATTATCCTTGCCGTCGTCATATCCGGGATAATTATCGCCGGAATTGCATATTGGATTTCTCGCGCGGTCGCCAAACCCGTGGCAAAGACTGCTGAAGTCTTGGCGGCCGTGGCGGCTGGCGACCTCGCGCAACGCATGTCCATTGACAGTCAAGACGAGTTGGGCCGCATGGCGATGGCGCTCAACACGGCAGTCGCAGCCTCGCAGAAAACGCTCAGGGAAGTGGAAGAAGCCGCCCAACGCGAGCAGGAAGCTCAGGCCCAAAGCGCGGCCGAAGAGCGTCGCCGCGCCCAGGAGGAACAACAGCGACGCGAGGCCGAGGCCCAGCGCGAGCACGAACTGGTCGAGAAACAACGCGAGGAAGAACGCCGCCAGGCCGAAGCCGATCAGAAAAAGCGCGAGGCCGAAGCCGAACGCGATCGTCGTCTGGCCGCGGAGCAAGAGGCCGAGGCCCAAAAGCTGCGTTCGAAGGTCGACGAGTTGCTGCAAGTCGTGGCTGCGGCTGCCAGCGGCGACCTCACCAAACTGCCTACCGTCAAGGGTGACGAGCCCGTCGACGAATTGGCCGCGGGCCTCGCCCATATGCTCGACGACCTGCGGAGAATCATCGGCGATATCAAGGAAAATGCCGCTCAGTTCACCGAGGGTTCGCGAGTGATTGCCGAAGGCGCGCAGTCGCTGGCCGGGGGAGCCCAGTCGCAGAGCGGTTCGGTGGATGAGATGAACACGGTCGTCAAGCAGCTCGCGGCGAGCATCGAGACCGTCAAAGACAGCGCGGCCACTGCCGATCGCACGGCCCGCGACGCCAATCGCATTGCGACAGAAGGCGGCGCCGCGGTGCAACAGTCGGTCGACGCGATGCGCTCGATCAAGTCCAGTTCGGGAAAGATCGCGGAGATCGTCCAGGTGATTTCCGAAATCGCCGGCCAGACCAACCTGTTGGCGCTCAACGCCGCCATCGAGGCGGCCCGGGCTGGCGAGCACGGTCTGGGCTTTGCCGTCGTCGCCGACGAAGTACGCAAGCTGGCCGAACGCGCCAACCAGGCCACGCGCGAGATCTCCAAGTTGATCAAGGAATCGACGCGGCAAGTTGAAGAAGGCGCGGCTCTGAGCGATCGGGCCGGCGCCGCGTTGTCGGAGATCATTGAGGGCGTCCAGGCCACAACGGACCGGATCTCTAAAATTGCCGAGGCCACGGTCGAACAGGCGAAAAACGCCGACGAGGCCGCGTCGGCAATCGGCAACATCTCGCAAGTGACCGAGCAGATCGCCGCGCAGAGCGAAGAAATGGCTTCGAGCAGCGAAGAGTTGGGCGCCCAAGCGGTCCAACTTCGCGGCCTCGTCGATCACTTCAAGCTGCAAGACGGCGCGGATCGAGGCTCGCAGGCGCACGGGAGCGGAAGCCGTTCGCAGTCGTCGGGCAACGGTTCGACGTCTTCGGCGAGCACGCGCGGCGCACAGCAAAAGTCGCGTCAACCGGTGGGCGTCTGAAGCGCGGCCAACGGTTAAAGCGTGCAGGGGTAGTCGAAGCGTGGTCGGCGGCCAAGCCGGGCGTGAATGGTCACGACCCGGCATTGCCAAGGCTGGCAAGGAACTCGCTCATTTCGCCGGCAGCGTGCGCGTCGCCGGCCGATCGAGCCGCGGCAATGCCGTCGCGCAGGATGGCACGGGCTTCGTCAATACGGGATAGCCGCGTCAGTTGCTGAGCGGCCATAAAGTACGCCGGAACGTAGGGCGGCTGTTGCGACGACAAGAGGCCAAGTTCGCCGAGACTGCGCTCGTGCTCGCCCTCCTTGTCTAACTCCATCGCCAGGCTGTAGCGCAGAAAGGCGTCGTCAGGCTCGTCGACGAGCATGGCTTCGATGCGTTCGCGGCGGGAGGGGCTCATGGCTGGCGCTGCGATGGGGTGTTGCGTGGAACGATGAGGGTTTCTGGAAAGTTCCAGAGATCGTTACGTTCGGGTCGCCTCGAACGCCGATATCTTCGCTTCGTGCTCGAGCGTCAGTGCGATGTCGTCCAAGCCATTGAACAAGCAATGCCGGCGGAAAGGTTCGACCTCGAACGTGTAGCGCAGGCCCGCGTCATCGATGACGGTGCAGCTTTCCAAGTCGGCCGTGAGTCGATAGCCTTCGCGGGCCTCGCAGCGGCGGAACAACTCGTCGATCTGCCCTTCATCAAGCCGCACGGGCAGCAAGCCGTTCTTGAAGCAGTTGCTGTAGAAGATGTCGGCGAAGCTCGGCGCGAGGATTGCGCGAAAGCCATAATCCTCCAAGGCCCAGGGCGCATGCTCGCGACTCGATCCGCAGCCAAAATTGCGCCGCGCCAAAAGAATCGAAGCGCCCTTATTGCGAGGGCGATTGAGCTCGAAATCCGCATTGAGCGAGCCGTCGTCGTGCTGCCGCCAATCGAAGAACAGAAACTGGCCAAAGCCGGTCCGTTCGATCCGCTTGAGGAATTGCTTGGGAATGATCTGGTCCGTGTCGACGTTGGAGCGATCCATCGCCGCGACCAGGCCGGTGTGATTGGTGAAGGGTTTCATTTGTGATCTATCCGAAAGGAAGAATGTAACCGCGGATGAACGCGGATAAAGCGATGTAGTAAGCTGGCGATCGCGATCTAGGGATTGTGTTGCATGAAGATGAACTTGGACCAAGCATCCGATGGGAGTGCTTGGGCGACTGCCACGGCTGCTTCAATTTGCCCGGAACGAACGAGCATCCACAATCGCGGAATTTCAAATTTTGCCGCGCGCGGGTTGATGCGCATGGCCTCTTTAAAGAAAACTGACGCAGCTTCGTTCTGCCCCAGTCCTTGCCAGCAGATTCCGCGGAGGCCGGCGACTTCGTCCGGCGGGAGTGCTGCTGCGTGCTCGCGGACCATGTCGAGCGCCGCGGACCAGTTTGCGGCATCGATCATCGCATGCAGTTGTTCTGCGACATTGCTTTCGATCGTCCCCTGCTGCGGCCGTTCGACGCCGATGGAATAAAGATCGGCGGAGAGGCCGCGAACGATTTTAAGCGTTGCCGGATCCAACTCGTACCAGTGTACGTCCATGCGGTCTCGCACAAGTTCCGCCTCATCATCGTCGCCAAACCCTCGGCGCATCAAGTCCGCGAGTTGCACTAGCAGTTTTATGTAGTCGCTGAAGTGCGTATCTTGGGACTTGGCTGGAGCACTCATTATCTAGTCCTCGTCGATGACCCACAAATCGCGCGTTGCCTCGATCGCAAGGATATAGCTTGCGAGGAGCATACGCCTATCTGGTTCTACCATCCCATGATCGGTTGCATCCGGTCGCAGCACAAGTTGTTCAGCGACGAATCCAGGTTCAAACGGTCCATTGCCCATCCGCCAACAGGATAAGTTGTCTTTGCCCCTAGCTCCCGGCAGAATGTATTGAAGGCGTTCAGGTATCCGATAATCGGGAAGATCTCGCCAATTCGGCGCGACAGACATCCCGCCAGTACCCGGCGCAACTTCTCCATTCTCATCCGGAGACAAATCACATTTCTCCTCAGGTGGTACTCGAACTCCAAGCATCTTCGCGGAAGGGCCAACTATGGGACGATCGCCATCGCGTAGCATCGAACGAAATATCCGTGGCATCGTGCCCCCTGCGCTTCACCGACTTGGTCCAGTCATTAAGCAATTCAAACGTCCTGCTGCTTACTTATACTCCCACTCCCGAATATCCACAAAATGCCCCGCCACCGCGGCCGCGGCCGCCATCGCAGGCGAAACCAGGTGTGTGCGCCCCCCCTTGCCTTGCCGCCCTTCGAAGTTGCGGTTGCTCGTCGACGCGCAGCGCTCGCCCGGCTGGAGAATGTCGGGGTTCATACCCAGGCACATGCTGCAGCCCGCTTCGCGCCATTCGAAGCCAGCCTCGGTGAACACGCGATCGAGCCCTTCAGCTTCGGCCTGCTTCTTCACTTGGCCACTGCCGGGCACGACCATCGCGTGAACGCTGCTGGCCACCTTGTGCCCGCGGACGACCGCCGCCGCCGCGCGCAAATCGCCAATGCGGCTGTTAGTGCAGGAGCCAATGAATATACGATCCAGCGCGAGCGAACGGATCGGCGTGCCGGCCACGATGCCCATATATTCCAAGGCCCGCGCAGCCGTCTTGCGATCACTTTCGTCAGTTAGCGTCGACGGATCCGGCACGTCGGCGTCGACTGGCGCGACTTGCCCTGGATTGGTTCCCCAAGTGACCTGCGGCACGACGTCGGCCGCGTTGAAGACTTGCACGCGGTCGTACTTCGCTCCCGCGTCGCTGGGTAACTGTCGCCAGCGGGCAACGGCCGCATCAAAATCGCGCGGGGCGAACTCGCGGCCGCACAGGTAGTCGAAGGTGATCTCGTCGGGCGCGATCATACCGGCCCGAGCCCCCGCCTCGATCGACATGTTGCACACGGTCATCCGCTCTTCCATGTTCAGCGCACGGATGGCAGCGCCGGTATACTCAATGCAATAACCCGTTCCGCCATCGGTGGTGATCTGACCGATTAAGTACAGAATGAGGTCTTTAGCCGTCACGCCAGGCGCCAGGCGACCATCGACGCGCATCTCGAACGTCTTGGGCCGGTATTGAAGCAATGTTTGCGTCGCCAGCACGTGCTCGACTTCGCTCGTGCCGATGCCGAAAGCCAGCGCCCCCAGGGCCCCGTGCGTGGCGGTGTGGCTGTCGCCGCAGACGATCGTCATCCCCGGTTGCGTCAGGCCCAGTTCTGGGCCAATCACGTGGACAATTCCCTGTTGCGGATTATCCAGATCGTAGAGCTTGACGCCGAACTCGCTGCAATTCGTGCGCAGCGTGTCGATCTGCTTGCGCGAAATGACGTCGACGATCGGAAGCGAACGGTCGGTCGTTGGGATGTTATGGTCGGGCGTGGCGACCGTCCGCTCGGGCCGCCGCACCGTCCGATCCGCCAATCGCAGCCCTTCGAACGCCTGGGCGCTGGTGACCTCGTGGACCAGGTGCAAGTCGATGTAGAGGATCGTCTGCTTTCCCTCTTCCGCATGCACAACGTGCAAGTCCCAGATCTTGGCGAACATTGTGCGCGGGGCAGTCGTGGCAGTCATTGTGAATCATCCGAATGTCAGGAAAAGTACGGGCGGAGACGCAAGGCATGGCAAACGCGTGGACAATCGAAAGGTCGCACGCCGGCCATGCTGAATTCTAGCATTCTAGCCCCAACAGGCGGCATTGGGGAGGAGTGGCATGAACCACGACGAACCGCAATACCGTCCCGCTTGCGGCTTAGCCCACCGCCACGGTCGTCGGCCGTCCGACCTCATCCCACCAGCGGGCCGCGTGGTCGCGAGTCCACACGCCCGAGGCGTCGCATAGGGAGAGAGCCTGGGACAGGCTGGCCGCATCTTGAAAGCGGCTGGCGGGCTGCTTTGCCAGGCACCGCAGCACGACCTGCTCGAGATCCGCCGGCACGTCCGCTCGAATCTGTGACGGCGGAACAACTTCGTCGTGCGCGTGCGCCACGAGCAGCCGCACAGCGCGCTCGCCGTCGAATGGCGGCCGGCCCGTGAGCAGGAAATAGGCCACCGCCCCCAGCGAGTAGATATCGCTGCGAGCGTCCGGCTCGTCCTCGCCCAGCGCTTGTTCGGGTGACATATATGCGGGCGACCCGGTGATCATGCCAACTTGCGTTAGTTGAACGTCAGGCTCGTCTTCGCGAAGTTTGGCCAATCCGAAGTCCAACAATTTGGCGACGTCGTACACGCCACCGCGATGGGCCGCAAAGATATTGCCGGGCTTGATGTCCCGATGCACCAATCCAAGCGAGTGTGCTTCGCGCAATGCATCGCAAGTTTGCTGGAGCAGGTAGATCACCCGCTCGGGTGGCAACGGCCCATACCGCTCGACCAGATCTCCGAAACTCAGGCCCGGCAGATACTCCATCACGTAGTAAAACGTACCGTCGTCGGTACTGCCGTAGTCGAAGATCTCCACCGTGTTCCAGTGCGACAGCCGCGCCGTCGCGCGGACTTCGCGTTCGAAGCGAGCCAGCGCACGAGGATCGTGTGCCTTGCCGGGGCGAATTACCTTGATTGCACAGGGCCGCTTCAACAACTGGTGCTCGGCCATATACACCTGGCCCATTCCACCGGTTCCCAATAGGTAGCGCAAGCGATATTGTCCCAATTGCCGCGCCTCGAAGACCTCTTGCCGCAACGTGCCGATCATGTGCGTTCCATAGACGCAGGATCCAAAGCCGATGAGCATCATCAGCGCAATACCGGTCATGTGGTCCGCGGTCGTCAACTCGGCCACTTGCTCGTAGCGGATCCTATCGAACGCGATTCCCACAATCGGCGCGGCCGCCATCGCTCCCAGCACGACGGCCGCGCGGCGCCACGTGGTAGGAATGAAAATGGCGTAAGTGAACATCAGCGCGTACCAGTAGCTGACGGGGTTCGGTATCGGTCGCCCATGGTAGGCGCTGACGACCGTGCTGAAGTGCTGGACGATGATAAAGAACGCACCCGTCGCGCCGAAAATGATTAACTCGGCCCAGCGGAGCGTGCGCAGCGACCGCTCGCGTCGCGTCCACAACAGCATGCTCGTGGCACCCAGCACGGCTACAAGCGCCACGTGCAATAATTCGACCACGCTGGCGTCCGCGGCCAACTCCGGGTCAGACAGCGGCCGCGGCGGCGACGCAAAGCTGCGGGCCAGAAATGCCGCTGAGCCGAGGAACAACACCAGGGCGGCCGCCCGTAGCCGCACGCGAAGCAGGGATTCGGTTTGGCCCGACATCCCCGGTCGGCTGCCCCGCACCAATTCGACCTTGCGGCCGCCCGCTCCTATTGACGAAGAGTCCGCGACGTGCGCGTCGACCGTCGCATCAGCGCCCATCGGATCTGGGTCGTAGTGGTTTTCGCGCGTCATCGATCTGGGGTGGGCTGGCAGGGCGATCGACTCGACTAGTAATCATACACCCGCGGGCAAGGAACCGTGAAACAGGAAAGCAAAAATCGGAGACCGTCCCGGCGGAAATAAGCGGACTTCGCCGCAAGTTCGAGCCAAAGTTCCTCCAGCGGCACAACTCGGTCTTTTGAGATTCGTTCTCGATTGCGAATTCTTGTCCTCGACACTTTGCAAAGCAAGTCCGCTGGCCGAGACGCCCGCATAGCCGCGAGACCCGGACTGTCGGAAACGGCAGTGGGCGAGGTACTTACCTTCCGAAGAGCCGTTTGACGGCGGGAAGGTTCGCAATGCGCGGAAACCTGCCTGACGAATCCATGTAGTTTCGGGGTGGCACGTCCCGAGACTTGCCCGCAGAGCCCTTTAGGCCGCTCGGCGGCGGGTGCCAACGCCAGCCCAGGCATCGATCTCGGTCCGCGAGACTGCTTCGAGAGTGCAGGGCGCACCGGCGGACGTGCGGCGCTCGACAAAGACTTGCGACTGGGCGTGCAACATCCTGGGCACATAGAACCAGGCCCGGGCGAGTGACGCCGCGTCCTGATCCGCAGAGATGACGATGACGTCGGTCTCGGTCAGTCCATTAGCCGCCCGGGCTAGCGCCGTGAACGGGTCGCCTGGCAACAGCCGAATTCGCGCTCCGGTCGTCAAGAGTTGGCGATGCGCCAGCTTGAGCGACACGCCTGGGCCATCCGCCGCGGATCGCGATTCAAAGAGGTCGATTCCCGTATAGGTCACGTTCTCGGCGCCAACGCCAGCCGCCGCGACTTCGATCATTCGCGCCGCGCGCACGAGCGTGCCCGCACCCAACTCCACGATCCGGCGGACATTCTGTTTGCGAATGCACCGGTAAACCGATCGATCCGCAGCGGGCTGGGAAAGATGGGCGAGGTAGAGGTTTCGCAGCCGTTGCATGTAGGGCCGCATGAAGCGTCTCGATCGCGGTGCCGCGTGGTTGCGCCAGAGTTCCTCTGTCAATTTCGACCGTCATGCGTGTGCAAATCAAATCGAAGTTGCCGGCCCTGTGGGTTGCAGCCCCTGAAACATTGCCTTAGTGCGCAGTGTCGCCTTTCGCACGGGGTGCACCGGGAAGTGTGGCAGCAAAAAGTACCGGCTGCTTCGCGAGCTACACTTGAAGTGTTCGAGGTCGTGCCTTCAACGCTCCTGCGAGGATGCATTCAAGCCAATTTCTCTGGCTGACCGATAAGCGCATCGTCCAATGTGCAATGTGGAGAATCCATCATGAAACGATTATTCATTGTGCTATCGCTGTCGATGCTAGCGAGCTCCCCGGCTTGGAGTGCAGAAATAACTACCACGGACGCGCCACACGCTCGGCCTGAAAACGCAAAGTCACTTTCTCCGGCCGAAACGCGGCAGCGCGATTCTCAAGCTCCGCGTGCCGTATTGAGCGCACCTGATGCCAAGCCGCAAGTCGCCCAGCCCCGGCCGCCCAGCGGGCCATTGCGACCTCCTCAGGTCTTTTTACCGCCGACGCGACCGACGCCGTTGCTCGGGCCAGGTGACGACAGCAACCAAAGGCAGCCTTCGGGCACGCGGCAGGCATCGGTTGTCGCACATCGAACGGAACGTCACTCGTCGACCATTTTTGGTTCGCCGGCGATTGAAACGCCGCGACGTTTCGGCCCGGTGCAGCCGGTTCAATCTGGCCCGGCGCCGCTCAAGCGGCGCACATTCGGCTGGTAGGTCGTTGTAAGGCTGCGCCGAAATGTGCGGGCGCGAAGTACGCCTGGAAAACTCGCCTTGCTCGCTGGCTGAAGATTGAGGATCATCGTCGCCCTCGGTTTGCTTCCGATTCTCCGAGAGGGATCTTTCCGATGCGCTTCCAGCACCGCATTGCCTGCGCTTGCTTCGCGCTGGCGATTCTGCTCCCCGCCGCGGGATGCTTGAACTTGGGCGGCAAAACGACGTACACCACCGAAAGCCCGGCGACGTCCGAGCGATTGGCGTCGTTGGAAACGCGCGTCAGCCTGCTCGAACGTGCGTCGCTGGGCAACGCACCGACCACGTCGGTTCCCGTGGGGACGCCCATCTACGAGCAGCAGCGCTGATGCGTATTAGCACGACGCAGCGGCCGTTTGCCGCATCTCTATCGGCGTCGCTTCAATCGCATTCGGCGCGGTCGCGGTCGACGGCTTCAGGCTCATCGTGACGCCTACCAAGAAGAACACCAACGAGTTGTCGAGCGGCGTGTAGCTCAACTCGTGGAACAGCGATTGGCAAAGGTAGACGCCCAGCACGCCCAGAGTCAGGGCGGCTTGCGACTTGGCCCAGGTCGGGGCCTGTGCGTCGCGATAGATTTGCCAGGCGTCGCGACTCCAGGCCGCCAGCATCGCCAAGAACAGTCCCAAGCCGATCGCCCCGGTTTCCGTCAGTAGGCTCAAGAGTGTGTTGTGATGCACCCAATCGCGGATCGGGGCCAGCCTCAGCTCGGTCGAACGGTCGGCCAGGTACGGAATCTTTTCTTCGGGGAAATGGCCGAAGCCAACGCCCAACAGCGGCTTGTCCAGGAACATCTTCCAGCTTACATAAGCAAAGCTGCCGCGAAGCTCGGCCGACTCGCGGGTGTTGTTGGCCGAGAACTCGCGTTGGAAGGCGAACAAAGAATCCAAGCCCGTCGCCGCGAAGATCAATCCGCCGGCAACCATTCCGGCCACCACCCACCGTCTCCACGGCGCAGAGAGCACCAGCGCCAGAACGACGAACAACCCCAGCGCGGTGCCAATCCACACGCTGCGCGTGTAGGTGTAGTACAGGCCTGCGAAATACAACGGAAGAGTCGCCGCCAGCAGCAATTGGCCGGGCCGCTTCAACCGTGGCCACCAAACAACTGCGCACAATAGGCACACCGCGAGCGCCAATCCCAAGCTCACCGATTGCACCATCGGCCCGCGAGCCCGCCCGAAATGGATGCCCACTTTGGGATCGGCGATGTGATGCGGAAAAACTGCCCACCACTGCTGCGAGATCTCCAGTAGCGCCGTTACGCCCAGGTAGATGCCAAATATGGCTAGGGCTGCTTGCACGAATTTGACGCTGCGTTCCGACAGCGGCGCTTGCCGGGCGATCCAGTAAAGCACCAGCGGCATGACGTAACCGGCCAGCAATCGATAGACGGGCGAACCCTGTTCGGGCGTCACCGATTGCCAGACATGCGTGAACGTGCTGCCGACAAGGACTGCGACAAAGGCAGCCGCCAGATAGTCAGCGGCAACCGGCGACGCTCTCTGAGTGCGACCTAGTCGCCAATGAACCGCATAAGCGATGAATAGCACGACCAGCAAAATGCGGTCGACCGTCAACGGGACTGGCCCCACATGAAAGCTGGCGAACTGAAAGCCGAATAGATTGCCTGCCAGAACGAACGCCAGGCCACCGACCAACAGCGACCCCCGGGCCAAATAAATCGTGCCCCACACCAAGGCCACCAGTCCAAGAATGGTAAGTAGTGCAGGCATAAATTTGGCGTCAGGGCTACTGGTCAATAGGAAGGTGTAGGCTGGGGCGAAGCCCCACCGCACGCAAAGTCGCTGGCAAGCGGTCTGCGTCAATCGGACGGTGGTTTAGCGTTGACCGTTGCCGTTGCGGGTTTGGGATTTTTCCAGGGCCTGACTAAAGGATAGGCTCTGGGGCGCGGCGTGCCGGGAATAAGCTGCCACGGGGTGGTGGTCCGATTGTGCGGCCTCCTCAACGTCCAGCTCCGGCGTCCATTCCATGGCGGGCTCGAAGGAGTTCTCGAAGCTGTCGTTCGGGGCCGCAGCGTTGACTTTTTCCGACCGCGGCTTGTCCGCTTGCGGCTTAGCAGCCTGCGGAGTTGGGGGCAGCGGCAGGCCGAGGAACACGACGCCCAATCCGGTCAGCAATCCGCCGGCCAATCCGGCCAGCACGATCATCGCGCGGCTGGGGCCGACCGGCTGGGTGCCGGTGTTGGGCGTGTCGATGCGGGTGATCTGGCTGGCGGCTTGCGAGCTGGCCTGGCTGCTGCGGGCAGAAGCCAGATCGCGCTGGGCCGCTTCCAACAGCAGTGCCTTGTGCTTGGTTTCCGACGCCAGGTTCGAGTATTCCGCGCGGACGGCAACCAGTCTTTCCAGCCGTCCCTTGATTGCGTTCAATTGCTGCTCGAGCGTGACGACCTGGCCGGTCGTCATGCGCACGTCGACTTCCAAACTGGCCACGGCCGACTGCAGCTCCTGGTGCAGCTCCTGCGCGATGGCTTGCTCGTTGGCCCGCGCGGCGCCGACCAGCGGGTGCTCGTGGGTCATCGTGCCCAGTTGCTGCGCGGTGCGCAGTTGTGCGTCGACCAGGCCGTCCTTCAAACGTTTGAGCGCGGGCTGCGAATCGAGCAGGCGGTTGGGCGTGGCCAGCAGCGTGCCCGGGTTGTCGCGTGCGGCGGTCAACAGCTTGAGCAACTCGCGATTGTTGGTTTCCGAGACTTTGGCCTGCCGCAGCTCGTTTTCGATCTCGACGGCCTTGCGACGCAGGTCGCTATCGCCTGAGGATTGCTCTTGCAGATTGCGGAGCTCGGCCAGGTCGGGTCCGACCTCGCGCTCCATTTTCGTCAGCTTGCTGGTCGATGCCTCGAGATCGCTCTGCGCCATGGCGACGGTCTTGGTCAACTCGTCGGCCATGCTCTGGGCACGCTGGTCGCGGAGCTTTTGGAAACGGGCTTGCAGTTGATTGCAGACGGCGGTGGCCAGGTTCGCGGCTCGCAGACGATCGCGATCCTTGACCTTCACGTAAAAGACTTCGGTCGCGCCCAGCTCGGCCCCCTTGGGCGGAGTGAAGCGGACGCTTGTCGCCAGATCGGCCACGTCTTTGGCGGTGGGCCAGGCTGCGGGGTCGCGATAGTTGGCCGGCGGGCCGACTTCGGCCAGCGCCGCGGCCAGCACGCCGGGGCTCTTGCCGATTTCGAGAATGGTTTCTTGGGTGAGCTTCAGCTCTTCGGGCCGACTGAACTTGCCGGGTCCTTCGAGGTTGCCCGAGGCCTCGTTGCGAACGATCACGGCCTGCGAAGCTTCCCAAGTGTCGTGCTTCACCAGGGCGTACACGCCGGCGACGGCCGCCACGACCACGGCCGGCACCAGCAGGCGCCGCGGCTGCGCGCGAAGCAGACGGAAGAACTCAGCGGGACTCGACAGTGCGTGTGGAGTGTTCATGGTGCGGGTTGTCGCGATTAGGGTGAATGGGCTAGTGTTGATTGTCGATTACGACTCTTGCCAAAGCAAACAGGGTGCCAAGCCAAGAATTGGCCGAAAGAGGCGCTTCAATCGCGGTTGGAAACGCTTGCCGCAAACCAGCTTACGTGCGACCGCCCACGCGACGCCCCGGCCCACGAGCAAATCGCCGTCCCAACCGAGCGTTGAGCAAACGCTACGAAGACGTCGCCACGACGCGACACGTGCGACCGCGACAAAGTCACTGCCGACGTAGCAGTTATTCCGGTTGTGAAAACTGGCGCAATTGCAACAAAACTGCGGCCAGACGCTGCGCACGCGATGTCGTCGATCATCTGAGCTGGCCAGAACGGTCGTACCGGTTATTCCTGATCGAGCGGAATCGATTTGCATTGCCCCATGCCTGACGGAGATTTGAGCGTAAGTTTGCACTTAACCGCCAGGCAAATCGCTCGCAGGCAATCGTCGGCAAATTGGGGCCGGAATCGACTACTATGCGCGTCCTACGAATTGCCACCACCGAGGAGCTGATCGCGCTTGCGCCGCAGTGGAACAATCTGGCCGGCGACATGCCGACGCATTCGTGGCATTGGTTGGGAAACTGGTGGTTGCACTACGGTCCGACCACCGAGGGGCACCGCGGCGCGGCGGAACTGTTCGTGCTGTGCGTCTTCGACGCGACCAATCGGCTGGTCGGCTTGGCCCCTTGGTACATCCAGTCCAGCAAGCTGCACGGCCGAGTCGTGCGGTTCTTGGCGTCGGGCGAGGTCTGCTCTGACTATCAGAGCATCCTGTGCAAGCCAGGATTCGAGCGCGAAGTAACGACGGCACTTGCCGACTGGCTCTTGGACGATCGCCCCACCGTGGCCGAATGGCTGAGCGAGCGGCGATTCAACGATTGGGACGTGCTGGAACTTGCGGATGTCGATGCCGAGGATCGTATCGTGCGAGGTCTGACCGACGCATTGGCCGTCCGCGGCGCGATCGCGCATTGCCGCGCGGGCTCGTCATGCTGGCGACTCTCGCTGCCCCACAACTGGCAAGACTTTGTAGCGACGCTATCCAAATCGCACCGCAAGATCGTGCGACGATTGCAGCGAACTCTGTTCGATACGGGTCGCGCCGTGCTGCACGAAGTGAAGACGCAAGAGGACCTGACTCAGGCATTCAGAATACTTGTCGATCTGCATGCTCGGCGGCACAACAGTTTAGGAAAGCCGGGAATCTTCGACAGCGAACGATTTGCCGCGTTTCACCACGATGCCGCACGCGGATTGCTCGATGCCGGTCAGCTACGGCTTTCGTGGCTGGAACTCGACTCTCGGCCGGTCGCCGCGGAGTACAACCTGGCGAGCAAGAACACCATTTATTCCTATCAATCGGGCATTGCACCCGACGCGCTCGCCTACCAGCCTGGCCGTCTGGCGATGATTGCCACGCTGCAGAGCGCAATCAATGAGGGCTGCACGGGGTTCGACTTCTTGCGCGGAGATGAACCCTATAAAGCGCACTGGCGGGCGCTGCCCCGCCCGAGCGTCGAATTCCACGTTTGGCCCGGAAATACGGTCGATTGGCTGCGTCATAGCATGTGGAAGGCCAGCGAGAGCGTGCTGGAGTGGATGCGATCCGGCAAAAAACTGACGTCGTCGTTGCGATAACGAGTTTCAACTTCGACAGAATCCAATTGACGCGATAGCAAAATTGCTACCGAGCAACCCAATCTTACGAAAACTCTTACCGCTGTAGACACCCATGATCTCAACCGAATCGCCAATAACCGCGCTAACGCCGGCAACGCCGACGCTCGTGCTATCGCCGATTACTTTGTCGACGACGACACAATCGACCGAGGCGCCACTCCGTGTTGCGCGAGTTCTCGGCGACGGTGAACTGGCAGCGCTGGCCGATGCTTGGAACCGATTGGCGGGCGATGTACCGTTCCGCCGTCACGAGTGGCTCGAGGCCTGGTGGCGGCACTATGGCACCGCCGACATGGAGAGCTTTGTACTGACCGTCGCCGACGCGGCCGGCACGCTGGTCGGTGTGGCGCCGTTCTGTCTTGAAAAGTCGAAGTCGCGCGGGTGGGTCGTGCGATTTCTGGGGTCAGGTGAAGTTGCTTCGGACTATGTGGGCGTGCTTGCCGCCGACGGTCACGAAGCGGCGGTCGCCCACGAGTTCGCCCGATGGTTGTCGCGAGAAGGAGCAGGTGAATGGGATCTGATCGATTTGGACGGCATTGCCCCCGACGACGTGGTCACCTTGGGATTGGCCGCTGAGCTGGAATCGCGCGGGCACATGCTCAACCGGCGCGAGCGGTTTCGTACCTGGCGAGTGCCCTTGCCCGGCGATTGGAACCAATACCTGATGGGCTTGTCGAAATCGCGGCGCGATCGCGCACGGCAACTCTTGCGGAGGAACTTCGATACAGGCCGTGCCGTACTGCACGTTGTCGCAGAAGCCGACGAGGTGACTCGCGGCATCGATGTGTTACGGACGCTGCATCAAAGCCGTCGCGAGAGTCTCGGCGAGGCGGGCTGCTTCGCTTCGGCCCGCTTTGGAACGTTTCATGCGGACGTCGCACGGAAGTTCCTGGAGCTAGGGCGCCTGCGGCTGCAATGGCTGGAGCTCGATGGACGACCCGTCGCGGCCGAGTACAGCCTCGGTGGCGGCGATACTGTGTACTACTATCAGAGCGGATTCGACGCAGACTTTGCCAACGCCAAGCCAGGTTGGCTGGCGCTCATTGCGTCGTTGCGACTGGCAATCGGACAGGGATTTCGCTGCTTTGATTTCCTCCGCGGAGATGAGGCGTATAAGGCTTCATGGGGGGCCGAGTCGCGACCCTTGATCGAACTGCGAATCGTCGGCCGCAGTCCCAGCGCGAGACTTAGGAATGCGGCTTGGGTCGCCGCCGAGGGGATGAAGGTGTGGGTTAAACGTGGGCTAAAGTTGTGCAAGCAGGGGTCGCGGTCCGGCAATGTGCGGTCTGGCGACGCGCAGGCAGCCGAAGCCGGGAGCGAGAAGGCAGCCGGCGAGTCTCCACCAGCGTAACGTGCGATCGAAAAACAACTTCGCTGTTTGCTTACCCCTCACCCTACCCTCTCCCGCAAAGAGAGAGGGGTTAGTGGGCTAAGTTATTTTTCGGTCGCTCCTTAGCGCAATGAACGGCACGCGAGGGAAGTGATGGATTTCGCAAAACTGTTCCTGCTGAGCCTGTACTACCACGGATCGACTCCGTACCGGTGGTGGCGGAATCGGCGCGACGCCGCGGCCGGTAAGGCGCCAGTGATCGTGCTGTTCTACCATCGCGTGGCCGACGATCGCGCGACCGATTGGACATGTACGAACCGCACGTTCGCGCGACAGATGCGGTGGCTTGCCGCGCGCTTCGACATGGTTTCGTTGGCCGAGGCGCAGCAGCGCATTCGCAGCGGCAAAAACTATCATCCCTGCGTCAGCATTACCTTCGACGACGGCTATGCCGAGAATTGTCGTCAAGCGCTCCCCTTGCTGATCCGCGAGCGGATTCCCTGCACGTACTTCGTTTCGACCCAATACATCTTCAACGGCGAGCCCTTTCCGCACGACGTTGCCTTGGGGAGGCGGTTCGCGCCCAATTCGATCGACCAGCTAAAAGAACTAGCAGCGGCGGGAATCGAGATCGGCGCCCATACGCGATCGCACCCCGACTTGGGCAAGATCACGGATTTCACACGCCTCTGCGACGAAGTCGTGATTTCTGGCGAAGAGTTGCAAGCCGCGATCGGACGGCCCGTGCGTTACTTTGCGTTTCCTTACGGACAGCACGCCAACTTGAATCCGGCCGTGTTTCAGATGGCGTATGACGCGGGTTACGAAGCCGTCTGCTCCGCCTACGGCGGCTTTAACTTTCCGGGCGACGACGCCTTCCACCTGCAGCGCATCCACGGCGACGCCGACATGATCCGGCTGAAGAACTGGGCCACCGTCGACCCGAGAAAGAAGCGCACGCGTCGATACGCCTACGAGTCGCCCGAGCGGACGGGCAGCCTGGCGGGAGTGGCGACCACGTGAGTACGCAGCTTGCAGAAAGCGGTGTCGGAGACGACATCGATTCGTATAGCGCTGGCGCGGCGGAGAACGCTATTGCGGACGACGTGACCGCGACAAGCGAAGCTCCGTCAATGCGCACCGACACTCTGGCCGATAGCGTCGTGATCCTTTTGGCGCTCACGGTCGTGCAGCGCGGCGTGGGCTTTGTGCGGAGCGTGTTGTTCTGCCGCTGGCTCGCTCCGCAAGATCTGGGCCAGTGGGACATGGCCTATGGATTCCTGATGATGGCCGCGCCCCTGGCCGTGCTGGGGCTGCCGGGATCGTTCGGGCGGTACGTCGAACACTACCGTCAAAAAGGCCAACTAAGAACCTTCTTGAAACGTACCGCAACGATTGTCCTGCTTTTGGGGATGATGGGCACGCTTGCGCTGGCGGTGCTTCGTCTGCAAGTCTCGCAACTCGTGTTCGGAAGCGACGAATTTGTCGGCCTCACGATCATTTTGGCCGCCGGCTTGGGCACGGTCGTTTTGCACAACACGCTGACATCGCTCTTTACGGCGCTGCGGATGTATCGAGTTGTCAGTGGGATGCAGTTTGTTAACGCGCTCCTTTTTACCGGCTTGGGCGTAGGGTTGCTGCTGGGCTGGAGAATTAGCGCGACGAGCGTCGTCGTGGCATTTTGCCTGGCGTGCTTGCTAACATCGTGCGGCACATTCGCTTGGCTTCGCCAGGCATGGCATGCCGCGCCGATCTCGGCGGCGCCCCTGCGACACGGCGCCCTGTGGGCCAAGCTGCTCCCGTTCGCGCTCTGGTTGTGGATCACGAATTGGCTTACGGGCCTGTTCGATTTTGTCGCCCGGTACATGCTGATTCATTACAGCGGGGTGAGCGTCGACGAGGCCTTGGTCCAGGTGGGTCAGTACCACAGCGCACGGATTGTGCCGGTATTGTTCGTCGGCGTGGCAGAGCTCTTGGCGGCCATGATCACGCCGCACCTGAGCTACGATTGGGAGGCGGGGCGGCGCGATCGCGTCTCGGCCCGGCTGAATTTGATTTTGAAACTCTTTGGGTTTGGGCTGGTATCGGCAGGCGTGGCCCTGGAGTTCATCGCGCCGGTGCTGTTTTCCGTGGCCTTCGAAGGGAAGTACGCCGCCGGCCTGAACGTTTTGCCCTGGGCGATGATGTCGTGCATTTTTGGCGCGCTGTCGATCGTCGCGCACAACTACGTGTTGTGCGCGGAAAAGGCGCGGTTGACCAGCCTGGCCATCGTGACGGCTCTCGTCGTCAATATCACTTTAAATCTGGCGTTACTGCCATCCCTGGGATTGTTGGGCGCCGTGTTGGCAACCGCCGCGGCAACGGGCGTGCAGCTATCGTTCTCGTACGCGCTGAATCGGCTCAACGGAATGCGATTTGATTGGGGAACATTGGTCACTTCAGCCGCGCCGTTGATGTTGGCTCTCGGGCCGTGGATCGCGCTTTCGACTCTGCTGATCATCTTCGTCGTCGCTATGGCTGGCGGTCGATTGCTGACGCCCGATGACAAGCGGCAACTCATCGCCTTGGGTGTCAGGTACTACGATCGACTCACCGCGATTGGCAAGCGCAGCGAAGGGGTTGGGGCGTAAGCGTTTGCCGTTGAACTGTTCTGCAGTTACGTGACGACCAAAAAAACGAGGCTTATCGATGTTCGCACGCCGCCGGAAACTAGCACACCCGCAGGATCGCGGCCCGCTGCGGGTGATGTTCGTCATCACCAGCATGCCGGTCGGCGGAGCGGAGACATTGTTGGTGAACATTATCCGGAGCATGGATCGCGATCGGTTCCTTCCGGAACTGTGCTGTCTGAAGTACTTCGACACGCTGGGCGAGGAGCTGGCCCAGGAGATTCCAGCCTACACGGGACTGCTGGCGCACAAATATGACTTTCGTGTCGTGGGGAGATTGACGCGGCTGCTGCGGGCGCGGCGGATTGACGCCGTGATTACCGTCGGCACCGGCGGCGACAAGATGTTCTGGGGACGACTCGCTGCCTGGCGGGCCGGAGTGCCGGTCATCGCCAGCGCGCTGCACTCGACGGGACTGCCCGATCACGTCGAGTGGCAAAACCGGTTGCTCACACCGCTGACCGACGCGTTCATCGCCGTGGCGGCTCCCCACGCGCTGCATTTGGTCGAGCGCGAAGGCTGTCCGGCCGCGCGTGTTCGCATCGTTCCTAACGGCGTCGATACCGAACGATTCCGCCCACTGCCGCCCAACGCCGGGTTGCGCGAGCTGTTGCGGCTGCCGGCGGGCGCTCCGGTCGCGGCGATTCTGGCAGCGTTGCGGCCCGAGAAGAATCATGAGCTCTTCTTGCGGTCCGCGGCTCGCATCCGTCAGACGGCGCCGACGGCGCAGTTCCTGATCATTGGCGACGGCGTACGACGGCACGACCTCCAGCGCCTGGCAGAACAACTGCGAATCGACGAGTGCGTGCATTTTCTGGGCACGCGAGCCGATATTCCAGAACTGCTTTCGCTGGTTGACGTGCTGGTGCTCAGCTCGCACATGGAAGCGAACCCCGTCTCGGTGCTGGAAGCACTCGCCTGCGAGAAGCCCGTCGTGGCGACGCGGGTCGGCTCCGTCGGCGAAACCGTGCAAGACGGCGTGAGCGGTTATCTCGTCGCACCGGGCAATGACGTCGAGATGGCGGCACGCGTCGTCGAGCTGTTTGGCAATCCCACGCTCGCCCGCAACATGGGCCGTGCCGGGCGCGATCACGTGGTGGCCCACTGGTCGCTGGACCGCATGGTCGAGGGATACCAGGACCTGATCCACGACATCTATGCCGACAAGTGCTCGGTGGCGACGGCAATTGCGCTCGCGCCGCTCGTGGAAGAGGGAGAAAGCGCAACGCCGGCCGAGGCGGTGTGAACCAACGGTGTCTGGAACCTTGGCTGTCCATAAGCGATGCCTTGGAACACGTGAAGACAGCCAAGGTTCCTGACACCTTCCGGCGCGACGGTTCGATTAGTCGTGCGATGGTCTCCCGACCGTCGCACGCGTGTCGTGGTCAGGAGACCACGACATAACAGAGCAACCGGACCACGACACAACCGAAACCATGACACAACGACAACAGAATCCACGACACAACGGAGTTTGACCTAGCGGGCCTTCGTCGCGATCGTGCAACCCAGCCCGAAGCCGATGCAGCACATTTGCACCAGGCGAAACGGCAGCACTTCGAGCAATGGCTCCGCTAGTCGCTTCAGGCCGGCCAGCCCCGTGCCGCAAAGTACAATCCGCGATCGAGTCAGCACCAGAGGCGTAGCAACTCGCGAAAAGCCGGTCGATCGCAACAGCGCCGTGGCTTCCCGCAAGGTGTACTCTTTCAGATGAAAGCCTTCGGCTTCGGTCCGGGGTGGACGGAAATCGCCCGTGACGTCGGAGGGTCGCATATGCCAATTGGGCGTAATTGTCACCAGGCATCCTCCCGGCGCGAGCAAGCGATGGATTTTCGTCAGAAAGTCGGCAATCTCGTCGGGCGGAATGTGCTCGATAACGTCGTTCCAATAGATCAGATCGTAGTACCCGGCCACCGAATCGAGCTCGTGCGTCAGAAAGTCGCCCAGGTAGAGTCGCCGGTGTGCCTCGGGCGGCAACTGCTGGCAGGCGTCGCGGCGCATGATGTCCGAAACTTCAATGCCAGCCACTTCGGCGCCGCTCGCGTTCGCCGCGGCCAATAGCATTCCGGACGCGTAGCCAATCTCGAACAGTCGCGGCCGCCGACCTGCCGCCGACCCACGACGGGCGAGCAGGTCGAGGACCATTTGCTTGTAGCGAGGATCGAGCCCCATCACCAGTGGCCCGTTGCCGGGATTGATGATGCGTCGCAGGATCGAGAGGACGGTATCGTAGCCCTGGGCAAAGGCCGCGGCCCGCTCGCGCGATCCCTTGGGCGAATCGAGCACCAGACGCGCAAACGCACGTTCCTGCTGCCAATGCAACTCGCGGAGCTGCTCGATATTGAGCGTCACCAGGTCGACAATTGTGCCATCGCAAAGCGTCACCGGCGAAGCGGTTTTATCTTGCCGAATTGGCAAGCCTGTTGAAACGCGGGAATTCGGCTCGTCCGCGGCGAGAAGTGCGACAGGGGAGTCCATCTTGTGCGATCCTTGGGTTGCGCCAGCGTGCCAATGCTCGACTAGCCAGAGACGACATACGGCGTATCGAGCGACGGCATTTTGAAACTCTAGGTCGCTCCCGACGGCGGTCAAATTGCCCTAATCGCGCCAGCTCGCAATACCGGACCGATTAATACTCGCCGCGCGAACGGTCGCATTCGAGACGGCTCTGGGGTCTATACTGGGTAGGACCGTAAATGGGCCGCAGAAAGTGGTGGATGGGCAGTGTGCCATGCTTTCACGACGCACCGCGTCGGGTAAGCATGCGGACCGTCTCGCCATCGCACCGCATGCCTACCCGAGCTGACGCCCGTGAAGGCATGGCGCCGATAGGGCGATGTTGCCGCCACCTGCGAACTCCCAACCACTTTGCTCCGAACGAGTTGCACGATAGGATGCAGGCTTCGCCATGAGTTGGTCAGGGCAAATCCAGAAGAACTTGATGCAGACGCTGTTGGCTGCGCTGGCGCGGCTGATCAGTGGTTCGAGCGTGCGCTGGATCGACTGCCAGCCCGATACGTGCCAGCGGGTGTATTTTGCCAATCACACCAGCCACCTCGACGCCTTGGTGCTGTGGGCGTCGTTGCCCGCCAAGGTGCGGGCCGTGACGCGACCCGTGGCCGCCAAGGATTACTGGGAGAAGGGATTTGTCCGGCGGTATCTGGCCCTGCAAGTCTTCGACGCTTTGTTGATCGACCGCAAGGCGATTAAGGTGCATCAGAGCCCGGTCGACTTGATGCTGAAGGCCATCGGAGACACGCAATCGCTGATTGTGTTTCCCGAAGGGCACCGCAACACGGCCGAGGAAATGGACGAGTTCAAGAGCGGCTTGTACTATCTGGCGAAGAAGCGACCAGACTTGGAGCTAGTGCCGGCCCACATCGACAACATGAATCGGATCTTACCCCGGGGCGAATTCCTGCCCGTGCCACTGTTGAGCTGCATCACGTTCGGCCAGCCCATGTGGCTCGAAGCCAACGAGCCGAAGGTCGATTTTCTGCGCCGCGCCCGCGAAGCCGTACGACGGTTGAAGGACCAATGAGCCTGATCAAAGATCCCATCACTTGGGCGTTGGTCGGCGGCGTACTGGCGCTGCTGGGGCTGGCGACCGGCGCGGGCCAACTGCTCAAGAAGCAGCGCGACGCCCGGTTCGATCCGGCCGTCATCGAGCAGTTCAATCTGCGCGTGCGCGCCTGGTGGTTGATGTGCTCGGTGCTCGCCGCGGCCTTCTTGCTGGGCGAGACGGCGACAGTCATCTTGTTTTTCTTGCTGTCCTTTTGGGCACTTCGCGAGTTCATCACGCTTACCCCCACCCGCGCCGCCGACCACCGGACCTTGTTCTGGGTCTTCGTGCTGTTCACGCCGCTGCAGTATTTTCTGGTCGCTATGAACGAATACGGCATGTACAGCGTGGTCATTCCGGTGTACGCCTTCTTGTTCATACCCGCGCGAGTGGCATTGGCCGGCGATTACAAACGCTATTTGGAACGCTGCGCGAAGATCCAGGCTGGATTGATGATCTGCGTGTACTGCTTGAGCTACGCCCCGGCCCTGTTGAACCTGGAATTGAAACCCGACGACTCGTCGCAGGCCGCCCAAGAATCGCAGGCGACGGAGGTCGCCGAAGAAGCACCGGAGGATCCGGTGTCGAAAGTCGCGTCACTCGTCAACGAGCACACCGCCGACCGGAACGCACGACTGCTATTTTTCCTGGTTCTAGTCGTAACGATGGGCGACGCCTTTCAGTACACGGCCGAAAAGCTCGTCGGCAGGCATATTATCGCGCCGGCGATCAGCCCGAATCGCACCTGGGAAGGGTTCGCGGCTGGTGCGGCCTGTACGACGTTATTCGGGGCAGCATTGAGTTGGGCGACGCCCTTCAACCCGCTGCAGGCAGCCGGAATGTCGCTCTTGATCACGACGATGGGCTTTTTAGGCGGACTGACGATGTCGGCCATCAAACGCGACCGCGGCGTGCAAGATTATGGCACGCTCGTGCAAGGCCACGGTGGCGTACTCGATCGCATCGACTCGCTATGCTTCGCCGCGCCCGTGTTCTTTCACGTGACGCGGTTCTTTTGGACGGGCTGACGCGTCGGACGTCGATGCTTGGGTAGTGATGCCCGCTCAGAAGCTCGGGATCATCACCCGCTCGCCGCCCTTCATGGCCGACTGGTGGGCGCAGATGCCCGTCATCGTCCAGTTGGCGCTGGTCGCGGCATCGGGCCGCGCTGGCCGACCTTCGACGATCGACATGATGAACTCGTGGGCCAGGTGCGGGTGCGAGCCGCCGTGGCCGCTGCCTTGCAAGAACGACAGGTGCGTCGTGCCTTCCATGTCGTACACGCCCTTGGTCGTGAACTTGCGGATTCCTTCCGGCAGCACGTGGCCGAAGTCGGGCACGCTGACCCGCTCGGGCTTTTCGCCGCGGTGCAGCACGCACGGCTCGTGCTCGATTCGTGTCCACTCGAAAGCCACCTTATCGCCGTAAACGTCAAAGCTCTCGATGTATTGCCGCGCGGTCTCAAAGAGGCTCCGCGTTACTTCGGCGCACAGGTCGGAGTCCTTCATCTTGATTGTGGCCGTTTCGACGGCGAAGCGCGACCCGTACTTGGCCGTCAGCTTATCGCTGATCTTGCCCGAGCCGTGGCACACGACGCTTTCGGCCAGCTTACCGGCCAGGCACAAGCAAGGGCTGACGCAGTGCGTGGCGTAGTGCATCGGCGGCAGGCCTTCCCAGTATCCGGGCCAGCCGGCCATTTCTTGCTGATGCGCACCGCGTAGAAATTGCAAGCGGCCCAACTCGCCACTTTCGTAAAGTTGCTTGACGAAGAGAAACTCGCGACTGTAGACGACGGTCTCCATCATCATGTAGTTCTTGCCGCTGGCCCGTTGGGCTTCGACGAGCGATTTGCACTCGTCGACCGTGGTGGCCATCGGCACGGTGCTGGCCACGTGCTTGCCGGCCTTGAGCGCGGCCAAGCTTTGCGGGGCGTGATCGGGAATGGGCGTATTGATGTGGACGGCGTCAACATTCGGGTCCTTGAGCACATCGGCATACTCGGTATAGCGCGTCTTGACTCCAAAGGCGTCGCCGATCTGATTCAGCTTTTCCTTGTTGCGCTGGCAGATGGCATACATCTCGACGTGCGGATGGTTCTGATAGATCGGAATGAACTCGGCGCCAAATCCCAGCCCGATGATCGCGACGCGAACTTTCTTGTCTTGTGCCATGGCGTGCTCGAAATGTGCGGTGTGAATGGAAAACGAATGTGCACAAAGGGGGTCGGGAGTCGGAACCGTCAAAGCGTCTCGCCCGAGCTTAGACTATTCCCGGCGACACCGACTCCCCACCCCTTCCGGCTTTAAGTCTTGCCGGCAAATCCCCCAAACGATTAGGCAGCCAGATTACATTACGCACGAGTGGTCTGCAAGCAGACCAATGCAGTGGGTGGCACGTCGCAGATCGCAGCGACGGGCGTGGTTTGACGACGTGCCACGCCCGTCGCATCGTGCAGAGCGTGCAACCACGCGGAAGCCATGTGCATTGGCCGGCACATCACTTCGTCAACTGAGCGTCGAAGAAGCTCATCGTTTCCTTAAGCGTTCGCTCCAGTTCTTTACCTCCCCAGCCGTGGCTGGCGCCGACCAGCATTTCCACGCGCGACGGAACTCCCGCGTTGGTCAAGGCCGTGGTCATCTGGAACGCCTGGTCGTAGGGCACTAGCGGATCCTTGGTGCCGAAGAACAAGAGCATGGGGGCATCGCCCGTGTTCACATAGGTGATTGGAGACGCGAGCCGAGCCTCATCTTTTTTTTCCGTCGGCTTGCCGCCTAGGAAGTTCTCCAGGATGCGTTGCGAGACCTCTGGGAACTCTCCCACCAGGTTTACCGGACCCACGAAGCTGACAACGGCCTGCACTTTGCTCGATTGGTCCGTATTGCCCCCCTCGCCTTCCAATCCGTCGCCAGAATCCATCGTGCCCAGGATCATGGCCAAATGTGCGCCGGCCGAGAGGCCCATTGCGCCGATTTTCTTGGGATCAATCTTCAATTCGTCGGCGTGAGCGCGCAAGTAACGAACGGCGCATTTGACGTCCTCGATTTGCGCCGGAGATCGGTGCTTCGGCGCGAGGCGGTAACTGATCGTGGCGCCGACGTAGCCGTGGGCCGCGGCCTCTTTGGCAAACGTGGCCATGTCCGCGCGCTTCCCGCCAGCCCAACCGCCGCCGTGAATGACGACGATCGCCGGCACGGCACGGTCGAGGCCCTTGGGTGTGGCCACGTCGAGCTTTAATTCCTCGCCACCGCCCGTGCCGTAGACAATGTCGGTCTTGTAGTCGATCTCTGGTTTATCGGCCGCTTCTGGTTTGGCCGCTGTCTCGATTTTGTCGGCCGCGAGCACGCGCGTCCCAAAGGCAGGCGCAATCGTCAACGATACAACGATGGCCAGAGCAGCGATTGCAGCCGGCGAACCCGCTGGATAACGACGGACCATGAAAATTCCCCCTCGAATGCCAAGTCTCCCGGAATCCGCCCACAGGTGGATATTCTAGTCGCGGCAGATTGCCGATGAAAGCGGGCGTGCTGCTGAGCGGCATGTCTCGGAACGTACCGACGGGCGTGGACTGCCCGACGTTGTGCCCGGTCTCCCGACCGCGGCACGCGTGCGGTGGAAGCTGGTCGGCCGAAGGTGTCAGGAACCTTTGGCAGCCGAACCGTCGCGGAATAGATCACTGGTTGCTGCCAAAGGTTCCAGACACCGGTCATGCTGCCCGTTGTCGCTGGCCATTTTCAACCAGACCAAGTAGCAGTTCGGCGACGTGTTCCGCGGCCAAAGGGCGCCCGAGGCGTTGCATGGCGGCAGACATTTTAGCGCGGCGGGCGTCGTCCGTCAGAATCGTGGAAACGGCCTGTGCGATTGCCGTCTCGAGCCGTTCGCCCGTGTTTTGAACCGACTCCACCAGTTCGCATCCTCCTGCGTCCGCAAAAACTCGCGCGTTTTTGGTCTGATGGTCGGCGGCCGCGTGCGGATACGGGACTAACACCGCGGGCACACCGGCGGCAGCCAACTCGGCCAATGTCGTACCGCCTGAGCGGCAAATGGCCAAATCGGCATTCGCCATGGCGCGCGGCATGTTGGGGATGAATCGCGTTACGGTCGCACGGATGCCCAAATCGCGATACACCCGACGGATCGCGTCTAAGTCAACGTCGCCCGTCTGGTGCAGGACGTGCCAGTCCGATAGCGACAGGCCGGTTCGCCTCAACGCATTTGGCACATGCTCGTTCAGCGATCGGGCGCCGTGGCTTCCGCCCAGCACAAGCAGCAATCGCCGTCGTATTGGCTTGCGACGTTGGTCGAAGCCATTGCGGATGGGCGTGCCGGTGATACAGAGCGTGCCGCGCCGCGGCGTCAAATGCCGCTGGATCTCGACCTGGCTCTCAGGCATCGCCGCGCAGACGAGCGTGGCCGATGGCGTCAGCCAACGCGTGGCCAAACCAGCAACCGCGTTTTGTTCGAGCAACAGCAGCGGTATTTGCAATCCCGCGGCGGCCCAACCCATCGGCGCGCTGGCATAGCCGCCTAATCCCACGACGACATTCGCCGGATTCTCACGCAAGTACCGCGCGGCCTGGCGGTAACCGCGCAGGTGGGCGACCACGAAGGGAATTGTCCTCCAAGGACGCAATCGCAGTGCCGTGCGCCCCAGTGGTCGGCAGCTCAGCGGTAGATAATCGAAGCCCGCGCGGGCCACTTGATGCCGCTCGAAGCCTCGGCCGCTGCCCGCGAAAGTGATGCGAGTTTGCGGTACCTGCTGCCGCAATGCTTCGGCCGTCGCGAGTCCGGGAAACAGATGTCCTCCACTGCCGCCACCGGCGAAGACGACGTGCGCAGAGTTTTTTGGAAGGGCATCCGACATGGGATTTGTAGGCTGGGGCGCAGCCCCACCGTTTCTTTGCTACGGCTCACTAAGGTGGGGCTATCGCCCCAGCCTACCTAGAGCAGTCCCACAAGCACCCCCACAACGGCGCACACACCTGACGCGATCCAGAACCGCACGACGATCGTCGTTTCCGGCCAGCCTACCAACTCGAAATGGTGATGCAGCGGAGCGCAGCGGAGCAATCGCCGTCCGCGCAGCTTGTACACGCCGACCTGCACGAGCACACTCGCGGCTTCCACGACGAACACGCCGCCGATCACGACCAGCAGCAACTCGCAATGAGCTGCCAGCGCCAGTAGCGCCAGCAGCCCTCCCAGCGCCAAGGAGCCTGTATTGCCCATGAAGACCTGTGCCGGATGCAAGTTGAACCTAAGGAAGCCAAGGATGCCGCCAGCCATGGCCCCGGCAATGACCAGCAACTCGCTCGATAGGTGTTGCTGCGTGCCGACTGGCATCGCCGTAGTGTCCGCGGCGCCGATGAAGAGCAGGACCGCCAAGGCCGCAACGGAAAACAAAAGCGTCCCTCCGGCCAGGCCATCCAAGCCATCCGTCAAGTTCACGGCGTTGCTCGAACTAACGATGACCAAGGCCGCGAAAGGCACATACCGCCACGTGGCAGGCGCAAGGCCAACGACCGAAAGCCATTCGGCGCCGTCCGACGAATCGCCACGCCAGCGATAGAGGGCCAAAGCTGCCAGAGCTGCAATGGCCGTTTGTGCCAGCAGTTTCGCACGCGGCGAGATTCCGGCGGCCGAGGTTCGCAGCTTGACCAGATCGTCGATCGCGCCCAGTGCGGCCAGCGCGGCGGTCAAGGCTAGCGCCAACAGGACCAGTGGATTTCGCAAGTCGGCCAGCAGCAACACGGCCGCGGCCAATCCAGCGATGAGAAAGATGCCGCCCATCGTGGGCGTGCGCCGCTTGCTTTGGTGCAGAGCACGGATCGCGGGCGACGGGCACTTGTCGGGTTCCAGAAACCGCGCGCGCAACCAGGCGATCGAGCGAGGTCCCAGCGCCAGGGTTAGCAGCAGACACACGGCTGCCGCGATTGCCGCGCGCAGGACGGGAGAGCGGACTGCCGATGCGACGGTCATTGCGCCGCCTTCCGCTGTCGCGTCCGCCAGCCAGTTGATTAGCCAGACCAACATGCGCGGCGAGCTTCTCCGTGAAGGTTCTTGACGGGCGAGACGCCCGTCCCCCAAAAAACCACTTGAGCTGGTTTCATGATCGAATACGGGTGCCACTGCTGGCTTGTCCAGCAGTGTGACGTGGGAAACTGCACTACTAGACGAGCTAGCAGCGGCACACACAGTACGTCAGTTTCCGTCCTGATACCAGTTCGACCGATTAATCAATTGACCGCGGTGCCGACGCATCGTCCCTAAATCGCGCGACGCCGTGCAGCAGCGTCTTTTTCGCGTTGCTGCCGGCGTCGGCGGTGTTCCCTGAGCAGCCGGAGGGCGCTTACGCACCACTCCGGCGCTCAGTAATAAGCTCCATCGCGAAGCACTCGCCAGAGCGGTCGACCCAGTAACCGCTTGATCCGGCAAGTTAAATGCTCCTACCCAGGAGAGAGGGCAGTGCTTGCGTTCCCGCAAACCCAAGCACAGTCGATGGAGCTTTCAAATGATTTGGTTGGGTAAGTTTGTTCCTTGTCGGTTTGTCGGATTCGTTCGCTACTTCGTCGTCACCGAGCCACGCCCTTCGTACGTCCGGGCGTGCCACTCTGAAGTCCCGTCGATCGCTTAAGCGGCCTTCGCCAAATCGTGGCTTCCCAGTGCCGCAACCAGTTTTTCTAGCGCCATGGCCCGCGAACCCTTGAGCAGGATCACATCCCCGTCACCCACCAATTGGGCTAATCGTGGACCGGCCTCTTGTGTGTTGTGACAGGCAATCGTCGCCGAGCGCGGCATGCCAGCCGCATTCGCCCCATCAACGACTTCGCGCGCGTGCTCGCCGCAGGCCACCAGCACGTCGGCGCCCGAGAGCGTAACGACTTCGTCGCCCAATTGGCGGTGCAGCCGTGGTGCGTCTCGGCCCAATTCTCGCATGTCTCCGCAGACGACAATCCGCCGACCCGTAGTGGGCACTTCGCCCAGAAGCTCCAACGCGGCCCGCATGGCCGCGGGACTGGCGTTGTAGGCGTCATTGATCAGCCGTCGCGATCCGTCGAGCGAAAGCACCTGGCACCGCATGGGCGGGGGCTCGAAGCCAGCCAGCGCGTCGCGTATTTCGTCGAGCGATAGCCCAAATTCAAGTCCCACGGCGACGGCCGCTAGTGCCGCCGTCAGATGATGCCGTCCCCAGACACCGATGGTGAACCGCGTCGCATTGATTGTGAATGAAAGCTGGCCGTCGGCACTATTCACGTCCGTGGCCACCAGTTGATTGTCGGCCCCGCGACCAACCCACACGATTCGCGCCGGCGACCGGCCGGCCAGACGCCGCAGTTGCGCGTCGTCGCCGTTGAGCACGGCCAGGCCATCCTCGGGCAGGGCACGAAGCAATTCTGTTTTGGCGTTTGCGATTTCAGTTTCGGAACCAAAGCCGCCCAAATGGGCATCGCCGATATTTGTGATCACGCCGATCTGTGGCCGCGAGAGCCCGGCCAACAGGGCAATCTCGCGCGGGGCGCTGGCGCCCAGTTCGAGCACGGCGTAGGCGTTGTCGGGCGACCATTCGAGCATGCTCAAGGGCACGCCCAAGTGGTTGTTGAAGTTTCGCTGGCTGCACGTGCCTGTGAAGCGGGTCCGCAGCACCGTTTCGATCATCTGCCGCGCGGTTGTCTTGCCGGCGCTTCCGGTAACGGCAATGACACGGCCATTGAATTGCTCGCGCTGCCACTGGGCGAATTGCCAGAGGGCCTGCTTCGGATCTTCCACGACAAGCAGCCAGCGTCCGCGCGGCGGTTTCAAATCGTGGGCCGAGACGACGACGCCGGCCGCGCCGCGACTAAATGCGTCGGGCGCGTAGTCCGAGCCATCGCAGTTCTGGCCCGGCAAGGCCCAAAAGACGTCGCCGGGGCCGACTTCTCGACTATCGATGACGACGCGCGCCAACGGAATGGCGGCCGAGTTCATACCCTTGGCCAGTCCGCACAGTTGACCGCCGACCACGGCTTGCAAATCTTGTAAGGTGAAGCGATTCATAATTTCGTGTTCGTCCTGAGCGGGTCGAAAAAGGGGACAGGTCCAATAATTGGTGACCGGACTACCTCGATTGACCTCGTTCGAATTATTGGACCAGTCCCCTTTTTCTTAGAATCGCGAACCTATGCCGCGGCTCGCAGCAGTTCGTCCACTCCCGTCGATTCGTAAAGCCATTGCCGGGCCACTTCGCGATCGTCGAAGTACAGCCGCTGGGAGCCAATGACCTGGTATTCCTCGTGGCCCTTGCCGGCGATCAAAACACAATCGCCCGTGCGGGCCCGCGACAGGGCGTACCGAATGGCATCGGCCCTGTCTTCAATCACGTGTACGCATTCGCGATCGCGGAAGCCGGCTAGTATCTGCGTGAGAATCTCGTGGGGATCTTCGCCGCGTGGATTGTCGTTAGTGAGTACGGCCAGGTCGGCACGGCCTTCGACGGCACGGCCCATCGCCGGCCGCTTCAAGCGGTCGCGGTCGCCGCCAGCGCCGAAGACGCAGATCAGCCGGCCGCCGGTGACTTCCCGCAAAGTGTCGAGGCAGCCGGCCAAAGCATCCGGTGTGTGAGCGTAGTCGACGAACACGCCGAAAGGCTGCCCGCACTCGAGCCGCTCCAGCCGGCCGGGCACGGCGCTCACGGACTCAATGCCGCGAACGATGTCGGCCAGATCGATTCCGTAAACCAGGCCCACGGCCGCGGCCACTAAGCAGTTATGAATGTTGTGTCGCCCGATGAGCGTCGTACGAACCGGCGCGCTGTCGCTGCCCACATGGAGCAGAAACGTCTGCTCGCTGGTGAATTGCACGAGCGGCGTCGCAGTCACTTCCGCCGCCGAATCGATACTCACCGAGAGCATGGGGCCGTCGTAGCGGGCCGCGCACGACGCGCTGCCGCCGTCATCGACGTTGATGACCGCCACGCCTTCGGGCGCCAAGTGCGAGAACAGGCGAGCCTTGGCAGCCAGGTAGTTTTTCTGTGTGAGATGAAAGTCGAGGTGGTCGTGCCGCACATTGGTTACGCAGGCCACATCGAAGCGGACGCCCTCGACCCGGGACTGCGCGAGTGCATGACTGGAAACTTCGACGACCGCGTGTGTGCAGCCACCGGCTTCCATGCGCGCCAGCCACGACGCGAGCACGGGCGCGGGCGGCGTTGTCCATTTGGCCTCGGCCACGACCGATCCGTCGTAGTAGCCCAGGGTTCCCAGCACGCCCGCAGGGTAGCCGGCCGAGGAGAGAATGCTGGCGATCAGGTGACAGGTGGTCGTCTTACCGTTGGTGCCGGTGACGCCGACGACTTTCAATCGCTGGCTAGGATCGCCGACCAGGGCCTGGCACAGCCGGCCATAGGCAAGACGCGTATCGGGCACGCAACAGACCGGCACGCCGGCGGAGAACATCGGCCGTTCGGCCAGCACCGCCTTCGCACCACGGGCAACGGCGTCGCCGACGAAGTCGTGACCGTCGCTCGTCGCGCCGCAGAGCGCGACAAATACATCGCCCGCGTGGCAGCCGCGCGAGTCGCCTGAGCAACTCGTCACGCGAATGTCGTCGGCGCCGAGAAATACGGCGTCGGGAAACAGTTCGCGTAGACTGACACCGGGGACCTGACTGGTCCGATCTTGCATGGCGTAAGGCCTCCGTGCCTTGCGTCGCGCTGATTGACTTGTGCGAAGCTCGTGAATCGGTCAACCGCTAGGGCAATGCTGCGCCGAGCGCTGCGATTGGCTTGGTTTGGCCCGTCGACGAGCTGAATGCCGTGCGACGGGAGGCGGTCGACAGGTCACGTGCTCCGCGTGATTGAAGAGGGGCGGATTGTCCAAAATTTCAGCCCTGTGTCAAGGTCGATCCAACGGCGAATTCCGCGCGGCATCGAACGCGGTAATCCTGGGGAAAACATGTGGATACCGTGGTACGCATGCACGGCTCGGTCAGGTAGAAAGATTTGCCCCCAACCGACCGAACTGCTACGATAACCATTACTGCGAAAGGCCTTGCAGCGTCCTTGCGAGGTTGCACTGGCCCTCGCGGCAAATTCTCTGCCATGTTCGTGCTGCCGATGTCACTTTTGGGGAGCCGATACGAAAGTCCGCTGGGTGCCTGTTTGTTGAGAGCCTGGCCGCGTGTATAGCCGCCGCACGGAGCAATGGACCGGAGCCACGCTCCGGACACCGTGCGGTCGGATCACACAACCCGGGCTCAAGGACACCCCCATTGGAATGCGGGCTCTCAAAACCGCATCGCCACGGCATTGCGGCGGAGGATTTTTTGTTCGCTTAGGAAATTCGTCATGCCCGACTTGGCCAGCGATCTAGCAACCGAGCTCACGGCCAAACGCGACCGGCTGCTCGCGCTGCTGCGCGGGTTCGAGAGCTGCGCCGTGGCGTTCTCGGGCGGAGTCGATAGCGCAGTGGTCGCCAAGGCGGCGCAATTGGCCTTAGGCGACCGCGCTGTAGCGGTCACTGGGGTGAGTGCGAGTTTAGCAGAGGGCGAATTGGACGAAGCCCGCGACCTGGCGCGGCTGATCGGCATTCGCCACGAAGAACTGCGGACCGACGAGTTCGCCAACCCTTCCTATTTGGCGAACTCGCCCGACCGCTGCTACCACTGCAAGACGGAGCTGTACACGCAACTGGACGGCCTCGCCGAGCGGCTGGGCGTGGCCGTCGTAGTCAACGGCGCGAATCTCGACGACCGGGGCGATCATCGTCCGGGCATGCATGCCGCGAACGAGCACGCGGTCCGCAGCCCGCTTTTGGAGTGCGAGCTTTCCAAGGCCGAAGTCAGGCAGTTGGCGGTGTACTGGGGCCTGCCCATCTGGGACAAGCCGGCCAGCCCGTGCCTCTCGAGCCGGGTCGCCTATGGCGAAGCGGTTACGCCCGAGCGGGTGCAAATGATCGACCGGGCGGAGCAATACCTGCGCGGGCTTGGCTTGCGCGAGCTGCGCGTGCGATATCACCAGGGCGATCTGGCGCGGATCGAAGTTTCGCTGGCGGCACTGGCCGAACTGAGCCGCCCCGAAGTCCGCGACGTCTTGGTGCGCGAACTGCGGTCGCTAGGCTTCAAGTTCGTAACGCTCGACCTGGAGGGCTTCCGCTCGGGCAGTCTGAACCAGGTGCTGTCGGTGGAAAGCTTGCGCGTGCTGTAGCGGCGCGAATTCACAGCCACCGCGTTGTCAGAATAGACTGCCAATGTCGCGCGACGCGTGCAAAATGCGCGCGACTTCGATGCCGACGTCTTTGCTGATGCCGACGTCTTCGCTTGTCTGACTTGCCGGGCGATACAGGATCACGTAGTTTCCGATGACGAAACTGCGCAGTTGCGGCGCTAGGTCGGGTCGAAGTTCACCCATGAGCGGTTGCGTGGCCAGAAGCGCGAAGCGCTCGTAGAGCCTCGCAATCTGACGTATCGCAGCGGGTCGGTTGTCAACTGCGATGTAGCGGTAGATGCCTTTGATATCGGCCCGCGCTTCGGCCGTGATTCAAAATGCCTTCATCTGCCCAGCTTCTCTTGCTCAGCGGCCAGCTCCTCATCCACTTCCGTCTTAATCTCCTCAAAGAACGCCTTCAATCCGTCGTCGTCCAGCTCGATGTATTCGCCTCGATCGAGCCGGTCCAGCGCGGGCTGGATTTCCGCTCGCAACTCCTCAAGCCGCCGCTGGCGATTCTGCAAAAGGCGCAGGGCTTCACCGACCACCTCGGTTTCCGAGTGGAAGCTGCCGCCAGAGATCATGCTTTGGACGAAACGTTGGAGATCGGTGGGAATATCGACGCTCATTTTGGGCCTCCCGGACGCGAAGATGTACCCGACAACGCTCGTGCAGCCTACCATCCGGGCCACGAACGGTCAAAAATGCAATACGTAGACCCAAGCGCGCCGCACGTGGGGCGGCTAAGCCGGCAAGCGTACACCGACCACTGGCCACTCTACACTGCCCTCAGTGCGCCCCGTGATGCCGGCGGCGGACGCTTCGCTTGCGCGGCTGGCGCTGCGACTGCGTGGGCAGGTAGCCGTGCTGCACGGCGAACCATTCGGCAAACCGCTCGCGGTCGATCGAGCGCGAGTTGCGGTCGTCCAGCAGGTGGCCCAGCTCGTGGACCAGGATGTTGTTGAGATAAAAGTCCTTGATCGCGGCTTCCGTCCAGATCAGCTTCCAGACTCGGCCCGATTCGGTTTCCCAGCGGCCACCGTACATGCGGAACTCGTTCAGTTGGTTCGGCTTGGGCGGTTGGTCGTAGTACTCGACTAGACTGTCTTCGATCGGGTACAGATACAAGGCCGCGCCCCACTGCATGCCGTAGCAGGGAAAGCTCTGCTTCTTGCGCGTGATGCGGCTGAACTGCACCACTTCCAAGGGCTTAAGGAATTCAGGCGGAAAGGACGCCAGGCGGTCGCGGACTTCGGCCGGCGTGACTACGTGCCGAAAGCCCGGTCCGGGCTCCTGGACGACAAACCGGTATCCCTGGCCCGACTCGGTCGGCTCGTACCAGTTCTCGGGCGGCGCGTAGGGCAACCGCTCGTTGCGGCGGACGCCGCGGGCACGTTTGCTGTAGGGAGTCGGCTGGACCGCCGTCCGCGGCATGGGCGTGGCGCTGCGTTGATGGGCAATCGGACCTCGCTGATTGACTTTGCTCGCGCGACGCATTGCAGCACCACCTGGGCCGAACCGATGTCTGCCAATTGAAGATTGCGGTGATACCAATCCCTTGCAGCGGGCGCACCAAGGGCCGCCGATCCTTATCTCGATCCTTCTAGAACCCGAGCCGGCAGACGGAAGCGCCGGTTAGGTGAAAAACGGCTGGAGACAACCAACCATTCCATCGTAGTGAGCGACCCGAGTGAAAAACAAGTGAACATCGCAAGTGCCAATATGCAAAGGCTTTACGGAGATCGATTTGGGACTTACGTCCGGCCCGTGTGGCTGCTTTGGGGCGGTTTGGCCGGTCGCAAAATCTGCCCCAAATGCGGACCGGCGAGTCGCCTCGAATCGCATCATCACGCGAGGCACGATGGCGATCCTGCAAGTGGTTGTTGCGATTGCATCTCGACGAGATTTGAAACCGCTCGGTGCTGCCCAAATCCCTTTGACCATTCATTGCGATGGCGCAACAATCGGAGGGTGATTTGAATGATCGGCGCTTGTTTTTGCCGCCATCCAAAAAGGGACCGGCCGTGACACAAGAGCAGGGAGTGACTCTCTATACGCGACGTGGTTGCCACCTGTGCGACGACGCCAAGGAGCTGCTCGAGAAGCACGGTCTGTCGCCCGTTGAGGTCGACATCGACGCGGACTCCGAGCTTCGGCAGCGTTACAACGAGTGCGTGCCGGTCGTGGTGATCGACGGTCGGGAGCGCTTCCGGGGCCGCGTCAACGAGGTGTTGCTGCGGCGCCTACTTGCGAAACGTACTGTTTGATGGGCAGCCCCATTCTATCCCGTTCGTGAGGTAAAGGCCCGTGCGGCAATTGGGCGTCTTCGCCAAATTCTGGCAACCCGGCGAGGTCAAAACTCGATTGGCCTCCCGTTGGGGGGCAATCGCCGCCAGCCAACTCTACCGCGGCTTTCTGGCCGCAACAATTCATCGCTTTGCCTCACTCGCCGATCGACGCGTGCTGGCCTTCACGCCGGTAGAACGGCGAAACGAATTCGCGGAGCTCGCGGCCGGGCGATGGCAACTTGAACCGCAGTCGGCCGGCGATCTGGGCGAGCGGATGCGTAACTACTTCGCCGCGGCATTTGCGGGCGGTGCGACGCACGCGGTGTTAATCGGATCCGACAGCCCCACATTGCCGTCGGAGTTCGTCGAACGGGCATTCGTGCTGCTCCAGACGCACGACGTGGTGTTGGGACCGACGGACGATGGGGGCTACTACCTGGTTGGCGCGGCGAATCGCGTCCCGTCAATCTTCGAGGGGATTGCCTGGAGCACGCCGCGGGTGTGGGATCAAACGCTCGCACGAATTCGAGACGCCGGTATTTCCCACGCCGAACTGCCGCCCTGGTACGACGTGGACGAGCCCGCAGACCTGGCTCGACTGCGATTGGAAATGGCGACCCGACTCGGCGAACCGGAAATTGGAGTGCTGTCGAGATTGGTTGAGCGGGTTTGTAGTTCACCGCCCGCGTGATGGTGGGCAGTGCAGATGCCGGGCAGCGTCATGGTAAAGCAACGTCCCCAGGGACGGCCTGGCAAGGCGGATTCTTTGGACGCCGCCCGACTTGGCCTTCCCTGGGCTTGCTTTGCAACTCGACGCTCTTTTGCGACGATCGGGGTCGTCGTCATTCGATCGCCGGACCTGGTGGCGATGCTGGTGCGACGGACTCTTCGACGAGTGTCGCCATCACAAGATCAGCTCCCAGGGGCCTTGGCCCGGCTGGCCGACGGCGCGGGGCGGATCCCAACCCATCGGGCCGGTCCGCGAAACTGTCGAAGCTTTCGACGCAAATGATCGAAAGTACGACACCAGCAAAAAGGTAGACGCCCATGCCCATTACGTAAGCCACCACCCATTTCATATCCGGGCCGCTCGATTGGTAGCCGTAGGAGTTAGTCATGCCCACTTCGTGCCAATAGAACGCGGGTGCAAACACCAAGAATGGAATGCACGGCGCGAGCATGATTTCGGCGTCGCCGCCTGAGCCGCCGACCAGAATCGTCGCACAACACAGTAAGTAGCCGCCGCCAAAGAAGGTCAGGATCGCCATCGCTCCGGCCATCGCTCGGATTGACGTGCGGCACCACAGCGAAAACAGCAATCCCAGCGCTGCGACATACAAGGCCAGCACGCCCCAAGTGATCGCCAAAGCGGCAATGAACCAGACGAATCCGGGGTCAACGAGCAGGGCCATGCCGTAGATCAACAACAGCGGCAACGCAAGCAACCGCGCGCTGTACAAACTGCCGGCGATCTTGCCCCACACGATCTGCGCAGGCGAAAGGGGCGTGCTGACCAGAGACGTCCAGCAGTCGCGTTCCTTTTCGGCTGTGATACCGCCGGCCGCTCGAATCAGTACCATCAGCAGGCCCAACAACGCCGCGGCGACGCTGACACCCAACGCATAATCCAATACATCTCGACCGGCATACTCGCCAGTCGCGTAGAACAGATAGTTTATGACCATCATTCCGGCGGGCACGATTGCGGCAGCGACCAGCAGCAACATGGCGATGCGCGCCAGCAGGCCGAACCGCACGGCCGAGGTTTCGGCGAACATCTCTTTCCAGAGCATCGGAAAGCGACCCATCCGCGGACGCCAGAGCCGAAGCGTAAACTTCCGCCGCCGAGTAGCGGTCCCAACGGACTTGCGATACACGCGCCGCACGCGCAGCACGGACCAGGCGAGGCAAATCACCGTGAAGACGGCGTAGCTCACCAGCAGTGGCAGCGTCTCGCGCCAGGCCGACCCCGATCCGCCGGCAGTAAAGAATCTGCCCAATAAGACGACGAACGGATCGACCGCGACGAGGACTTCGCCGATCTTGCCCAGCCAGTTGAGCCACGCGACCTCGGAACCGATCGCGGCGACCAACGGCGGCACCAAGAAGAACGCCAAGAGTATCAGGTATGTGCTGCTCACCGCGTCGCGGCTTTTCTTGGCCCACACGCTCAGCGAGATCGACAGCGCGCCGATCGCCACCAACGACGCCAGCGTGACCGCGAACGTCTCTGCCAGCAATTCGGGCGCAATGCCGCCCATCAGCATCGCCAATGCGAGGATCGGCAGCCCGACTAATAGTTCGCAGCCCACGTGCAACAACCGTGCGACGAATTTCGCGAGCACGATCTCGACGTTGGTCAATTGGCTAGCAAAGAGGTACTCGATCGTGCGTCGTTCTCGCTCCTGGGCAATCGTGCCGGCGATCATGGCTGGGGTGAGGAGTACGACCGCGAGTAGCTGGGCCGCGGCAAAAACATTAAAAAACTCGTTAGCGAACCTGGCCATCTGCTGATGCGAGACCAATTCGCCCGGCGCCGTGCGGTACAGCGGCGACTCGACGTAGGACACCCAAAGAATGGCGAACAGAATCAACGCATAGGCCACGCGCACGACATAATAGCGCAAGCGGCGGACGCTGGTGACTAGCTCGAGTGTGAAGATTGGCCCTAATAGCATGCAAAGCCCCGCACCCTGGTGCGCTTCGCGGCCGCGCCAGGGGCGGGTCGCCACTTCTCGTCTGGTGTTTCCTCGCCGCGCCCGAAGGGGGCGCCACACGCAGCAAGTAGCTTAGTGGCTCGGCGGTTGACCGACAACTCGACACCGCCAAACGCCCAGAAAGTACACGACCGTGACGAGAATCGTGCAGCCGGTGGTCGACGCGGCTAGTGCTGTGTCAATGCTCAGATTTTGGGTAGCAGAAATCGTGAGGCTTCTGATGTTCGCGACAGAATCCGGGTAATACGGAACTCTCACGAGTTCCGCTACCCGCAAACGAAGGTTTGACACATCACTAGTGTGACGAATCGCGGCACAGGTTCGTCAGGTCCGAGATTGCGCCCAGCGACCGACGCAGGCTTGGACGCGAGATGCCCCTTCATTGGGTACGCACACTTACCCAAGTGTCGATATCGTGATACGGCAAGGCAGCAGCGGTCGTCAACACCGTCATTCCCGCGTAGGCGGGAATCCAGTGAACCGCAAGACGAACCTTCATCAACAGACTTGCAGCCGCCGCGCACAAGTCTCTTTGGCCACCGCCCACGACGAGTCCCTGGATTCCCCATTCGCGGGAATGACGTCCAGGATGCGCGGTCAGAGCCCGTGAATCTTTCACCTAATTGCAGCTGGCCGTGCGTGCGACGCGTCGTCGGTCTAGGCGCGCGTTGGCGGGGGCGCTAAAACTTGGGCATGTGGGGAATTCAGGACAATCCGGGTTT
>Ga0163150_10001501_pt1 | contig 39085 bp, 30 predicted proteins | sample OliLakLV19P2IB_FD_148628 | JGI IMG/M metagenome (GOLD analysis project Ga0163150, IMG submission 148628) | Freshwater microbial mat bacterial communities from Lake Vanda, McMurdo Dry Valleys, Antarctica - Oligotrophic Lake LV.19.P2.IB | ecosystem: Environmental > Aquatic > Freshwater > Lake >... | reverse complement strand
ATCCACACAGCGCGCCGACCAACCCCGCATCGTACCAAATCTGCATCGTCGCGCTGTGTGGATGGACCGGGATCACGCGGAGGACTTCACCGTCATAGCTCGCCCTCTCGGTGGTGGCGCGCCCAGCGTCGAGGCCATGGCCAAACCAAGGTTGTTCTAGAATACGCGCGGAGGTGTAGCGCCAGATGCCGATACGCACCGCCCAGCTGTGGGGCAGCCAATCCGGCAGAGATGGTCCAGCAAATAGGAGTGGCGCTACGAACGGCGCGACCAGCGCCCATACTGCCAAACCAAAGGCGGGCGCCAGGATCGCCAGGCGAGGCGCCAGCCAGGCAGCTGCGAAGAATAGGCCACCAACAACAAGTCCGAATGCCGTCGAGAGCTGCCCAAACTGGACCGAAACAAAGCCGACGCTGGCGACGATGATCGCCGCGGCTGGCCATCGCCAACCGGCCCGGGTCGCGATCAACCAAGCGAGGGCGGGCCAGGTCAGGGCCAGCATGACCACGGCGCCTCGCGCGGGGCTCTGATTGAGCTGAAAGGCCGAGACGCTGGGGGCGGCTCCCCGGTTTAGCGGCGAATCCCAGACTGCCTCGACGGTGAGCATAATTGTCAGCACCACGAGCGCGGCGAGGGCGCCTGCGAGACTAAGGCGCGCCAAGTGCGGACGGGTTGTTGCGCTTGCGAAAAGCAAGCCTAGCGCGGCGGTGGCGGGGGCTTTCAGGAAGGTCGCGCCTTGCCACGGAGACCAAAGCGCCGTCACGCTGAGCCAGGCAAGCAGCACCGCGAAAAGTCCGAGCAATATCTTATTATTTTCAATTGCTTGCTTAAGGAGATCAGGCCGCACGGCGGCGAGACCAGCCAGCGCCATCAAAACCGGTAGGCCAATAGCGCCACCGACAGCGAACGCCGGCGTCAGGGCGAAGAACGCCGCGACTGCGAACGCCGGGCGGATTTGCGGCCCCCGATTATCTGCTGACGCTTCAGTCATAGAGATGATTTCGTAAGCAAGATTTCAGCATAGTCACGGAAGAACAGGTTCTTCGGGCTTGTTAACGAGCGAATTTTGGTGCTTCTTCTGCACCGTGAGCGCGTATTGAGACCGCGCTTTGCAGGCTGTGGGTCGCGGGAGTTTTAGAATGGCCGGGGAGAAGTCTCCTTTCGAACGCGAAGTCCGCGACACGATCGTGAAGTCGAGCTTCACGGGCGTCGCTGCGACTGCCATCGCGATCGTCGCGTTTTCGCCCGCCGGATTTGGCGACTGGATCGGCGCGAGTGTCGCCTCAAGTTTCGGTGTCGATTCGACCGCATCGGCTGATGACAACGCCTACGCGGTGTTGCCGGCTTACCCGGTTCCGATGACACGCGATGAGATTAACGCAATCCACTCGCAGCTGGCGTCCAGCGAAGCGTCGATGACGCTCGTGCGCGCGGCGACAAACGACAAGATCGAACAAGTTCGTTCAGTGTCTCTTGGCGATGATTTGCCATTGCTCGTGCGTCAGGCTGCGTCCGCCCCAGCTTCAGACCTGCGTCTCGCGCTGAGTGAGCCGGTCACATACACGGCGCCGAGCGAAGAAGCGCCGGTAGAGTCCTACGTTGCGGTGACGGCGCCTGAGGCGACGGTTATTCCGGCAAGCTATAGCGCAGCTGTCGGCGGCGGCGGTTTCGACGCCAGCGTGCCGTATCGCGATCCGTACCTCGAACTCGCGGATCTGCTCCTCGCGCATGAATCATTCTAGGCGCGACTAACACGCTCTTCCCGCCGAGATCGGGGCGTCCGTTGAATCTGTACATCGTGGCTGTGTATCCGTGTCGGCATAACGACGCGCCGAGCGAGCTGTTACGTCATGCTCTCTTGTTCCTGACGTGAGTTTGATACTCGTTACCGGTGCATCTGGCTTTCTTGGCAAAGCGCTCGTGCGTGCGTTGGTGGAAGAGGGCCGCGACGTCCGCGCTACGTTCCGCAATGGCCCGCAAGAGAGCATTCCCGGCGCGGAGGCTGCAATTGTCGGCTCAGGCGGAGCGCTGACGGATTGGAGTGCGGCGCTTCAAGGTGTGAGCGCGGTGGTGCATCTGGCAGGGCCTGCGCATGCTAGCGATGCTGAGCCCTATTTGCGGCGCGAAATCACGCAGCAGACCGCGCGCTTGGCTGAACAGGCTGAGCAGAGCGGCGTTGCACGCTTCATCTTCATAAGTTCCATCAAGGCGGCCGCGGCGCGATCACGGCAGCCGCTGCGTGAAGTGGACACGCCCGCGCCGGAGGATGGGTATGGCCGGGCCAAGCTGGAAGCGGAGAGAGCGGTGTTGGCTCGCACGCAGCTTCGCCCTCTCGCGCTGCGTCCACCCTTAGTTTGTGCGCCGGACGCCAAAGGCAATTTCGCGCGCTTGTTGCAGCTCGCGGATACGCCTTGGCCGTTGCCGTTTAAAAGTTTGACCGCACGCCGCAGTTTGATCTCGCGCGACAGTTTTGTGCGCGCCATCCAAAGTATCCTCGCAAAGCCCGAGGGGCCTGCAGGGATATTTCACCTTGCTGATGCGCCGCCTCTATCGGCTGGCGAGATGGTCGCCGCGCTGCGCCACGGCATGGGCCGTTCTGCCAATCAGTTCTCACTGCCTGGCGTCGAAGCAATCGCGCCGCCGGCGTTTCGCGAAAGCCTTGTCGTCGATGACTCTGCTTTTCGCGCCGCTTACGGACATGACGTGGATGTAAGCGCAAGCGATATGCTAAGGACCATCGGCGCAGCATGGAAAGCGGCATGAAGATCCTTTTCGTGGTCACGGAAGACTGGTTCTTCAGATCGCACTTCAAGTCGCTGGCCGATCGCGCGCGGCAGGACGGTTATCAAGTTCTGATTGCGGCGCGCGATTCCGGCGCGATGGCAGGTGAGGATGTACGCACCCTTAGTATGCCATTTGCACGCCGCGCCCTCGGGCCTTTGGCCGTGTACGGTCAAACTCAGCGTCTTCAAGCCATCATTGATAGCGAACGGCCCGACGTCATCCACGCGATTGCCCTGAAGCCGATAGCGCTCACGGTCTTGGCGCGAGCCAGAGGCGCTGGGCGCGCCTTGGCGCTGACAGGCCGCGGCTATTTAGCGTTGAAGGGCGCGCCGCCCTGGACTGCACTTATCGGTTCGTGGTTTCGCCGGATGTTGCGCGGCGCGCTCGATCAACCGCGCACGGTGCTGCTCGTAGAAAATCTCTTGGACAAGACCTGGGTCGAGGGTGGACGCGCGCTACCCGCTGACCGCGTGTTGCTAATGCCGGGCGCAGGCGTCGATGAAGACGCCTTCATCGCGGCGCCCGAGCCCAGCGGGATGCCCATTGTCGTCGGTATAGTGTCGCGCCTAATCCGCTCTAAAGGCATCGATATGGCCGTGGCCGCTGTGGCTAGATTGCGCGAGCGCGGCTTGGACATTGTGTTGCGTATCGCGGGGGACGCAGATCGCCAGAATCCAGAACATGTCCGCACTGCAGAAATTGAGGGCTGGCGCGTGACGCCTGGTGTGGAACTCGTAGGGCGTATCTCCGACGTCGCGTCGTTTTGGACGTCGGTTCACATCGCGTGCTTGCCATCGCGCGGCGGAGAGGGGCTGCCGCGCTCGCTCCTTGAGGCTGCGGCATGCGGCCGTCCAATTGTGACGACCGACGTTCCTGGATGCGTTGATTTCGTCGGCAATGATGCGGGCATCGTGACGCCTCGAGAGGATGTGAGCGCGCTCGCCGGCGCTATTGAGATGTTGGCTTTGAATGCGGAGCTTCGCCGCAAGCTTGGCGCGTCTGGACGCGCGAAAGTCGAGCGCAGTTACACAACCGAACATGCCGCCGCTCAAGCCTCCCAAGCCTGGGCGCGCGTTAGCGGCGGGACGTAGTATGCGCCGCGTCGTTTTCCTCTATCTCGGACGCACAGGTGCGGGCGCGCGTTTTGCACTTGAGCTCGCACAGACCGCAAAGGCCAGCGGAGATGTCCAAGCGCGTTTCGTTTTGGCGGAAGGAATGGAGCTGGCGGACGACATTCGCGCGTTAGGCGCCGATGCGCTGTTCTGGGAAACATTCAATAGCGCCGGCGGCGCCGTCGCGAGAGTGGGGCGCGCGCGCAATTTGGCGCAGCGTCTGGAGACAGACCTTGAGGCGACAAAACCCTGCGCAGTAATTGAGATCATGCCGCACGTCTGGTCGCCGTTCGTGGCGCCCTCCATCCAACGCGCCGGCGTACCACGCGCTGTGATCTTGCATGACGCGTCGGCTCATCCTGGGGACACAACTGGGCTCGCCACCGAATGGCTGGTGCGTAGCGCTCTCAAAGCAGATCGCATCATAACCCTGTGCGGCTTTGTTTCTGATCAAATCAAAAAGCGATCGCCGGTGGCGTATGGGCGAGTGCGTCAGCTGTTTCATCCGGACTTTTCATACGCGCGCGCTGACGCGCCTGCGCCTAACGGTGCACCTCTACGCATTCTCTTTCTCGGTAGAATCCTCGCGTACAAAGGTCTCGACCTCTTGGTGGATGCCGTCGAGATATTGCGTGCAGAGGGCGTTGCCGTGCAGCTCAACGTATTTGGAAGTGGTTCGCTCGATGGCCTTACCCAGCGTCTAGCGGCGCTTGATGCGAACGTCGTCAATCGGTGGCTTAGCGACGCCGATATTGCAGGCGCGCTGGGTGCAAACGATATCTTGGTGGCGCCTTACCACGAGGCGAGTCAGTCCGGAGTTGTTGCGGCGGCGCTTGGTGCTGGTCTCCCTGTTGTCACAACGCCGGTTGGAGGATTGCCAGAGCAAGTGCAGGGCGGCCTCGGGGTGGTGGCGGAGTCAGTGTCCGGGTCGGCGATTGCACGCGCCATTATGCCTATAGCTACGGAACGTGGCGTCTTGGAGGGCATGGTTGGCCGCATTCGCGCCGCGGCGCCTGCGCGGTCCATGAATTCGTTCTTGCCACAGCTCGTAGAGGCGAGTTGCTCGTAGGGCCAATCTCGGGTGTTCATGCTAGATGTCTGCGCTGAGGAATCGCACCGAGCGTGAGTGACGGCATTTGAACGTACTGCATCGGATATGGCGAGGTTTGCCGGTTGGGCTGCGACGACCAGCTGCTCGCTGGGCGACGCAGACCCTCGCGCCGGACATCGATGTAGATGCATGGTTCGACCGATCAAAACCATGGATCGTTGTGGGGTTCCTGTCCTCGCCCTCCGGTCTCGGACGCGCCGCGCGGCTTGCTTATATTGCACTACAGCGGCAGGGGCACGACGTGTATGGCGTCGATCTGAGCGCTTGGTTTTACGAAACGGCGGGCGTTGTCGCATTTCCGTTTAGAGACGGACGCAAGTTCGACGGCGCCGCCAATGTGCTAATCAATATCAACGCAGGCTATGCGAAGTACGCGCTCTCGCTGCTTGGTGCGCGCTTCGTGCAGCGAAAGGCTATTCTTGGCTATTGGGTCTGGGAGTTGGAGCGCGCGCCGCAAGATTGGGTGCGCGGTGCGCAGTGCGTTCACGCCATTGCGACGCCTAGCGCGTTCGCTGCAAGTGCGCTCAAAGGTGTCGCGGAGGGGCGGCCTGTGCTTGTCGCGCCGCATCCCGTCGCCACCGGGCCGCTACCGCCGCGCGTGCCTCCGCCCGACGGCCCATTCACCGTGAACGCCGTGATGAGCGCCGCATCCGGGTTCGCAAGAAAAAATCCGATCGCGCTTGTCCGAGCATTCCGCATGGCGTTTGGCGCAGATGCAAGTGCGCGGCTCAGACTGCGGGTCACGAACCTCGATCATTATCCTGTCGGCGAAGCCCAGCTAAATGCGGAAATTGTGGGTTTTCCCAATATAGAATTGTCGACACAGACGTTGGACGATGATGTCTCTATGGCTTGGTGGGGTGCGCCACATCTCTATGCGTCATTGCATCGCGCGGAGGGCTTTGGCTTGCCGATGGCGGAGGCCATGTGTGTTGGCGTGCCAGTGCTGGCGACAGACTGGTCGGCGAACGCCGAATATGTGGACGATGAAAATGGCTATCCGGTGCGTGCAACGCTGACGCCGGTGGTCGATCCGCAGTGCAAATACGATACAGCCGGCCGGTGGGCCGATCCGGACATCGAGCACGCCGCGGCCCGCTTGTACGAGGCGGCCAATGACGTGAGCAAGCGCCAGGCCAAAGGTGAAGTTGCACGCGAAATGGCGATGCGCAGGTTTTCCACATTTGACCTCGATGCGCTTTATGACCGGGCAAATTTGCTTTAGCTTTGCCGCGTGTTAGAAGCCGCGACCGATGACCGTCGTCCCACTGGGCCGCACGGTTTAGGCGACGCAGGCAGGATGAGTAGCGAATGTCCGAACCGGACGGCGTGCAAGAATTCCTCCAGCGGCTCAAAAGATCGTTCAAGTCTTTCCGTGACGACGGAACTCGTGAGCGAGAGCAGCAGATACTTGCTTGGAACGTCAAAGTTCTGTCAGCGCTGTTAGCGCGGGAAACCGCCGAGCGTCACCTCGGGCCCGCGCGCATTTCGCCGGCCGAGCCGGCGCCTACCGTCGTGATGTCTCGCGGTTGCGTTCAGTCGGACTTTCACGAGGATTGGTTTCTCTATTGGTGCGATAGCGCACGCTTCGCGCGCAGCTACCACCGAAAGCTCTGGGAGCACGCCTTCGTGCTTCAGACCCTCTACTCTTTGGATCAGTTGTCGGCGGGCAAGAAGGGGCTTGGCTTCGGCGTCGGTTTGGAACCGGAGCCATCTCTGATGGCGGCGCGCGGGGTGGAAGTGTTGGCCACCGACCTAGATACAAGTGAAGCGGCGCGGCGTGGCTGGACTGCCACCGATCAGCACGCACCAAACATCAAGCGTATGCATCGCCCGGATATCGTGCCGCTCGAGAAATTCGAGGAGCATGTGCGCTTCCGCCCTGTGGATATGAATGAGATCCCGAGCGACCTCGACGGGCAGTTCGATTTTTGTTGGTCATCGTGTGCGCTGGAGCACCTTGGATCAATCCGGAAGGGTCTGGATTTCATTCACAACGCGATGCGTACGCTGAAGCCCGGCGGCTATGCGGTGCACACGACCGAATACAATTATATGCGCGACGAGATGACGCTCGATAACTGGCCAACAGTCCTGTTCCGGCGACGGGATCTGGAGCTCGTCGCCGCGGAACTTTCGGCTGCGGGCCACTACGTCTACCCGTTCGATTTTGATGTGTTGCGTTCACCGCTGGATTTCTTGATCGACGTTCCGCCGTATCCGCATGAAGGCGGCGGAGCGGTGGCCGATTTCCACCTCCGCTTGGCCGTAGACGGGTTCGCAGCGACTTCGTTCGGCATTGTGGTTCGCAAGGCGGCCTAGCCTATCTGCAGCGCCTCATTTGCCGCCCCGGCGCCGCGTGCTATGGCCCAAATGGGTCAAGCGGTGAGCGCATCGCGTTCGCCAGGGGGATGACATGACGCCGACCCAAATCGGCATGCGGGATCTTCGTGACGGCGTCTTGCGAACGCCGCTCGCATTTTCGCTTGCGCTACGCGAGCTTCAGACCCGCTACAGCCGCACCACGCTTGGTCCGCTGTGGATTACGCTTGCGCAAGCGGTGTGGATCGGCGGCGTGGCCGTCGTATTCTCGCAAGTGTTCCATCAGGAATTTAAGCCGTTCCTCTATTTCCTCGCCACCGGCATGCCGGTGTGGACCTACATCGCAACGGTGATGACCGAAGCGCCGACGGTGTTCGTGAATAGTCGCGGCGCGCTGGAGCAGTTCAGTGCGCCGTGGACGGTGCAGGTGTGGAAGCGTCTCATGGTCGTGTCATGGATCTTCGCTCAGCACATGATGATCTGGGTGGTTGCGTTGCTCATCGTGCAGCCGCCGATCACGTCATACATGCTGTATGCGCTACCGGGGCTAGCGATCTTGTTTGTGACTGGCTGGGGCGCAATGTTGCTGCTCGGTGTTTTGGGCGCGCGGTACCGTGATTTGCAACCTGCGCTGGCGCTTAGCATGAACTTCATGTTCGTGCTGACGCCGGTGTTCTGGGATCCCGCGCTGTTGGGCGAGGATCGGCCCATTATGACGCACTTCAATCCATTCTATCATTTCCTCGAAATTGTGCGCGGACCGCTCATGTCGCGCCCCGTGGCGCAAGAATCTTGGACCTTCTGTATCGTCACGATGGTGCTTATGGTGGTTCTCGGCTGCATTACGTTCGCACGCTCGCGCAGAACACTGTTCAACTGGTTGTAAGGCATGGCGCGGCTAACCCTCGAGAATGTGACCGTGCGATTGCCGGTGGTCACCAACGTATCGCAGCGCTCGTTATTCTCGGCGGCTGCGAGGACCGCGACGTTTGGGAGAATGGGGCGCGCGTCCAATGGCGTTGGCTTTGTCGAACCATTGACGGACATTTCCATCGATTTGAAGGATGGCGACCGGCTCGCATTGATTGGCCACAACGGTGCCGGAAAATCGACGCTGTTGCGTACGATGGCGTCGATCGTGCTGCCGCAATCGGGCCGCGCGTTTCGTGATGGCGACGTTTCGCTCTTGTTCAATCTCGGCACGGCGCTCGAAACGGAGCAGACCGGCCGCCAGAACCTAGACTTTTACGCACGCTATCTCGGCCTCTCGAAAAGCGAGCGCCTAGACATGATCGAGGACGTGGCGGAGTTTTCTGAACTCGGCGTCTTCATCGACATGCCTGTCCGCACCTATTCGTCGGGCATGCTCGTGCGAATGTTATTCGGCGCGGCGACAGCCTCGCCGCGCGACATCCTGTTGGTGGACGAAGTGATCTCCGCCGGTGACGCGCAGTTCTTTCAGAAGGCGAAGCGCCGTGCTTGGGACTCGTTCTCCAGGGGCCGGATTTCGGTGATGGCCTCGCATGCGCCGGAAGTGATCTTCGATCTGTGCAATAAGGCGATCCGGCTGGAGCGCGGGCGTATCGTCGATGAGGGCGATCCGCGCGCTGTGTGGGACCGTTACTACCGCGAGAAAACGGTTCAGCCAGAAGCGGCGGCGCCCGCTGCCGAAAGCGATGCGCCCGCGTCGGCCTCACTTCCGGCTGAGGGATAGAGCGCCGTCAATCCGACCGGGTGCCAGGTCGGCGATACTTGGGCGATCCAACCCTCGGAGCCGCTCACATGTCAGCCAGCACTCATCTCAACTTGCCGTTTCTTGTCGCCGCGCAGGCGCAAAAGTACATCACCGTCAACGAAAGCCTGTTGCGCCTGGACGCGCTGGTGCAGCTCAGCGTGGTGAGCTCAAGCCTCAGCGCAGAGCCTGCCAGTCCGGCGGATGGCGCCATCTACATTCTCCCAGCGGGAAAAACCGGCGCTGCGTGGAGCGCGATGGCGGACGAGGCGCTTGCCTATTATCGCGACGGCGCGTGGGAAGCGCTGGCGCCGCGAGAAGGTTGGATCGCGTTCGATCGCGCGAGCGCGCGTCTGCTCATGCACGACGGGTCAGGGTGGATCGCTCCGCTGGGCGCGAGCGGGACGCTACCGTTCTACGAAGAGGGCGCGTTCACGCCGACGCTGTCGTTCCAAACGCCGGGCGACTTGGCGCTTACCTATTCTGCGCAGGTCGGTGCGTATGTGCGGATCGGCAATTTCGTCTATGCACACGGACGCGTGGCGACCAGCGCCTTTACTTGGAGTACGACCTCCGGGAATCTTCTGATCGGCGGATTGCCATTCATTTCGGCAAATGACGGCTCTGCCAATTATGGCGCCTCATTCTACCGGGGCATCACCAAAGCCGGCTACACCGACTTCACGGCATTCCTCAATCAGAATGCCAACGCGCTGTTCGTGCGTGCGATGGGCTCTGGTCAGCCGGATGTGTCTGTCGTCGTAGCCGATGTGCCAAGCGGCGGGACACCGAGCATCGCATTTTCAATTTCGTATCGGCGCTAGAGGTTTTGGCGCAACGCCGCTGCCGCGGCGCCGCCGGAAAGACGCGCCTGGGCTAGGGCAGCGCCGGCTCGGCCGAGCGTGAGGCGGTAAGAAGAGTCGGCGGCGAGTTTACGGAGATGTGCAACTGCGGCGTCATGATCTGGTTCAGCCCAGCGTGCGTTGCGCTGGCGATAGATGCGCTGGGGGTCGGTGACATCGATGAGTTGGCAGGGCACGAGCGCGACGCTGTCTTCTTCCATGAAATCGAGATTGCCTGACCAAGCCGTGGCGATGACGGGCCGTTCGCTGAGCATCGCTTCGGCAAGGTTGAGGCCGAAGCCTTCGCTTCGGTGAAGCGAAATGTAGGTGTCGCAAGCGGCGTAGAGTGCCGGCAGCGCATCGCCAGCAGTCGGTTGATCCAGCAACACGACATTGTCGCCGGCTTCGCGCACCGCCGCCCGCAGCATCTCCAGTCCAGCCGGGTAAATTTCGGCATCCCTGCATCGTACGATCAGACGTGTGTCTTTTCGCACATCAAACGCGTCCTTGAAGGCCCGGATCGCCGCCAGCGGATTCTTGCGCGCGAAGCCGCTGCTCATCGAGAAGCTGGTGAGCGCCAAAAAACCCTCGTCGCCAAGTCCGAACCGCGCCCGCGTCGGTGCACGCTGCGCCGGGTCGACCGGCGGTGGTGAAAGCGCTGCGGGGTGGGGCGCCACAGTCACCTTATTCGGTACGACCGCGCGGATGGCGTCAGCGGCAAAGCGGCTGGGCGCCCAAATCTCATGGACATATTTCGCGGCGTTGCGCCAGGATTCAGGCGCACGCTCCAATTCCCAAACCCAGTAACCGATCCGTCGCCGCTTGAGTTCGGCTTTGTCCAATTCGATCAGTGCATGCACCAGCGCGCCCGGATTGAAGTGCAGGATGAGGGCCTCGTTCTCTGACGGACTGTCAGTGAGAGGCGCCATAGGCTCGCTAGGGGCACGCAGGGCGGCGGTTAGATCGATCCCGCGGACGGGCATGCCAGCCGCCTTTAGTTCAGCGATGCATAAGCGTGCGGCGACACCGACACCATGCGGCGTGGATAGAAAGCCCGCAACGGCCGCTGCCTGTGAAGGTTGCGCGAGCGCAGCACGCAGAGGCGGAATTCGCGTAGAAAGCACTGCTGTCAGCACGCGCCTGCTCAGCCAGATCATGCGCTCTCGTACGGGGCGAGGCAGCAGCGCACGATAGATGCGGCGGATCTCGGCGAGAGGCGACATCAGCGCTCGCGCGCGCCGACACGCGCCGTGCGATGTGTGCGGAGATTTTTGAACGCGCCGTCCATGTCGCCGTCGCCACTTATGTGTCTCATTCGTCATGGCAGATGCCGCCCTCGCGCAGCAAGGGTGAATGGCGATGGAGCGCTGTCCCCTGACGCCGCCGCCTTCATAGCCGCCCAGTTGACCCCCGAGGAGGGGCTGGCTACCCAGCATCGCAGATCCTAGTATGCTGGCGGCGCAATGACGCGCGTGGCAAACGGCGATTCGCCCGGTGTTTTCGCGTCGATGATTAGCCTGATCCTCTACGGCCGAAACGACAATCACGGCTACAATCTTCACAAGCGCGCGGCGGTCAGCCTCAACGCGATGGCTGAAGTGTTGACCGATGCGGACGATGAGATTCTCTTCGTCGACTACAACACACCCGATGATCTGCCGACTTTCGTTGAAGCTATCGCCGACACGCTGACGCCATTGGCGCGGGAACGGCTACGTATCCTCCGCGTTCGCCCGGCGTTGCATGAGCGTTATCGGTCGCTGACGCATTTGTTGGCGTTGGAATCGGTGTCGCGCAATATCGCGCTGCGTCGCTCGAATCCGAACAACCGCTGGGTGCTGTCGACCAATACCGACATGATTTTTGTGCCGCATGAAGAGGGCGGATCGCTAAGTGAGATTGTACGCCCGCTGGCCGCCGGCTTCTATCAACTCCCGCGCTTCGAATTGCCCGAAAGTTTGTGGGAATCGTTCGATCGCCGCGATGGCGCCGGCATCATCGCCAACACGCGCTCGCTCGCGACGCGCTTCCATCTGAACGAAGTTGTGTATGGCTCCGACGACGTGTTGTTTGACGGACCGGGGGATTTCCAGCTCTGCCTGCGCGACGATCTCATCCGTATCCATGGTTTTCATGAAGGCATGCTGCGCGGCTGGCACGTGGACGCGAATCTGTGCGTGCGGATGATCGCGCTGCGCGGCAAGATCAAAAGCCTCGCCTCCGGCCTCTATGCATATCATTGCGACCACACGCGGCAGGTGACCAGCGCGCACGGCCACGATCGCGTCGAAAACGACGCAGCCTCCTTTCTCAACGCCAACAATGATCCGCGAATCGTCGAGCAAGCCGAGACGTGGGGCATGCCGGATGAGCCGATTGAGGAAATCCGGCTCGGCCGGAACGATGTCTTCGCGCGCTATCTCAAAGGCCTTGGGGCGGCAATTCAGTCGCCGCAGACCGAGTCGTATGAGAGCGCGTATCGTAGCGACAGTTTCGGTGAAACCAGATACCGGCGCGCACACGTTTTGCCGTTCGTGCTTGATCTGCTGGCCGCGTATCCCGCTGGCACGAAAGTTCTATTCGCTGGCGCGCGCGCGGATATGGCGCGCGACATCGCCGTTGCTTGCGCGGCGACAGGCGGAGGAATGGAGATCATCGCCCCGGCTGAGTTTTCTTGGCTAGACGGTTTGGAAGGTGTGGTCCGGACGCCACTCGAAGAGGCTCTCAAGACCGCTGACGTTTTGGTGTTCGAGTTTGGCGCAGGTGAACTCGGCGTTGAGAGCGATGCCGAAGCGGCAACACGCCTGGCGGCCGCACGCCGCGCGTTGATCGCCGCGTCGGCCGCGGAAACGACGCGCGTCGGGCAGGGAAAACCGCGCCGCCGCGTGCTCGCAATCAATGCCATTCACAACGAGTTTGAATCTCTGATCAGCGGATTGATGTCCTACACGCTGACACCGTTCTCCTCGCATATTCGCCATGGCTACATGTTGGTGGAGGAGGTCGCCGGCGCGCCCGCGAGCGGCTTTGATGTGCGCACGCTATGGCGCGATGTGCAGCAGTCTCTTGGGCGCACGCGATCGATTCCGCTCTGGGAGTCTCAAGAGCTTGCTTCGATGGCGCGTGATCTCGCCGCTGCGCCGGTCGGTGCATCAATTCCGAGCGAGGCTCTGGTCAGCGCTGAGGCGCTTATTGCACTGTTGCGTCACCGGCAGGTGGAGCAGGCGTGTGATGTACCCAGTGGAACGGCGCGTGCGCTGGCTGATCGTCTAGATCTTGAACGACCTGGCGCCGCAGTGCGCCGCTTATTGTCTCCAAAAATGGTCGCGACCGCGCGCTCACCCGAGACAAGCGCAATGTCGCGGGTGGCGGACATTGCCGACTGGGAGAAGCCGAGTTTTGCGGGCTTCGTAGATCGCCATTTTGGAGGTCCGCGCGCGTATGGCGCACCGGATCGCAATCCATGGACGTGGGAGCGTGCGGCAATCCTCGACGTGCTGGCTGATGCGGGCCTGCTGAGGACTGACGCGCGCGTGCTCCTCGTATCGACAGTGCCGGATCAGTTCGCTGGTGTTTTCTCCGACTATGTAGCGGCGCTAGAAATTGCACGTGCGCGCCGCGGCGACGGCACCTTGATTCAAGCCATCGGCACGGATGGATCCGATCCCCACGGCTTCGACAAGAACGCGGTTCATTGGCAGCCCTCGCCGGACGGCGCCGGTGCGTTCGATGCTGTGATTTTCCTTCAGCAATCTCTGATGCGGCGCGGACCGAATGGCGTACAGCGCGCCCTGGAGGAAGCAGCGCGGCTGACGAAGCCAGGCGGCGTTGTGTTGGCTTCGGCCATGTTAGCGCTCGTTGGCGAGCGGGGGATCCACGAATTTGAAGCCGCGCCGCTGGTGGATGGCAGCTTTGCGCAAGCCCTGGCGGACACGCTCGCGCCGTTGCAATTTTGCGGACCGCTCGAAGCTACACCCACGCGCGAGAATTGTGATCGTGTGATTGATCATGTGCGCGAAGATTTACGCTACCGGCGCATGGTCACACTGCGCGGGCGCAGTGTTAGCGCCGAAGGCCTGCTGACGTTCCGCCATACTGGCGCGGACGGTGGGTTCAGCTTGAATGCACTGTCAAAGGTGATCGCCGTGGGCGCTGCGAGTGACCTTCGCTTTCAGTTTTGGCGCGGCGTGCGCTTTGCGCAGCGGGTGGAACGCCGCTTGCGCTGGGAGCTTGACCGGCTTCGTGGACCGCGTCGGCGCAGATAGGAGGCTCCATGGTTCGTGTGCTTTCCGCAGGGGTCGGCCGCTCTGGCAGCACTTGGCTGCACAACGCCATCATGGCGTTGCTCCGACAACGCTACAGCGCGCCATATGGCGACTGGGTGGATCGATGGGATCCACTCCAAGCGGCGCACGCGGATGCGCTCGTTCTTAAGGTGCATGGCGCCAGTCAGATCGGCGACTTCACGCCGGACATCATCGCGACATGCCACCGGGATCTCCGCGATGTTGCGCTATCTTTGCGCGACTATCAAAAGCTCAACACGGACGAAGACATTCTCAGCAGCGTTGCGTGGGCGCGCGGCTGCCACGAGGAATTCGCTCTACGCGCCGATATCGATCTTGCGTATGAGCAGATGATGCTCGAGCCGCTCGGCGCGCTGGCGGCGCTGGCGAATACGCTCGGCGTAGATCAGCCCGATCTCGATCGCGCGCGCGATGTTGTAGAAAGCTGGGAGCCGCTGCCGGGAGACGCCAAGCACAGATTTGATGGACGTCCCGATCGTTGGCGCGAGCAGCTCTCGCTTGAGTTACGTCGGGCGATTGAAATCCGTCACGCAGATTGGCTCGTTAGCTTGGGGTATAACGTCGACGTTCTAGACTGAGGCCGCTGACGTGCGTTCTCGGATGATGTGCTTCGCAAACTCGTAGAGTTCGATATCCAAGGCGTTAGTTTGCATGATGCTTCGCCGCGTGTTGTCATCAATTTTAAGGGCGTTCGTCGCGATATTCAGTTTCGGAAGTTCATCGGGAATCGGGACGTCAAAGACTCTACCGAACGCGCGTGCATCGCGTTCGAATTCTTCGAACAACCCGACGAAATCCATGGTCTCAAGATTCGCCTGCGCTTGCGCCAGTGCATCCCTTGACAGCGTAAGTCCATGACGGTTCCACCATGAATTTCCCGCTGCATCACCGCAGTCGACGAACGGATAGCTGCAAAGACGCCTCACTTGGGCGTTGATCTCCGGCGCAATCGTGCTTGCGTATTCGGACAAGGACAGACCGTTTTCTATCAATTGATGGTTTTTGTGTTCTTTCACGCGAGCAACGTGTGCGTATGCCGATACAATTCGATCGACGGGATCACGTAAAAAAACGGCGAGGCTGGCTTTCGGAAACAAGTCACGTATCGAAATCGGCATGTGGCCGACAATCGCCGTGTTATCGTCGACCGCTGTCAGATCACTTTCCGCCAGCGCGTGCGCATCGTGGACCGAATTGACGGCAATAACGCCACGCCCAGACTCTCGCAAAAGAGAGGTAAGCGTGGTGCCGCCGGTCTTCGGCATGTGAATAAAAGCTAACACTAAGTGAGGCGCGTTAGACCGGCTTGGCCGTGATCAGCATGTGCCAGCCGAAACGCTTTTCCAGCGCCCGGTACATGTCTTCCGGCATCGCCTTGAACCAGGGCTGCGGTTCGTACTCGTACTTCACGTATTTCTCGATGACATACGGGAAGATGTGGTCCTGCCGAAGCTCGGTGATCTTGAAGCCTTCGAGCAAGTTTGCCGCTTCCTCAGGCGTGTAGGTGTAGGCCACCGGGCAGCCCGTTTGCGCTTCCGGCTGGTCGAAGCCGGACTCGATCATTGCGTCTTTCCAGGAATTCTTTGCGTACACCATCAGGCGGAGCTCGCCGTCCGGCTTGATGACCTTGCGCATTTGGCGAACGATTTGCACCGGGTCGGGCGTGTGGTGGATGACGCCGAATGAATAAACGAGATCGAACGATTGTGCTGGGAAGTGCTGCGCCAGTTCCTCGCCCTTGGTCAGGACGAAATTGCCATTGAGCCCGAACACGTCGAAGCGCTTTTTGGCGAGGTTCATCGAGACTTCGGAAAGTTCGATCGCGTTATAATCCGCGCCGGCGCGTGCGAAATTGGTGGCGTCTGTGCCTAGCCCGCAGCCTACTTCAAGGACGCGCTTGCCCTTCCACTTCTCGAACGCGGCGAAGCCCGGAATGTGCGGCTCAACGAAATATTTCCGCTCTTCGACTTCGTCGAAATATTCCTTGGTGCCCACTTCCTTGGTCGAGTGACGCAAATTGCATGGGCGACGGTTCCAGTACGCCTGGACGTCGTCGATTTGCGGGGCGGCCGCCGACGCGGTGGACATTCAAACTTCTCCTGAACGCCTCACGCCCTGGTGGCGAGGCGGTCTTGTTCGAGGCTCTCGGGGGCGGGGCCTTTGCCGAGGTGGTGCAGTTCTACGACGCTGGAATACACGGCCGGATCGAGCATGCGCCAGCAATCAAGCACGATGGCCTTCTTGCCCATGCGCGCGAGCGCGGCGATCGGGAGCGAGCGGAACTCCTCCCAACCGGTGGTGATGACGATGACTTCGGCGTCAGTGATGGCGGTCTCGATCGAAGATGCGCGTTCAACCGAGACCGGTAACACCGCCTTGGCGGCGTCCGCGGCCATCGGGTCATAGATCGCAACGTGGCGGCCTTCGTCACTCAATGCGCGGGCGAGCATGACGCCTTGGCTTTCTTCGATCACTGGGGTGCCGGGTTTGTATGACATGCCGAGCACTGCGACCGTGGCGTCCTTGCCTGCGATATGCGTGATCTTGTTGCGCAGGCGCTCGATCTGCGCGTGGTTTAGCTGGTCGGTCGCTTCCGCGAGCAGAGGGGCCGCCCCGTGCGAGCGCATCAGCACTGAGAACGCAACATTGTCGCGCGGGAAGCAGGGACCGCCATAACCCAGCGCGCCCTTGAGATACTTGCGGCCGATGCGTGTGTCTTGGCCAAGCGCGTCGGTGACGACATCGACGTCGGCGCCCGGCAGGCGGTCACAGAGATCGCTCAGCATGTTGGCGTAGGAAATCTTCGTGGTGACGTAGGTGTTGACTGAGATCTTTGTGATCTCCGCGTTGACGAGATTCATGCGCTGGAACGGCGGGTTGGATTCCACCGTGCCTTCGTACACAGCCTGCAGCACGTCGCCGGCGCGTTTATCGGACTCGCCGATTAACAGCATGTCCGGGAAGAGCATGTCGCGCACGACGCTGCCGAGCGCGATGAACTCGGGATTGTAGGTGAGACCAACATCGACGCCGACCGTGCGTCCGCTGGCGCGTTCCAGGCAGGCGCGAATTTCGCCTTCGGTCGAACCAGGCATCACGGTCGAGGTAATGTTGACGACGTGATAATGGTCGCTCTTGCGCAACGCAGCGCCGATCTTCTCGACCGCGCCCAAAACAAACTTGTTGCTGAAGACGCCGCGTTGATCGCTAGGCGTCGGAACGATGACGAATGAAATCTCAGTAGCCGAGATGGCTTCGGCGAAATCCTGTGTGGCGCGGAGGCGCGTGCGGCTCTTGTCGATCAGCTCTTGAAGCTGCGGCTCGACCACCGGCGCGCGGCCTTCGTTGATAGCATCGACGAAGGCTGGATTGAGGTCGACGCCAACGACGTCATGCCCCTTGGACGCCAGCACGGCCGCCAGCGGCGCTCCAAGCTTTCCAAGACCGATCACCGCAATTTTCATCTGCGTCCCCTGCCACCGATATTTGAGGTAGCTAGGTCTCCGTAAGTCAAGCATTTTTTTGTGTCTAGTATCGACATGGCATAACGCTGGTGCGGAAACGGTGTTGTTGCGCACATTTAATCGCGCGCAGACAGGCCTTGTTTGGATTTCAGGCCAGGACTGGGGGCGAAGTTCCCGTCGGCTAAGCGCGGCCGAGCAGGCGCAGCAGAACGCGTCGCGCTTTCATATATCGCGAATTTTCCATGATGCTCTTGTAGCTCGCGAGCGCGTGCTCATGCTCGGACGATGCGTCGTTGAGCGCGCGCTGGGCCTCCGCCAAAGCCAGTTCAAGCGCCGCGACACGCTGTTCGCGCGCGACGCCTTCGCCCTCCAGCGCCTGCAGCAACGTCTCCGCTGTGGAGCGCCGCGTTCTCTCGCCGCTCAACGCCAGTTCGGCTGCGCGTTGCCCAACTTCAGCTTCGCGCTGGTTTTGCTCCGCTTTGAGCACGGTTTGCACCGACTCTTGTTGCGCTTGCCGTTCAGAGTCGAGCGTTTGTACGAGGCGCTCAGTCTCCGTCGCGGCTCGTCGCAAGGCCTCCAGCCACTGTTCGTAGCCTGCGCGTAGCAGCTCCAATTCCTCGTTGCGGGCAAGCCCGACAAGGTGGACTAGTTGGTCATAGCGGGCGTCGGCGGCGGCGCGTTCTGCCGCATGCTTGGCGCTTTGTTCCCGAGCGGCGTTTTGGATGTCGTCGGACTCGGCGCGCAATTGCGTGATCCGGTTTTGCAGCAACTCCGTGCGCGCGCGGTGGTCCGCGCCGCTGTCACGTTCGGCCGCAAGGCTGGTCTGCAATGCCCTGATCTCGGCCTCTCGGTCCTCAACGAGTTTGGTGACCGCAGCATACTCGAGGTCCAGCGCTTCGTGGCCGCGGATCAGCAAATCAATGCGTGCGCCATACTCGGCGCCGTTTGCGCGTTCGGCGGCGATGCTGGCCTGCAACGCGATGATCTCGGCGCCTCGGTCATCGGCCAGCTTGGCGACCGCCGCATAGTTGAGTTCCAGGACTTCACGGCCGCGGAGCAGCGCGCCGGTTTCGGTCTCAAGCCCGTTGGCCAACCGCTGAAGCGTCTCGTTTGCCAGTTCAGCCTGCATGAGCGCGTTTTGTAGCCTTGAGAACTTGCTTTCCTCTTCGCTCAGCATGGCGTCGTGCTCGGTTTGCAAATTCTCGAGCATCAGTTGAAGCGACGTGCGCAACGCCTCGGCGCGCACCAGCGCCATTTCGATATCCTGGGTCTCGGTCACCCGTTGCGCCGCCATCGCGCACGCGGTCTGATGGGCCACCTCAAGTCCCAAAACACGCTCGCGCCAACCCGAAACGTCGGCTGCAAGCGCTGCGATGCGGTCGTCACTCTCGGGCGCCTCGGCATTGAGGTGCGCGAGAGCCGCGGCGCGCTCGGCCGCTGTCGTGCTGGCGATCTGATGCTCCGCCGCCAGCGCCTGAGCTTGCTGATGCAGCGCGGCCGTTTCCGCTTCAGCCTGTTTGTGGCGCTCGTTGAAATGTCTAGCCACGCCATTCGCGATTGCCAGGCTTTGCTCCAATTCGCCAATTTGCAACGCTTGAGCGACGGCGAGCTTGAGGATGCCCGGATTGCCCTCGGACGGCGCAACGAAGACGCGCGCCACTGCCGCTTCCATTTCATCGAGACGAGCCTTCAAAGCTTGGGACTCGATTTCGCGCTCGTGAGCCTGCCGTAACGCCTCAGAAATTTCCATCTCCCGCAGAGTTGGCGCTGGCGGGGCCTGAGGCGCCGTGTCGGCTTCCTTCGCGGCTTGGTTGTCCCGCAAACGCGCAAGTTCATCTTCCTTTTGGGTCAAGCGCTCTTCGACGCCACTTCGTTCAGCAAGCGCCTGCTGCAGGCTTGCGCGTATGTCGGCGAGTTCGCGGTCGAGCGCGCTGCGTTTGCGGAGTGCATCGACGCGCTGCGCTGAGGCGAGCGCGTTGGCGCGGGCGAGATCCTTGACATGTTCAGGCGCGCGCCCCGCACCGATGGTGTTTGTCTCAGCTGGCCGCTTGCGGACGCGCTGCCGCGCGGGCCGTGTCTCCGGTAGATCGAGTTGAGCAAGGCCCCAGTTCTCATCGTTCGGGTTGGGCAGTGTGCCCGCCGCCGCCTGACGGATTTCCGCCAGCACCTCCGCATAGGGCCGGATCGGGCGGGATTTGTGATCCTCCCGCGAGTGATCCATATGGAGCACGAGCGTTGGGCGCCGCAAAATCCGTTGGTGCAAGCCTGCCGCATGCATGTGGCACACGAGAAAGCTATCGAGATGCGTGTAGGTGTCCGTTCGCTCCCAGTGGCCGCGCACCTTGGCCCACGCTTCCCGCGACGCCATAATGAAATCGCCTGACGCCTGTGTGTGTAGCCCCGACAGCGGGTCTTGCCGCTTGCCGCTGAAAATAACGTTGCCGTCTTCGCTTAGCGTGTCTCTGTAGATTGGCTGCGACTGTGGCCACTGATCCATCGGCTCGGCCGGATCGACGAAATGCGACATCGGCTCTTCTGGGTCGATGGTGTTTCTTGTGTGCACCTCGAACACCGAGCGTGTTGCGAGTTCAAACACATCGGCGCCTGGCGCTTGAAAAGCGATCTCCGGCGCAAAGTCGTACCGATCCGCGCGATAGAAGGATCGGGGATCAAGCGTTCTTGCGCCAATTAAATCGAAGAATGCGGGTGAGAGCACGACGTCTGGATTCGTTGAGAGAACAAACGCCGCTGTGGCCCGGCGCACGCCTACGTTCTTCGCCACGAACTCCAAGAGCGGCATGTTGCCCGCGATCGGTATCGAGGCATGGAGCTCTGCCGAGACCGTGATGACGCGGCTCATCGGCAGGCCAGACCAGTCGAACGCTTCCGCCATTGGCGCGCGGTCAGGCGGAGGATTCCACTCCACCACAATGAGTTCGAAGAGCGCTTTGTGCCGCTCGTCGAGGCTTGCGAGATGACGCAAGAAGGTCTGGAAGCGATTGCTGAATGTCTCGCCGTAATCGTCATTGCGGCCCGAGACCACAATGGTGAGGGCGGGGCCTGGGTCGTCCGTCGGCGTCATGCGATGGCGCGCTCGACGTCATCGCACCAAACCGGCGCCAAACGACGCATCGGTTCGGGTACGTAATCTTTTTTGACCACAGCGGCGAAGGCTCGCCTCATCATGTCGACGACCGATCCTTTGCCGAGGTCGGCGTCCAGGAGGTCGCGCACGAACTGCTCGGTATGCGTGTCGCCCAGCTTCTCCTCCTGCAGATCGAGCAGCAGATCGTGCTCATTGCGCTGTTGCCAAACGAAGGGAGTCCCAAAGTGCACATGATGGCCGGTCTCCATCATGACGCGCTCAGCGAAGTAGGAGGCCCAGATGTCGTCATAGCGGCCGACGCTGATCCACATCGCCATCAGCGGCGCGATCTCCGCGCGATAGGCCGTGTTTTGTGAGTTGAAGGGCGTGAAACAGCCTGGCGCAACGAGCAACCCCGAGCGCAACGCCTCGGACACCTGGGAGACGTTCGGACGCTCCACGATGCGCGTCATCGCGTCGGTATCGGGATCGCCAAACCAAAGGCCGGCGGCCACGCCGATCTTGGCCCCCAGGGCCGGGCCAAACGTGGCGCCTTGATCTTTGCGCCGCCGCGAGACCGGAAAGCCGCGATGGGGCGCAACCGGTTGCAGAAGGCCACCGACATCAAACCAATTGGAGGCCGTGCTGACGCGCAGGCCATTGAACGGCTGCGTCAGCAGACGTTCGAAGGTCGCGAAATAACTCGCATCCATCGGGATGTTGTCGTCGTCGACGGTGATGATCACGTCTGCGCCGGTCCGTAGCGCTTCTAGCAGCGCTATGTTGCGTCGTTGTACCGAATTCCAGCCGATAATGTCGGACGACGCGTGCCCGAGCTTTTCTTGCTCGGCGGGGTCGAGGTAGCGGATGTTGTGCGGCTTCAGCAGCTTGCGCACCTCGTCGTGGGGGGTCTTGCGGTCTCCCGCGACGATGATCTCCACCTCCGGCCCAAATGCGCGGTACAGCGCATAAACCGTCGGCGCGTGGATCGTGGTCGAGATTAGCGCGATTTTCATGGGCCAATGTCTACAGGCTCGGCCTTAGTTCTCAAGAGGAGGCACGCGGGTGGGCTTGCGGCGCCGACCGCATCCGGCGCCGCCAGGCTGGGCGCAGACCAAATTCTGACTGTGATTTGTCGCACCGCTGGCAATGCGCAAAATGATTCGATGGCGCCGTACCTGAATCTCTGGGGCGGGTTTGTGCTCTTGCGTTGCGGGGGCCACCGTCAGTGTGCTAACCAGACCCGACATTGGTGAAGTCTGGGGGACCCTGTTATGCGCTTTGTTTGGTTGCTCGCGCCCGTTCTGCTGCTCGCAAGCTGTGGTCAAAATGCAGCGAAGCAAGAAGAAGCTGTGCCAGCGGCGGAGCAGACGGTGTTGCGCTCCTATTCGGCAGAGCAGTTCGTTAGCAACAATGGCGGCGCGGTCTCAGTTACGGGCGAGGGCGTGCTGATTGTCACTGATCCTCGCTCGGGCGCGATGAGTGCGTCGCTTCAGCTAGGTGAGGAAGCACAGGCCGATGGCCTTCGGGTGCGCATTCGCGCCCGCGTGAGCGAGGGCGCATTCGTGATCGTCTCAACGCATGCGAATTTTGAATCTGGCTATCAGCCGCAGACCCAACTCCTGCCGGCCGGACTTGAACAGACCGTTGAAATTCCAGTCGATCGCGGTGGCCTCCCCGTGCTGGTGATCTCCAACGGATCGACCACCGGACCGAGCACGGGCGTCATTACCGCCGTCGATCTCGTTCGCGGCTAGCGCTGCAAAGAGCGCACTGGCTTACGGGTAAATGCTGGCATCGTCCTGCTCGAACGCAGCAATGTGTTCCTCGTAAGAGCGGCCAACCGCTTCGTGGGCGAGCAGGTCAAGCGCCGCGGGAAGGTCGATATCAAGCAGGGCTTTGCGGTCGATCAGCAATTCCGCCGCGCTGTCGTGTTGGTTTGCCATCGCCATAAGCGCGGCAAGTTTAAGCGTCTTGTCCCGGCTCAACTCTGCGCCTGTCCCAGCCGGATCGCGGAAATAGATCGCGTCGCCTTGAATCGGTCGCCCGGTCAGACTTTGAGCGGGAGCTCCGAGCAGATATTTCGCCGGAAGTCCGGCGATGGAATATTTGCGCGTTGAAAGGAAAAACAACTCAAATCCGATGCTGCGCATGTACCGGTCAGTGTTGTGAAACGTGTGTTCATTTTCTTGAATGCCGCCGATGAAGTTCACTTCGAGGCAAAAGCCGAGCACCCCGGAAGCATCGACGGAGCGCAAGACGCCATAGTCATAGCCGTCGATGTCGATTTTCACAAAGTCAGGATCCGACCCGGCCAGATACTCGCCGATCTTTATGCGGCGTTCCGCAAGCTCCGTCTTGACCCACAAATTTTGCGAGGTCTTTTCGGCATGGCTAAAAGCTTGGCTCTTTTGCGATCTGATTTTTAGTGATTGAGCGACGCTTAGCCGATTCCACGGCGAGACTGTCGGCGGCAGAGTATCGCTGTCAACGAACGCAGACTCGTATTTGATACGCTGCATTTCTAACGCAGAGAGTCGCTCGCATTCGACGACATTTGGATCGAACCCGACGCCTGTTAAACGATCGCCGAACGACCTGAAGCACGCATCAATTCCGCCGGAGCACCCGACGTCTACGAGAAAGAAATCCTCTCGCAGCTGCGGGACAATGAATTCAACGATGGTGGATGCGGCGCGGAACCCTTCGGACATGCGCGCCCATAGCAGGTCAGCTGCGTCTAGTCACCTAGCCCTTGTTCAAGCCCCATCACGTGGGCGTCCAATGTTCTTGAACGCGTACTCGCTCACGGCGACGCCAAGCGCGTGCAAGCGCCTCCCGGCGTCAATCACCCAGTCGCCGACCGCCTGCCAGGTCGATACCGGTGCAAGGTCAGGGTAGAAATGCCTCGTATAGGCGTTGTTGAGGAGTACCTTGCGAACATCGCCTGTCACTTTGAATTGACGTTTGAACTCCTCATAAATAGCGCCGGATTGTTTCTCCGCGCCCACATTCGCAGGTGGCACTGCGAGTGCCTGAAGTCCCCCCGTCTGCAGCATCGACGGAAGGGACCCGCGCAATTGTTCGTAGCGGTAGAGCAGCACATCGAATTCGTTGTTCTTGAACCTCACGAAGGGCGCATCACTTAAACGCGCAGCGTAGATATCAATCCCGACAAAAAGCCGAAACTCGCCTTCGAACCATTCTCCGGGGTGACTCAGTTTTTGCTGAGCCACTGCGTCAGCTGCCGTACGCGGCTTCTGTCGCCAGGCAACTTCGCGAAGTCGTTTCTTGTAGTAATTCAGCACCGCGCCGGCTTCAGCGACCGCGACCTCACTCTCATAAGTGAGCCATGGACAATACACGCTGAGGTTTTGAAAAAATGCGGCTATTGAGTAAGAAACCGGATCGCGAATGCCAGTGATGATCAGCGTCTTGCTTGGTGTAGCCGTTTCCAATTTGGCGCGGGCTCTCTTGGCGGTCGCTTCTTGTTCCGACACGCCGCCGGACCCCTCGAAGTATTCATCCGTATGGGGGCCCGTCTCGGTCGTACGCACGGACATGGCGTGGTCGAAGGCGTCGTTTGACAAGAAGTGCAGCCTCTCGACAAAACTGGCAGGTACGACTCTTAAAAGCTGCGCCTCGATTGTCTGGGAAGCAACCTTACCCGGCTGATAAATCAGGTACAGTTCGTGGGCCAGCTGCGCTGGCTCAATGGAGCAAATCTGGAACTCGACCTCGCTCGATCCTTGGTCGCTGTAGTTTCTTACGATCAATAGCCCAAGGTCATGACGCTCTGGCGTCACCAACTTGAAGCTTTGCTTGCCGTCCGCCACGCTGAGCCAGACCTCGTGGAAGAAGCTCTTACCATTTCGATCCAGAACGCCAATCCCGACGATGCCGCGCTTGACCTGGGCTTCAATCTCGACCCAAAGCCGTCCATCAAACGTCGCTGCGAGCGGCTCCGCCGCCCAGCCGTAGTTCCATTGCCCCGGGCCAGCCTCCACGACGATTGGGTAGTCGTGCGTGGCAAAGCCCAAAGGTGCCTGAGTAATTTCTCCCTCGCTCATCGCCGCGTGGTTGGACCACCGCGATCAACGACGCAAGCTTCGGCTGATGCTGCTGGAAGAGCGCTCGGCGGCCAGAGGGACCTTGTGAGTATCTATCGCCGCGCCTAGGATGTCCCTCGGGGTAGGGGAAAATGCTGTCCGTCATCGTTTACGGTCGCAACGATTCGCACGGGTATAATCTGCACAAACGGGCCACGCTGAGCCTGAACGCGATCGCGCACGTCCTGGATGACCCGGACGATGAGATCATCTTCGTCGACTACAACACCCCCGATGAGATCCCGACGTTCCCGGAAGTCATCGCCGACACGCTGACACAAGCGGCCAAGGATCGGCTGCGCATCATCAGGGTGCGCCCGGCCTACCATGCGCAATTCAACGGGAAGACCAGGCTGGCCGCGCTCGAACCGCAATCGCGCAACATCGCCATCCGCCGCGCCAACCCCGCCAATCGCTGGGTGCTGTCGACCAACACCGACATGATTTTCGTGCCGAGCGAGCGCGATGGTTCGCTGAGCGGGGTCTGCGCCGACTTTGCGGATGCGTTTTACCACCTGCCGCGGTTTGAACTGCCCGAGGGCTTCTGGGAGCGCGCCGATCGCGCCGATCCAGTCGCCATCATCGAAACCATGCGTCGGCTAGGGCGCCGCTATCATCTGAACGAGATCGTCTATGGTGGCTACGACAACATCTACGAAGGCCCGGGCGATTTTCAGCTTTTCTTGCGCGATGACCTGTTCCGCATCGGTGGCTTCGACGAGCGCATGCTGCTCGGCTGGCATGCCGACACCAACATGGCGCGGCGCATGCGCCTGTTGCGCGGCAACGTCGACACCGCGTTCCCGGCGCTGAGCGGCTATCATTGTGGCCACACGCGCCAGGCCACCAGCCTGCATGGCTCAGGCCGCACCGAGAACAGTATCGCGACGTTTGTCCGCGATGTTCAGGATGCGCGTTGGACGCCTGATGACGATTGGGGCGCGCCCGATCAGACATTTGAAGAATTCCGCCTGAGCGATGACCGCCACTCAGTCTTCCTTTCCGCAATCGATCGTGCTGTGCCGGAATCCGGCCCGGACATGCTGGAAGCGACGTTCAACGAAGGCACGTACGGCAAGCAAGGCTACGAGCCGATGCATGTGCTGCCGCACCTTGCCGATGTCTTGTTCAATCTGGCGGCCGGGCAGTCGATCTTCGTCGTCGGGTCTGACGAGGTGCTGCTCGGCGGGTTGGCCCGGTTTTTGACGGCGCCGCCCTTGGCCATGCGGCTGACCTTATGCTCGGAGAGCAATTCGCCCGGACCGGATGGCCTCAGCGGCGATCACGCCTTCGCGCCGCTCGATGTCGGGCTTGCCGAAGCCAACGTCGTGCTCCTGCAATATCCCAACGCCTCGACAGTCGATAAAAAGGCGCGCGCCGATCTGCAGTGGTACGTTCAGTTTGCGCTTGAGAAGTTCATTGAACTGGAACGGACGAAGCCAACGCACAAGCGCCGGCGCATTGTCATCGTGAATGGCACGCACAATCCGCTGCAGGATATCATCCACGGCAGCATTGATGTCGCGACGATGCCCTATAGCTCCCGCATTCGCCATGGCCGTGTCGCCGATCCGGGCGCCTCGCTCTATCCCAGCGTTGGGCTTCCCAGCTCCCTGGACGGCGCCTTCTACGCGCAACTCGGGAGAGCGCGTGGTTATTCGGATGTTGATCTCGCGCAGATTCGGCGCGCCATCGCGCAAGAGCCTGGCTGGGAACGTATGGCCATCGAACTTAGTGCGCTCGGTGAGCATGCAAATTGGGCGACGGGCCTGACAGGCGCGGACGCCAGCGCGTTGAAGCAACTCGGCGAGAATGCCGCCACGCGGATCTCCGCGGTCAAGAGTGCGACGCCATTGGCGGCGAGTATTCAGACACCGCGTACTGGCGCCGCAAATCGCCTCTGCAGCAGCGCCGACTGGGAGGATCCCGCCTGGCGCGCGTTGGCGGAGCGCTACTTTGGTCAGCGCATCTATGCACTGGGTGAGAGGAGCAGGTGGGTTTGGGAGCGCATCACGCTCCTCCACGAGCTCACGCGTCGCCTTACTCCGAGCGCACGGCCGTGGGTGCTTGTGGTGGCTAACGGCCCAGACGCTCTCCCGGCCTTGCTGAGCCACCTTGGTTACCACGTGGCGTATGAAAGCATCGACCCCGAGAACGTCGCTACCGCTGCTGAGTGGGAGTCGGCGTTTCGCATTGGCGGGTTGGTTTTGCCGGCGAGTCTGTTGCCGCTCTCCGAAGCGCCGGAAGGGATAGAATTTGGGGCGCTTCTTGCACCGGGAGCGGCGCTTTTCAGGCGCGGACAGGATCACTTTGAAAGTACGCTTGCACGCTTCGCGCGGCACATGACGAAAGACGCGCACTTTGGAGCAAGCACGCTCGTGCACTTGAACGACGGCGAAGGCGGGGGCGCGCTGAGCCATACTGAATTTGCCGGCGCGTTCAATCGAACGGGCTGGCTTGGCGCTAACAGACTGCATGGCGATGAATCCATCGACGCTCGAATCCCGTTGGAAACGTTGGTGAAATACGCCGACAGCGATAGCGCTAAGGGCGGCGTGCCCGGCTTATCGTTTGGATTCGACCCCAGCGTGCAGGTGACGGTTGGCGCTCTCTGGGCGCGGTTCGGCAAGGTTGGCCTTTTGCCTTCAACTTCGAAGGAACCGCTCGCGCCTCCGCCGGATGAAATGGTCGCGTTCGCGGCGGCGATGCGCTCCAAGACAGTCGTTCATGCAAACCTGTTCACCCACACGGCGCGCAATCTCATTCCGTTTGTGCTTTGTGCAGAGGAATCCGGCGCCTTTCCGCTCGCGGTGCCCGTCACACGCCTCGAAGGCGGTTTCGAGGTTGAGTTGGAATTGAGCGGCGCAGCATCCGACGCCATTCACAGTTTTCTTTTGACTGAGGACGATGCCGTTCTAGTTGGGTCGACGCTCTCGAGCGATCGCCTCGTTCGCATCGTCTTTCCGGCCGCGCCGGAGAGCTTGAGGGGCATGTTGGTCGTGTTCGCAGACCGAGCGCTTCCAACTGTTCGTTCCATTCGGGGGCGCGCCTGCTCCGTCGAAGCGGCGGAGACCGTGGCGTGAGCTGGCCCGGCGCGGAACGCAAAACGGCCTAGTGCAAAATCGCACATTTGGATTTCTGCTTGCCATGAATACGTCGCCGCTTATGAGAAGCGCCAACCTCTAGGTGGTTTGGAGCGGACACATGAAGACGGCTTTGGTGTGCGGAGCGGGCGGCTTCATTGGCGGCCATCTGGTCAAGCGCCTGAAGAAGGATGGCTTCTGGGTTCGGGGCGTCGATCTCAAGTTCCATGAATATGCCGACACCGAAGCGGATGACTTTGTCATAGGCGATCTACGCGACTCCCATTTCTGCAAGCAGATCATCGATCGCAAGTATGATGAGGTCTATCAGCTCGCGGCTGACATGGGCGGCGCCGGCTTCATTTTTACCGGCGAAAACGACGCCGACATCATGCACAATTCGGCGACGATCAATCTCAACGTTCTCGACGCTTGTCATAAGCGCAACGTCAAACGCATTTTCTATTCGTCGTCGGCCTGCATGTACCCGGCTTACAACCAGGAAGATCCGGACAATCCGGTGTGCTGCGAGTCCTCTGCATACCCCGCCGCGCCTGACAGCGAGTACGGCTGGGAAAAACTGTTCTCCGAACGGCTCTATCTTGCCTATGGCCGCAACCATGGGATGCAGGTCCGCGTTGCGCGCTATCACAATATTTTCGGCCCAGAGGGGACTTGGACCGGCGGACGTGAAAAGGCGCCGGCTGCGCTTTGCCGCAAGATTGCTATGGCTCCTGACGGCGGCGAGATCGAACTTTGGGGCGACGGCCTGCAGACACGCTCGTTTTTATACGTGGACGAGTGTGTAGAGGGCACCACGCGCCTGTTGCGCTCTGATTTCGAAGGTCCGGTGAACATCGGATCGGAGGAGATGGTCACGATCAACGGGCTCGCTGATCTGATTATGAAAGTGGCCGGCAAGCGCGTGACTATCCGCCATATCCCCGGTCCACAGGGCGTACGCGGCCGCAATTCTGACAACCGCCTTATTCGCGAGAGGTTAGGTTGGGCGCCGGAACTGCCGTTGAACGGAGGTCTTGAGCGCACCTATGCCTGGATTGAAGCGCAAGCGCGCTCGAACTCGCGCAGAGCCTAGGATCGGAAGCTGCAATATGGGCTCGGTCAGGCACCTAGGGAGAGCTCCGAGTTTGTGCCGTGTTGCGTAACGGCAACGATGGGCTAGCTCCGCGTTTTCGAGGCTTTCTTGCCTATCGAGGCGATAGATTTCTAAGCACGTAGCATGTATGGGGTATTCTGCGATGCGCATCGGGTAGGGAGCGCTTTTCCAAAAATGATCGGCGACCTTTTAGACCGGGCCGAAGCCCAATTCGATTTCACTGAAGTCGCTCCCTTTTTCGCTGGGAAACGGGTTTTGATCACCGGCGCTGCGGGCAGCGTTGGATCAGCTCTCAGCTTGAGGCTCGCCAAACTTGGCTGCGCGCACTTGGCGATGCTCGATCAGTTCGATCATGGCCTCTTGAATGTTGTCGAGGCAGTGAAGAAGACCGCGCCGGCGCTGCCGACCACCGACGTTCTGTGCGACATCCGCGATGCGGGGCGCCTTGAGACCTGGATGCGCCGCATCGAGCCGGACATCGTCATCCATTCCGCAGCTTTGAAGCATGTGCACTTGGGTGAGCGCCATCCAGTCGAGTGCGTTCTGACCAATTTGGTCGGCGTGCGAAATGCCGCCGTTGCCGCCTCGAATGTTGGCGCTTCGCAGTTCGTGCTGATCTCATCCGATAAGGCCGCAGCGCCGACGTGCGTGATGGGTGCAACGAAGCGTTTGGCGGAACTCTACCTTGCAGGCTTCGCCATCGAGCGATCTCACGCGATGCGCGCGAAGTCCGTGCGGTTTGGGAACGTGTTCGGATCGCAGGGGTCTGTGTTGCCGCGATTTAGCGCGCAGATCGAAGCGGGCGGTCCTCTGGAAATTACGCATCCTGATATGGAGCGTTTCTTCATGTCATCGGAGGAGGCCGTCGGCCTCATCCTCAGCGTCACTGCGCGCGAGAGCGCGGCGGGCGCCTACTACATGGAGATGGGCGATGCGGTCTCGATCGTGGAGATGGGCCGGACGCTGATCCAAAAGTCAGGCAAGCACGTCGAGATTGTCTTCACTGGGCTGCGCCCCGGCGAGAAGCTCAGCGAGCAGTTGATTGATGAATATGAGCAAGTAACGCCGAGTGGCCTGCCGAATGTCCACCGCGTTACGCCGCTGGCGCCCGACGCTTACATGACATCAGCGGATGTGGCTCACCTCGAAGTGCTGGCCCGAACGATGGACAACGCCGTTCTGCGCCAGCGTGTGTTTGCGCAGTTGGATGAGCGCTTGCACCGAAAAGTGCGTCACGCTGGCTAACTGGGAGTGGCCTGGCCTGCATCGGCTGGCGGAGCGCGCTCCACATAGGTCCAGATGACTCAAATCCCGTTCGATGCGGTCCGCGACTGGATGTTCGGCGCCGCATTGCCATTTTGGGCAGAGCATGGCGTCGACCGCGCGAGTGGCGCGTTCATAGAAGAGCTGAGCGCGTCGGGCCAAGACACTGGCTGCACGTTCACGCGCGTGCGCGTCATCGGCCGGCAAATTTACGTATTTGCGCATGGCGCCGCGCTTGGTTGGTCTTCAGGCGAAAAGCTGTCCGCCGATGGATTTCGCTATTTAAACACGCGCGCGCGGCTGGCGCCGGGGCAATGGGCTAAGTGCCTATCGCGCGACGGAGGGGTCCTCGACCCTTCCCCCGATCTGTACGACTTCGCATTTGTGATTTTCGCGGCGGCGTGGCGGTATCGCATCTCCGGTGATGCCGAAGCTCGCGATTGCGCCGTCTCTACCTTGGAGTTTATCCGCACGCACATGCGCGCTCCTGGGGGAGGATTCGCGCATAAGCTTCCGCACGACGGTCGCTTTGCTGATTCCGACGCGAAGGCGCCCACCATTCCGGGAAATTGGCGCCCGGGCATTCCGGGAAATTGACGCCCACCCATTCCGATAAATCGGCGCCCACCCCGGCGAGGGGTTTTAGGCCCGGTTTCAGGGTGAGTTTGAGTGCGCCGCCGGCGGCGACGAGGCCCTCTCCCTTCCATTGCGAAGGAGAGGGCGATGCCAGCCGTGAGGATGCCGATGCGCCGGGTGCGCGAGATACTGCGATTGAAGTTCGAGGCGGGTCTGGGCGGTCGCGAGATCGAGCGCCGGACCGGGGTCCCGCGGCGGACGGTGCGCGAGCTGCTTGAGCGCTTTGCGGCGCGTGGGCTGAGCTGGCCGCTTGGCGAGGACGTCAGCGAGACCGATCTCGAAGGGATGTTGTTTCGCGACGCCGGGGCCAGGCCCGGCGCCCGGCTCCGACCGGAGCCCGATTGGGGCGAGATCCACCGCGAGCTCAAGGCCAAGCACGTCACGCTGCAAATCCTGTGGGATGAATACATTGAGCTCCATTCCGACGGGTATCGCTATTCGCGGTTCTGCGAGATCTATCGCGCCTGGGAAGCCAAGCTCTCGCTGACGATGCGCCAGACCTACAAGGGCGGCGAGAAACTGTTTGTCGATTATGCCGGCGATCTCGTGCCGGTGGTGATCGACCGGCACACGGGCGAGACGCGGGGCGCGCATATCTTTGTAGCGGTGATGGGCGCGTCGAGCCTGACGTACGCGGAAGCGACCTGGACGGAAGGCCTGGCCGACTGGATCGGCGCGCATACGCGGGCTTTTTCCTTCATGGGCGGCGCGCCGCAGCTGGTCGTGCCAGACAATCCGAAAGTGGCGGTGATCAAGGCGTGTTTCTACGAGCCGGTGGTCAACCGCACCTATGGCGACATGATTGCACATTACGAGACTGCGGTGCTGCCCGCGCGCCCGCGCAAGCCGCGCGACAAGGCCAAGGTCGAAGTCGCGGTTCTGATCATGGAGCGCTATTTGCTGGGGCGGCTGAGGAAGCAGCGGTTTTACTCGCTCGCCGATCTCAACGCCGCCATCGGCCGGATCCTGACCCGGCTCAATGACGAACTGAACATCCGTCGCCTGGGCGTGACCCGGCGCGCGCTTTTCGAAGATGTCGACAAGCCAAATCTGACGCCGCTGCCGGTCGAGGACTACGTCTACGCCGAGTGGCGCGTCCGGCGCGCCAATCTCGACTACCACGTCGACATCGACGGCAGCTTTTACAGCGTGCCGTTTCATCTGGCGCGCGACCAGGTCGACGCCCGCGTGACGGCGCGCACGGTGGAGCTTTTCGTCAAGGGCGAGCGCGTCGCCGCGCACGCCAGGCTGTCGACCTGCGGGCGGCACACGACCGTGCCCGAGCACATGCCCTCCTCGCATCGCCGCCACGGCGGCTGGACCATCGCGCGGATCCATACCGAGGCCGCCGCCATCGGCCCCAACGTCGCGATGCTGTGCGCGCTCGTGCTGGAAGCCAAGCAACATCCCGAGCAGGGCTACCGCGCGTGTCTTGGTATCGTGCGCCTGACCAAAACGTTTGGCCGTGAACGCACGGAAGCGGCCTGCGAACGCGCGCTCACGATCAGCGCGCGCACCTATGGATCGGTCCGGTCGATCCTCGATCACCGCATGGATCAACGCCCGAAGACTGCCGCCGCGGACGGGCCGGTGATCCTCCACCCCAACATCCGCGGTCGGCGCTACTATCAATAGGAGAAGACATGCTCGCCCATCCCACGCTCGACCAGCTGCACGCCCTGGGGCTGCAAGGCATGGCGAAAGCTTTCGTCGACGCCGACGCATCCCCGGAGAGCGGATCGCTGACCCGCGCCGAATGGCTCGCGCTCCTGCTCGATCGCGAAGCGACGTGGCGGATCGACAAACGCCTGCAGGCGCGCATGCGTTATGCCAAGCTCCGCCAGCAGGCGACACCCGAGGACGTCGACTACCGCGCCCCGCGCGGCCTCGATCGGGCGCTTTTCCAGAAGCTGCTCGTCGGGGAATGGATCGATGCTCACGAAGGCGTGCTCATCTGCGGGCCGACCGGCATCGGCAAGAGCTGGCTCGCGTGCGCGCTCGGCCACAAGGCCTGCCGGCTCAATCGCTCGGTGCTCTATGTCCGCGTCCCGCGGCTCTTTTCGGATCTGGCGCTGGCGCGCGGCGACGGGCGCTATGGGCGTCTCATGCGCACCGTCAGCCGCGTCGATGTGCTGATCGTGGATGACTGGGGTCTTGCGCCCCTCGATGCCGGCGCGCGCCACGACCTCCTGGAAATCCTTGAGGAACGCCACGGCCGACGGTCGATCGTCGTCACCAGCCAGCTGCCCGTCGATCGCTGGCACGACGTCATCGGCGATCCAACCTATGCCGACGCGATCCTCGATCGCCTCGTGCACAACGCCCATCGCATCGCGCTCGACGGCGACAGCCTGCGCAAGACCCGCGCGCGCGCCGGTCTGTCGGCCGCCACCTGAACGCTTGACCACCAAGCAGGAACGGAGTTTACGCAAGACCGCCAGCGTCGCCCGCAAGCCGGGCGTCAATTAATCGGAACGCCCGGGCGTCGATTTATTGGAATGCATGGGCGCCATCATCGGAATCCGCACTTGCGGACTTCGAAGGTGACGACGTGCGGTTCGATCTGCTGTTTCCTCACAGACATCGCGCATTGCATCGCGCCAATCGCATGGATCATCATGCTCCCCATATCCACTGCCGCGGCCTGATTGCCGATAAGCAGCACTTCGGTCCGACATCACGGCACATGCCGCCAGAGGGGCCCGGCCCCGCTTCGCGAAATGGGGGCGGCCCACCGACGCACAAGCTCTCCAGCCATGAGTTTCGACAATGATGGTGATGAGCGGCTTGCGCGACCCGCGCAGGCTCGTGCGCGGCAAGCGTCGAGCCCAGCGGGCCAGGACTTAGTCTGATTGAGATTTTCAATGATAGCGATTGATCGGCGCAAACCGAGCCGATGAACCGCCTGCCATCTTGAACGGCTAAAGTGCCGACCCAATTTCCTGCCTTGTGCGGGCCGGGCCCCTCTGACGGCGAAAAGCTCTTTTGAGCTTTGTCGTGATGTCGGACCGCATCGGGAACATCCCGGTGTTGGCTCGGTTCTGTAACGCCAGACTCGCGCGCGCCGACTCTCCCGAGCGACCAACATCAGCGGCGGAGCGCGTTTTAAAGCATGTCCTCGATCGGTTTTCTTATCGACGGCGCGTTGGAGCGACCGACGCACACTTGTCGGACATTGCTTTTCTCGGCCGAGATCTCTGGACGAGCTGAAGCGTGACCGGCCAGTCTGTCTCGCGATTCTTGAAAACTGAAGCAGGCGGCGGCACGCTGCTGGCACTCGCGGCGCTGGCTGCGATCATCATCGCGAACTCCCCTCTTGCCGCCGCCTATTTCAATGCGTTGAAAACGTCCTTGCCCCTCGATCTTGGCGGCTGGCGGATCGACGCTACGCTGAAGGATTGGGTGAAGGACGGCCTGATGGCCGTCTTCTTCTATGTGATTGGATTGGAGCTCAAGCGCGAGCTTACAACCGGTGAACTCTCAAACCCAAAGGCGATAATTTTGCCTGTCGCCGCCGCGATCGGCGGCGCGTTGGCGCCAGTTCTGCTCTATTGGCTCGTCGCGGGCTCGCTCGATCCGCGCGGTTGGCCTGTGCCTGTGGCGACCGACATCGCCTTTGCGCTCGCCGCTCTTTCAATTCTTGTGCCCAAGGTCGATCCAAGGCTCCGGCTGTTCTTGCTGACGCTTGCGATCGTAGATGATTTATTGGCGATCGTCCTTATCGCCCTATTGTTCACCAGTAGCTTGGCGCTGACGCCAGTCCTGGCAGCGCTCGCCCTGCTCGCTGCGACCTGGGCGCTTGGGCGCCGTTACGCACTGCCAATCTGGTTCTACCCGCTAGTGGCATTGGTGACTTGGGCGCTGGCCAAGGAATCGGGCGTGCACACCTCAGTGATGGCGGTCGCCGCCGCGATGATCGTCCCGCCACGCCCCGCCGCCGGAGACACCACACTCATCAGTAAGCTTGAACACGCCATTCACCCGGTCTCGGCATTTGTTGTGCTGCCGCTCTTTGCGTTTTGCGCCGCGGGCGTGTCATTCGCCGGGCTTAGCTTGGCGCAGGTCACAAGCGGCGTACCGGCAGCGGTCGCGCTTGCACTTGCTTTCGGCAAGCCGATTGGCGTCACCGCTTTTGTCTTCGCCGCCTCACGTCTCTTCGGCGCGCCGCTTCCTTTTTCGCTGCGAGAGATCGTCGGCGTCGGCTGCCTGTGCGGAATCGGCTTCACCATGAGCCTTTTCATTGGCGGACTCGCTTTCGCCGGTGATGAAGTCGACGAATCCGCCGCGAGACTTGGCGTGCTGATGGGATCAACGTTGTCGCTTCTCATGGCGGGCGCTGTGTTTCGGCTACGGTCGCAGGCCACCAAAGCGGACGGGGGAGCTTAATGGAAGCGGCCATTCAGATTATCGCAGGCCTTGCATTGTTAGCGCTCGGCGGCGAAGGCGTCGTGCGCGGCGCGGTCGGTATTGCACGCCGGCTTGGCCTATCAGAGCTGCTGATAGGCCTTACCTTAGTGGGCTTCGGCACCTCCACGCCCGAACTGATGACCAGTGTCGATGCAGCGCTCAGGGGCTCGCCCGGCATCGCGATCGGCAATGTGCTCGGCTCCAACATCGGCAACATCCTGCTCATTCTCGCCATTGTGGTGCTGATCCGGCCGCTTACGGTGAACCCGGCCGCGATCAGCCGCGACGGGGCGCTTGTGATCGCCGCATCGATCGCACTGACAGCGATCGCGCTTTTCTTCGGTGAACTCAGCCGCTGGATTGGCGCGCTGCTGGTCACATCGCTTCTAGTCTACCTCCTCACCGTGTGGCGCATGGAGCGCAAAGGCGGGGCGGCGGCGATAATGCATGAAGCGGAGGGTCACACACACGACCCCGTCCCGCAGAAGGTTTGGCAATCGGCCCTGTTTGTGCTCGGCGGGCTTGGCCTCTTGATCTGGGGCGCCGACCTCCTGGTCGGCGGCGCAATCGTCATGGCGCGGCTCGCAGGTATTTCCGAGACCGTGATTGGATTGACCATCGTCGCAATCGGCACTTCGCTGCCAGAACTGGTGGCCACACTTGCCGCAGCACTCAAGGGCCGCGCCGACGTGGCGTTCGGCAACATCGTCGGCTCTAACCTTTACAACATCCTCGGCATCTTGGGCGTCACCGCGCTCATCCAACCGATCGCAATTCCAGGCGACATTGGCTGGGTGGACTGGAGCGTCCTCATCGGCAGCGCATGTTTGCTGATGGCCTTCGCTGTCACTGGAAAGCGCCTCACACGTTCGGAAGGAGCTGTACTCCTGCTGGGGTACTGCGCCTACGTCGCATTCCTGATCGCTAGGTGAGCAACGATGGCCGGTTGCCATCGAAAAGCGCCGACACTGCCAACACCTTCTTTATCATCGGAGACAAAAATGAATGTGAAGCTCCTCGTTACAGCCGCCGCCATGTTCGGACTAGCCGCATGCGGTGATCTCAATGCTGATCTAGAACGCGCCAAGCAGGGCGCGGTCGAACTGGGGCAAGACGCGCTCAATGCGGGCGCCGATGTACTCGATACTGAGAGCGCTTGCATGTTGGCTGGTCAGGCAGCGGCCTTCTGCAGCTGTCTGTCGGAGCGTCTCGGGCCGGATATCACGGCCGAACATGTTACGGCGTTGACCGAATTGGTACGCGTGAGCGTCAATGGTGAGGGCGTGCAAACAGCGGCCGAGACCGCCAACGGCATCGATGCCGAAAGCCGTGAAGCCGTGGTTCAGTGCGCCACGCGCGCGGCAATCGAAGGGGCGGTGACACAAGGCGCCAATTGATGCGGCATCATTCCTAGACGCAGGCACAGGGCCTGGCTTTATCAACACATAACACTGCGGAGCGTGGGCTATTCCTGCGTCACCCTTCTTCAATAGAGGCCGATCTGATGCCGACGCAAAAACCTAGGCTGGTCAATCTCGATCTCGACCTGTTGCGCGCGTTCGTAGCCGTTGCCGACGCGAAGAGCTTCACCCGCGCTGGCGTCAGATTAGGGCGCACGCAATCGACGATCAGCCTTCAAATCAAAAGATTGGAAGAGCAATTGAACGCCGAGCTCTTTAGCCGCGATCCGCGCAAGGTGGTGTTGACTGGCCAAGGTGAGGCCTTGCTTGTGCAAGCCCGCCGCATGCTGCGCGTCAATGACGAGATCATCGGCGAGATGTTTGAACACTTGCTTGAGGGCGAGGTGCGCTTTGGCGCTCCGGAGGATTTCGCCACCACCCACCTGCCAGGCATCCTGGGCGATTATGCGCGCGCCTATCCCCATGTCAGCCTCTCAGTGACATGCGATCTCACGCTGAAGCTCATGGACAAGATGGCGCAAGGCGAACTCGATCTAGCGCTGATCAAGCGCGAGCCAGTCGGCGCCGATGTCGGCGTACCGGTCTGGCGCGAACATCTGGTGTGGGTCGGCGCTGGTGAAGACGTACTTCCGAAGGACGCTCCCATTCCGCTGATCGCGGCGCCGGCGCCGTGTGTGTACCGCAAACGCGCAACCGCGACCCTCGACGCCGCAGGCAGAGCCTGGCGTATCGCCTATACCAGCCCCTCGCTTGCGGGTCAGCACGCGGCCCTGCGCGCCGGCCTTGGCGTCACCGCCTTGCCGACGGAAATGGTTCCAGACGACTTGATCATATTCGGCTCCGATCATGGCTTTCCGCCACTGGCGGACGCCGAGATCGCGCTCATTCGCGCAGGCAAGACGCTTCCCGTCGCAGCCGAGCGCCTCGCGAACTTCATCCTGGCCTCCCTCGACGCAGCGCGCACCGCGGACTGAGGCGCGTTTCCGCGCTCGATCGCTCGCATTGACAGAACCAATCCTCGACGCGCTTCAAACGTGCGAGCCAGCGCCCCATCTCTGCCCTTCCAGACCGGGCCCCTCTGGCGGCGCACTGCCGCGATGTCGGACTGGAGGATTGCGGAGCGGAGTGCGCCCAGATTTCGCACGTTTCGCCCCCCGAATCCCGTAGCGGGATTTAGGCCCTCCGTCCGCGATCCGCGACTTAGCGAACACGACAGAGGATAAACGAGATGGCGTTTGACGATTTTCAGAATGACGACACGCGCCAGCGGGCGCGCGTCGCAGTCGCCTCCTCGAGATCGTTACGGTGAGCGGGGTAAGTATGGCGAGCGCGGCGAGTATGGCGAGGGCGGCCGGACCGATCAGCGCCGCCGCAAACGCGGCTTCGACCTTTTTGACATCTTCGACTGAGCACGGGCGCGGTCCGGCGCCGCTTCATCCCGCTGCTCGCGATCCCAACTCGTTTAGAAAGCCCAATCATGAGTGAGGCGACCCAAGCGGACATCCTCATTGCAGCAATTTGCTTCGTCGCGTGCTTGAACCTTGTGTTGATCGGCTTGATTGCGGGGCGCTGATAGTCTGTGGCGCGGGCGCATATTCGGCCCGGATGGAGTTGCGAACGCCTCCAGAACTCGAACACAAGTCAGGAAATTTGGAACAATTCTAATTGATCCAAAATTCATTTGATCGGCGACTCGGCTTTTCTCGAAGCATCCTCGGCTACTGGCCCTGCATTTTCCGATGCATCCGAGGAAGTTAGTGGTGCCCGCCTCACGAACACGGGAACAACGGCCAGAACAAACAAAACTACGACGGTTGCCAGCACTGCGGTTGCTTCAAGTCCTAACCCCGCAGATACGCCTATTCCAGCTGCAGCCCAGACGCCGGCAGCTGTAGTCAGTCCTTGGACCTGTCGCGTGGCAGTGCCCAAGATTATTGCACCAGCGCCCAGAGAGGTGGCTCGGGAAATCTGGACACGGGGCTAAGTGGAATTTCCGCCTGAGATCGGCATGATGGCCGAGCGCAGGAGAGACCATGAGCAGACGACCCCGCCGGAACCACAGCCCGGCTTTCAAAGCGAAAGTGGCCCTTGCCGCAGTACGTGGCGAGAAGACGATGGCTGAACTGGCCGAGCAGTTCGATGTCCATGCGAACCAGATTTCGAGTATCCGTACGCCGAGGGCCGCAGGTCAGGCGGCTTTTGCGCGGATGACTTGCGCGAGCGGCTTCCAGTTCCACGGGAGAAGCGCGGCGAGATCGGACATCGGATGGTCGCCGATGCGGGCGAGCAC
>Ga0163150_10001498_pt1 | contig 39146 bp, 52 predicted proteins | sample OliLakLV19P2IB_FD_148628 | JGI IMG/M metagenome (GOLD analysis project Ga0163150, IMG submission 148628) | Freshwater microbial mat bacterial communities from Lake Vanda, McMurdo Dry Valleys, Antarctica - Oligotrophic Lake LV.19.P2.IB | ecosystem: Environmental > Aquatic > Freshwater > Lake >... | reverse complement strand
GCCACGCGGAGCGTGGAAAACCCTTTTGGAATCAGGATTTTTTGGGGGGAATGCAGAACAGACGGCGCTTCGTGCCGACCATATTTTTGCTTCCGAACCCGATTTCGTTTTTTGGCGGAGGCGGTGAGATTCGAACTCACGAGGCTCTTGCGAGCCGCGGATTAGCAATCCGCTGCACTAGGCCACTATGCGACGCCTCCAAATGTATTTGCTATTTTAGCACATTGCTTAGCTCAAATCTGGTATAATTAGCGCTCACGGAGGCGTGTCCGAGCGGTTTATGGAGCTGGTCTTGAAAACCAGTGGGCGCAAGCCCTCAGAGGTTCGAATCCTCTCGCCTCCGCTCATTCGTGGTCATGTGTACTTCAAATACGGTTTTCGGGTATAATAAATAATGCCCCTAGCTGAGAAAGAGATCGAAGAAGAAGTATTGTCATGGCGAGCACCAGAGCGCCCATTTATGCGCCGTACACGGGACTTTTACGTGACGCTTATTTCAATGGCAACGCTGTTAGGAGTATTACTGTTTATTATCGAAGGAATTATGCCCGTGTTATTAGTCGCGGCATTAGTATTTTTATTTTGGGTTTTAAGTACATATGAGCCACACGAAATTGATTATTCAATTACAACATTCGGTATTAAAATTGCAGGGAAGCGTACTGATTGGGATAGAATGGGACGATTCTGGGTAACACAGAGATTGAACGCAAAGCTCCTCGTTATTGAGCTTTATACAATGCCTGGTCGGTTGGAACTTGTTATCACTGACGAGCTTGAGCCAAAGATTGTAACTGCGCTTTCTGAATACCTCGTTAACGAAGAAGTTGCCCCAGGAGCCTTTGACAAAGCTGCTCACTGGGTAAGCCGACGTCTGCCTCAGAAGTAGTGAACAATAGATTATTATCTATATAGACAAGTACTACACTTGTTCAGTGGATAAAAAACAACGCGCACGAGATCTTCGTAATAAAGGAAAAACCTATACTGAGATTTCAAACGAGCTTGGAATAGCAAAAAGCACGTTAATCTCCTGGATTTCTGATATTATCCCAGCAAGTACCTATTTTGATCGGAAGGCTCATTTGAACCGCATTCAAAAAATGGCTGTCAAAAAGATCATTTCCAACCGGATTGAAAGACAAGCTGTGTTGGAGCGACAAGTACATCGTGAGGTAAATGAGTTTTTTTTAAACAGTACCTTTCAATCGAAATGCTTAGCCTCAATGTTATATTGGGCTGAAGGTAGTAAAGGCAGAGGTACAATGATCTTTGCTAATACTGATCCGATATTAGCTAAGTTTTTTATTACGTTACTTAGGAAAGGATTTAGTTTGAATGAAGAAAAATTTCGCATTAGACTGCACCTGCATCATTACCATGATATTGAAAAAAGTAAAAAATTCTGGGCCGATTTACTGAATGTCCCATTGTCCCAATTTGGTAAAATTTATATTAAGGAACGTAACCGTACAAAAAAATTTAGAGAGAACTTTGCAGGAATTTGCTTTATTCGCTATCATAGCGAACCTTTACGAATTGAACTTCTTGCATTAGGGAAAGCAATTGCAAAAGATATGTACCCGTAGCTTAATTGGATAGAGCGCAGCCCTGCGAAGGCTGAAGTTGACAGTTCGAATCTGTCCGGGTACACAAAAGGGAGGGTTGTCCGAGCGGTTTATGGAGCTGGTTTCGAAAACCAGTGGACGAAAGTCCTCGCAGGTTCGAATCCTGTACCCTCCGCCACACCCACATATTTTATGAAAAACATTCGATTACCACTTCTATTATCACTCGCAATTGTGCTTCTAGTGCTATTTATTAAAAGTACGAATCCTGTCGTTTTGGCTCCTATTGAAATACCACTTCCCAGTCCAACTGCTACGCCTGATGCACGAGTTCTTGAGTTTGAAGGAACACTCACTGATTTTGATGAGCGATGTGCCGTGGACGCGCAATGCAAGGCATTTGTGAATGGGTATGAAATTATTGTGAATCCAGGGTTTGTGATTGATCGGTCTGTTATCGGGGAGAGTAATGTATGGGTAGAAGACATTGGCAAAACAGTGAAAGTTCGAGCCCTTAAAGTGAGTGATGGAGTGCTCACCATCGTGGGAAGTCTTGATTATTACGTACTCGTGAAAGAATAAAGCGCGAGACAAGCTCGCGCCACATAGCTACTCAATCAGATCACAGACTTCTTTTTTGAACCTTAAGTACGATCCAAACATAAATCGCTCCCAGAACACGGCTGCCCGTACTTGACCGGCTTCCCTGAGTGCTGCAACGGCTGCATGCGTCATTACCACATACCCGCCCTTGTTTTCATTGCCAAAGCTCGTAGTTGACGGTGGGTCGATTGCAATCTCTTCTTCCGTGGGCAATGGAATAACGAGGCCTACCCACGCTTCTCGAATATCTTGATCTGCAAATCCTGGTGGAGTACTTATGATCCGAATCGAGGGCATACTATCCTCCTAACCTTAGATAAAACTACCGCTGCATTCTAACATGAATTGCGCACATGGAATTTAATCGCCATTTGCGCTATAATACGCTCATGAAAGACGATTCAATGCTCGTGTCCGCAACCGTTATTTTCCGACAAGGAAAAGAAGAGAAAACTCCAAAGTGGTTTATTGTGCGTACCGCTGACAACGATGGATGGGAAATTCCTCGTAGCATTGTACGTCGTGGTGAATCCTCAGTTCGCGCAGGACTTCGTATGACTTCTGAACAAGGTGGTATGCGTACTCGTATGCTAGAAGAGGTTGGACGCTCATCAGGTGCAGCCAAGGTAAATGGAAAACCGACCACTCAACGAACAATTTATTACCTTTTGCACTGTAAAGATGGAGGAGAGGTTATCGGATTTACTGAGCATGAATGGGTAGAGCATAAAGTTGCATTAAAGCGCCTCACCAATAAGAAAGATATTTCCATGATGGCTGATGCAAAAACACTGCTCGCTGAAGTGATTAAAGACGGAACCCGAATGCGTGAGGACGAACCTGAAGAGGAATTGGTTGTCGCCGACGAGATAGTGAAAGTGTAATCGTACATGGAGGAGTCGGATAGTGGCCTATTCCACGCGATTGGAAATCGCGGAGCGAAAGCTCTCGTGGGTTCAAATCCCACCTCCTCCGCCATACTTCAAATTACTCCATTTTAATTCTCTATTCCTTTGCTATACTTTTTCGAACCTTGAAAAGTTAACAGTGGAGGACTGATATGTTAAAGATCATTCGTGGTATCAATGTAGTAGAGATCATGGCAGACAGCTTCGTTCGAGTTCCGAAGGCGCTCAATCCCTTAGGGTATGTTCGTATTACAACCATTCGTGCATGGATTGCGCGCATTATCCTTGCGGAGCTGAATACACATCGTCTTTTTTCGCGCAACAGTGCCTCATCGCGTGCCATTCCTATTGAGAAAACAATCGCATGGGTCCTGAAGCACCCCTTCATACCTGACCGCTTTCCTCGTAAACACAGTGGAATGCAAGCAAAGGATGACCAATGGGTGAACGCGGGTGACCCGGAATACCCGATTTGGGTAGCAGAGTGGCTCCATTTGCGGGACAAGGCTGTTGAGGATGCCAGACGGCTTCAAGAAATGGGGATTTCAAAGCAGTTGGTTAACAGGCTGCTTGAGCCATTCCTCATGCATCAGGTTATTATCACTGCAACCGAATGGGAGAATTTTTTAGCATTACGTGCGGGCTCTCCTGCGCAAAACGAAATTCGGATTCTGGCTGAAATGATACTTGAGGCAATGAACCAATCTACTCCCATTGAGCTTACCCCAGGGGAGTGGCATTTGCCTAACGAGCGAGAGTTTGATGAGCCTCGTTTACAGGCACTTTTTGATCAATCTTTGATCACGAGCGCACCCATTGCACAGGATATAGATGAGCTGAAGCGCATGATAGTTGTCGCTCGAATTGCGCGGGTATCCTATCAATCAATTGACAAGGATGATTATGAAGCTGATGTCGCGCTCTTTAGCCGGTTGAGGGACAGTGGTCATTGGAGTCCTTTTGAGCATGTAGCTCGGGCAATGAATTCATCATACGAATATCAAGCATATTCACACACCTATCAAAATCATATTGAGTATGGATGGTGTGGCAACTTTCGTGGATTTAAACAGCTTCGGAAGTTCTATGATCGATCGGTAGAGAATCGACCAGATGCGCGCTTGTTGCCACTGTTAATTTCGTCCTGATGGTGTCCCTCTGCAGTAGTTTGCAGGGGGATTTTATTTCAAATGCTCAACAAGCTTATATGCCATGATGGCGGTTGTGCCCCAGACATTGAATGATTTGTTAAATCCAAACATGGGAAGCTCGACAATGGTGTCGACCTCATTGAGTGTCTCCTCACTAACACCATCAGTCTCATGTCCGACGACGATTGCAACAGGGAACTGGGGGGTAAACTCTTTCCATGAAATAGATCGGGTATCTTGCTCGACTGCAACGGTTTGAATGCCGTTTTCTTTCAACTCTCGTACGACTTCCAGTGTTGTATCTCGCTTTTCCCATGGCGTCCAATTCTCGGTTCCCACAGCTGCGCGGTGGATTCGAGAGCTGGGGGGGAATTCCATATTTCCGCAGAGGTATACCTTTGTCGCTGCGATTGCGTCAGCTAATCTAAAGATTGAACCGATGTTATAAGTGTCGAGTACATTATCTACAACAATATAGATGGGGTTCCGGGGAAGGCTACTAATTTCTTCCTCAGTCGGATCACTTTTTCTCAATTCTTTGGCATTATATTTAGTCATGTGTATAGTATATCGCATTGAGGCTAGAACGCAAAAACCCCGCGCATGCGCGGGGAGTGACTACCAGGGACGACTCGATATCAGTGGAATAATTTCAGGAACTTCACGAATGGTGAGTGTGCCTTCAGGAACAATTCCCGTACGATAGATATGCCAGCTATCTGCATAATCCATCCAAATAAGTCTTCTGACCCCTGCTTCATATGCAGGGTTGATGTCAGTTTTTAAACTGTCACCACTCACACATACTTCTTCTGGAAGGAAACCAAACCGGTTCAATGCTTTCGTCCATTCAGCAGCAGTCTTGTGTGCTCGTGCCGGAACAACATGGATTGCCGTTACATATTGGGCAATACCTAGAGTACTCACTTTTATCGCTGTCCAATCCTCATCGGCATGGGTGACAATATACGTAGGAATACCTTCTGACTTGAGTGTTGTTAAGAATTCTACCGTACCGTTCTTCCACTGAGGAGCGGTTTGGTAAATCTGCCTGATATGCACCATGCCTTCTTTGATGTATTGCACTGCGTCTGGGTAGCATTGACAAAGCTCAACACAATTTTCATCCCAACTATGTGGACTGACTCCATTGGTTACAAAAAGACGATTGTTAATCTCATGCACGAGTTTTGAAAACCCGTCCTGAGTAACTCCTGGATATCGATCAGCAACGTGTTTGCAAAAAAGTTCGATCTGCGTCAGAAAGATGATATTGGTATGAACCAAGTTGTCATCTAAATCCAGAAAGAACGCTTTTATGCCTTGTGAAAGACAAATCTCTTTAAAGCTCATCCTATGTGCTCCTCGTGAAATAGAAAACTCGACTATTATATCCGAAAGAAGCAGCAAAGCTAGATGTTATCTGATTTTATTTTTGAGAGATTCTTTGGTATCCTTAACAGCTCGAATTATTTAGCAAGGAGGAGTAGCTCGTGTCTGATGACTTTAAAACGGTAATAGTAGCGCGGTTTCATGCAATTCCCACAGATCAAGTTGTTGAGGTATTCAAATGGCCGCGATGGATTGCTGGGCTGCAGATGAAACCACATGTGCAACACGTAAATGAATGGGAAATTCCACCGGTTGTGACTCGGCTCAGAGATGGAATTTCACTTCTCAAATTGCCCGATCATATAGCCGCTGAGGGATTACGCTGTGTTGATGCCTTTCGATATTGGCAACACACAGATCCAATGAGTCAGCCAACACTCCGGTTTACCTTTGTTAAGACAGCAGCAGACCCAAATAGGGACTATGAAAAGTTCTTTGTGTCGTTCTGCAAACATCGGCTATTTATGAAAGGGAAGATATATGATCATGGGGACGGTGATCATATGGCACTGATGCTCGATGCACCATATGCACCCTTTGGGACGAGTATTGTAAAAGCACCGCGTTTCTATTGGTGGATGACCATTGAGAACGGTAGGTTCATCCCTAAAAAAAAGCACTAAAATACTAGTTCCAGCCTCGCTACAAGCGAGGCTTTTTCCATCCCATATCTTGACAAAATGGCAGTCTTATAGTATAATTAGCTATCGCAAATAGAATTGGATGGAGGCTCAATAATGGGCACAGTTTTTTTCCACATTCGTATTCCTGGTACCTTCCCAAATCCCGCACTTCCAGCTGTTGAATATGACGGTACAAAAAGCGAACCCGGCAAACGGGTCTTTGTTACGAACCGTCCCGCAAAGCTGACAGCGCTAGTTGAACTGATGAACATGGCATACCGCCTGTTTCCCTCAAACGGGGAGTTTGACAAAACGCGCCGCTTAGCCCGGTACAACATGGACACAGGCACCGGATACTCGGAAGGTCTCGGCGATGAGTTCTGGAAATTGGTAACTCAGTTTGCCTGGGCCGTAGAAGTTTACGATAACCCAGACCAGTCGATTGCCGTCGTTTTGTCACAGCCAACCCGGTTGTTTAACGAAAGCGGTTCACCAGTAATGGTGAAAAATCCAGAAGACAAAAACCAGGAAACTTGGCAAGGAAATAAATTCCAAACGCTGAACTACAGCGACGATGGAACCTATTTCCTCCAGTAACATCCGCAACACGGTCGGTGAGAATTATCTCACCGGCCTTTTTTTGTGTTTTATTCGGATCCTGTATAATCAGGCCATGCGGGACCAGGTACAAGAGATCAAGGACAAAACCGACATTGTCGCTTTGATAGGTGAGTATGTAAATTTAAAACCTGCAGGGAGGCACTACAAAGGCCTCTGTCCCTTCCATGGAGAGCGAAGCCCATCCTTCATTGTTTCTCCGGATATACAAATCTACAAGTGTTTTGGCTGTGGTGAAAGCGGAGATGTATTTACCTTTTTGGAAAAGCACGATGGTATGGAATTTAGTGATGCATTAAAGCACCTTGCTGCACGCACTGGTGTAGTTCTTCAAACCAAAGTAACTCCACAAAACAAGGAGCGGGCAACACTATTAGAAATTAATAGTCTTGCTGCACAGTTTTATCATTATCTATTAACCAAACACGCACTTGGCAAAGAAGGGAGAGAATATTTAATAGAGAAGCGTGGACTGACACTAGAAACAATTGATGCATTTCAATTGGGCGCTGCTCCCAAGTCTCCCAATGCTCTATTCCAATTCCTCACTCGAAAAAAAAAGTTTGATCCACATATGACGGTTCTTGCTGGCGTGTGTATTCAAGGAAAACATGGATATGTAGATCGCTTCAGAGAGCGTGCAATTTTTCCTATTCAAAACCACCATGGAGAAACAATCGCGCTTGCGGGACGTATTCTTCCTCAATACGACACGGGACGAGTGGGCAAGTATATTAATTCTCCTGAAACTCCCATCTACATAAAAAGTAATTCCCTCTATGGATTATCTGTAACCAAAGGTGATATTAAGCGCGCGAGTCATGCAATCGTAGTTGAAGGGGAGCTTGACCTATTATCAAGCTGGCAAACGGGAGTCAAAAATGTGGTTGCTATTAAAGGCTCAGCCTTTACTGAAGGACAGGTCCAACTGCTTCACCGGTTTGTAAAAGCAGTAACACTTGCACTCGATAGCGACTTTGCAGGAAATAATGCAGCACTCAAAGGAATCTTTCAGGCACAGGAGGCAGGGCTTGTGGTGAAGGTCGTGCAAATGGGTGAATATAAAGATCCTGACGAGTTTGCCAGAGGTGCAGCGGAAGGATACAAAATGGCAATTAAAAATGCGGTGGACGTATGGGACTTTGTCATTGATACAACCATTGATCGCTATGACATAACCAGTGGCGATGGGACGGCACAAGTGAGTCGAGAACTGGTACCACTTTTGGCAAATATCCCAGATGCGATCGTTCAGGAGCATTATGTAACTAAGCTTGCAGGGAAGCTGCGGATTGCCCCAGACACGGTGATGTCTCAGGTACGTCGATTTGGGACAACTCAGAAAGTAATGCCTCCGATATCTCGTCAACCGTCGGCACAAACCCGCTCCAGAAGGATTATTCTTGAAGATCGGATGATCGGTCTTGCGTTTATACAAAATCCTGCATTTTTAGGGACTCCTGAAATAGCGGATTTGGTCAGAGATGTCCGTAATAAAAAATTAGTAGCGCTCTTGAAAGAGAATCTTTCTGAAGAATTTGATTTAAAAACTTTTGCACAAAAAGTACCAGCTGAATTATCGATGCATTTTTCAGAACTTGTGTTGAAAGAGGAGGAGGAAGTTGATACTCATGAGCTTGCCTCAATTGCGCATGAGATCATGAGCTTAGACATTCGAGAGTCATTAACACGCTTGTCGCAAGACATTTCTGAGCTTGAGGAGACAGAAAACACTGAAAAACTGACAGCGGCACTCTCTGAGCACGCTCAATTGGCAAAAAAACTTGCTCAAATAACTAATTCCTCTTGATCCTTGGCCATTATATAGTATAATCACACCTAGACGGCGCCCTCTCCTTTCGTGCCTCAAATACTAATATGACACAATTGCGCAAAGCAACCCAAGAGTTAATCAAAAAAGGTAAGTCGCAAGGCTTTATTACCCAAGAGGATATTCTCGAGGTGTTCCCTGATGCTGAAAACAGGCTTCCCGAGCTTGATATGTTCTATGGCGAGCTCATTACTGAAGGTGTTGATGTCTTCGAATCGGTCACTGCAGACGAGGCAGGACTTGAAAGCGCAACCGCCTCCCTTGACCATGAGCTTGAGCTTCTTACGAAACTTGAAGGAACTGAATCAACTGATCCTGTCAGGCAGTATTTGCGAGAAATTGGAAAATATCCTCTGCTTGACGCTGAAGAAGAAGTTGAGCTTGCGAAAAACTACGAAAAAGGCAGCAAGCGTGCCAAAGATAAACTTATTGAAAGTAACCTTCGTCTTGTCGTCTCTATTGCTAAAAAGTACATTGGCCGTGGATTGTCACTCCTGGACTTGATTCAGGAAGGGAACCAAGGTCTTATTCGCGCAGTCGAGAAGTATGACTGGCGTCGAGGATTTAAATTCTCAACATATGCTACTTGGTGGATTCGTCAGGCCATTACGCGTGCAATCGCAGATCAGGCTCGAACGATTCGTATTCCAGTCCATATGGTTGAGACGATTAACAAGCTCTACCGAACGTCTCAAAAGCTTATGCAAGAGCTTGGACGCGAACCTACTCCAGAGGAAATTGGGCGAGAGTTAGAGCTCACTGCTGATCGTGTTCGAGAAATTTTCAAAATCTCACAAGAAACAACTTCTTTGGACACGAAAGTCGGGGAAGATGAGGATTCAACTCTTGGAGACTTTATTCCTGATGAGTCCCAAGACTCACCGGTCGACGCTGCATCAAAGCAACTTTTGAAAGATCACTTGGAAGAAGTGCTCTCAACCTTAACCGAGCGAGAAGCAAAAGTGTTATCACTTCGTTTTGGCCTTGATGGAGGTCAACCTCGCACACTTGAAGAAGTAGGACGAGTGTTTGGTGTTACCCGTGAGCGTATTCGTCAAATTGAAGCAAAAGCACTGCGTAAATTAAGACATCCTTCACGACGCAAAAAACTTCAGGACTACTTGGATTAATTCACTTCTATTAGATTAATGATATGCGGCCATTGGCCGCTTTTTTTATTGCTTCTTTTCAACTTCTACAACTCGAAATGCAAGCTCACCATTTGGATAGAAGATGTCTTGCACCAAGGATAGATTATGCTCCTTCATTTGTGCCTCAGAAAAGGTAAGCTCATCACCGATTAATACGTTCCCATCGACAATATCCGTTTCCCAGTTAATAGGACGGGTTACGATTGATCCAATACGCTTGGTCGTCTCGTGCTGCATATTTGTATAGTACTCAGCGGTATTAAACGGATGATCTTGTTGATACCGAACTGGGTCGTATGACAGAAAAAAGAGAAGCTCAATATACGACTCTTCACGAGAGTTATCGACAACAATCGGAGTATCAGCCGGGAGCGTTTTTATGACTTCAACAACCTCTCTCCATCCAAAGTCCCAGTCCCGTGCGCGGTAGTATTCATTCAATACAATTACACTGCTATAAAGCTTCAAAAGAGAATAGAGAACCAATGCACTAATTGCAATGGTGATACCGAATGTCGGGACCTTTTTATGCAGCTTGGTGAGCCATCGCTCGAGAGCAATGGACATAATAATTGAAACAGGAATAACCATTTGAAGTGCTCGAATGGTTGCATAGGGATCACGGGTAACTGCAGCGGGTAGTGGACTAATAAGTAAAAAGAAAATAGTGAAGTTTCTTAGTTTTTGATCCACAATTCCTTTCATAAGTATCCAGAGTCCTCCTAAATAAAGTGGCAATTGCCATAAGAAAAAGGTTGAGAGCATCGGGAATGAGCTGCGTGGAGCAAAGTCTCCCAGCCAGAACATATTACGTGGTGAGAAGTATGAGCTATATAGGGACACAAACTCTTGAGTCGAGAGAAAGATTGATGAATTGACAATGGAACCAGTTCGACCGGTTATGTGAGAGAGGAACCCTGCTGGCAACTGTCTTGAGTGAGAGAAAATATTAAGACCATTCGCTCGTGCTAAAAATCCAGGGGTAGCTGATACTATAAACGTCGGAATACAGATTATTAGGGCGACAACGACCCCAGTTGCAATCCACTTTCGATTATTCGGCTTGGTCCACTCATCACGCTCTGTAACCAGTAAAAATAGCACCATAAGGGGGGCAATAATTCGTTGTGCGTGATATGCCGGAAGTGCAATGGCAAAGAGGATACATGAAATCGTATAGAGGTACGGTCGCGTTGCACCTTTCATGAATGTATACATGCCAGACAGCAATAAAAAGAGCGCTAAGTTGCATTCGAAGTTCGTGCGACCAAATAAAATATGCCATGGTGAAATTGAGAGGAGTAGCACTGCGATTCCAGGAATGAGTGAATCCTTTTTAGTAAGGTGCTTCAAAAGTCCATACAAAACAAAGATTGTTAGAATACTACTCACAAAGGAAGGAAGACGCACACTTAATGGTGTTAATCCAAAGGTGGGTATGAACGGAATAATTGAGTACAGGTAGACCGGAGTTTTAAAGTCAGTGAACGACCTGAACACGGCTGGAAATGGCATGCTAAATTCGTCTTTTCCAGTTAGAAGCACAGAATATGCGCTATATCCTTGTCCAGCTTCATCAACGTATAAACCAGCAGGTGCTTCACCTAACTTATACCCACGGGTAACAGTTGAAAGCAAAAGCGCGGCAATTAACAGTAATTTTGAGAGAGTGTTTTTTGTCATGAGAAGAGCATTGAAAATAGGTATAATATCTCCCAGATACAAAACATGGTAAACAGGGGAAGAAGTTTTACAATCACACCTTTTGCTAATACCACCGAGGCAACAGCCAGTGCACACAGTGGCCCAAATAAAACGATATCGCTTCTATCAAAGTTTGCTAAAGTTCCCAAAGTAAAGAGTGCCGTGATTGTGAATATAAGTATGTCTACTTCTTGTTTTATAAAAGTTTTTTTCTTGATTACAAACCAGAGCACAAATGGCATAATTGCGATCGGAAACTTTTTTATATTCAAATTTTCTCTCACAATTTGTCTTGGATGAAAGCCGAAGAAGTAGTTGTTAGGATCCGTGAGTGCAATTGCGTTTGACACAAATTTATCAGTTTTTATACGAGCCTTGTTATGAAAAAGTCGTGACATGAAAACTGAAGAGTAGAGTTTTGTTTCTCGCTCAACCAACTGCTGTGCCTGGTAATCAAAGGTAAAAATACTTTGGTTGTAATAATCTCTTAAAAAAACTATACCTATCAGTAGGGATATGAGAAAAGGGATAAGCAATAACCCTTTTCGATGAGCAATGAGTTGTATCAATATATACAGTATTGGAATGAGAACGAGTTTGGGAGAGAGGAGTCCTAGGGGAATTAAAAACACTGACGCATACGACTTTTTGTAGAGCGTACAAATAGTAAAAAGGATGGAACAGATAAAAATTCCAATCAAATATTCTATTGATTCACTTCTAAGAGTTAAAAAAATTGTGAGTGGCCAAAAGAAGAAGCATGCTGCAATTAAGATCTTCTTCATGCTGCATTATAGCAAGCGTTTGCTCCAAAAATTAGACCTCAGCTTCTATTGCAACAACAGAACTGGTTGTAGACTTGCGCAGTAATTTTCTGATTCTTCGAGATATTTTATCAATAGTGAAGTTTTCTATATCAAGAACTGTTCCTGAACAGCTTCCAATGGTATATGCGATGAATCCGGGGATATTATTATTGACGTCTTTTGCCAGCTGCCAAATAATGAAGAATGCAATGATATTTTCGACGAATACCACGCCTGCCGCCGCCTTCTTTTTGTTACGAGAAATAAAGGTTGTTCTCTGGGTTATGAGAAACATCTCGATAAACCCGACGAAGAGATAGCTTATTGGTGTGAGAATTGTTGAAATATCCATAGGTTGCAAAAGTTACCCCACTAGGAGGAGGCTCTGAGTCAGTTGATTTCATGGTAATTGTTTCCATAAGAGTATGTGAATTACGCCGAAAGCATTGGCGTATTGAGCTATTTTATCTCATTTGGGAGTGTTTTGGCAACTTGAGAAGCTTGAAAAGTGTAATTCTTGATTAAAAAGAAGTCAACCATACCTTTGCCAGATAGAGGGAGGTAATGATAGTAATCACAGTGAGGCATTGGTTTGCGATTTGGAATATGAACCAAATCGAGTCATTGTGAAAGATTTTATTGGTAAATCGCTGTTTTGGATCCATTCTAATGATTGGAGAAAACTGTTGATTAAACCAATAAATTGTTTCTCCAACACTTCGAACAAGCCAGAAAAGGGAAATAATTAAGAAAAAGAGTATTAGGTCGCCCAAGAGGATACTTACAATAGCTGCTGCTGCCCAGAAAATTCCAAAAACGGTTGCGTCTCCCCAGACGTATATACCCAAGGGATAGAGAAACCACGTCTCTCCAAATGCGTTTTTCTTTTTCATACATTGGTAGAAGCCATATGCTGAAATAAATATATTTGTAAGGGTAAAGATGGTGAGTAATGAGACCTCAAAAGGATACATACAACAATTCTATCAGAACTAAGCTTGAGCATGAAGCTCCTCAAGGGTATAATTGCGATGTACTTTAACTTTTATAATCCCCTGTAGCTCAATGGCAGAGCGGTTCGCTGTTAACGAAAAGGTTGTAGGTTCGAGTCCTACCGGGGGAGCCACGTCTCACTTATCCGAACCAAGTCACGTTGGATAAGTTCATCAAAGCCAAGTGAAGGCAATGAGTGGATTAATTTCAATATGGCCATTGAAAATACAGGGTCAAAGCAAGAGTATGTTACGACATTAGGCCAGATGTATATTGTTGATAAAGATGGTAATCAATATCAAATAGCTGTCACAAATAAGGCTATGGAAAACATCAATAACTCTCTAGATGGTACGGTAGTTGCCAAATCCAAGAAAACTGGGTGGGTTGGTTTCGAAGTACCTACAACAGCTACTGGTTTAACCTTCCGCTACAACGCCAGCTTCTGGAATGACAAAGCCATCCTAGTTGAACTTCAATACCCTCATGCTGCTAGTGCTTACTATTTCAAAGTATATCTTTTTAAGGTGAGAGGTGGTATATTATCACGATAATAGCCCAACAGTTTCTTGAGGAGCTACCCCAAAGTAACAAAGATGTCATGAAAGTTAAAGGCCCATGTCAAGGAATGAACACTTAGATGAAAGTATTGATGCTTATTTACAAGAAATTCGAAATGAGTTAACTGCTTTCCGTGACAAATTTGCCGTTAGTTTTATCGTTAGCATTTCTGGCGGAGCTGAAGAGCATAATATAACTTATGCCTATGATGTGATTTCTCAATTGATTGTTGGTCTGAAAAACTCTTCTTGTGCTATATTGACTGGTGGTACACAAGGAGGGATTCCCGAACTAGGAACCAGGATTGCCAGGGAACATATGCTATCTACAATTGCAGTTTTTCCTCCCAAAGCCAAAAAATACGTGCTCTTTAACGAAATTGATTTGCCAATACAAACCTTGCCGCCTTCAATAGGTCCAGCAAGCTTCGGTTCTGAAACACCTACCTTTGCTCAGTTGCCTGATTACGCGGTGTTTATTGGGGGGTCATATGGAACTTTAGCTGAGGTGAGCACAATGATGAAAGTAAATACTAAACGCAAAAAGGATAATGTTGAACCGATCTATATTGTTCCAATTGCTGGCTCTGAAGGAGTGGCTGATTTAATCCCTTTACTTGTTCAGCTGAATCCAAGTCTTACCTTCTGTTTGCCTGAGTTTGAATTAACAACTGGAGCAGCTGCGGCTGAATTTATTAAGGAGACTCAGAGTAAAAGATAAACTGTCTTTTGCTTATCAGTAGAAATGTAGTATGCCGCTTATTGAAACCCCAAAAAGTTTGCTTTTGGACAAAGGACAGCTTATAAAATTACAAACAGATAAAACTGATCTCTTTGACGCCGAAACAGAATACACAAATATTTGTACTGGCTTTGGTGTAGATCATGAGATTCCAGTCAGGATTGCAGTATATGCGCTTCCGGTACTTCAAATGGGAGAAAAATTTCTACGAGCTCAAACTGAGTTTTATGTCGCTAAGGCTTTTGCCACAAAACTCAATGGTCTTGATGCTAATAAGGTTCAGGTTAATATTGCCTTGATTAAGGAATACATTAAGCTTTTTAAAACGGAGTTGTCTGTTGTAAATTCCCCAGTTTGGCTAGATGAGCGCGACCCCTTTGAAGTTCAGAGGTACGCTCTGATAAAAGAACTGGCTAAAATATTAAGAGAGCATGGTTCAGAAAGAATAATTCGTTTTGCTGACAGTCGGAATGGCGATGAATCTTTGGCATATATAGCATCGCATGCCCTTTATATGTGGGACACTCTTGATGTTGATGAAGATAAATTCATCATCGAAAGAGATGCCTCTCCGCAATCGTTATTGATGGTTGGAGGACCAGCAGAAAAACTTTTTTTTGAAGCTCGTCAATTGCTATTGAGCCACTTTCCTACTGTTTCAACTCGCTCTACCGTCCAAGGTTTTACCGAACTTGGTCGTCGTCCACCATATTATGCTGTTGATAGTGAAATGATTGTTAACGGTAGGAATAATTTAAGAATAGGCTTTGAAGAAATCATGTCTATTGCTGACCCTGACGCGCTCAGAGATTCGCTTTACCTGATTATCAGTTTGTCAGAAACCTTAACATTTGACGATATTCCTAGGGTAAAAAAGGGTCAAATCAAACCTCAAGAGCTTGAGGACATGACATCAGCTTGCAATAAGCTACAGAAGATTATTGCCCAGCTGAGAAGCTGAAGTGAATGCACGAGTTATCTGATTTGGAGTGACCTTAGTGTTTAACTTCTACAGCTGTGCCACAAGGCAAGATGGCTATTGAATAAGGCTATTGATTTTAGTATAATACTGGTTGTTAATAGTTGATATAAAGCATTCGACTGGAGTCACGATCCAGGAGCTGCGAGTCAAAATACTCGACGGAAATTGAGCCGTAAAATACAATAGCCGATGTCGCGTATGCGGAGCCGGCCTGAGAGCTCAAGAAGTAATATTCTCGAGAATAAGGATGGGACCGCGGGAGGTCCTTTTTTAATACCTCTCGTTCCTTAGTTATCACTCATTTGAGTGGTAGTTGATGAACGTGAGGTTTTTTGTTGCAAAAAAGAAAAATCTATATGAATAAAAAAATTATTTATCAACAGCTTGAAGAGAAGTTTGTTAAATACAGAGAATTACTCAATATAACTGTCAAAGAAAATAATGATGGTTTTGTAAGCCTGCGTCAAGCAGAACCAAAGACTTATGAGGTTATAGGCAGATATGAAACTTTAAGTGACATGAAAGAGAATTTTCCTTTGGTTCCGGTGCGACGAGAAGTAAAAGATAAGCTTGATCAAGCAGATAGAGCTTTGAAAGAAATGAGCCCCAATTTGCAGTTAGTTGTTGCTTATGGTTATAGAAGTTTGGAAGTCCAACAAAATTATTTCGATATTCAAAAACAAAATTATTTAAAGAACCAACCAGAAAATAATGATGAAGAAATTGACGAAATTATTCACCGTTTGATTGCAGTACCAAACGTAGCTGGTCACCCAACAGGAGGAGCAGTAGACGTTTTTATTGAAGATACCAGCGATGGTACTAAACTTGATTTTGGCGTTCCAATTTTTACTTTCGACTCTAAAGATGCTGGATCAATAATTACTGATACCGCACATGACCGCGGAGGAGGTGTCTATTCAGGTTTTTTTCAAGACATTGATGGTCATTTGTGGGAAATGGTAAGTTCATTCGCGTAGTGTAGTTTCTTCATTTCATTCCACATTGGTCTAATCTTTCCAACTTGTGAAAGTTGAAACTGAATCTTTATTTCTCTATTCCTTAACTTGTCTACCAAAAGAAATAAATGGTTATAGGAGATCATTTCAATGAAAAAAAACTGATGTCTGTAAAGTGATATATCAAATACTCTGATTATGAGCTACTATATGTGGACATGAAAGATACTAAGATCACAAAAGAAGAAAAGGCTCCTTCAAAACTACAGAAACTTCGTGGAAACCATAAATTCCGAATCGGGTTTATTCTTTTTTTATTGGCAATAGTGGCTATTTTATTTATTTTCTTTGCAAAACTTCGCATAGGTCTTGCAGTTGCTTTTATTGCTCTTCTGGCAGCGCTTGGACTAGAGGTGTCTCAAAATGATTGGGATCTCGGAAAAATGATTCAGACGGGTTCAATTCAGGAATCCAAAGTTTCAAGGGACACTCAGGGGAATATACTTTTCGATAAATTTGGGGAGATTACCACTGACAAAACGAAAGGTAAAGAATCTAATGACTACAACTGTGATGATTTTTCTACACAGCCAGAAGCACAATCCTTTTTCGTAAAAGTGGGTGGGACAAAGAATGATGTGAATAGGCTTGACGGAAATAGTGATGGGCAAGCCTGCGAATCCTTGCCTAAAGGAAGCTAATCACCGAAAAAGTTAGGTCTCCATAAATAAGATAGTTCCCCTTTGTTCCATAGTGCGGATCAAGTATCCGTTTAATTTCAAATATGTTATTCTTCTGCTGTTTACACATAAGCGTGTGACATTAAATACCTAGTGGAGGAGTCTCGTGAAGAACAACAAGCTTTTTAAGCTGTTCCTGATCGCTTTGCTCTTAACATTGTTGACTGCCTGTGGAACTGAAAATCCAATGAAGAACGTACCATTAGACGAAACCGGTCAAGTTTATGGTTTCTTTTATGGAATATGGGATGGGTGGACCGCAGTATTTGTATTCATTGGCAACTTGTTCGGTGGTAACCATGGCGTGTATCAAGTTCACAACAATGGGAATTGGTATGATTTTGGGTTTTTACTGGGGATTGGTGCATTTGCAAGCGGCTCAACATCCGCTGCACGTAGTAGGCGTTAATTTCCCGTTGTCGTTGTACAACCTCTGGTTGGTGCTAACGCATCTGCCAGAGGTTTTATTTTTGACTAAGATTATATTGGTTTAATAGCAATGGAGACTGTGCGACGAAGCCCGAACTTTTTTAGTACAATACAATTATGTCATTCCAAGCTTACCTTGATAATATTGAAGAAAAGACAGGTAAAACCCCAAACGAGTTTATTGCATTAGCCAAATCCAAAGGCTTTAATAAAGATACCAAAGCAGGAGAGATACTTACGTGGCTTAAAGATGATTATGCGCTTGGAAGAGGTCATGGAATGGCACTAATCTATGTCATAAAAAATGGAGCGCAAATTGGCGAAAAGCATGTCAATAGTGGAGGAGTACACAGTGATCCTACGAATAATCTTATTCTCACTGGAAAAAAGAATAAATAACCCTCAATCCTGTTTTAAACCTGAAGCTTGAAAAGCTTAGTATGATAGATAGAATTTTTTGCTAAAATGGCACCATGACGAATAAAAATATTTCAACGGGCACCGTGCACAATGTTCCTCGCGACCTGCATGAGGCTTTAATTTCTCACCCTAGGTCACTCGAAATATGGGAAGGACTCACTCCGCTTGCACGAAATGAATGGATATGCTGGATTACCTTTGTAAAACGTGACCAGACAAGAAAGGAACATGTTACAAGAACCATCACTCAACTGAAAGAAGGGAAGCGACGCCCGTGTTGTTGGTTAGGTTGTATTCATCGCACTGATAAGCCAATAAGCCCATCTGTGCAAGCGGTGCTTAATAAGCAGCTAGGCGCCAGCAAATAAACTCACGGTGAATAATGTGGAACTTTGTTTCATAAACGGCAGATTAATGTTTATATATTTTTCGTTATTAATTATACTGAAAACATGTCGAAACACTTTGAACATCTACAGCGATCGTGGGTTAAAACAATAACATATAGACTCGTAATTATATGCTCGACACTCCTATTTGTGTTTCTTTTAACGGGTGACGTGAATATTACGATTGATGTAACAATTATCACGAGTATTGCCAACACATTGTTGTATTTTGCACATGAGCGTGTTTGGAACAAGATTCATTGGGGTAAAACTAAATATTGATTCGCTAAAATAAATAATTATGAAAGAAACAACCATACCAGAGAACATTAGCGTAATCAGTGTTACCGCATCGTCTTTTCCTGCTGGTGTTATCGATGCATATGAGAAGCTTCATTCTTTAATTCCAAATGCCGATGAGCGAAATTACTTTGGTTTCTCTCATCCAAATAAAATAGGGGAGATTGTTTATAAAGCATGTGCCGACGAAATTGAGCCAGGAGAAGACCAAAGGTTAGGATTGGACAGCTTTGAGATACAAGCAGGTACGTACGCATATATTGACATTAAAGATCATATGAAAGATGAATCAGGTATTAATAACGCTTTCAAAAAACTTCTTACTCATCCCAAATTGGACCCAAACGGATATTGCTTGGAATGGTATATAAATTTTACAGATGGAGATGTCAGATGCATGGTTCCACTTGTAACTTAATATGGTCCTGGTTATGTGCAATATCTTTTGTTAGCAGGATAACCACTCTTTCAGAGTGTCTGACCACAGATTCTAGAAATACACACTTTTTAAGCCTGGTATAATAAGTATCATCAGTTTTAAATAACATGATATGGCAGAGCTAAAAACGAAAGTTACAACACAAAGCGCTAAAGAATTTTTGAACACCATTGAGCCTGAATCAAAACGGCTAGATGGTTTGATACTTTTGGAGTTGTTTGAGAAAGTGACAGGCGAAAAACCTGTGATGTGGGGGACAAGTATTGTAGGCTTTGGAAAGTATCATTATAAATCTGAGCGAAGTACCCAAGAAGGTGATTGGCTACTCGTTGGATTTTCTCCTCGAAAGCAAAACTTAACCCTCTACATAATGGCTGGAAACGAGCAAAGTCAGGATCTACTTAAAAAATTAGGAAAGCACAAGTCGAGTGGAGGATGCTTATATATAAACAAACTTTCCGATGTCGATACCAGTGTCCTCCCTGCGTTAATTAAAAAATCATATCTTCAGATGAAGCAGATTCACCATTCAAAGTAACTTATTTACAAAATTAAGTTGTATTTGTGCTATATTAAGAATATGAAAGGCAGCAGTTGCACCATATACGGGTTAGGACTCATTGGAGCACTTATTTATTATATTCAAAACGCCGGAAATTTCGCTGATGGGTTAGTCGGTATCTTAAAAGCTATCGTGTGGCCAGCATTTTTGGTTCACGGCTCCCTAGGTTTTTTAGGAATGTAGTTTAATTACTAACTCACATGCAAAAGATTGTTCCTCACCTCTGGTTCGACAAAGAAGCCCAAGAAGCTGCAGCGCTCTACACCTCACTCTTTGAAGGTTCAAAAATAAATAGTTCAAACACACTTCACGACACGCCGTCAGGTGATGCAGATGTTTTGTCGATTTCTCTTGCAGGACAGGAATTTATGCTCCTTAATGCTGGACCTCTTTTTAAATTCAATCCGTCGGTATCATTTCTCATTTCCTGTAATACTAAAGAGGAAGTTGATATATTGTGGGGGAAGTTGTCCAAAGGTGGCTCAACGCTTATGGAGCTAAATTCCTATCCTTTTAGTGAACGCTACGGCTGGTTGCAAGATAAATTTGGTTTGTCATGGCAGTTGATGTACAGATCCGATGGGGTTATTACTCAAAAGATTACTCCGACTATTATGTATGTGGGGGATCAATGCGGAAAAGCAGAAGAAGCGATCAATATGTATGCTTCAATATTTCACAATTCCAAAGTTGGGGATATCCTTCGATATTCTGCAGGCGAAGATCCAGATACAGTAGGAACGATAAAGCATGCAGCTTTTAGCTTAGAAGGTGTGGATTTTGCTGCAATGGACAGTGCACGAATGCATATGTTCACCTTTAATGAAGCAATTTCATTCATAATTAATTGTGAAACTCAGGATGAAATAGATTATTACTGGGAGAAACTTTCGGCTGACCCTGCTTCTGAGCAATGTGGATGGCTTAAAGATAAGTTCGGACTCTCATGGCAAGTTGTCCCCGTGGAAATGAATAGAATGATGGAAAACGAAGATCCTGAAAAAATTGCTCGGGTTACTCAGGCCTTTTTGAAGATGAAGAAGTTTGATATTGCAGAACTCAAACAAGCATACGAAGGTAATTAAAAGCTTCAGAATTCTCCATCACTGATATACTTACTACGTGATCAAAAGTATTACAAATATTGCACTTCTCCGGGGAATTAACGTTGGGGGAAACAACATTCTTAAAATGTCTGACTTAAAAACGTGTTTTGAAAATCTTGGGTTTACGAATGTCCGGACGTATATTCAAAGCGGAAACGTTATATTTGATGCGATGCAAAAACCACAAGAGCTTACGAGAATCATCGAAGCTGAACTCACTAAGCGCTATAAGTATAAAGCTCGTGCAGTTGTTATCTCAGCAAAACAACTGAAGACAGCGGTTTACAGAGCGCCTAAAAATTTTGGCAAAGCGCCTGATACCTATCGCTACGATGTAATCTTTCTGAAGCCACCACTCACGGCAGCTGAGGCTTTAGTTGAGATTCCAGTGAAAAAGGGTGTTGATGAAGTATTTGAAGGAACGGATGTATTGTACTTTTCTCGTCTTATTAAAAAGGCTACTCAAAGCAAGCTCTCAAGAGTAGTAGCGCTGCCTATTTATCAGGAAATGACCATACGCAATTGGAACACAACTACAAAGGTGCTTTCCTTAATTGAGGCACAAAAGTAGTTTTTTTCTCTACAATCCTCAGCCTAGACTTGACATTTAGCATGACTTATATTTAAAGTATACGATTTTTATGAAAAACAGTATTAATAAAAAACGATCAAACATTTTGAAGCTTGCAATGCTTTTCCCGGTACTATTACTCGCGGGAGGAGTTCTCGTGTTATCTAATCAAATTTCAAACAGAAGCTTTGATCCAACGAGAAGTGAAGCAGCTGCACGCTGCACAATTTATGCGTCTCCTAATGGGCGGGAAAGCAATAATGGAAGCTCAACCTCATCTCCACTTACCCTTGATGAAGCAAATAAAAAGACGGTTCCTGGTTCAGTCGTATGTCTTATGGATGGAACGTATCTCCTTACCCGTCCACTGTATATCGTAAATTCCGGTACAAGCTCTGCATGGATTACCTATCGGGCACAGAACGTAGGACGTGCAACAATTAAATGGAACACACGCGAAAATGATGATATGTTCCAAATTACGAAAGGAACACCAGGAACACGCTATATTGAAATTTCTGATCTCATTTTTGATGGAGGTATGAATGGCACCAATACTGCTAAAAATGCGGTTCATGGGCATGTTGGAACACATCACATTCGAGTGCTGAATAATACGATGACCAACTTAAAAGGCTCTGCTATTGGAATGGGAAGTAGTGATTACAATTGGATAATTGGCAACCGTATACATCATATTGGTAACTATACCGGAGATCGAGAAGATGGATGGGGAAGCGGAATTACGTTTAACGCAAATGTATGGTTTGATCGCTATTCTGGCTTTCATAGTTATGTGATTGGTAACGTTATTAGTGGAGTTGTTGATGGATCGTCACATAACAGCGATGGAAATGGAATCATTATGGACAAGTCTAATAACGACACAGGTACAACCCCTCCGGTGTTAATTCTCAATAATGTTATTTACCAAAATGGCGGAAGATGTATCCATAACTTGGAAGTAACCAATATCTGGGTGGTGAATAATACCTGTTATGGCAATAGCCTTGACTCAAGAGTTGCCCAAACTGGCTCAGTTGGGGAATATACATTCCAAAAAGCAAAGAACAACTACATGGTAAATAACCTTGTCTTGGCTTGGACAAAGGGGTATACCCTCATGCATTCACCGGAGACTCAAAATATTAAGTACTACAACAATATTATCTTTGGGGGCAAAGGCGCGGCAGGGGTAATTAGCTCAATTACCGGTGACGCGAAGCAGGTGCGGAATATTAACCCACAATTTACAAATGCCCCTTCACTTGATGGAAATGCTGATGGGCAGTATGGGAAGGCTTTGAATGTATTAAGCCTCACTAATCATTTTTACCTAAAGCCCACGAGCCCTGCTGTAGATACTGGCATAGACCCGACGACATTAACCAGTGATGAAAATTTGAAACGAGATTTAGCAAGATATATATATAAAGACTACGAAGGAAAGGCTCGGCCTCAAGGAAGAGGAATTGATATCGGTGCATATGAGTTACAAACTGCATCGACTTCTCCAATTCCAACCGATCCTGGTGGAATACTGGGTGTCCGTGGATCGACAATCGTAATTCACGCTGCAAGTACCCCAATTAAAGGAGTATACGCATCAATGGATTTGTATATCAACAATAATAAAGCAGCCTCATGGACCAACGTGAGAGGGGACGTAGCAAAGCGCACGTTTGTAACCTTTACTCATCGCACGACCGACACACTCGAGCCATCAGACATTTCAGTGAGATTCGTTAATGATGCTGATGACGATCGCGAGGATCGAAACTTATATATAGACAAGATGGTTCTGAATGGAGTGACATACCAGACTGAGGCAAGCAGTACCTATTCCACTGGAACCTACACTCAAGGTGTCGGGTGCATACCAGGCCATCCTAAATCTGAAGTGCTTCACTGTGAAGGGTACGTGCGCTTCTAATATCATTCACAAGTCCATCCTTTGATACAATCAATTCGCATGAAGTCGATTACTATTTCGAAACAACAAGCGCGGAACTTCCTCATTAACCGGAGTTTCCTTGTGGAGAAGGGGAAAACTATTGAAGAGGTTTTACGTAAACTCAGCTGCATTCAAGTTGATCCCATTAAAGTAATTGCACGCAGCCATGAAATTTCTTTGTGGAATCGAGTCGAGAACTTTGTTACTTTTGACCTTGATGAAAGCACTCACACCAACAATAAATCAAGTCCGTACCATTCACGAACAAAAACCCCCTACTCTATGAGTAGGGTAGTACTGTCTATTCTTTGATATGGAATAGCGTAAAGATGCCTAATACAATAACAAATACGTGGACAAAAATCCCTCCAATGGCTATTGCAAATGCCGCCCACGGTGTTACTGGACTAAGCAAATAGTACATCGTTGATAATATTGCTATCCCACCGATATATACGAGAGCCATTACACCCCACCAGTCGCGTGTTCGAATTCTTCGAATGATCTCAATCAATTTATCCAACGCCTGCTCCCTTCTTTCGTTCGTGCGAGTATATTATACCAGTATCAAGCACTAAAGTGAAGTTATGGGATAAAGATGCGCACGGTTAGTGGGTATCAAATGACTTCAGAATATTTAAGATATATAATAGGGGCAACAATTATGAATAAACTTGAAAGAATAGAAAATACTATGGTAGTTGAGAAGCCTACTTCAGAAATAATGATTCAAGAGCAATACGAAAACATTGTGCTTTTAACTGAATTCTCCCGAGAAACTGCGGCACATATTAGAGAGATATTTGAAGGAAAAGTACCGGAAGGCCATGAACTGTATGTACTCGACTTCCCATTAATACCATCTGAAAAAACACAGCATGTTCTGTCTTCAGAAGGGGAGTTGCTTGGGTTTCGTCATATCAATTCAAGCATAACGAACCTTGATCACCATATCGATAACCCCGCAATGTGGCGACGAATCTCGTCAGTTAATCTCGCAACAGAATATGTTCGTGAATATGGTAATGTTCAAGGCGATACCGTCGTTATTCATCATACTGACCCGGACAGTGTATGCTCGAGCATTATTTTAGTTGGAACACAACTCCTTGGGCAAGACGTTATAGCTACGCATCCACAATTGATTAAAGAGCTTGTTAAAGCAGGCAACAGTGCAGACCATACCGGGGAGGAGAATGATATCGCAGACTTGCTTGGAGCCATTGAAGTGAAGCGTGATTACCACTATTCTATACGACAATTGCAAAGACTTCTGTTGGGAGAAGCGCTTGACATGCAAGCTTCTGAGCTTATGAGTATGCGACGACAGGAGCGTGAAGCTGCTCGACAGTTAGTGGCTGATGGAGCTCTTGAAGATATGGGAAATGGCGTAATGTACGCACAATTTGATCATGCCATTCGTGCAGAATTTTTCCCAGCGCTTCTTCCTGAAGCAACCGCATTTGTGTTAGCATCTCCAATCTCTAAGGATCTGTGGCAAATAAAAACGAGAACAGGGCTTTCAGCGCCGGAGGGACTTGTACTCAATAGGCTTGACCTTCCGTCTACCAACGGCAGGTGGAATGCATTAGCTACGAAGCGAAGCGGTGGCTGGTCTGGTCATGATCCGCGAGAGTATGCTCATCTTGTGAGAGAGAAGATAGCTCACAGTTAAATTGCTTATGTCCTTTGATATACTGTAGGGTGTGAATACACCCTCCACACATTTCCAGAATACTGACCAATACATTAAAACCTTTCCAACCAATGTACAGTCTGTCCTTCAAACATTGAGAAAAACTATTAATGATGAAATCCCCGGTGCAGTGGAAGTTATTAGCTACAATATGCCTGCTTTTACGCTAAATGGTGTTCGTATAATTTATTTTGCTGCATGGAAGAATCATATCGCGCTCTATCCATTCTCTAGTGAAATGGAAATTGAAATTAAGGGCTCATCAGATTATAAAACATCGGGAAAGGGGACAATACAATTTCCACTCAATAAACCACTTCCACTTGACCTTATTCGTGCAATTGTGCAATTTAGACTTAACGATTACCGAAAAAAACAATCATAATTATGGCAACGATCACAACAGTCGACGAATACATTGCCGCCGCACCAAGGGAGGTCCAGAGCAAGTTAAAAGAATTGCGAAAAATAATTATCTCAGTTGCGCCTGAAGCTGAAGAGCGTATTAGTTATGCGATGCCATATTATGGATACAAGGGAACACTGGCATATTTTAGTGTGGCAAAAAATCATGTGGGGTTATATATCCCTCCACCCGTTATTGCCAAACATATGAAACTGTTAACAAGATACAAAACTGCTACTTCTACTGTCCAGTTTTCGCTTGATAAAAAGCTTCCAGTAACTCTTATCAAAACGCTTGTGAAAGTTCGGATGAAAATAAATGATCAATCTGCAGCGGCAAAGGAGAAAAAATAAACTTCGTGTCTCGTAACTAATAAGTTCATCATAAAAAAAGCGGACAGGAGTTGTGAAAGAGGGTAATTGGCCTTTTTTGCAAATTTATTGGCGTAGCTTTGGTATACTAATCACATATGTTTAGCAGCTCTCGGGTATTTAGTAGTTTTTCAACAAATGACCTTGCACAATCGAAACAATTTTACGGGGAAACTCTTGGATTATCTGTTGATGTAACTGACGATAATCAAATGGGGTTAGTTGGAGTTCATCTTCCAAATGGGGGCGAGCTCATGATTTATGAGAAGGAAAATCATATTCCTGCAACCTTTACGGTACTTAACTTTGAAGTACCTAACATTGACCAGGCAGTGGATGAGCTTACTAAGAAGGGGATTCAATTCGAGCGCTATGAAGGAATTCCGGCTGACGAGCGGGCAATCTCTCGTGGGGAAGGCCCTGCAATAGCTTGGTTTAGAGATCCCGCTGGTAATTTATTGTCAGTACTCGAGGAAAGTAAATAGACATAAAAGACTCACCTCGTGCGTATTAGCCTCATTTTTGATATACTATTCGAGTGAAAACATTCTATCAACTTCTCGGAAATACGATAATTGCATCAATAACAAACTTTACGGTATGGTTTGCGATTACCTATTTTGCATATCTTCAGACTCAAACGGTTATCGCAACTTCTATTATTTCAGGAATCTTTCTAGTGTCGACCGCACTCTCAGGATTTTGGTTAGGTGGACTTGTGGACCGATACAAGAAGAAGTACATGATGATCCTTTCAGGTGTGGTCTCACTTATTTCTTATTCAGTAGCATTTTTAATCTATGTCACTGCAGCTCCCGGAACATTCACTTATATAAACAGTGTTACGCTTTGGACCTTTGTACCGATACTTATGATTGGAGTTATCGCAGGTAACATTCGAAACATTGCGCTTCCGACTTTGATTACTGTCCTCGTTCCAGAAAAAAAGCGAGATCGTGCCAATGGTCTTGCAGGTACCGCCGGTGGAGTATCATTTTTAATTGTCTCAGTAATTAGTGGATTCTTAGTTGGGCATTCAGGAATGTATTGGGTGCTTATCCTTGCTATTTTATTTACATTAATTACCCTGGCCCATTTATCATCAATCACGATTCACGAGAAGAAGCACCTTCATGTTGAAGGAGTTGAGCACGAGCAAACTTCGATATTAAATCTCGATATCAAAGGAACTATTAAGGTAATTTCTTCAGTACCAGGGTTACTTTCATTAATCTTTTTTACGACCTTCAATAATTTTATTGGTGGAGTATTTATGTCTCTTATGGATGCATACGGGCTCTCGCTTGTGTCAGTACAGGTGTGGGGACTGTTGTGGGGAGTACTCAGTATCGCCTTTATTTTAGGAGGGCTTATAATCGCGAAGTGGGGGTTAGGTAAAAATCCATTGAGGGCCTTGTTCCGGACAAACATTATAATTTGGACGATTTGTATTTTCTTTACCATCCAGCCATCAATTGTATTGCTCGTTGTAGGTATGTTTATCTATTTGTCAGTGGTTCCATTCATTGAAGCAGCTGAGCATACCATTATTCAAAAAGTTGTGAAACCGGAGCGGCAAGGTCGAGTATTTGGATTTGCTCAAAGTGTCGAGCAAGCAGCATCACCGCTTACTGCGTTCACAATTGGTCCAATAACACAACTCGTGTTTATTCCATTCATGACGACTGGTTTAGGTGCACAAACGATTGGAAGTTGGTTTGGAGTGGGTCCTGGCCGAGGAATTGCACTCGTATTTACCTTGACTGGAATTATTGGACTAAGTATGACACTTCTTGCAATGAACTCTCGCCCGTATAAATTGCTTTCAAAGCTGTACGTGAAGTAATGTATAATAAATCTATGCTTACGTTAAACACAATTATGATCGGTACAATGCAAATATCTACAATGGCTGCATTTTACGAAAAACTATTCAGTAGACCTGCAGATCATATTGAAGGTGGATGGTACGGGTGGAAAACGGGAAGTAATTTTTTTACGATAGGAGAACATTCTGAAATGGGCGGTAATTCAAAAGATCCTGGTCGTATTATGCTTAACTTCGAAACTAAAGAAGTAAAAGAAGAATTTGATCGAATTAAAGGATTTGGTGCAACTGCGGTCAAGGAGCCCTATGAAATGGGTGGAGGATGGATTGCAACTTTAGCTGACCCAGATGGAAACTACTTCCAATTAGTCACTCCTTGGGAATAACTCATGAGTACGCTTTCATTTTCTGCGATTATTGATATTCGTGAAGGCAATCCTTATATTCTTGTATCAAGAGAACGAATTAAAACCTTCAAGCCGGGATGGAAAAAACCGCTTCCTGTCCGAATCCAAGTGAACAATAAACCAACTGAACCATGGCGCATTAATATGATGCCCGCTGGAAATGGAGATTTTTACTTATACCTCCATGGCGATGTTCGTCGCTCATCTGATACGAAAGTTGGAGATCGGGTAAATGTTCATATTGTGTTTGACACGGAATATCAAAACGGACCAATGCACCCGGTACCTCCGTGGTTTTCAGACGCATTGAGCGCTCATCCCGTTGCCCTTAAAAATTGGGAGCAGTTAATCCCCAGTCGCAAAAAAGAAATACTTCGATACTTCTCATGGCTTAAGTCTGAAGAGGCGATACAGCGAAACTTACGACGGGCACTTCATGTGTTGGAAGGCAACGATGGTCGTTTTATGGCTCGATCGTGGAGTAATGGAATGTGAGTACAACCACGCGTTTTTCATATAGAATGAAAACGTGAGCAATCTTCACTATGTTTCAGATACAGATCTAACCTGGACCCGGGTTAAAAAAGGGAGTGGATTTACATTTGTAAATACACGCGGCAACGTTGTTTCCGAGGAGGACCGTGCACGACTGCGTTGGTTTGCCATTCCTCCTGCATGGAGTGATGTCGTGGTCTCACCTGACCCGCGTGCACACATTCAAGCAATTGGTACTGACGCTAAGGGGCGAAAGCAATATATATATCACCCGGAGCTTGTAAAGCATAATCAAAAACATAAATTTGATCAGCTGGTTACCTTTGGTGAGCGCCTTCCTGCTCTGCGCCAAGTAATGACCGCACATATGAGAGAGCATAGCTTGACTCGCGATCGAGTTATTGCGACTGTTATATGGCTCCTTGAGCACACCTTTATACGAGTAGGAAATAAAATCTATGCTGACGAGAACCAATCATATGGATTGACCACCATGAGAAATAAACATGTGGATATTATTGGCAACCATGTGACTTTTAGCTTTAAAGGGAAAAGTGGAATTTTTCATGAATTAGGAGTGACACACCCTCGGGTTGCCCGGACCATTAAGGCATGTATCGACTTACCTGGATACGAAATTTTTAAATACTTAGATGCTGAGCAGAATCGTCAAGTTGTTGATTCTTCTGATGTAAATAAATATTTGCAAACCCATACTGGAGCTGACTTTAGTGCAAAGGATTTTCGTACATGGGGTGCGAGTGTTATTGCCGGGGATTCTCTGTACCAGAAAGGTATTGCGAAAACTGCCTTTGACATGAAACGCAATATTTCCGAAGTAGTTCACGTTGTATCGGAGCATTTGGGTAACACAAAGGCAGTATGCCGGACTTACTATATTCATCCTGCTATTATTTCCTCGTATGAAAAAGCGCTGCTTGTTCCTCATTTCTCTCATTCATATGGAAGGACACTGTCTAAAAAGCTTTCACTTTCATCTGAAGAATACGCAACGTGGAGCCTGATTCGCGATATGAAGTAATTTATTGACTATCTACTGTGGTATCAACCTCTTCTGGTGTCACCGGCTTCACAATTTGAAGTAGTTGAACGACTCCCCATACAACAATTGCATACACAACCATTGCAAAGATTGTTGACCATTCAATTATTGAGCCGAGTGCTTGGCTATTTCCAAAGATACCCCAGAACGGCATAACAAAAGGAGTAGTAACCTGGTAGATCATTTGCACAAATCCGCTGGTTGCATTTGCGCCGAGAAATTTGAGTATAAAACGGAAGACTAATAGAACTTCAACCAACCCCAGTAAGTACCATAACACTTGATATGTTCTAAAAATTGCTTTTTTGGTGGTGTATGCCTGAACAGGCCGGCCTTCGTCGACAACTTTAGGACGAACCGTTTCAGTTGTTCCGTTTGGGGTTGTGTTGCGTGTTGCAACTTGTTTTACGATAACCATATATAAACTGTACATGGTATTGCAGAAACATTCAACACAATCGTGTAATAAATATGTAACAACCGCTGCTCTTAAAATACCTATAATTGTATTTAGCCTCAGAGTATGGTATTATTTTTTTGAAGTTAGAAGTATGAGGAGGAACTGTGGAGAATCCACTATCAATACTTTCTGGATATATTGAAATCGTCTCATTGACCAGAAAAGAGAATGTTCTGAGGTCGACTAGGCATCAGATGCTCTATTTGTTTCGTGAAGGTTATATTACATCGAAGAACGACGTGGGTGAGACAGAGCAGTCATTTCCAATCCGTGATATTTATTTAAGTGAGAGTCCTACGGTTGATGATAGCCTCTCTGCAAAAGGTGCGTATACTCGGTCAAAAATTTGGTATGACGTTCGCTTAATCGTAGAAGGGCAGTTTTATTTGATTGGTAGGGAGCATGCACGATACAAACTGCCTCTTGATCGGCCAACCGTCGTTTCTGCAGTCTTAGTCATTACAAGTAATGATCATGCAAAACGTGGTAATCGAGTAGAAATTAGTGAGATAAACGAATCAATTTAAAGTAGCTAGTACTTTGGGAGGCAATGCCTCCCTTTTTTTCATGCCCTTTTATCTCTTATATATTTATTACAAAATTTCGTGATACCTCTTGAGAATCGCTGCTATCATTGCTTATGGCAAACTGGGGGAGAATTGGAAGTCGCGGGAAGGTTGAAGACCGACGGGGAGTGGGTCCTGTTGGGGTGGGAGGCATTGGAATCACCGGAATCGCTTTAATTCTTTTATTTAGTGCCGTAACAGGAACCGACCCTTCTGAGATTTTAAATCAACTTGAATCAACGTCGATTGAGTCATCTCAAGGTGTGGAGAGTAGCGCGTTCTCCGGGTCAGATGAATATGAAGTGTTTGCCTCTACAGTCCTTGGATCAAATAATGATCTGTGGAGTGCTACATTCCAGCAACAAAAGAGAACATACACTCCTCCAAAGTTGATACTTTTTCGATCCGCCACAAACTCAATGTGTGGAACTGCTACTTCAGCTGTTGGACCACACTACTGTCCATTGGATCAAACAATTTATCTCGATGAAACTTTTTTTGATGAGTTGATGCTTCGTTTTGGTGCTCAGGGAGGGGATGTAGCTGAAGCGTATGTTATTGCACACGAAGTTGGGCACCATGTCCAAAACCAGCTTGGTGCACTGGGGTCTGTCGGATCACAAACAAATCAAGGCTCAATAGAAACTGAGCTCCAAGCCGACTGCTACGCTGGACTGTGGGCACATTCGATTAAGGAAATCGGGGTCTTTAATCCTGGAGAAATCACAGAAGCAATCGATGCAGCTGCAGCGGTTGGTGATGATCGCATACAAGAGTCGGTGACCGGGTACGTGAATCCTGAAAACTGGACTCATGGTTCAAGCACTCAACGTGTAGAGGCGTTTAATCGGGGATTTGAAACGGGAAATCTGGATTCATGTGAATAATCACTACCCTTGGCTAGCACAAGGGTAGTCGAGCATTAGCAATTACATGAACCGCATTCACATCCACCACAAGGGCATAGGTTTTTCATTTCGTACCACCTCCTTTCTCTATATCCATCAACTGACCTAATATGTTGCAACAAAAGCATTCGCTACTCTGTGGTTGATTTACGTTTTTTGAAAGCTGCGAGAGTTGTTGCTTTAAATTAGTGAGCTCTGCAATTTTATTTTCTAGAACTTCTATATAGTTTGAAATTTCAGTTTGAACATGTGCTTTTGTATGTGCACAATCTGCCCCCACACACCCAACCATCAGGGACTTAATCTGGGGGATCGGAAGTCCAATATCCCGTGCGTGCTTAATTAATCGCAATTCATCGACTACAGTTGTATTGTATGAGCGATACCCGTTTTCCGAGCGCACCGGTTTCTCAATCAAACCAATCTCTTCGTAAAAACGGATAGTTTTAGATGGAAGTCCCACCGCTTTTCCCAAGTCTCCAATTGTTAAATAATCATTCATATGACTACCATATACCTTCCAGCTACTGTAATGTCAACACCTTTCAATAGCCGCTCAGCTGTAGTACTATGGTGAATATGAATTCACAATTAAGTCACGTTCAGGTGAACATTGATTCTAAAAATATTGCTTTTTATAAAGATCTTTTTGCGTTCCTTGGGTGGACCACCATTATGGACAGTGAAGAAATGATCGGGCTGAGCTCAGGAGAGGGCGCAAGCGTATGGTTTTTGAAACGTCAGAAGGATATTGATAATGACTACGACGGAACAGGGATGAATCATTTGGGCATTGGGGTATCCTCAGTTGAGAATGTTGATGCAGTTGTTGCTTACATAAATGAAAAAGGGATTTCGCCACTTTTTGATACTCCCCGGCATCGGCCTGACTTTACCGGAGAGAAAGGGACATATTATCAAGTGATGTTTGAATCTCCAGATAAAATACTATTCGAGGTAGTGTTTACCACGTTTTAAGCGCGATTTGATATAATCTTCAGTCAACTACTATTAGGAGAACATTGTGATCATAGATTGGGTTGAATTCCGTAAGTTTGCATTGTCTTTAACTGATGATGGGTATATTCCTATTTTCGGGGAGTTTGTAGATCAACTTGCTGAGATCGTGAATGAGTGTATTTGGAAACTAAAAAAGTCTGGGAAAAAGCAGGTGACACTCCTTATTGATAGCACAGGTGGTATGAATACGACGTTTGCATCAATAAAGGCAACCATGCTTGAGACAGGACTCGAATTTCGTGGCTTAGTAATGGGAAAGGCATATTCAAATGGCTTTAACATTCTCCAACAGTGTGATCATCGTGCAGCAGTAAAAGACGCGTATCTCATGTTTCACTGGGGAACACAGCGCCTCTCGAATTCTGAGCTTGCAGCGCTTATCTCTGGTGAATTGTGGCCAATCGAGGCTGCAATTGAAGCAGAACTCATGACTGCACAAACTGTTTCCGAGCGAACCGGTACGAGTGTTGAGCAGCTAACAGTGTATGCTTTGTATGAGCGATATTTCATTGCCACACAGGCATTGAAAGAAAACTTTATCGATGAGGTTATCAGTGATCTCCCTCTTAACTTAAAAGCAAAGCTCAAAAACGACAGGATTCCTGAATAGCGTTAGGGAGGTACACACGTACCTCCTCTTCTTACCCCCTTATTGCTTCACAAACAGTAGTTACTATTTCTATATCGGTACATTGTATTCATAACTTAGAAAGGAGGTGAAAAATACATGAATACTTTTTATGATTGTTCGCCAGAAATGTTTAAAAATTTGGGAAAGATGTATGTAGTTGATGCTAGGTTCACAGCGTTTTATGAAAAAATTAAACCAGGACTTACAAACTTTATGTCTGAGGCAATGGCCTACTACGTTGACCACGTATAACCGAGTGGCGTGTTAAAATGTATTATGAAAAGTACGTTTACCGAGCATGTTTATACACTTTTACGTTCTGTCCCTCAAGGTAAGGTGGTGACGTATGGACAATTAGCAAAGCTCTGTGGAAGCCCGAACGCTGCGCGCGCAGTGGGAATGGCTATGAAGACAAACCCTAATGCTCCACAAACTCCCTGTCACCGTGTGGTGGCGTCAGACGGAAGCTTAACTGGGTATTCCGGTGATGGTGGCGTCATCGGAAAGCGGTCCATGCTTATTAAAGAAGGTGTCACCTTTATTGGAGAAAAAGTTGATTTATCTGTCTCTCAATGGAGCCCGTCATAATCTTTTGAGCTTCAAATGGTACTTTTAAGCGACTTTGAATATTTGTCCGCTAATCGGGTCGGTTCCGGAAGTTTATATCTATCAAGGGTTTGAATCGTTATCTGCAATGCAGTTTGCAAATCAGTTCGGTGTCCTGGGGATACAAAGATTGGTTTTACATTGTCTCGAGACCTCAGTGCGTATCCTAATACTTCTTTTGTCTTTTTATCTGATACTTGGGTAAATGATCCTTTTATATCAGCGGGTATTTCGTATATTCCCGTTAATTTCTTCTTCGCTACGCCAATTGTCGGAATATCGAGTGATAGCCCTAAATGAGTAGCAATACCCATTCTTCGTGGGTGCATAATTCCATGTCCATCGACCAGTATAAGATCAGGTTTATATGTAATTTTCTTATATGCTTCAAGTAGGTTAGGAATCTCACGGAACGATAAAAACCTTGGTATATAGGGAAGGGGGATCGGGGAAATATGATATTGAAGCTCAATTTGCTCAAGTGAGGGATACCGAAACATAACAAATACTGACAGTATTTGCTCACCCATGATTGAGCTATCTGCGCCAGCAATTACCGTTATTTCGCTGGAGAGCGGTGTATTTATGATGTGTTCCCTAAGCTGCTCTTGTTCAAGAGTTAATTTCTCTAGGAGTCCTTTTGGAATAATGGGAATATTTTTAGGTAGCCAATACATGGGTCCATTATATTGCATTGAAGATGACTTATTGACAGGTACTGTCCATTCTCTTTAGAGTAAAGATACGAGGGAAGGAGGTGTGTATAAATGAAAACAAACGCATGGCTTCACGTAGTTACTTTGAGCTTAGTTCTTGTCGGCGCTGCAAATTGGGGACTCGTAGGTTTATTTAATGTAAACCTAGTTGAATCACTCTTCGGAATGTCATCACTAACTCAGATTGTTTATATTCTTGTTGGTCTCTCTGCTGTATATTTTGTATTTACTCATAAGGATGAGTGTGCAACCTGTATGAAGCTTATGAAGAAAGGGAAGTGATAATTAGATAACCTTGTCACTGAATTTTTTGATAAGTTTTTCTATTTTTGGAGCGATGATAAGGTTGCAGTACATAGATTGTGGGTTTTGCTCGTAAAATCGTTGGTGATACTGCTCGGCCGAGTAAAAATGGGAAAATGGAACAATTTCAGTGACAATAGGGTTAATAAAGTCTTTCTGGTTTTGTATTTTGCTTGCCTGAGCAAGCTTTAATTGCTCATCGCTGTGATACACAATCACTGAGCGGTATTGTGTACCAACATCATAACCTTGTTTATTTAAGGTAGTAGGGTCGTGAGTTGCCCAAAATATTTCTAAGAGGTCAGAGTAGGAGACTATATGCGGGTCGAAACTTATCTGTATTGCCTCGGCATGGCCTGTGGTACCGCTTGAAACTTGCTCATATGTTGGGTTTTCAATTGCTCCGGCAGTATATCCTGACACAACTGTTTTAACACCTTTGATTTTCAGGAAAACTGCTTCAGTGCACCAGAAGCAGCCTCCTCCAAACGTTGCGGTCTCTATTTGTTGGTCCATATTCGCATTTTAGCACTAAACGTGGTACAGTTAACGTAATGACTCCTCTCCATTCATCAACGTGTACTCGATGTGGATCTCCTCGTATCCTTGCGAAATCATGGACAGAAAGTCGTACAACTCTTGCAGGTGTTGCGACTGTCAGCTATACGAAAATGGTATGTGCAGACCCTGAATGTCAAAAGTTAGTAGAGGAAGCACTCCTTGCAGATACTGAAAAAAGAGAGCTCGCAAGACGTCTTAAAGAGCAGGCCCATGCGCGTCGCAGCCATGCATTTACACGGTCGAAATAAGGAGAATTAACACAAATTCGGCTCATAGTGTTGACAGAGGAGAATTGCTGTGGTATAGTATCACTTGAATAACAGATTTTGAAGTAATTAATCTGTTTAAATGTTAGCGTTTAGTTTGTAAGTGTTATTGATAAAGATACCCCAATATTATATTGTTTAAACCTCGTATCTTTCTCCACTTTATTAGGTGCTTGTCCATTTAGGCAGATTAATTATTTTAACTCGTTCTATTCGTATGTATAAAAAATCGTTTTCATCTCAACCTCGTTTCCGCTCTCATAGACCAGCGGGTGGATTTCGACGTCGACAATATGGAAAGAATAATGCGAGTGACGAGTCAATAAGTTCTTCACGATATACCAATAAGGCAATGGAGCAGAAGGAAGAAGCACCTTATGTGCCAACCCATACTTTTGCAGATTTTGCCCTCAATGACCGTTTGAAGCAAAATATTATTGCGCGCGGTTATACAACTCCGACTCCAATCCAGGATCAAGCAATTCCTGTTCTTTTAGAAGGACGAGATGTTATTGGTATTGCAAACACTGGAACCGGTAAGACTGCAGCTTTTTTGCTCCCTTTAATTAATAAGATTATGACCAATCCTGAAGAGAAAGCATTAATACTTGTCCCGACTCGAGAACTTGCTGTTCAGGTAGAGGATGAGTTTCGGGCTTTTTCTAAAGGTTTACAAGTTCGTGCGATACTTTGTATCGGGGGAGCAAGTATTACTCAACAAATGTTCTTTTTGCGGAAAAATCCGCATATTGTTATAGGTACCCCAGGACGAATTAAAGACCTTATTGAACGAAATGCACTCCGTTTGACTCAATTTAAAAACGTCGTACTTGATGAGGTTGACCGCATGGTTGATATTGGATTTATCCATGACGTTAAGTACATGGTCTCCCTTATGTCTCCAACCCGACAATCATTTTTCTTCACTGCTACAGTATCTCGAGACATCGAGCCAATTGTCGCCTCATTCTTGAATGATCCCGTTACGGTTTCTGTTAAAAAGAATGAAACAGCTGCACATATTGAACAAGATGTTATTCATGTTAAGACTGCACGAGAGAAATTAGATAAGCTAACAGATATGTTGAAAAATCGTGAACTATCAAAGGTTCTCGTATTTGTTAGAACTAAGAAAGGTGCCGAGCAGTTGGCAAAAACGCTTGATAAAGAGGGTTATTTTTCTTCTAGTATTCATGGAAATAAAACACAAGGACAACGCATGCGTGCATTAAGAGACTTTAAAGAAAACAAGATTAAAGTACTTGTTGCTACTGATGTTGCTGCTCGTGGAATCGATATTCCTGATGTAACCCACGTCATAAACTTTGATGAACCAGGAACATATACCGATTATGTACACCGTATAGGTCGAACTGGACGTGCTACGAAAAGCGGTAAAGCCTTCACCTTCGTTATTCGTTAACTTCTAGAAGTTGTTTTAAGTATTCCTGAACACCCTTGAAGTTATCCTCATTTCCCTTTGGTACTAATATGTACTGTCCATCACTGCTGTAGCTTTCATCAAACACATTGTCAGTAGACAGTGAAACAGAACTTACCGTATACCCTCTAAACTCTTGTGCACGACCTATATATTCTTGTATTGTACGTGCGTCAATATCCGTCCTCAAACTCCCTGAAAGACTTTGTATAAAGGGGAGAGCCTTTGTTATAAACCCGAGAGAGAATACTTTATCACGTGTCGCAAGTAAGATTGCCTTTTGCCTGTTTGAGCGCGAAAAATCACTTCCATCTTCTTCAGAGTGCCGTGATCGAGCGTATTTAAGTGCAGTCTCTCCATCCATATGAACCAACCCTAGATCAAATGAAACTAATTCGTATCGACATTCATATGATTGTTCTAATAAATAACCTGAGAGCGTAGCGTGAATTGAGGCAATGTCATTATCATTTTTACCACAATTATCAGACTCTTTGCCCTTTATTGGGTAATATTTGTCTGTAAACTTTTTAGTAATTTGTACATCAATACCACGTAGAGTATCTACCGTTTTTTTGAAGCCATTGAAGTCGAGGGTAACAAAGTGCCTAGCCGGTAACCCGAGTACTTTCTCTACAGCATACTTAGTGAGCATCCCGCCCCCTCCAAGCCCAGTATATTGGGCTTGTTTATCCGGATACTTGCGATCATCAATACCTATTGCATACGCATGATTTATTTTGAAATTTTGCTGAGTGTCACCAACAGTTGGTAGTGCAACCCAAATATCGCGAGGAATCGATATAAGGGTTATTTTCTCTGCTCGCTGATTAATATACGCGAGCATCATTGAGTCGGTAAGTGTGCCTCCCTGATGGCCTTCACCACCCATACCTAACAGGAGCACTGAAAATGGAGCTAATGGATCTGGTGTTGGTGTGGGTAGGGCTGATGCGATCGTTGCGCGCGGAGTCGCCTGCGGAGTAACGACAATTTGAGAATACGCTTTTTGGGCAGTAAGTACGGTTGCAGTAATAAAAGAGGTGACCGACCAAATAGTGAGAAAAGTGCAAAGCAGCAGTATTTGTAATTTCGACATTGGACTTTTAGTATAGCGTGTTAAGCTTAAAACAGGTATTATTCGAGACACAAATGAAAAAAACTAAAATTGTTGCAACAATAGGTCCTGCGTCTGCAAGTGAGGAAATACTTACACAGCTTATTGAGCAAGGTGTTGATGTCGTTCGACTTAATTTCTCACACGGTACCCATGAAGAAAAAGGTGAGCAAATACAGCTTGTGAGAAAAGTATCCAAAAGCCTAGACCGTGCAGTTGCAATAATGGCTGATCTCTGTGGACCAAAGCTTCGATTGGGAATGATGGATGGTGAGCGAATCGTACAAAAAGGAGAGGTACTGTCGCTCTCTGTTGATCCGAAAGATAATGAATTTCCTATACAGTTTGATTTGTCACCATACCTTAAAGCTGGTGAGCGTCTCTATATCAACGACGGACTTTTGGAATTTGAAGTATTAGACGTATCGGGAAAAAGTATAAAACTTAAAGCACGCAATAGTGGGGCAATGTCTTCAAAGAAAGGAATAAATATTCCTGATACCTCAATTGGACGTGCTGCATTTACACAAAAGGATGCTGAGGATGCGGTTTTCGCACTTAATAGCGGAGTGGACTTCTTGGCGCTTTCTTTCGTACAGAGTGCAGAAGACCTTATTGAAGCCCGTAAACTAATTTTAAAACATCACCCACTAACAAAAATAGTTTCAAAGATTGAAAAACCACAGGCAGTCGAAGACCTTCCTGCAATTATGGCAGCGTCGGATGCAGTTATGGTTGCACGAGGCGATTTGGCGGTAGAAACGTCGCCTGAAGAGGTTCCTGT
>Ga0163150_10001497_pt1 | contig 39146 bp, 31 predicted proteins | sample OliLakLV19P2IB_FD_148628 | JGI IMG/M metagenome (GOLD analysis project Ga0163150, IMG submission 148628) | Freshwater microbial mat bacterial communities from Lake Vanda, McMurdo Dry Valleys, Antarctica - Oligotrophic Lake LV.19.P2.IB | ecosystem: Environmental > Aquatic > Freshwater > Lake >... | reverse complement strand
CTGCGGGGGTGTTGAGGGTGCTCATAAAGGACGGTCCTGATCGGAGGGAGGTGCGATCCTGGTGCCATCATAAACAGTTGTGGGGGGGCAGTCGATGCCAGCAGGTCGCTCGAAGGGTGCCAGTAGTGAGCTTGTTTGAATGGGGGTGGCACGGGCAGGCCGCCGCTCGGGGGGTTTGCCCGTGTTGGACGGTGATGCCGTGGGTTAAATCCCTGCAAGCCCCGCCGTCCCGCCATTCGCTCCCCGTAATCACTGTAACCAATGGTGAATTATACGGATATAATCCAACACCCGCCGCTTGCAGTTTGAGGCGGTTTTTGCTATCATCTTCCACGACATGCATGTCACCGCTCGCTGGCCGGGTTGTCAATCGCGACTCCCTCTCCGAGGCTCAGATGAGCGGTGTGGTCCAGAGCAGCACGACTTGGCGGGCAGTTCGCCCGGCTTGACGAGGGCTGCGGTTGGCGGTGGAGAGCGACCGGCCACAAGTTGCGCGAAGTATTGACATTACGTTCGTTTCGGGGCGAGAACGTCGTTGGCGGGAGGCGTCGCAGCCTCGCAGTGTTGCACTGCGCATAAGTTGCGGCCTTCTCAAATGGTTACGAATTGATATCCGGACTGCAACTTTTTCGTAAGCCGTACCCTGCCGCGCCGATCTCGCAATGACCAGATGAGCCGCCGGGGGCACACCGGAACCGAACGACGAATAATGCGTATACGTATGGTGTGGACCCAAGGACGGATTCATCGACCGATGCACGCTTTGAAAGGAATGGCCATGTAGTCCGCCGCATGTCTGCCCGACTCGTTCTTCTTTCATCCACACCCTGGCTACTTTTCCGGGAGTGACCCCACCATGAGTACCTACACCCTGTCCCGCCGTGTCCCCTGGCTTGATCGCTGGAACGAGCCGACCGCCGAGCAGTTGATCGAGGCCCTCAAGCCGCATCAGCAGAAGAACTTCAACCGCATCATCTCGGCCCTCGACGAATACGGGCAGCTCGAGCGCGGCCTGATCTGGTACGGCGCAAGCTGGAAGTGGACCCTCCATTACAAGGTGGCCGGCAGCGAAGGCGACGAGGCGAGCACCATGTGCTACATCGTCCCCGCCCTCGAGACGCCGCTGGTGTCGATGCCGTTCAGTGTGAACTTCGTGGAGACGCTCCCGATCCGTCGGTTGAGCAAGTTCATACGCGACGGGATCCGCGGGGCCAAATGCGCCGTCAACTTCCACTGGGCCTCGTGGACGCCGGGGTTGGACAACGAAGTTGGCATGCTGCTGGATCTTTTCAAGCGCAAATACAAGTTCCTCACCGCCGGGGCGGCCGCCGCCTCGAAAGAGTGAGACTCCCTTGAGCCGGCGGTCGCTGGCGCTGCCTGAATCACGCGACCACGACATAAGCCGCGGACATGGCGAGATCGAAGCTGGGCTTCCCACCAGCTTCTCTCGGCTCTGTCTGCGGCTTTGTTTTGCGCCCCCCCTGTTTGGTGCCACGGGTCGGCTCGGCGACCCGTGCCGCTCATTGCACTCACGGGTCGCCGAGCCGACCCGTGGCACCAACGACACCGTCGCTCACTCCGCATCCTGATACTTCGTCAGCGCCGGCTTGATGATCTGCGCCAGCTCCGGGCGCTTGTTGAGCCGGACGATCTCCTGGTACGAGCTGGGCGCGTCCTTCATGCCGCCCGACAGCGCCTTCTCAACCACCCGCTTCATGTCCTCTTCCGTCGGCTCGCCCAGCGCCTTCTCCCGCGCTTCCACTGCCTTCATCCGCTCGGCGAGCGACTCGAGCTTCGGCACCGCCGCCTTCGCGCTCGATTCATCGGTGACCGCCTTGAGCACGGCCACGAACTCCGTCTGGATTTCGGTCCGATCTTCCATCACCTTCTCGAAACTGTCGCCACAGCCGGCGAGGGTCAAGGAAAGAGCGGAAAGTAGCACGGTCAGCATCGTTTTGGTCATGACATTGCCTCCAATTTTCAATCCATGAGAAAGGAAAGTTTCACCCGACAAGACGATTCATCCTAATACGGGGATGGCCGAACGGTGTTTTGTCATTGCAAAAGGTGCAATCGGGCCAGGGCAGTGGCTCACTGCGAACCCCCGCGGAAAGCCCCCAAGCCCGATGATGAGGTCCGCCGAATCGTCGGGGTATGTCTCGAAGGTCTGAAGATTACCCCGACGGTTCGCAAAGCCTCACCATCGGGCGTGGGCCGAATCCTGGTGATTTCTACGGAGCGACCGCGGCTCCTCTTTTCAGTGACAACTGCTCGCGCAGCCAAGCGGGGCGATTGGTTGTAATCGAGTCGACGCCCAGGGCGATGAAGCGCTGCGCGACTTTCGGATCATCTACGGTCCAGCAGTGGAACTCCAGCTTCGCGTCGCGCACCGATTTCACGAAGGCTTCGGTGACGGTCTCGTGGGCGTTGGTGTCCAGCCCGTCCGCGTCGATGCGGGCCAGCGTTGCCAGCACCTGCTCGTGCGTCGGCTTCCACGCCTTGGTCTCCTTGTCCTGCTTGTAGCCGGTGAGCCAGTGGGCCTTCATCCCCGGCAACTGCTTCTTCACCGCCGCGATCACGTCCTCATTGAACGAGATGACCACCATCTGCTCCGGCTTCAGGCCGCACGCTTCCAAATCCTTCTTCATCACCGGCACGATCGCGGCCCCGCACTTGATCTCGATGAAGATTTGCTTCTTCGCCGGCACGATCGCCAGCACCTCCTTCAGCGTCGGCATCCGCTCGACGGCAAACTTCTTGTCCTTCCACGAACCCACATCCAGCTTGCGCAGCTCCTCCATCGTCGTCTGCGCCACCTTCAAGTCGACGCCCGCCACGCGCTTGGTGTCGCCATCGTGGATGCAGATGATCTGCCCGTCCTTCGTGAGGTGGAAGTCCCCCTCGATCGCGTCGGCCCCCTGCTCCCACGCCAGCTTGAACGCCGCGAGTGTGTTCTCCGGGGCATCGTGCGAGGCGCCGCGGTGCGCGACGATGAGTTGGGCCTGCGCCGCAGATGACATGAGCATCGTGAGAAAGAGAAACGCCGCGAATCGGGTCATTGAACACCTTCGGAGGATGGCCACAAAAAGGCACAAAAGGCACAAAAAAAATCAAAAGGAATCAGAGGAATCAGAGGAATCAAAGGGATCAAAAGTTCACTCGCATTTCACGATCCGAGTATCCATCCCGATCTCTCTTCCTTTTTGTGCCTTTTGTGCCTTCTTGTGGCTATTACTGATTCATCGCAACCAACCCCGCGATCGTCCCGATCACCGCCAGCACGGCTACGACCGTCAGCACGATCTTCCACACGCTCCACGGCCGCTCGCCCTGCACTTCACCGGTTCGCGCGTTCACGAGGAAACGGAACGCCTTGTCCATGTAGCGGTACGCGCTGATCCACATCGGCAGCAGCAGGTGCTTGAAGGTGATGTCGTGGTACTGCGTGCTCAAGCTATTGATGCGCTGGTGGTCGCCGCCGATGTCGCGGTTGACCGTCTGCCGGATGGTCGGGTCCATGATCTCCTTGGCCCGCACGAAGCCGGCGGGAAGGTCGACGTGGTAACTCTCGGCGCGGAAGCCGGACAGGTACTCCTCCTGAAACGGCTTGGCCTCGCCCAAGTCCCAGGGCTCCAGCGCTTCGGCGCATTTCTGCGGCAGCGAGGTCGAGGCGAGCACCAGCACATCATCGAAGTCGTTCGTCACCGCGCCGCTGACCCAGCGCCAGCGCGTCTTCTTCACCCGGCGGGTCGCGTGCTCCGTCTTGCCGTTGACCGTGCGGGTGTAGCTCTCGGTGACCCAGTAATCGTCGCCGCGCTGCCCGGTGTACTGGCTGTGCGTGCCGCAGTCATAGGTCCAGTACGGCACGTACATGCCCGCGAGCTGGTGGTTGCGGCCCATGCGCCGCAGGGCGCTCGGCGCAAACCACAGGCTGTGCAGCCAGGCGTCGAACTTGGCGTCCGCCTCGTCGCGCTTGATGTGGAACGGCAGCACGCAGTTGGGCTTGATCACCCGCGTCGAGCCCGCCGCGCTGACGATCGGCGTGCCGCAGAAGGGACACAGCCCGCTGGCGATGCCCGGCTCGCGCGTCGTCTCAGCGCCGCAGCCGGTGCAGCGCACCGTGGCGACCGTGACGACATCTTCCTCGGCCGCGAGGCGCTCGAGCGTCTGCTCAAAATCCTCCTCCGCCACCATGGCCTCGGGCAACTGCGGGATCTCATTCACATGACCGCAGTACCCGCACTTGAGCGCCATCGCGCCGGGCTCGAACACCAGTTCGGCTCCGCACTGCTCACAGGGAAACTCGCGCTCGGTGCCGGTGGAGGCAGGAGCCGGGGCGGATGCGTCGGGGGTGTCGGACATGGTGACTTGCTCGCGTCGGATGGATCGGCCGCAAAAAGTCGCAGAAATCGCAAAAGTAGGAAAGACAGATTTGGACGTCCAAGCCCGATGATGAGGCTTTGCGAATCGTCGGGGTATCGGGTCGGTTGAGGATTATCCCGACGATTCGCCGAGCCTCATCATCGGGCTTGGGGTTCGCTTTTTTGATTCTCTGCCCTTCTGCGCTTTTTGTGCCTTTTTGTGGCCATTCCCTCATTGCGGGATCGGCGGCGGCGCGGCCCCCGCGAAAATCTCCGCCAGTTCCGGCACCTCGCCCGCTTTCGTCCAAGTCCCCATGCCCTGCCGCCACACCAGCGATGCCGGCGACAGCTTCCCCGTCTGGGCGTGCAGCTTCAGCGCCGCGTGATCGAAGGGCCCCGTCTGCTGCCCGCTCACCGCGACGAAGAACGGCGCCGCCTGCGGGATCGGCGGCGGTCCGCCGGCCGCGGGCCCCGGCTGGGCCGCGCCCTGCACCGCGCCGCCCATCGCCCCGCCCATCGCGTAGCCGAGACCCATGCCCAGCACGCTCCCCGCCGCGCCCGGATTCTGCGCCGCCTTCTCCATCGAGTTGGCCACCTGGAACTTCGTGAAGCGGTCGAGGTCGCCCACCATCCGCATGCTCGAGCCCTTGTCGAGAAACTGCTCGACCTCCGGGGGCAGCGAAATGTTCTCCACGCGCAGCTTCACGATCTCCAGCCCGTACCCATCGAACTCCGGCTGAATCTTTTTCTTCAGCAGATCGCCAAGCTCCAACTGGTTCGCCGCCATGTCTAAGACCGGGATGCCGCTCTCGGCGATGGCGTCGGAGACGCTGGCGACAATCTGGTTGCGCAGGTCTTCGGTGATCTCGTCGGTCGAGAAGCGGTGGTCGGTGCCGACGATGTTCTTGAGGAACGTGGCGACATCCTTCACGCGGATCACGTACGTGCCGAACGTGCGCAGGCGGATCGCGCCGTACTCCTTGTCGCGCACGATGATCGGGTTTTTAGTGCCCCACTTGAGATCGGTGAAGGCCCGCATCGACACGAAATACGCCTCGGCTTTGAACGGCGAGTTGAAGCCGTACTTCCAGCCCTTGAGGGTGGCGAGGATCGGGAGGTTCGCGGTGGTGAGCGTGTGCGTGCCGGGGCCGAAGATGTCGGCAAGCTGGCCCTCGTTCACGAACGCGGCGTTCTGGCTCTCGCGGACGACGAGCTTGGCGCCGTTCTTGATCTCGTTCTGGTACCGCTCAAAGCGATAAACCATCGTGTTGTTCGTGTCATCGAGCCACTCGATGATGTCAATGAACTCGCCTTTGATCTTGTCCCAGAGTCCCATCGAGTGTCTCCTGAGGTTCGAGGGAAATGATAACAGGCTGTGAGTGGGTGAGGGGGTGAATGGGTGAGAGGGTGATGGGTGATGGGCGAGCCAGGGGAAATGGCCTGAAGTGATCGCGTCATCTAGTCACCGTGTCACCCCCTCGCCTTGTCACTCCCTCACCCCCTCACCCCGTCAACAAGTGATGCAGCACAATCCCTGTCGCCATCGCGACGTTGAGCGAGTCGATGCCGTGGTGCATGGCGATGGTGACGCGGTGGTCGCAGATCGCGACGATGTCGGCGGGCAGGCCCTCGAACTCGTTGCCGACGACGAGCACGCTGCGCGCCGGCGGCTTGAACGTATGCAGCGGCACCGCATCGTCGGCCAGCACGGTGGCGACGAGTTGAAACCCCTCGCGCTCGCGCAGCCGGCGCAAATCAGCGGCGACGTCGGCCGAGAGTGCAATCGGGAATGTGAAGGAGGCGCCGGTGGAGACGCGCACCGCTTGGCGCGAGAACGGGTCCGCGCCGCGGTCGCTGAGGAGAATCCCTGCTGCGCCGAGGCCGGCGGCGGCGCGGAGGATCAGGCCGAGGTTTTCATTCTGCGTCAGGTACGGGCACGCAATGATCGTCGCCCTTGCGGAGTCTGATGCCACTGGCAGTCCGCTGCCAGTGCCGTCCGTCACCGGCATCGCCGAGAGCAGGCGATCGAGCGTCATCTCCTCCGCCGCCGGCCGACGCACGCACGCCATCACCCCGCGGTGAAAGTTGAAGCCGAGCACCTGCTGCACGAGCGCTTCATTGGCAACGTAAATCGGCACATCCGCCGGCGTCGAAGCCGCGACGCGCTCGATCATGCGATCGGCGCACAGCAGCGACACCACCTCGAAGCGCGACGCCAGCGCCCGCTGCGCAAGCATCTCGCTCTCGACGATGAACAGCCCGAGCAGCCGGGCGGGGTCGCGGCCCTTCATGTTGCGGTACGGCGCGACGCGGGCATCGTCGAGAGAATGAATGGGAATGACGGGCATGGCTTAGCGGTCGGGCCGTAGGCTCGGCGCAGGCCCACCGGTCAAGCGGGATGATACGATCTTCCCGCGACCTGACCGAAGCGGGTGAGCCTGCGCCGAGCCTTCGGCCCGACCGCTAAGCGACCGCTCCGCAGCCGCCCGAGCGACGAGCCCATCATGCCCACCGTCGAACCTCCACGCACCACGCTCATCACCGGCGGCGCGGGCTTCATCGGCTCGCACCTCGCCGACCTGCTCCGCTCGCGCGGCACGCCACTGCTCATCATCGACGACCTCTCCACCGGGCGCGAGGCGAACATCGCACACCTCCTCGGCGACGGCTGCACCTTCATCCCCGGCCGCCTCGGCGATGTGCTGCGCCAGCGGCCGCAGCTGATGCAAGGCGTCACACAGGTGTACCACCTCGCCGCCTCCGTCGGCGTGCAGCTCGTCGTCAGCGACCCCGCCCGCATCATCCGCAACAACGTCGAGGAAACCGCCGCCGTCATCGACGCCGCCGCGAAAAACGGCGCCGCCCTCCTGCTCGCCAGCTCCAGCGAAGTCTACGGCAAGAGCGACGCCATCCCCCTCCGCGAGGACGGCGACCTCGTCTACGGCCCGACCACCGGCCCGCGCTGGAGCTACGCCATGAGCAAGGCCATCGACGAGCACCTGGCGCTCAGCTACCACAGCCGCGGTACCCTCGCTGCCCACTCTCCTTCTCAGCCGCAGCGTCCTCGCTGCGCGTCCCCCGACGAAGCACCAAGCCCCAGGCCGCGTGAGGAGGGCCAAGGCAGCGCCGTCGTCGTCCGCCTCTTCAACACCATCGGCCCGCGCCAGGTCGGCCACTACGGCATGGTCGTCCCCCGCTTCATCGAGGCCGCCGTCAAGGGCGAGGACCTGACCCTCTACGGCGACGGCCGGCAGACCCGCGCGTTCTGCGATGTGCGCGACGTGGTCCGCGCCTTGGCCGCCCTCATGAAGGCCCCTCACTGCCACGGCCAGGTCTACAACGTCGGCAGCGACGTCGAGATCACCATCGACGCCCTCGCCGACCACATCATCGCGCTGGCCGGCTCGCGCAGCCGCAAACGTTTCATCACCTTCGACGCCGCCTACCGCCCCGGCTTCGAAGACCCCTTCCGCCGCCGCGTGCCGGATGTTGCCAAGGTGCAGCAAGCCATCGGCTGGCACGCGGAGATCGCGATGGAGACCACCTTGCGTGAGCTGATCGCGGCGGCGCGGTGAGCAAGGCCCGTAGGTGGGCACCGCCCACCACGAACGGGAGCACAAGATCAATCGCCGTGAGCCGTGTCCGGCCTACCCGGCTCCGAGAAATAAATGGAAGACGACACAAAAGACAATGCTCCACCGAAGAGTGAGGTAGCAAGGACAACATTGTCTGCTGCGGATGCTCATGTACCTCGAACCCGCGAACTTCACCAGGGCGGTCTGCCATACTTCATAGCAGCTCATCTGGCAGAACTAGAGAGACGCATCGAATGGTGGCCGGAAAAGTGGGGGAAGAATCTGCGGGTATTACTCTATGGAGACTTTGATCCCCTTGATGAGGATTGTGAGTATCCATCGTTGGGGATCATGATTCGGGCCGGGAAACTGGAAAACACGGTAATCTCATCTGCACGCTGCGTGATCGAGGCAGAAGTAAGTGTGTCCGAGAGAAGTGTCCCCGGATTGCAGAATGCCATTGAGAGACTCAATACGTTTCTGGGTGCTTGGACGATAATCGATTGGGGCAACCGTGGTGTTGGGTTCTGGTCCTACCTAACAGGTCCAAGTAACGGCGGAATATCTGGTCCGTTCAAAGTGGACGGCATCGAGGATGTTGTAGCCGGTATTGATCGCTTGAATCCTGAGGTTAGGCGAAAAGTGCGGGCCGCTTTATATTGGATTCGTGACCCGAAGGAAATGTTGGTGAATAGATTTAGGAACGAAACGTTACGCCTTTATGCTGGATACTTTAACGCGTTCGAATGCTTAGTGGAAGCAGTCTGTTTGATCGTGCCTCGAACGAAGGCGAACAGAAAGCAGCGAGACGAAGCGATTGCACAGTTTCTCGCAGACCGGCAGTGGCACCTCGACGTGGACTCCGTCCGCGAATGTTATAAATTGTTTGTCGATCCTGGTTTCGTCGCGAAGGCAAAACATGCCCTGATTGTGTGTTGCGGCGACCGGGCGACGGGATATATTAAGGAGTGCTTCTCGGTGAAGCCCAAAGAGGATCAGCTTTATGCTGTGCGAAACACAATTAATCATGGCGACGTGGACTTCGACAGTCTTCGAGAGCACATCAGAATCGACCAGAAATTGAACAGATTACAGATAATCGTATTCGCCATGCTAGGACGCATAATTCCATTTAAGTGTCCTCTTGATCCTCCGCCAAGTGCCATATATGGCAATCTTTGATGGATGCGGGCAGAAATGTCAAGGGCCGAATAGGGAATAAGTAAATATATAATGCGGCATTATGGTTGCAAAAGGCAGAAAAGGGCGTGAGTACAAATCTAACCCCGAGTCGCGATCAGACCTGCGGTTTCCCCCGATAAAAGGGGTCGCTCTTCGGTGGGTCGGGTTCGCTCTGAAAACGGCCTCGCGAGACGCAAGTGTTCACACCTAGACATTTATTTGTCTGGCAAATGTCTACCCCGACAAGCGCCCAATTGACCGCATGCCGCGGATATTCATGGACTTAAGGCAGATTGTCGGTTTTTCTGGACGGCGACGTGGCGGGTGGACATGGCGGGTCTGTCGGGGCGCGGACCGGTGGGAGAGGGGATGGAGGCACTTGGCCTGCGGGGTGTGGACGCGCGGGGACTTGTGCGCCTCACCCTCACCCCGCTCGCGCCCGGAAGCTGGACTCCCCGACCTCTCCCTCGGAGGGAGAGGTGCGGAGCGCGGCGTCTCGTGAAGCGTTACCCCTTCATCGTCGCCAGCGCCTTCTCATAGACCCGTTTGCACTTGGTCGCCGCGCCGTCCCAGGTGAGCTGGCGGACTTCCATGTCGGCGTGCTCGCGGAGGGTCGAGCTTAAGGGCGGGTGGCGGAGCACGGCGATGATCTTGTTCGCCATCTCCTCGACGTCCCAGAAGTCGACCTTCAGGGCGTGCTGGAGCACCTCGGCGACGCCGCTGGTCTTGCTGATGATGACGGGGACATCGTGGCTGATGGCTTCGAGGGGGGCGATGCCGAAGGGTTCGCTGACGGAGGGCATGACGTAGACATCCGCCATCTTGAAGACGCGCTCGACGTCCTTGCCGCGGAGGAAGCCGGTGAAGAGAACTTTGTGGCCGATGCCCTCGGCGGCGGCGAGCTCGATGGCGGTCTTGGCCATGTCGCCGGAGCCGGCCATGACGAACTTCACCTTCTCGTACTTCTCGAGCACCTTCTTGGCGGCGCGGATGAAATACTCCGGGCCTTTCTGCATGGTGAGCCGGCCGAGGAAGAGGACGACCTTGTCGCCCTTGCGGATGGGGGCGCGGCCGGCGATCTCGCTGGTGGCCGCGGTGCCGTTCTCGATGCCGTTGTAGACGACGTCGATCTTGTCGGGGTTGATGCCGTAGCGGTGGCGGACGATGGTGCCGGTGAGGTGGCTGACGCAGATGACGCGCATGGCGCCCTGCATGCCGCGGCGTTCGATCTCGTAGACCTGCTGGTGGATGTTCTCGCCGGCACGGTCGAACTCGGTGGAGTGGATGTGGACGACGAGCGGCTTGCCGGTGGCGCTGGCGACGGCGAGGCCGGCGGGGAAGGTGAGCCAGTCGTGGGCGTGGATGACGTCGAACTTCTCGCGGCGGGCGAGATCGACGCAGAGGCGGGCGTAGCGCTGGGCCTCGGAAATCAGGTCGCCCTCATAATGCGGGGCCGGCGTGCCGCCATGACCACCCGGGCCGCCGGCGGTGCCGTGCGAAACGCCCGCTTCGTGCGTGCCGTTGAGGATGCTGATGGGTTCGAGGGGCTCGTCGAATTCCTGCCGCGTCTGTCCGACCGGACGGGAATGAATCTGCCCGCCGGTCGACTGGTACGGGCTGATCATCCGCGAGGGCACCGCCTTGAAGACGACGTGCTGCATCGTGGGCGTGCCGTCGTCGCTTTCGATTTCGTAAGTGCTGGCGACATCGGCCGGGGCACGGCCCCCGGTGGACGCGCGCGGAGCCTGCGGGCTCAGCAGCTTCACATGCGATGAATATTCGCCGCCCACCGATTTGGGCAGCACGAACACCACATCGGTCTTCTGCTGATTCATCGCCTTGGTCAAGCCATAGCACGCGGTGCCCAGGCCACCACTGATGAACGGCGGAAACTCCCAGCCCAGCATGAAGACACGCATGGCGCACCTCGCGAAACCCATATCAAACGTCACAAGCGATCCTTTAGATCGCGCGATTCGTCAGGCGGAATGAAAAACGACTCGTTCGGCGAGAAGAGACCCTGATCTTCCCCGCGTCCCGGCACGGCATGGCAGGCGTCGAAACCACCACCGATCGACGGGCCGCGCGCTGACAATCGGGTTGCCCACCGCTGTCAGGTGCGTCAGTATCGTCGAACGTAAAACGTAGTCAAGTGGGAGAAAGACTGAATGCGAAAGTGGTTTTTTCTACGGCCTGAAGCAACGCCAAGCCCGATGATGAGGCTTGGCGAATCGTCGGGGTATCAAAAGTGTTCCATTAATGAAATCGGCCCTACCCGGCGCGTTGCCGGACCGCCTCGAACATCAAGATGCCCGCCGCGACCGAGGCGTTGAGCGAATCGACGTGGTCGGTCAGCATGGGGATCACCACCGCGCTCCCGCCGGTCTGCGCCGCCACGCCCGGCCAGTGCGACGCCAAGCCCTCATCCTCCGCGCCGATGACGATCGCCGAACGGCCGGTGAAGTCCACATCCTCATAAGACCGCGCGCTGTCGATGAGCATCGCCGGAAACAGTCGGATGTGGCCCGCCTTGCACCACGCCACCAACTCGTCCTGCGTCACGCTCACCACCGGCAGCGCGAACACCGCGCCCGTCGATGCCCGGATCGCATTCGGGTTGAACGCATCGACCGGCCCATCAACCGCGATCAGCGCCGCTGCCCCGGCCGCCGCCGCGGTGCGGGCCATCGCCCCGAGGTTGCCCGGCTTCTCGATGCCGACACCGACGAGAAAAAGCGAGTCGCTCTCGAGCGTCAGCGAATCGAGCGACCAGCGCGGCTGCTCGAACACCGCGATCACCCCTTCCGGGTCATCGCGGTACGCCAGCTTCTTCAGCACCGCCGGCGACACGTCATAACCGGCCGCGTCGCCGGACGACTTGCCCAGCGGCAACCGGCGAACCAGTTCGCCAAGATCGAACCCAAGAATGTCGGCACAACCGTACCACTCGATGAGCCGCAGCCCCGCGGTCAGGGCCCGCTCCACCTCGCGGAACCCCTCGGCGATGAACAGCCCGGTGGCCCGACGGTCCCGGCTGTCGCGCAGCCGCAGCGCCGATTTCACACGCGGGTTGTCGGTGCTGGTGATGCGGAGGCGTTGGCTCATCGGGCACACTGTAACTTGCCGATCGAAGCGGATCATTGCCGCAAAAAATCGCAGAATACGCAAAGGGGGATTCAATGAAATCGTGAAGGCTAGGCCGATTGCCCTACTTCTGTCCCCATCATCTTCTGCGACTTTTGCGACTTTTCGCGGCAATTAGAATGCCGAGCATGAACCGCACCCTCGAACCCGAAGTCATGGACACCCCCGACGACGCCATCGGGTACGACGCAATGGACCACAGCGGGCCGAACCGGGCGTTCGTCGATCGGCTGAAATCGCTCGGGGCGCACGGGAAGATGATCGACCTCGGTACCGGGCCGGGTCACATCCCGATCCTGCTGGCGCAGGCACTTCCCGCCGCCGCAAAGCCCGAGATCATCGCCGTCGACCTCTCGCGTCACATGCTCGCCATCGCCGGACGCAAGCTCGCCGACCTCGCCGCCGATATCGCCGGCCGCATCCGCTTTGAGCTCGCCGATGTGAAGCGGCTGCCCTACGCCGACCGCGCGTTCGACACCGTGTTCAGCAACACCATCCTCCACCACATCCCCCGGCCCGTCGAGTTCCTGCGCGAGGCGTGGCGGGTGCTCAAGCCCGGCGGGATTCTGCTCGTCCGCGACCTCTACCGCCCCGCCGACGAACGGACGCTGGATCGACTCGTCTCGCTTCACGCCGCCGGCTGCGACGAACATCAGCAGAAAATGTTTCGCGACAGCCTGAAGGCGGCGCTCACGCCCGATGAGCTGCGCCAGACGGCCCGCGAGGCCGGCATGAGCAACGTCGAAGTCGTCATCGACACCGACCGTCACATGTCGCTGCAACGCCGGAGTTATTGATCGCTGCAAATCAGAGCCGGGTTTTGCAAACCCGGTCAGCTCGCCGACCTGCAAGCGAGGCGAGCCGCTTCGCGCAGTGGACTTCGGAAGAGGTGCGCGTGCCGCCGTAGTTCAGACACGCTCAGCCCGCGGACGGGCTTCGCCTGTCTGACCGGACTCACAGAGTCCGGCTCTGAATGACATCGCCGCGGATTTTCTCCCGTCCTGGCGTCATTCCTATTCCATCAACTTCCCCTCCGGCACATGCCCGCCCACCGCGTACTGCTCGATGTCGGCGACGCACGAGCTGATCGGCCGGCTCTCGTCGCTCATGTAGTAGACCGCCGCCCCCGCCACCACCTCCGGCTTCATCAACTTGCCCGTCGGCAAAATCTTCTTCGACACCTTCTCCGGCCAGTCCGCCGGCAGCCCGTCCTTGATCTTGTATTCGTACTCGTTCTCGGTCAGCGTCCAACCCACGTTGAAGTGGTTGCAGCGCACGCCGTGCGTACGCGGGAGCCAGTCGCCCAAGTTGCGGCTGAGCGTTTGCAACGCGCCCTTGCTCACCGCATACGCCAGCAGGTTACCCTCGCCGACGTAGGCGTTCACGCTGCCGATGTTGAGCACGACGCCCTGTTGTTTTGAAAGCTCGCTCAGCGCTGCCTTCACGACCAGCAGCGGGGCCCGCACGTTCACCGCCATGATCGCGTCGAACAGCTTCGCATCGGTGGAGTTGATGTCGCTGCGCGTGACGTAGGCGGCGTTGTTGACGATGCCGTCGATCTTGCCGAAGGCTTTCACGCATGCGGCGACGAGGCGCGGAGCACACTCCGGATCGGCCAAGTCATCGACGTGCAGCGCGGTGTTTGGCCCCAGCTTCGCAACCAGCTCGCGGCCGCGCTCCTCGTCGCGCCCATGCACCAACACCTGCCCGCCCTCCTGCACGAAGCGCGTGGCAATCGCCTTGCCGATGCCGGTGGTCGAGCCGGTGACGATGATGGTTTTGGATTGGAGTCGCATGGTTTGCTCGACCGACCGCGCCCGGAAGCGGTAGTACGCCTGTCTTGTCGGAGCCGGACTCTGCGAGTCCGGACGCGAATGTGAATCCCGTCCGCGGGGTGAGCGTTCGCGCTTCGGCGCGGTGGACGCTCGATCATCATTCAGTGGCCGCCGCGCGAAGCGGATTGCTCGGCCTTGAGCCTCACAATCCGACCGGGGTTACAAACCCCGGCTCTGATTCGGAATTGCGCACATCAAATCGTTACGCCCGCCGCCTCCATCCCTGGTTTCAGCACCGCCTTCACGATCTTCCCGCTGTGCATGGTCTCGAACGCGTCGTGCCATTTTTCGAGCGGCCAGACGCCGCCGATGATCGGCGTGACGTCGAGCTGCCCCGACGCCATCAGCGCGATGATGCGTTCCCAGATCGGCCAGTTGTGGCTGAAACTGCCCTGTAAACGCACGTTTTTCTGCACCAGCGGGTCGAGCGAGAAGTTCACCGGCTGCGGGCCCCAGCCGACTTTCGTGATCCAGCCGTTAGGGCGGACCAGGTCGAGCGCCGTCTTGAGCGCGATGGAAACGCCGGTCGCGTCGATGACGCCTTCGACGCCAAAGCCATCAGTTCCCGGCGCGTGCTTGCACCATGAGGTCGCGTCGCCGACGATCGTTTCGACGCCGTACTGCTTTGCGATGTTCAGGCGCGGCAAATCGCGCTCGAGTCCCGCCAGCGCGACCTGCGCGCCGTTCAGTTTCGCGATGACGGCGCAGAGCACCCCGATCGGCCCCGGCCCCAGCACCAGCAGCCGGTCGCCCGGCCGGATCACGCTGTTCATCACCACCGCGTTGTACGCCACGCAGCACGGCTCCGTCAGCGACGCCTGCTCGAAGCTCACATGGTCCGGCACCCGGTGCAGGATGCGGGCCGGCACGCAGACGCGGCGCGTCATCGCCCCGCTGATCGCCGCGCCGAACCCCTTGCGGCCGGGGTCGAGGTTGTACAGCCCCTGCCGGGTGAGCGGGCTGTCCGGGTTGATCACCGCGTGCGTCTCGCTGACCACGCGGTCGCCTTCCTTCCACCCACGGACGCGCTTGCCGACCTGACGGATCACACCGGCAAACTCGTGGCCGAGCACCATCGGGTACTCGACCTTCCAGCTCTGATCACCGGTCCACATGTGCAGGTCGCTGCCACACACACCGACGGCGGCGACCTCGAAGAGGACATCATCCTCACCGATGGTTGCATCGGGGACGTCGCGCAGTTCAACGGAGCGCGGCTTAGCGGAAAAGTTGACGACGGCGGGTTGCATAAATGTTTCTCAACATGAGCCGCGATCGCAACGCGTCGCGGACGGGTGGGGTGTCGTAGCGTGGTCAACTGCGCGATTGCTGCGTGTTCGGCTGCGCAATTGGCCTTCGATGATGCGGATCGTCCGTGCAGCCGGGGACGCAGAATGTCGTTGGCGTCCGCGACGCGTTGCGATCGCGGCTCGGCGGCATTCTACCGAACGACGACCTCGTCTCCCTGCTAACATTCGCCCGCCATGAACCGAATCGACCGCATTTTCGCCGACCTGCGAGCTTCCAACGGCAAGGCGCTGATGCCGTTCATCACCGCCGGCGACCCCGACCTTGAGACGACCGCCGCGCTGTTGCCGGCGATGCAGCGGGCGGGGGCGCAGATTTGCGAGTTGGGCATTCCCTTCTCCGATCCGATCGCGGATGGGCCGGTGATCCAGGCGTCGATGACGCACGCGCTGGGCAAAGGCCTGCGGCCGGGGCAGGTGCTGGCGATGGTGAAGCGGCTGCGATCACAGTTGAACATCGGCATCATCGCGATGGTGAGCTACTCGATCGTCTACCGCATCGGCCACTTGGCCGCGAAGGACGACGGCTTCAACTTCCTGCGCGAGGCGAAGGACGCGGGGATCGATGGTTTCATCATCCCGGACCTGCCGATCGAGGAGGCCGGGCCGGTGTGCGCGGCGACGGCGAAGCTCGACCTGTCGTGCAGCTTTTTGATTTCGCCGTCGACGCCGGACGCCCGGGCCGAGCAGATCGCCAAGGCCTGTACGGGGTTCGTGTACGTGCTGTCGCGCGCCGGATTGACCGGCGAGCAGGCGGCGCTGCCGACGGACCTGAACGACCGACTGCGGCGCATCCGGGCGGTAACGAAGCTGCCCATCGCGGTGGGCTTCGGCGTCTCGAATCGTCAGCAGGTCGAGGAGGTCACGAAGGTCGCCGACGCCGCGATCGTGGGTAGCGCGATCATGCGGCGCATCGCGCCGATGCGCGAGAAGGGGCGCGAGGCGGTGGTGCGCGAGGTGGAGGCGTTCGTGCGGGAGTTGGCGGCGAAGTGATGGGATGCGCAGCGAGAAAATGAAAGAAGACTTTATTTAGGAAAGCAGGAAAAGAGGAAAGCAGGAAAGAAGAAGGAGAGTTGGGATCACGCAAGCAAGGGGTTGTTACGGAGCGAGCCCACTGCTCCTGCCGTCGCGGCCGGGACCGACCGGATTTTACCCCCAAACTTTTACCCTTCCTAATTTCGTTCCTTCCTGCTTTCCTAAATTAAAATAGAAACTCGCGAGAGAATGTAGTCCGCCAAGTCGACTCCTGCCTCCGTTCTCCAGCCTTGACGCCCTTGGAAATCGTCGTGCCTCCGACGCTCCTCCTCTTCGACATCGACGCCACGCTGCTGAAAACCGGCGGCGCCGGCATGCACGCCATGGCGGAGGTCGCCAAGCGGCTCTTCGGCCACGCCTGCGCCAAGGGCGAGTTCTGCTGGGACGGCATCGACCCCTCCGGCAGCCTCGACCCGATCATCTTCGCGGAGGCCGCGGCGCTCAATGGCATCGACAACACGCACGACAACCACGCGCGCTTCCACGACCACTACATCGAGGAACTCGCGAAGCAGATCGAAGCCAACGTCGACCGCTTCGAGGTGATGCCCGGCATTCACGATTTGCTTGCGCATCTCCGTGAGCGCGAGCGCGAGCAGCGCGACATCGTGCTCGGCCTACTCACCGGCAACTACACAAAGGCGGTGCCGGTGAAGCTCAAGCCCGCCAAGGTGGACCCCGCGTGGTTCACGATCACCGCGTTCGGGGATGAGGCGCCGACGCGGCCGGACCTGGTGGCGCTGGCGCTGAAGAAGTTCGAGGCGTTGCACCATTGCAAGCACGATCCGCGCAAAGTGATCGTCATCGGCGACACGCCGCGCGACGTCGGCTGCGCCAAGGCGCACGGCTGCGTGGCGTTCGGCGTGGCGACGGGGGGGTATTCGGTGGAGGTGCTGCGCGGGCACGGGGCGGATGTGGCGGTGGAGGACTTGCGGGACATGGGGCCGTTGCTGCGGTTGTTGTAAGGAGAAGAGGTCAGAGATCAGAAGTCAGGAGTCAGGAGTCAGGAGTCAGGAGTCAGGAGTCAGGAGTCAGGAGTCAGGAGTCAGGAGTCAGGAGTCAGGAGTCAGGAGTCAGGAGTCAGAAGTCAGGAGTCAGGAGTCGGAGTTCGTGACTCTGACCTCTGATCGCTGCCCGCTGACCTCTGGTCTCTGACCTCTGGTCTCTGATCTCTTCCAACAAAAAAGCCCGCCGGAGCTTTTGCTGCCGGCGGGCCTTTGCTTGATGGAACTGCGCAGGCAGCCCCGTCGGACTGCAACGTTAGTTGCGCAGCCCCTTGGTACAGTCAGACACGAATCACCTCCAATCAGAGAAGTCCAATCCAGCCGTCGCGCCGGTGTCCACGGCCAAAGGACCGCGGGGTGCCGGAGCCGCCGGAGATTTCCCGCCCCGCAACGTCTCGCGGGGCACCACGCGCCATCGCACTGGAGACAGTGGCAATGGCTCGGCAGGTTCTGTTGCGGTGTTTCGGAAAGGTTTTCTCGCCGACGCGTCCGCAACTTCCACCTTGCACTCTTACATTACGAGCGCGATTTGGGCTGGTCAAGGAAAATGTTCACGCCTGGCACTGTAAAGCTCAAGCCCGATGATGAGGTCCGCCGAATCGTCGGGAGTTTTTGAAAACTTGAGACAAACGCAAAGGCGCAAAGAACGCAAAGCCCGCAGAGAAGAACCCATTGTTCAGTGTGGTTTCCACTGCGATCTCTGCGTCCTTCGCGCCTTTGCGTCTTTGCGCTTGCTTTAAAACGTGTTTCAGGGTCTGAGACCTCCTCAATCCCCCGCGATGAAAGTTCCTCCTTGGCGGCACACAGCGCGCCTGCTCTAATCCACAGACCGCTTCGCCTGATTGAAAGGAACAAACCGTGCTGATGTCACGCCAATCAACAATTGCCTGCACCGCTGTCTGCGCCATCGCATTGCTCTCCGGCACGCTCGTCGCCGCCGAGGTCTCCTACCCGCCCGAACTCCCCGGCGGCAAGGCCATCGTCACCGACACCTCCGACGCCTTCCTCAAACCGGGCGCGACGCTGCGATCCGGCGTCGCCGTCGCCAAGGCCGCGCCGACGATCGACTTCATGTACTTCCCCGGGCAGACGTATCCGGGTAAGCCGTGGTCCAACTGGGGCGACAGCCTGGCGGTCAATGGCAAGTATTACGCCTCCATCGGCGACCACCTCGCCCCGGCCGGCAACGCGTTTGTCTATGAGTACGACCCCGCGACGAAGAAGCTCCGCCTGATCGCCGACGTGAAGAAGACGCTCAATCTCGCCGAGGGGCATTACGCCCCCGGCAAGATCCACAGCCGGCTCGACATGGGCAGCGACGGCTGGCTCTACTACGGCACCCACCGCGGCTCCACCAAAGTCACCACCGATCAGTATCACTACAAGGGCGACTGGATCCTCCGCAGCAATCCCGCGACCGGTGTCACCGAAATCGTCGCCCACGGCCCCGTGCCCAAGCACTGCATCCCCAACAGCGTGCTCGACCCTACCCGCCTCATCTTCTACGGCGGCACCGCGCCCGGCGAAGGCAAGGACGACGCCATCCAGTTCTTTGCCTACGACGTGAAGAACAAGAAGGTGCTTTACAGCGGTCCCGACGGCCCGGCGCGATACATGATCTTCTCCAGCTCGACCGGCCGGGTGTACTACACGCAGGGCAAGGAGGACGCCGGGCAGCTTATGCGCTACGACCCGGCCAAGGGCGGCGCGCCCGTCAAGATCGACGGCACCATCGGCATCCGCGCCGCCACGCAGGAGACGCCCGACGGTCTGGTGTTCACGGTGTCGTCAGGGCAGAAGCAGTCGGAGCCGGCAATCTGGTCGTTCAACACGAAGACGGAGAAGATCGAGAACCTAGGCCCCGCCGCCGTCGGCACGCAGAACTACATCGCCTCGATCGATGCCGACCCGACCGGCCGGTACCTCTATTACATCCCCGGCGCTCACGGCAGCGGCGAGCGCGACGGCACGCCCGTCATCCAGTTCGACGTGAAGACCAAGCAGAAGAAAGTGATCGCGTTCCTGCACCCGTTCTACCAGGACAAATACGGCTGCACGCTCAAGGGCACCTACAGCACCGCGGTCGATGAGAAAGGCGAGAAGCTCTACGTGACCTGGAACGCCAACCGCGGGAGCAAGGCGTGGGACACGTGCGCGCTGACCGTGATTCACATTCCGCAGAGCGAGCGGAAATAAGCTTGCCTCTTCGTTTAGCCGCGGAGCAGAGGCTCGGTGCCGCTCCGCGCGACGCTGCGCCTAACTCACTGACAGGCCCGCGCGGAGCGTCGGCGGACCTATGCTCCGCGGCTAAACGGAAGGATGGCTTTTCGCCTTCGTCGCCCGCAGGTTCAGAAGCTCGACGAACACCGAGAACGCCATCGCCGCGTAGACGTAGCCCTTGGGCACGTGCTGGTGCAACCCTTCGGCGACGAGCATCACGCCGATCAGCAGAAGGAACGCCAGGGCCAACATCTTGGTCGTCGGGTGCCGCTCGATGAACCGCGAGATGCGGCCGGCAAACACCAGCATCACGATGATTGAGATCACCACCGCGACGATCATGATCGACAGCGGCTGCCAGATGGGCTGCCCCTCCTTCGCCTTCACCATGCCGACGGCGGTGATGACCGAGTCGAGCGAGAAGACGATGTCGAGGGCGACGATCTGGGCGATGATGGAGGGGAACTTGGCGGTGCCGGCGGGCTGGTGGATGGTTTCCTTCGAGCCCTCCAGCTTGTCGTGCATTTCGTGGGTGGCTTTGTAGATGAGGAACGCGCCGCCGAGGAAGAGCACGACGTCGCGGCCGCTCACTTCGTGGTTGACCCACGGCACGGTGAAAAGCGTCGTCGTGAGTCCCATGATCCAACTGATCGCCAGCAGCAGGGCGACGCGGACGAACATGGCGAGGAACAGGCCGATCTTCCGGGCTTTGGGCTGCTGCTCGGGCGGCAGCTTGCCGGCGAGGATGGCGATGAACACGATATTGTCGATGCCCAGGACGATCTCCATCGCGGTGAGCGTGAGCAATGCGGCAAGGTTCTCGAAGGTCAGTAACTCAATCATGAGGAAACTCCCCTTTCGCGAGGCAGTCGGACATGCTGTGTTTCAAGGCCTTGGCTTGATGCCACTGGCAGTCCGCTGCCAGTGCCAGCGTCACCGAACGCGCGATCATCAACGGCACTGGCAGCGGACCGCCCGTGGCATCAAGCATCAAGACCACGCGCATCACTTCGCGTCGCCCTTCTTCCAGTCGGCGTGCCACTTCTGGAGCTGCTCGGTCGTGACGCTGATGTACTTGCCCTTGTTGTCCTTCGCGAGCTGCTCGAGGCCGGCGTCGTGAGCGCCGATGGCGATGGCGTCGACGCGGGTGTCGACGCGCTTGGCGATGGCGTCGCGCAGGGCCTGGACCTCGGCCTCGTCGAGCGGCTGGCCGGCGATGAGGATGATCTGGTCGGCGCGCTCCTCCAGCGCCATGCCGACGAACGCCGCCGGGCTCGCGTCGTTCACGTTCGAGGGACCCGCGAGGAACTTGTCGAGGGCCGCCAACTTGTCGGGCCCGATCTTCTCGGGCTTCTTGCTGGGAAACGATTTGGGGTTCAGGTCGGTCCAGGGAATGATCATGTAATCGGTGGCGGCGGACAGACCCACCGCGTGACCGATGATCTCCCGCATCCACGGATACCACTGCCGGGCGAAGCCGGTCGCGTCCATGACGATCGCCGTCTCGCTGGCGATGGGGATGCCCAGCACGTTTGCCTCGGCCGCCTTGATCGGGTTGACGTTGGGGTCGATGCCGACGTGGTCGGGCGTCTCGGGCTTCGGTTTACCGGCGTTCATCAGGAGGCTGATCGCCAGGGCGATGACGCCGATGATCACCAGCACGAAGGCGACGAACGCGCCGATCACTGTCGCGCGGATCACCTTCTTCCGCTTGCGTGCGGTGGGCACGACGGCCTCGGCGAGCTTCAGCGACTTGCCGCTGGACGTGATGTAGAGCTCATCGGTGACGGCGGTGGGAGACGATGCGGCAGGTGCCGGCGCGGGTGAATCGGGCCGGGCGGATGACGGGGCATCAGGGCGAGCGCTGCCGCCGGGCGGCGCATCGGGGCGCACCGCGCCGCCGGGCACATCGGGCCTGCCGCCGCCTGCGCTCGCCGGGGCCCCGCCCGGTGCATCGGGCCGATCGCGCCGCGTCACCGCCTCGGCCCGTTCCCGCGCCGGGTCGGCCGGCACGGTCATCAGCGTCCCGCAGGTCGAACATCGGCACACCCCGCCCGCAAACGCGGCATCCAGCTCCAGCGCATCGCCGCAGTGCGGACACTCCAGTTCAATGACGTCCATGTGGCGATTATGGGGTGTTGGGGAAGGTGTGGCAAGGAGACCGGAGATCCGCATCCGCACCTCTCCCTCCGAGGGAGAGGTCGGCGAGTCCGCGAGCCGGGTGAGGGTGAGGTCGACGATCACCACTCGTCCCGATTGCACAATGGAGCATCGTCCACAACCGCACGTCGTCTCCCTCACCTGACTCCATTGGCGGCTGCGCGGCCAATGGAGTCGGTCCTCTCCCGGAGGGAGAGGGGGCCGGAACGCCGCGACCGTCTCCCCTAGAATGCCCGCCGCATGACCCCAGCGACTCCGCCAACCCTCGCGCCCAACCCCGCGACGCCCGATGACCTGCGCCGGGCGCAGATGCTCGTCGACGCCAACCGCCGCATGACCGCCGAGATCGGCAAGGTCATCGTCGGCCAATCCGCCGTCATCGAGCAGCTCATCATCGCCATCCTCGCCCGCGGCCACTGCCTCCTCGAAGGCGTGCCCGGCCTCGCCAAGACGCTCATGATCCGCTGCCTCGCCGACGCAATGCACCTGACTTTTCGCCGCATCCAGTTCACGCCCGACCTGATGCCCAGCGACATCACCGGCACCGACATCATCCAGGAAGACAAGATGACCGGTCACCGGCAGCTCGTCTTCGAGAAGGGGCCGATCTTCGCCCAGATGGTGCTCGCCGACGAGATCAACCGCACGCCGCCCAAGACGCAGGCCGCGCTCCTCGAAGCGATGCAGGAAAACAGCGTCACCATCGGCGGCAAGACCTTCAAGCTCGAGCAGCCCTTCTTCGTCCTCGCCACGCAGAACCCCATCGAGCAGGAAGGCACGTATCCGCTGCCTGAAGCCCAGCGCGACCGCTTCCTCTTCCACGTGAAGGTCATGTACCCGCAGCGCGAGGAGGAGCGGCAGATCATCCAGCGCACCACCAGCACCTTCAAGGCGGAGCTCACCGCGGTGCTCACCGGCCCGCAGATCATCGAGTGCCAGGAGACGGTGCGCAAGGTGCCCGTGCCGGACCATGTGATCGACTTCGTGCTCGACCTCGTGCGCCGCTGCCGGCCGAAGGAGCCCGAAGCGTTCCCCTTCGTGAAGGAACTTGTCGAATGGGGCCCCGGCCCGCGCGCCTGTCAGCACCTCGTGCTCGCCGGCAAGGTCCGCGCCATCCTGCAAGGCCGGTTCCACGTCACCACCGACGACATCGACGCCCTCGCGCACCCCGTGCTGCGCCACCGCATCGTCCCCACCTTCAACGCCGAGGCCGAAGGCATCACCGTCGACGACATCGTCACCCGCGTGCTCAAGGCCGTCCCGCGCGGCACGGCCAAGAGCCTCCTGTAATTTACGCTTGCCCCAAAGCCCATGCACTCCCGTGCGTGGGTTGCCCTCATGTCCCTCACCACCGACCATCTCGCCCCCGCCGACCTCGCGCGGATCGCCAACCTCCAGGTCCTCGCCCGCCTTGTCGTCGAGGGCTTCACCACCGGCCTGCACCGCTCGCCGCACAAGGGGTTCTCCGTCGAGTTCAAGCAGCACCGCCAATACGTGCCCGGCGATGAGATCCGCCATCTCGACTGGAAGGTCTACGGCAAGACCGACCGCTTCTACATCCGCGAGTACGAAGAGGAAACCAACCTCCGCGCCACCATCCTCCTCGATGTCAGCGGCTCCATGTCCTACAAAGGCTCTAAGGCCCCCATCGACAAGCACCACTACGCCACGCGCCTCGCCGCCTCGCTCGCCTACCTCATGCTCCAGCAGGCCGATTCCGTTGGCCTCGTCACCTTCGACTCCAAGGTCCGCTCCTTCATTCCGCCGCGCGGCCGGCCGTCGCACCTCAAGGCCCTCATCACCGCCATGCAGTCCGCACTTCCCGGCGGTGAGACCTCACTGGGCAACGTCCTCCACGACCTCGCGCCCAAGCTCCACCGCCGCGGGCTCGTCATCCTCATCAGCGACTGCTTCGACGACGTCGCCGCCCTGATGCGAGGCCTCGCCCACTTCCGCCACGCCCGCCACGAGGTGATCATCTTCCAAATCTACGACCGCGACGAGCTCGACTTCCCCTTCCGCACCTGGACCCGCTTCGACTCCATGGAAGACGCCCGCTTCCACACCGTCGACCCCGCGCACCTGCGCACCGCGTACCTCGCCAACCTCGACCGCTACCGGGCCGACCTCGCCAAAGGATGCAGCCGGCACCGCATCGACCTCGTGCCCATGATCACCGACGAGCCCTACGCGCAGGCCCTGGCGAAGTACCTGTCGCTGCGGCGGGGCCGGTGACCGGCCTTCCGTCCGGGTGGCTGGGGCTGAGTGCGTGAATGAAAAAGGTCGAAAACGAGCCGCGACCGTCAGGGAGTGGATTCTTAGAGTTGGCCAGACCCACTCCCTGACGGTTAACCTCCCTTCCGATCCAACGTGGCTTAAGCCGTCTGTCAGTAGCTTATTTAACATTACTCAGCCAACTCGAACATTGTTAATAAGTACCCATGCGGCAAAGGTTCATTACCGAACTTACCTTTGCCCACGATTTGGCCGAGATCGTTTATAGCTCGGGCTTCCGCAAGAAGCCAGCCTGACGCTGCAGGAAGCATGTCTTGTAGCTTAACGAGTCCACGTCCCTTGCACCAGATAAACGCCGGCGAGTGGCCGACAACAAGATCATAGTTGTTCACGCCATGAGCGCCACCGAGCGTACCGCCTCCGGCTGGCGGCTCAATCCGCCCCCAGTCCTTCCGCCAGACGAACGCCCGGTAATCTAATGCTCGTTGACGGCTTCCCCAGCACCCCACCATAACTCCATTATCGTTTATATCCCTGGTGAGGGTGTTTCCAACATCATCTTCCTCCGCAAAAATGGGAGCTATCGTGGGCAGATCGCCTTCCCATACTAAGCATCGCGTCCTTTTACCAGGCTGGGCGGGGCCACTGCCAACGATCACTCCCTTCTCATTAATCCCAGTTGCCACGCTGTCGTCGCCGTCTGGCAAGACTCCAAGATCGGTGGGTTTCAACTCCGGTGCGTTGGTGTCCACCATAATCGCGTGACGCTTGCCTCCTTTCGCGGAGATACCAACTGCCATACCTTTATTGTTGATACCATATAATGTGGTGTAGTGGGCACCGCTTGAATGGATGATTTTAAGCTTTCCCTCCTGCCAAGCGAACCCTATGCCATTACTCGCGCGCGGCTTCTTGACAATTCCGACGATCACACCCGCATCGTTGATGTCGTGTATATCGCTTTGGGCATAACCAAGCTTACGATGGATATCAATTGTTTTGCCTTCGGAATACATAAATGCACGTTCAACCCAATCATTGCCGCTTCTCTCGCTGATCGCTCCAACCGCCTGACCATTATTATTGATAGCCCATACACAACCATAATGACCGATGGCACCCAAATCAGTGATACGAAAGCGAGGTGCTGGCTTGGCCCCTGGATGATCCGTCTTCGCCAATGAGCCGACGAATCTAACCCGCGCGCCCTCGGGATCTTCCTTGCCTTCCTTCATTTCAATCAGAACGACTTCGCCCTCCTGGGCCTTTAGACCATCACTCGTTTTGGGCGGTCGGTAAGAATAGCCAACCGCGTCACCCGTTCTCGGGTTTCGCATTGTTTCGGCGAATCTATCCTTGCCTAGCACCTCCTGCAGCTCATCCAAACGATCGGGAAAAACCCCCGTTTGGACAATATACGTGCTTAGCGCGGCCATTAGCATACGAAGATTGCCCCTCGATTGCCTCTTCGTCTCCTCATTGCGATCCGGGGCAGCGTCCAGTTTCTGGACAGCCGTTGCCCCCATCGTCATCGTCAACCAAGCGACAATAATTGAGGTTCGGTTCATCGACATACCTCCGAGTCGACAGAGCTTGGGGCTTTCTTAGTACCAACGTCCTCGATCGCTGGGTGTCTTACGATCCCCGCCAAAAATGGCCTTCATGATTGCGTATACGCGGGGATAGACGGAAGGCGATAAGTACATGTAACGGCTTCATGACCTGGACCAATGCCCCCAGGACGGGAAAACGGGGGGGACGGGAAAACGCGACGGGTCCAACGTTCCTGACGCGATGGCTCATTGATCATCTGCCGCGCGAATCGGCCTTGCTCGGCTTCGAGCCTCGCAAGGCCGTCCGGACTCGCAGAGTCCGGCTCGCGAAAGGGTGGGGCAGGAACACGCGCTCACCGAAGTCTGTCAGCCAGCGTCCATCGCCGGCCTCACCCTCACCCGGCTCGCGGGGCCTCGCCGACCTCTCCCTCGGAGGGAGAGGTGGGGACGGACTCGCCATTTCTCGTGTTCAATCCGGCAGCGGTTTGCCCTTGGTCTCCGGGCAGAACCAGATGATGGCGATGCCCAGCAGGTAGATCACCGCCAGCGCCGAACCCGCTTTCGGGAAGCTGCCGCCGAACCAGATCATCAGCGTGGCGGTTTGCAGCGAGCCGATGGCGGCGATGACCCGGCCGAAGTTGTAGGCGAAGCCCTGGCTGGTGGCCCGGATGCGGGTGGGGAAGAGCTCGGGCATGTAGAGCGGGAAGAAGCCGTAGAAGGAGGCGGTCATGGCACCGGCGAGGAAGATGCAGGCGAGCAGTTGCGGGCCGTACTCGGCGTTGCCCTGATACAGCAGCAGGGCGACGAGGAACGAGCCGATGCACATGAGCGTGTAGGTGATGCGTCGGCCGATCTTCCCGGCGATGAGGGCGGCGAGGATGGTGCCGAGGATCGCGCCGCTGGCCGAGGCGATCTGGGCGTACTCCTTGGCGTGCTTCGTCGGGTCGGGCTCGAGTTGGGCGACCCAGCGCGGGACCCATTGCAGCGCGCCCCAGGTGCCCAATAGCGCGACGCCCGCCAGGCCCGCGCCCAGCAGCAGCCGGCGGATGGTGAAGCTCATCTCCGAGACCCCGCCGCGCTGCCTTTGCGAATGGGCATCGGCGGCGTCGGCGGCGGCGTCGGGGGCGCTCGACCGCGCCGCGGTGGCCGCCGCCTGCGAACGGCCCAGGTACTTGAACACCGGGTACAGGTAGCCCAGCAGCGCGACCGTCACACCCACCAGCGTGCCGGCGATCCGCATCGTCCACACCGCGCTGTCCCGCGCCCCCGGCGACCAGTCTTGAATCATCAGCACAACTTGTGGCGACCACACAAACACCACCAGCAGCGCGCCGCCGCAGCCGACCAGCACGCCCAACAGGTCCCTTGTTGCCCAGTGCGACGTCGCGCCCTTGGCTTTCTCCTGCTCCCACTTCTGCGACTCGGGCACGAACAAGCGGATGAAGAAAATCAGCAGCGCCGGCAGGGCCCCGGCGATCATGAGCAGGCGCCAGGCCTGGTTCGCCAGCAGCTTGTTGGTGATGCCTTCGCTGATGCCGACGCCGAGCATGAAATCGCGGAGGCCATCGATGACGCTCAGCAGCACGAGGCTGAGCAGGCCGACGAGCAGGAAGCCGACGTTGGCGGCGGCCCCGATGAGGCCGGCGATGAAGGCGCGGGATTTGTCGGACCAGATCTCGGTGACCAGGGCGACGCCCAGGGCCCACTCGCCGCCCATGCCGAGCGACGCGATGAAGCGGAGGACCGCGATGTGCCACGCCTCGGTGGCGAAGCCGCAGAGGCCGGTGAAGATGGCGTAGGTGAAGATCGAGAGCGACATGGCCTTGACCCGGCCGATGCGGTCGCCGAGCCAGCCGAAGACGACGCCGCCGGTGGCCGCCCCGATCAGGAACGTGGACATGATGACGCCGAACCATCGGGTGGCGGCCTCTTTCGATCCTTCGCCGAGCAGTTCCTGGAGGGCGGGCTGGCCGATGAGCGGGAACATGCCCATCTCGAACCCGTCGAACATCCAGCCGAGCAGGGCCGCGGTCAGGGCCATCCATTTGCCGGTGTTGGAGGCGGTATCGGTTGACTTGGGGTTCAGCGTCGGCGGCGGAGTGGACTGCATCACGCTCCTCGGGGTGAAGATGAATCGTCGCTTGGGATGCGGCCGCGGCGGGCGAGCGCCCGATGGCGGCCGACGGGCCGGCCATGATAAAGGAATGGAGCGCGGCTTCGAGGGCAATTGAATGGTGGTCGACGAAAAAATGTAATCTGAGACCTCAAGCCCGATGATGAGGCTTGGCGAATCGTCGGGGTGGTCTTATCACTGTCGCTCCTATACCCCGAGGATTCGGCGGACCTCATCCTCGGGCTTGCTCCTTCTACAGGAACCTCCCATGCGAACCCGCCCCCTCGGTCTCTCCGGCATCGAAGCCTCCGTCGTCGCGTTCGGCGCGTGGGCCATCGGCGGCTGGCGCTGGGGCGGGACCGATGAGGCGCAGTCGGTGCGGGCGATCCACGCCGCGGTCGATGCCGGCATCACGCTCTTCGACACCGCGCCGGTGTATGGCTTCGGGCTGTCCGACTCGATCCTCGGGAGCGCGCTCAAGGGCCGGCGCGACAAGGTCGTGCTCGCCACCAAGTGCGGCCTGATCTGCGACCCGACGAAGGGCGCGAAGCATTTCACGACCAACGCCCTGAGCTTTGATGATGATGCGCTGATCCAGGTGAACCGCTACTGCGGCGGCGAATCGATCAGGCGCGAGGTGGAGGCGAGCCTCCGCCGGCTGAAGACCGACCGCATCGACCTCCTGCAAACACACTGGCAGGACACGACGACGCCCTTCGCCGAGACGATGGGGGCGATGCTCGAGCTGAAGAAGCAGGGGAAGATCCGCGCCATCGGCGTGTGCAACGCGACGAGTGCGCAGATGGCGGAGTATCGCAACGCGGGACAGCTCGACAGCGATCAGGAGCGCTACTCGATGCTCGCCCGCGAGATCGAGAAGGATCAGTTGCCTCACTGCAAGCAGCACGGCATCGCGGTGCTCGCTTACTCGCCGCTCGCTCAAGGATTGCTCACCGGCAAGCTCACGGCCGACCGCGCGTTCGCGCTCGGCGACCTGCGCAAGGACAACCCGAAGTTCGCCGGCGACGTGCGCGCGAACGTCGCGGCCCTGCTCGCGAAGTTCGAGCCGGTGCGGGAAAAGCACGGCGTGACGATGACGCAGTTGGTGATCGCGTGGACGCTGTCGCAGCCGGGACTAACGCACGCCTTGTGCGGGGCGCGAAACGAGCAGCAGGCGATCGAGAACGCGAAGGCGGGGGATGTGGAGTTAAGCGCCGACGATTTGCGGGTGATGGACGCGGCGCTGGGCGAAGGTGCGTGAGGGTGAATGACGAATGTGCAATGTCGAATGTCTAATGAATGACGAATGACCCAATGTCGAAGCACGAAGCGTGCGCGCCCTCAACGACCGTCGACGCGCTCCGTCATTCGTCATTGCATCATTCGTGCTTCGTCATTCATTAGACATTTGACATTCGGCATTGGGCATTCGGCACTCCTCATTACCCGTTCGCCCCCTGCTCCGCCTCCGCCTGCTTCATCACGTACTTCGCCACCAGGTCGAGGGCCCGCATGGTCGTCGCCCGTTCGCGCAGCACCTGCGGCGGGTCGTAGGTGTGGTCGATGATCCGCAGGTCGGCGAATTGGCCGAGGTCGTTCGCCACGGCGATCATCTTGTCCTTGTCGTCGTTGCGGCCGATCAGCATGCGCGACCGGCCGGGGCCGATGGCGTCGAGGTAATACGTCGAGCTTGTCCAGGTGCCGTTGATCAGGTGCTTCACGCCGGAGATGTTCAGCGTGTGGCAGTCGGCGATCGCTTTCGTGCGCGTCAGCAGCGGCATGATGAAAAAGCCCCACTCGCGGGTGATCGTCCCGGCCGCCCGATCGACGGTCACGCCGACGCGCACGAACCATTCATTGAACCGCCGCAGGCAGAACACGACCATCACAACCGCGACGACCAGCGTGAGCGTCCCGTCCGGCAGGCCGAGCGTGACGAACCCGTTGGGGCCGAAGGCGATCCAGCGCATCATGTAGATGACGCCCGCCATCATCGGCACGGTGAAGAGCCAGGTGAACAGCGCCGGCGGCTGGCGGTAGGTCAAACGGTCCGGGTTCCCCGATTCGATGCGCTTCATGGTCGCCTCGCTTGGAATGGTGGACTGCGGGGTACAGGGGCGGGTGACAGCAGACCGGCGGCAGCAAAAACGAGGGGACTTTCGATTTGTAAATGCTACCTCGCGCGCATCAATTCTGATCTTCTGCTTCATCAGGTACTTCGCCATCAGGTCGATGGCCCGCATTGCTCCGTGGGTCGATTGGCTGCCCCTGATACGGACGGATTTGTGGAACCTGACAGACAATGGACTGATCGTTTTGACCACGGATAACACAGATACCACGGATGGAGTGGACCCAATGATGCATGACCCTGATTCGGATGAGCATCTAAAGCAGACCCAAAGCGATCGTAGCGGGTGCCACGGGTCGGCTCGGCGACCCGTGATGCGCGACAAGCCGCACGGGTCGCCGAGCCGACCCGTGGCACCATTCCCATCAACCGCTACGGTTCTCATCCGTGCCATCCGTGTTATCCGTGGTCAAGCTGCTCGAAGAGCCATAACTACAGCCAAGGGCAAGACTAAATTGCCAAGGCCGTATCCTCGATCCGCCCGATGACAATCCCCATGGGAGCGCTACCGCTGTGGCGCGGTACCCTTGCGCCGGTCCATCCGTCCCCGGTGAGATGCACGTGAAGTTGAACGTCGCCGCCATCGTGTGTGCCCTGCTCGCCTCGGTTGTTGCGCCGGCTGCGAACGCCGCGGCGAAGCTCATCGTCGAGCCGGCGAAGGTCGAACTCATCGGCGCGGGGGCAACGCACAACATCCTCATCACCGCCATCGATGCGGCCGGCCGGGCGGTGGATGTCACGGGTCAAGCGAAGGCCACGAGCGCAGCGCCCGCCATCGCCGCCGTCGGCGAGCGCGGGCAGGTCGCCGCCGTTGCCGATGGCGCGACCGAAGTGATCATCGAGTTCGGCGGCCATCGGGCCACCGTTCCCGTCACCGTCACGAACGCCGCCGTCGCCGCACCGCCATCGTTCCGCAACGACGTCACCCCGCTGCTCACGCGCTACGGCTGCAACGCCGGCGGGTGCCACGGCAAGCTCGCGGGGCAGAACGGCTTCCGACTCTCGCTGCGCGGCTTCGCGCCGGAGCAGGACCACGACTGGATCACCCGCGAGTTCCTCGGCCGGCGCATCAACCGCGCCAGCCCCGGCGACAGCCTGCTCATCCGCAAGCCGCTCTTGAAGGCCCCGCACGAGGGCGGGCAGCTCATCAAGGAAAACTCGCGGGCCCACCGCATGCTGCTCGACTGGATCAGCGCGGGCGCGGCGACTGATGTCGTGCCGCCGAAGAAGAAGGACCCGTCGAAGCCCGAACCGGTCGAAGTAAAGATCGCGAAGATCGAAGTGCTCGGCGGCGCGCTGTCGCAGCCGGGCGGCACGCTCAAGCCCGGCGAGTCGCAGCAACTGCTCGTCCGCGCGACGTACACCAATGGCGGCGTGCGCGATGTCACGTGGCTCTCGCAGTTCTTCGTCGCGGATTCGAGCGTCGCCTCGGTGGACGAGTTCGGACTGATCAAGTGCAAGGCGGCGGGCGAAACCGCGGTGCGCGTGCAGTTCGACAGCCAAGTCGAGGTGGTGATCGTCACCAGCCCGTACGATCAACCGGTCGATGACAAGCTGTTCCCCGCTGTGGCGGCAGGCGCGGCCGGGAGCGTGATTGATCAGCACGTGTTCGCCAAGCTAAAATCGCTGCGGATTCCGCCGTCGCCGGTCTGTGATGATCTGACCTTTCTCCGCCGGGCTTCGCTCGATGCGACGGGCACGCTGCCGACGCCGGGGGAAGTGAAAGCGTTCCTTGCCGATGCACGCCCCGACAAGCGGGCGCGTCTTGTCGATGACCTGCTCAACCGGCCCGCGTTCACCGACTACTGGACGCTCCAGCTCGCGGACCTCTTCCAGAACCGCAAGGAGCGCGACCACGATGTGCGCGGCAGCAAGGGCGTTCGCCAGTTCCACTACTGGCTGCGCGAACAGGTCGCCGGCAACACGCCATGGGACAAGCTCGCCCGCACCGTCCTCACCGCCACCGGCGATGCGGGCGACAACGCCGCCGTCGGCTACTTCATCACCACCATCGGCGAGAAGCGGCCCGCCGACAAGAGCGAGGTCGTCGCCTCCGTCGCCCAGGCTTTCTTAGGCACGCGCATCGGCTGCGCCCAGTGCCACAATCATCCCTCCGAAAAATACACGCAGGACGATTACTACCACTTCGCCGCCTTCTTCTCGCGCACCGACCTGAGCCGTGAAGACCCGATCAAGGGCAACACGAAGCTCGGCATCGTCAGCGAGCACGAGCGCAATCTCCTTAAAGAGATCGAGCGCATCGAGAAGAAGATTGCGGAGCTCACGGCCGCCGGCACCGCGCCGGAGCCGGATGAAAACAAGGCGAAGGAGAAGGCAAAGCAGCTCGGCGAGCAGCAGAAGCAGTTGGAGCAGAAGCGCAAGGAGCACGAGCAGTCGCGCATGAAGATGCCGACGTCGCACCAGCCGCGCACCAACGCGCAGCTTGCCGCCCAGCCGCTCGACCGTTCATCGATGACGATGCCCGCCAGCGGCGACATCCGCGAGTCGCTCGCCGACTGGATGACGCGGCCGGGCAACGAGCACTTCACCGGCAGCATGGTGAACCGTCTCTGGAAGCACTTCATGCGCACCGGCCTCGTCGAGCCGGTCGATGACCTGCGGGCGAGCAACCCGCCGACGAACCCCGCGCTGTGGCACGCCCTCATCAAGGAATTCGCCGCTCCATCTCCCCTCCCTCTTAGGGAGGGGCTGGGGGAGGGTCGAGCTTCCAATAAAGAAGACGGCCAGCCACAGCCCCAACCCTACGACCTCCGCCACCTGATGCGCCTCATCATGAACTCCGCCACGTATCAGCTCTCTTCGCAGACGACCTCCGCCAACGAGCTCGACGTCAAGTTCCACTCGCACTACTACGCCAGGCGGCTGCCCGCCGAGGTGCTGCTCGACGCGATGAGCCAGGCGACGCTGGTGCCCGACGAGTTCCCCGGCTACCCGCGCGGCATGCGGGCGATCCAGGTGCCCGACCCGGGCGTGAACTCCTACTTCCTCGGCCTGTTCGGCCGCAGCGACCGCGTCACCGCCTGCGCCTGCGAACGCAACGGCGAGGTCACGCTCCCGCAGCTCCTGCACATGCAGAACGGCGAGGTGCTCAAGAAAATCGAACGGCCCGACGGCCGGCTGATGACGATGATGCAGGCGAAGGCCGACGACGCCGCGATCATCGACACGCTCTTCCTCGCCACCCTCTCGCGCCTGCCGAATGAGGATGAACGAGGACGCGTCACCGCCGCTCTCAAGGGTGCCGAGAACCGCGAGGAGGCGATGCAGGATTTGTTCTGGGCTTTGATGAACACGAAGGAGTTTGCGTTCAATCATTGATTCGATTTCGTTCGATAATAGATCGAACGAGTTGGGTTTTGAAGCCGCGGAGCGGCGACAGAACGTAGCCCCGGGCGGGAGCCCGGGGACGAGGTCGAATGAATCATCGAAGCCCCGGAGGGGCGGCACTCGGTCGATCATTCGGAGTGTCGCCCCTTGCGGGGCTTGAATGCGTGCGTCGATTCGGACCCCGGGCTTACGCCCGGGGCTACGATCTGCCGCCGCTCCGCGGCTAAGACATGGCGCTGACTGGCTAGTCACTACGTTGATCGGAGTCTTCTGATGCTCGACATCCTTCTCAACCGTCGGACCAACCGCCTCTGCAACGGCGCCACCCGCCGCGATTTCCTGCGCGTCGGCGCCCTCGCGCCGCTGGGCCTGTCGCTTCCGTCGCTCTTGGCGATGCAGAAGGCCAGCGCCGCGGAGAAGGCGCGCGGAGGCGCAAGCGCTGTTCCTAAGGCCCGCGCCAAGTCGGTGCTCCTGGTTTACCTCGGCGGCGGCATGTCGCACCATGACACCTTCGACATGAAGATCTCCGCCGGCGCCGAGATCGCGGGCAAGTACACCGAGATCCCGACCAATGTGAAGGGTCTCGCCGTGGGCAACCTGCTGCCGAAGATGGCGCAGACGATGGACAAGGTCACGCTCGTCCGCTCGCAGGCCCACAACAACGACCATCATGAGACCGCGACCAACTGGGTGATGTCCGGCCGGTTCGGCTCGCCCTTTGGCGACTACCCCGCGATGGGTGCGGTCGTCGCGCACGAGTCCGGCTTCGCCAGCAAGCTCCCGCCTTACGTCGCGGTGCCGAAGAACCCCTCTTTCACTTGGGAGCTCGGCCGCAGCTCCTTCCTCGGCGGCCGGTATGAATCGTTCAAGGCCGGCGACCCCAACGACGCCAACTTCAAGGTCCGCGACCTCTCGCTCCAGCAGCCGATGAAGGACGACCGCCTCGAGCGCCGCAAGAACCTGCTCCAGGCCGTCGATTCGCTCGCGAGCAAGGTGAAGCGCGACGACCAACTCGCGACCTACGACGAGTTTCAGCAGCGGGCCGCCGAGATGATCCTCTCGCCCGAGGCCCAGGCGGCGTTCGACATCGACAAGGAAAAGAAGGAGCTGCGCGACGCCTACGGTCGCAGCACCTTCGGCCAATCGTGCCTACTCGCCCGTCGGCTTGTCGAGTCGGGCGTCAGGTTCGTCACCGTCAACTACGGCGGCTGGGACCACCACGCGAAAATCTTCGACAGCCTCGACAAGAAGCTGCCCGAGTTCGATGCGGGCTTCTCGACGCTGATCAAGGACATGGATGAGCGCGGCAGCCTGAAGGACACACTGGTCGTCTGCATGGGCGAGTTCGGCCGCGGCCCGAAGGTCAATAAGGATGCCGGGCGAGATCACTGGGGCCCCGCCGGCTCGATGATTTTTGCCGGCGCAGGCGTCGGGCGCGGCCATGTCATCGGCGCGACCGACAAGACCGGCGGCTACGTCATCGACCGCCCCGTCGCCCCCGCCGACGTGTCGTACACCATCTTCGAGGCCTTGGGCATCAACCCGCGCAAGCAGTTGCACATGCCCGACGGCCGACCGGTGGAGATTCTGGATCAGGGTTCGCTGGTGAGTGAGTTGTATGCGTGATTGGATCGAAAGCCGCGAAGCGGCGGCAGAGCGTAGCCCCGGGCGTAAGCCCGGGGTTGAACGAGCGAACAGTGCCGAGCCCCGGAGGGGCGACACTCTGCCGATGCAAAAGTGCCGCCCCTGCGGGGCTAAAGGTCCTGTCGCCGCAGATACCCCGGGCTTACGCCCGGGGCTACAAGCTGCCGCCGCTTCGCGGCTGAAAACACCATGAATCATTGCCTGTTTCAATCCGTTGCGTTCACATCAGCACTGCTTTTCGCCGCCCTCGCCCTCGCCGACGACAAGGACAAGAAGAAGGAAGAGAAGAAGCCCGAACCCCCGCGCATCATCATGGCGGTGCCGCTGGCGGTGAAGCCGGGCGAGAAGGTGAGCGTCGGCCTGCGCGGCTTGAAGCTCGACAACGTCACCGCGGTGCGCATCGGCGAGGGCGAGAAGAAGATCGAGGCGAAGCTGACGAACAAGGGCGGCGCGAAGCCGCCGGATCGTTATGAGGCGAAGCAAGTCGGCGACACGAAGGTGGATATCGAGTTCGCGCTGCCCGCCGATGCCCCGGGCGTGGCGGAGGGCAAGATCAAGATCATCGCGGTGAACGATGGCGGCGAGTCAGAGGCGTATGAGCTGCGGGTGATTGCCGGTGATGCGCTGGTGCAGGAGAAGGAGCCGAACGACGCGTTCAAGACGGCGCAGCCTGTGGCCGCGGGGCAGACGGTCGCCGGCACGATGCAGGGCAACAATCAGGTTGATGTGTTCGCCTACACCGCAACGAAGGGCGAGAAGATCATTGTTGAAGTGTTCGCCGCCCGCCTCGGCTCCGCGTTCGATGCGAGCATCACGCTCTTCGACCCGACGAGCAACATCGTCACCCTCGCCGACGACATCAAGGGCTCGCGCGACTCGGTCCTCACGTTCACCGCCTCGATGGACGGCGTGTACCTCTTCGTGCTCCAGGACGCGATGGACCGCGGGGATTCGACGCACCCGTACCTGCTGGAAGTGAAGAAGTGATTCGGCGCCATTGCCGCTCCTTCAGAGCCGGGTTCTGTGAACCCGGACGGATCGCGAGGCTCAAAGCCGAAGCGATCCGATTCGCGCGGTGGACGCAAAAACACCTTGTGACTCGCCGCGCAGAACGGATCGGTCGGCGTCGAGCCTCGCGATCCGACCGGGGTTGCAAACCCCGGCTCTGATAAGGCGCGTGATCTGAAACACATCTCGGTGGGATACACTGATCGTTCCTCGGAGGCCTTTCATGCAACGCATCACATCCGCCGTGCTCTCTCTGTTTCTTTCTTCACTCGCCTTCGCCGCCGACAAGGAGGAAGGCTTCGCCGACCTCTTCAATGGCAAGGACCTCGCCGGCTGGGTGCCCGTGCAGACCGGGCCTTCGACCTGGACGGTCAAGGACAACATGATCATCTGCAACGGCGTGCCGACCGGCGTGATGCGCACCGCGAAGCAGTACGAGAACTTCATCCTTGAGCTCGAGTACATGCACGTGAAGCCCGGCGGCAATGCGGGGCTGTTCGTCTGGTCCGATGCGATCACGGCCCGGGGCCAGCCGTTCACGCGCTCGGTCGAGATTCAGGTGCTCGACGGGCACGAGACGGCCAACTACACCAGCCACGGCGACATCTTCCCGATCCACGGCGCGAGGATGAAGCCCGACCGCCCGCATCCCGCTGGCTGGGCGCGCTGCCTGCCGAGCGAGAAACGCGCGAACCCGGCCGGTCAGTGGAACCACTACCGCGTCACGGCGAAGGACGGCACCGTGAAGCTCGCCGTCAACGGCAAGGAGGTCTCCGGCGGCTACGACATCTCGCCGCGAAAGGGTTACATCTGTTTGGAATCCGAAGGCGGCATCGTTCACTGGAAGAACATCCGCATCAAGGAGCTTCCCGCGTCGGCGACGCCGCTGAAACCCGAGCAGGTCGCGACGGCCGATGAAGGTTTCAAGTCGATCTACAACGGCGAGAACCTCGACGGCTGGGCGAAGGACGAGAAGAACGCGGGGCACTGGACGGTGAAGGACTGGGTGCTCGATTACGACGGTAAGGGCGGTGATTTGTGGACCGAGAAGGAGTACGGCGATTTCGTGATGGTGTGCGACTGGCGCTGGAGCGGCAAGCCGGTGAAGAAGAGCTGGCCGGTGGTGCTGCCCAGCGGCGAGCACGCGAAGGACGCGGACGGCAAGGAGAAAATGGCGGAGGTCGACGACGCCGGCGACAGCGGGATTTACCTGCGCGGCAGCAGCAAGAGCCAGGTGAACATGTGGTGCCGCCCGGTCGGCTCCGGCGAGGTGTACGGGTACCGCATGGACGCGTCGCAGCCCGCCGAGGTGCGCGCCGGCGTCACGCCCAAGTCGGCGGCGGACGCGAAGATCGGCTCATGGAACCGCTTCGTCATCACGATGAAGGGCGACCGCCTGACCGTCGACCTCAACGGCAAGCGCGTGATCGAAAACGCGCAGCTCCCGGGCATCGCGAAGAGGGGCAAGATCGCGCTGCAACACCACGGCGACCCGATTCAGTTTGCGAATATTTATGTGAGGGAGTTGGAGTGAACTGCGTTGAGTGAAGCGGGCGATCACTATTGCCCTGTCTATAATGACACCATGAAACAGATTCTTTCGCTCAATTTAAACGAGGAAGTCTTCGACGCAATTCGCCGGCGCGCCGAAGCGAGCGGGCTCTCCCCTGCGGAGGTCGCAGCGGAGTCGCTGCATCGGGAATTTGCTGTGTCGCGTCCGCCGGTGCTCAGTGAAGCGGAACGCGAGGCGATGTTTCAGCGTATGAAGCGGCACATCGGCGCGGTCGCACAAGGGACCGGATGCGACAACGAGCAAATTGATGCGGACTTGGCGAGATCGTACGGCGACAACCACGAGGTTGAGTGATGCTGCTGGATACCTCGGGTTTGCTGTGCGTTCACGATCGGCTGGAGCGATTCCATCAGGAAGCGGCCGAGGCATTTCGTAACGCTCGGCAGCTGCTCCCATAGTTATGTGCTCGCTGAGCTTGTAGCCTTGGCCGCGTCGCGAGGCCTGCCCCGCAAGCCAGCGCTTTCGTTCGTCGAGGGGCTCGCTGGTGACTCCAAGATACTGATGGTGTGGGTCGATCGCGCACTGCACGACGAAGCCATGCAACTCTTGGTGCAACGCCTCGACAAGCGTTATTCCTTGTGCGACGCGGTGAGCTTCGTGTTGATGCGGCGGCATCGAATCACCGATGCGCTTTCCACGGATCATCACTTCGAGCAGGAAGGGTTCCGACGTCTGCTTGTTTGATCACTGCGAGCGGCCCGCGCCCTGCCGGGCGGGGCTTCGGTAGACGCGACATCACTTCTTCACCACCCGCACATCGACCTTGAACTCGCCGGGATACTTGAAGCCGTCGTTCACGCCGAAGCGCGGGTTCATCGCGATGCCGAAGAAGACGGCACCGCTTTCGGTGGCGGTGAAGCTGAGGCTGGTGCCGGCTTTCTGGATGGCGCCGCTCCCGATGCGGTAGACGAGGGCGCCGTTGTAGATTTTCCCGTTCACGTACCACCCGGTGTTGGCCGCGCCTTCGGGCGTCGCGACGGCGTTGCCCCAGCGGGCCATGGTGATCTGCCCGCCGGCGCGGATGACGACCTTGTCGCCCTTGCTGACCCGCAGTCCGGTGTTCTTCATGGCGCGGTTGATGAAGTTGTCCTCGGTGACGGTGAAGGTCTTGCGCTCCTCCTCGGCCTCGCCGGTGTCGCGGTCGGCCTTGACGAGCGTCTCGATGGGCATTGTGAACGTGCCGAAGTCGCTGGCGAGGTCGAGCGTCTGCGGGACGATCCTGCCGGTGAAGGTGAAGTCGGTGGTGGCGATGACGTCGAGGGTGGTGAACTCGATGGGGTCTTGAAGGTCGGCGTCGATGCCTTCACCCAGCTTGTCGAGCAGCGCCTTGATTTCGACGGTCTGCACCGCGCCGACGCCGTCAAGGGCATCGCGGAGGAGGTTGCGAATAGCAGGTCCGAGTTTGACGAGTTCGGCGGCGGCGGCCTTGCGCTCGTTGGGGTCGTCTCCGCGGAGCTGCGTGATCCATGCGTTCGCCTGCTCGCGCAGCTTCGGTCGGCTGTCGAGCCCCGGCTTCACGTAGCGGATCTTGGTGATCGGCACGGTGAGCCTGCCGAATCGGGTGTCGATTGCGAGGGTGGTGATCGAAAGCTTGCCGCTTACGACGGTGCCGTCGGCCATGTTCAAGCGGATGATGTTGGGATCGACGGGCGACGGCTTGGTCGGCTCGGGGGTGGTCGCGGGAGCAGTCGCCGGCGCGGTGGCGGGGCCAGTGGAGG
>Ga0163150_10001495_pt1 | contig 39219 bp, 37 predicted proteins | sample OliLakLV19P2IB_FD_148628 | JGI IMG/M metagenome (GOLD analysis project Ga0163150, IMG submission 148628) | Freshwater microbial mat bacterial communities from Lake Vanda, McMurdo Dry Valleys, Antarctica - Oligotrophic Lake LV.19.P2.IB | ecosystem: Environmental > Aquatic > Freshwater > Lake >... | reverse complement strand
GCCCATGTCGTTGACCGGGTTGGGAGGGCCGGAGATGTTCGGCAGAGTCGACTGTGGCAGCAGGAGCCCATACACGTTATTCTTCGTCGCACGGTTGAGCTGAGCCAGTCCGTCGACTTTTGGTAACCAGGCGGTCCGCGCCAGTGTCACGCCGGCAGCGGCTGCTTTCACCTGCTCATCGGAAACGCGAATGGACGGGTAATTCGCCAGTGCCGCGTCGATAGTCTCACGCAGGGACTGGGCGTGAAGACCAGCAGCGGCGCACAGAGCCACCCACAGAAATCTCCTCAATGATCGTCCCCTTCCTCAAACAGTTCGCCGAACAGCTCGCGTACTTTGTCCTTCGCGGTCCGCAACGCTTTGCGTCCGGTGGGCGTAGCTCGATAGATACGGCGGCGATGCCCGTCAGCCCATTCTTCGCGGGATCGAAGAAAGCCTTTCTTCTCCAGGCCGTGGAGGATCGGGTACATGGTCCCAGGGCTGAGCCTGTAGCCATGCCGGCTCAGTTCTTCGATCATTCCGAGGCCAAACACAGGTTCCTTCTCCGCATGATGAAGGACGTGAAGGCGGATCAACCCTGAATACAGGTCTTTGTCCAGCGGATCCTGCCGTTGTCGAACTCCGTTTACGGATTTCGATATCGCCATTCGATAATCAACGATGTTATGGAGATTTGGAAGGGAAGTCAATATCGGGAACAGGGGGGGTGTGCGGGCACTCTGCAATGCCCGAGAGCTATACTGCCGGGCAGATTTATCTGATGGTGGGGTACTTGATGCCCAGTTGCTCCAGGTAAGTGTCGTACTTCGACGGATCGTAGTACATGCTCTTCATCCTGGGGCGGTACTCTTCCATGATCCTCTTGTTCAGCCAGGCTGCCGGCTTGTCATCCGGCCGAATGAGCGGCTGGTACTTCGTGTCTTTCGTCTGACATCTCGAAAATAAGTCCAGGCCTGCTGGATGATTTCCGGGTGCGGCAGCAGGTCAACCATGGTCATCGCCTGAACCTTGGCACCGGCAACCACTCCCTTATGGGCAATCGGCGTGGCCATTGCGATTCCGTTTGCTCTGTTGTGGCCTGGGGTGCCTGAGATGTTTGCCGAATACCGCAGCACCACCGTTGGAACGTTCCATGAGATGTCACCGATGTCGTCGGAGCCTCCACCCAGCGGGCCGATCAATTGTGCCGCGGGATCGGTGTCGGTTTCAGCTTTGGGCGCGCGAATCTCATCCAGTTTGACCGACAGTCCAGGCTCCGGCTGCTTCAGTTCCTTCTGGAGCGCCTTAGCCAGCTTTTGATCGTCATCCGACCCCTGAGGGAGACCCACCGTCTTGACGTTTGCGTACATTGCCTCTGCAACCGGCTTATTAAAGTACCCGGGCCAGGCGGAGCCGAGGACACGCGAGCTTACTGTGGTGTCGGTCATCATGCTGGCAGCCTGCGCCATCTTGTCGCCGAGTTTCCACAGGTCCGTGATGTGCGGATAGTCTGCCTCGCGAAGGTAATACCAGACCGTCGCGTTCTGCGGAGTTTGCCACATGGGCGAAGAGCACGACGTCGACATCTTTGAACATTCCGGCGCGCACGTAGAAGGCCTTCGTCGCGACCTGTTCCTCAGCAACGCCGGGCCACAGGCGAAATGGTGCCCTGGAGGTGTTCCCGCTCCGCAAATGCGAGACTTCTATGCATATTCAATATCAGCTTCTCCTCGGAATGGGTTTTGTCCGGGAAGGGGAGAACTCAACGTTGAGAGAGCCGGGCGTAGGCCACGGAAGTGTCTAGGCGGAACACGAATTATTCCATACTCTGGTCCGGTGTTCCGGTCTGCCAAAAAAATCAGCCCGCCGGCGAGGGGGTGCCGGGCGGGCAGTACGGAACAAGATCGAAGGAATGGTTGAAAACAACTTAGTTCGTCACACGGCGCGGCGTCGGAGGAACCAGTTCCCTCGACATCGCGGTTACGCGGCGAAAGTCACCGTAGCGTTCCACCTGCCGGTAAACCGCGTCACCCGTAACGGTGTTTGAGGACGGGGCGGTTGATATGGATGCTGCTGCCGCTGCAACCTGCGAGGCCCGTGGAACAGCAAGTTCTGTGGGCGAAAGGCTGACATCTTCCATCACCGGTTCGCGGTAAAGAATCGGCGTCACACGCTGGGCCAGCTTCACTTTTCTGGGCCGGGCCGTGTCGACCACTTCTGTAAACGGCGATGGCCTGGTTGCATAAACGGAGAAACTGGAGTGGTCCGCACCGTAGACGCTGATCCGCAGTTCAGGAGACAGTGCAATTGCACCCAGAACCGCGAGATTCACTATAAACAGTGAGGCCCCTGCCCAGAATAACTTCGGTACGGAAGCGGGCGAGTTAAACGTGTCCACGCCAGACTCCAGATTGTTCGCGACCTCGGCAGGCGAGTCCAAACGCTGCCTGTAAGTGTCTGAAGTTGAAGTAGTTGTAGTCATGTCTCGCTTCCTCTTGCACAGAGTAAGAGCACGATGTACGCCAAAGCACAATCAATGTGTTTTCAGTAGCTTACGGAAAAGGCGTAATTCTGGATACAGGTAAGAATTGCGTCCCGGGAGGCAAGGAGGGAAGGCTCCCGGGTGTCAGACTAAAAGAATCAGCTAGTTACGGGTGGTCTGCACTTTTGGCGTGGCAAGGTAGCCAATGATGACGTCCTTACGGACTTCGTTGATTACGAGTTCGTAGGGCTGGCGGGCTTTCGCCACATAAAACTGAATCGGCTCATTGATATTGCGGTCTTTCTTTTCGACCTTTTTGTCATCGGCCAGCAACTCGATGGTGAACTTATTTCGCTTCTGGTCGACTTTCTTCAGTGTGACTGAGATATCGCCGATGCGCTTCGGATCTTTGCTCTTTGCGAGGTTAAATTCGAAGTAATTGCGCTCGCCCAGTCGCTTCAGAGCGTCGAGCTCCTTGCCGTTTGTGGCGACAAGTGACGATGTGCCGTCAAGATCACCGCGAACCCGCTTAATGTCAGCGATGGTCTTGTCGATCTCACCTTTTGCTGTCGCGACGTCTGTCTTCACCTGATCTACGTTGGAGCTGACTTCACCGATTTTGGTGCTCGCCTTGTTCTCAGCATTGACGACCGCAGCCGACAACTCGGTCTTGACCGCTTCGGTCTGACGTGTCTGCTCTACAGCGACTTTCCGGGTCAGTTCGTCGGCATGCCTGAGGGCTTCTACTTTAGCCTGGCCCACCGCCATTTGCGCCTGACGGCGTGCGGTCTCGAGCTCGTCTTTGAGGCTCGTGAGGCTGCGGCGTGCGGTTTGTGTGGAGACGGCGGAGCTTTCCTTCAGGCTCGCAACTTCGCTGGACATATTCTTGCGAAAGTCCGCGACGTCGCCCTTGAGATGGTCGATCTGCGTATAGAGGTAAATGTTCGCGCCAAGCAGAGCGACGACCGCACCAATAAGAATTGGTACTTTAATGTCAGAACCACCGGCGGGTGCGGGTGTGTACTCGTTCATTTGATTCTCCTGTAAAAACGCAGGCTAATCTCCTAGGGTAGCATCTGCGGCACGCTCCAACTAACGCGTTCGCTGCTTTGGACGCACGAGATTTGCCGGTGGGGTACAGAGTCAGCCGAGGGCGGGAGGAGGCACCGGGATACGGGGCCGCGCGAATTCCAGATATTCCTGCCTGGGAACGCCCGGTTCGAAGCAGCGGCGGCAGCGCGCTTCGTACATGCCCGCGGCACCCACGACGATGAGATCGTCCGATTCCACGAGGCGCTGCGTGTGCTTGGCGGGGTTTCCGCAACGCATGCAGATCGCCAGCGTTTTGGTTATGGATTCCGCGTATGCCAGCAGATCCGGAATGGGCGCAAAAGGCCGGCCCATGTAGTCGGTGTCGAGCCCCGAGATGATCACCTGTTTGCCACTGTCGGCCAGCTGGTTGGCTACATCGGTAACGCCGATGCCGAAGAAATTTGCTTCATCAATGCCCACCACCTGAGTACGCCAGTCGAGTTGCTGAAGGATCTCTGCCGGTCCGGAAATGGTCTCTGACTTCATCCGTGTGTCGTTGTGCGAGACGATTTCGTTTGGTGAGTACCGTGTGTCGATGACCGGCTTGAACACCTGAACTCGACGCCGCGCAATCATCGCCCGCCGGAGTCTGCGCATCAACTCTTCGCTCTTACCTGAAAACATTGGCCCGCAGATCACTTCGATCCAGCCTATGTTGCCCGAAAGAAAATCCATGTGAGAACTTCAAGATTACCATTCATGACGTATCGCAGCGGTCGAATTATCGAGCCCGAGCTTCTGGACCACGAGTCGCCGGAGCGCGCCGCTCCCAGTTTGCGAGACCTGGTTCGAATTAACCGACTGCTTGGCGGGCATCGCGTACTGCGTGAGGCTTTGGCGCACTGTGTAAGAGACGGCGACAGCTTCACCATGCTGGACGTAGGTTCGGCGTCGGGAGATGCCGGCGAGATTGTGCAGCGGCGGTACCCGGCAGCTCGCGTGACCAGCCTCGATTACCGTGCGCATCATCTGGGGGCGGCGGCGTCTGGCGACCGCGTGCTTGCCGATGCGTTCCGCCTCCCGTTCGCGCCGCGAAGCTTCGACATCGTGTACTGCGGGTTGTTCCTGCATCATTTTTCGAACGAGGACGTGGCTGGGTTGTTGCGAGCGTTCGGCGTGACGGCTCGCCGGTTCGTGATCGCCAACGATTTGGAGCGGCATCCTCTGGCCTACTACTTTCTTCCGGCCACAAGGTGGCTGATGCGGTGGGACGCTGTCACCTGCCACGATGGGCCGGTGTCGGTGCAGGCCGGGTTCTCACGCAGCGAACTGGACGGGCTGGCCCGGTCCGCGGGTCTTCGCAATTGCAAAGTGCGGGCGTATCGACCAGCGTTTCGGCTGTGCCTGATCGCGGAGCCGCCGGCGCTCAGCGGCCTTACCAGGTGACTTCGAACAACAGCGAAAGCAGGTCGGCCGCGGTGCCCCCGGCCACACCGAGCTTTCGTTGTGCCCTGAGGAGCTCAGGCTTGTTCAGCGCCAGTCCCGCGAGTCCGGCAAAGTGTTCTTTGTCGGCTTCGAATTTTGTGATTTGCGGATTTGTCCAGGTCGTCGGACTGGTAAGGAAAGGCGCAAGATACCTCGCGACGACATGCAGTCCGACGCCGTCGCGATTCGCGTAATTCGCGATATCCTTCCCCTGCACCTGCGCCATCCTTGCTGTCATCGACAAAGCCAGAGCGTTGAACATGGAATACGACAGTGACTTAGTACGAGCTTCCTCGCGCGGCGCGCTGCCGTCTGGTTGGAACTGTTTGAGCAGCGTCGAGCGGTAATGCTCAAACATGCGGTCCCGTGCACCGTGGTCTCCGATGTAGATCGCCATGGCAGAGCCCTGGGCAGTCCACCACGATGCGTGGTTGTTGCCGCTGCCGCCCTCGCCGCGGCCGATTTCGCTGGTGGTCATCCAGTGGAGGAAGTCGCGCATCCAGGCTTTGAGGCCTGCGCTCACCTTCGGATCCCAGCCGCTGGAACGCTCAGCGAGTCGAACGCCTTCCAGCAGCCAGATAAACGAGCGCGTCGCAATGAGCCCCTCCGGACGGCCCGTGGTTCGGCCGTGCACTGCCTGGCCGAACTGCAGGCTGGGGTTCATCCGTGTGTCTTCAGACAGAAACCACACCGACACGATTTCGGCAGCGCGCCGGGCGTATTCGGGCTTGTCAATCAGCCAGGATGCGGCGCCGAGAGCGAGCACCGCGTCGCACATGTTCTTCAGGTCGCGGTCATTCGCCGTGAAGCGATCCGGGTTCGTTTCGCCATCGCGGCGGATGTAAGGGCCGCGCGGGTTCTTAGGATCGGGCCACCAGTAAGGACCCTCGCTGTAGAAATCGTGCAGACCCGCTGGCGTGTCCTCAGGACGGTGGGAGGTAACGCTCCACGGCTGCTGCTGTCGTGCCTTGTCGGCGGCGACCCGGATGGCTTCAATGCGAGCGTGTGAGGTGCCGTTCAGGGCCTTGATCGCTGTCAGGTCGGCCTCGGTTAGCAGCAACGTGCCACGCGGAGGCGGCGCTGCGGCAGCCAACGCAAGCGTTGCGGCGGCCAACAGAACAGGTCTGAGCATTTACTGGTCAGTCTACGCTGAAGTACGCTCAAACGTCAGATTCAGGTATCCGCGCGGGCGGTACTCAAAGCGCGTGGGGAGGTCGGCGCCTTCGTGAAACCACAGGCGGAAAGGCGTCTTGTCCCCGGTCGCGACGTTCTGCACGTTGCCGTTCAGGCGCATGGCGCCCCCTGGCTTGTTGTCGCGCGACTTCACCACGTCCAGCCGGAAGCTCTGTCCGTTGTACAGGAAGGCACTCTTGATTTTGGTATCGCTGGAGCGCATCGCTTCACGAACTGCAAACAGGAAGGTACGAGGGGACTCCACGGAGGAGCTTGCCTCTGAGCGTGCAGGCTTCAGCGTTTTCTTCGCCAGAAAATCGCGAACCTTACCCACCACTTCGGTGCAGCGGCTGTAGTTCCAGGTGCTGGGGAGTTCAAGTTGATAAAGGTCGTACTGCGAACGGGCCTTGCTGGCCGAACCCTCCACGGCCATGTACGACACAGCTCCACCCTCGGTGGGGCCGAGCGCGGCTTTCGCCTGCTCCAGGTTCTTCTCAGGCGAAGAGGTGATGAAGCCGAAGTAGGTGGACTGCAGTCCGCCGTCCTTCTGAGTGACCAGTTCCTGGATAAAGCCAAGGCGGTTCAGACCGCGAGTCCGCTCAGGCAGCGACCCTGCCTGGAACGTCAGCGCTATGCTGCCTGCGGTTTCCCTGACCTCAATGGAGGCTGAGCCGACGTTGGACCGTGCGAATACCGGAACACCAAGAAAAGAGACCTGGCAGTCGGCGCGATACTGGGCGGTAGCCGGTGACTGCGAGCCGAACAGCGCAATCGCGGGTGCGGTCGGAATCAGTCTGAGAATAGTACGCCTGGTCATCTAAGAGTTTGACCCCCGTTTGGAGTGGTTTGTTTCAGCCTATTGTCTCAGTCTATTGTTGCAGCCGGGTTTTCCTGGGATAACATTTCGGCGTAAAATTGTTTTAGAGACGGCCCGCCTGTCTCCTGCTATACTGCTGTGGTCGAGGATCTAGCGGATGGAAATGCGTCTGGGCGACATCATTGATGACCACTGCATTAAGTGCCGCCGCCTGACGAACCACTCGGTGGTTTCACTGGTGGAAAGTCAGGTGGCCAAGGTGCGTTGCCGCTCGTGTTATCACGAGCACACTTATCTGCACGAGCAGGCGCCACCGACTCGAAAAGAACTTAAGAAAGCGGAACTGGCGGCCAAAGCAGAGGCTGAAGCCGCTGCGGGCGGGGCCGTGGAACTGGACGAACCCGTCGACGAGGCCGCCGATGACGTCGAACCGGGCGAGGTCTCGGATCCCGCAGCTGAGGACGTCGCGGAGACGGTTCCCTCGACGAAGTCCGAGACGAAGACTCGTTCTACCAAAACCTAAACTTCTTTCATGCCGATCCACCCTGATGCTGGATTACCGCCCAAACCTTCTCAACTGACAGACATCGCGAAGCTGGTTACCGCCTACTATGCTGGGCGCCCTGACCCAACGGTGCGGGCGCACCGGGTTGCTTTCGGCACCTCGGGCCACCGTGGTTCGTCGTTCACGGACTCGTTCAACGAAGCCCATATCCTGGCGATCACGCAGGCCATCTGCAACTACCGCCGTGAGGCGGGGATCGACGGACCGATATTTCTTGCCAGGGACACGCACGCTCTCTCAGAGCCGGCATTTGCCAGCTCGCTGGAAGTGCTCGCCGGTAATGGGGTGGAGGTTATGGTCGACGCAGACCTCGGCTTCACACCTACTCCGACCCTGTCTCACGCCATTTTGCGGTTCAACAAAGGGCGCACTGCGGGACTGGCCGATGGCATCGTAATTACGCCATCGCATAATCCTCCGGAAGATGGTGGCTTCAAGTACAACCCTCCCTCGGGCGGACCAGCCGACACCGGGATCACGCGGCTGATCGAGAATCTGGCAAATGATCTGTTAGGCGAAGACCTCGACCGCGTGAAGCGGATCAGTCTGAAGAAGGCTCTCGCCGCAGATACCACGCACCGGCACAATTATATTGGCGACTATACCGGCGAACTCGGTGATGTTATCGATTTCGATATCATTCGTAGCGCGGGATTGCGGCTTGCCGTCGATCCTCTGGGCGGTGCCGGGGTCGCCTACTGGCCGCGCATCGAAGAACGCTACGGTATCGGACTGCAGGTGCTGCGCGAGGAGGTGGATGCGACGTTCCGATTCATGTCGCTCGACTGGGATGGGCGGATTCGCATGGACTGCTCATCGCCTTACGCGATGGCGGGTCTGATTGCGTTGCGCGACCGATTCGATGTGGCCTTTGCCTGCGATACGGACCATGACCGCCATGGCATCGTCACGAAGTCGGCGGGGCTGATGAACCCGAATCATTACCTGGCGGTTGCGATCTCTTACCTGTTTCGTAACCGGCAGGGCTGGCGCGTGGATGCCGGTATCGGGAAGACGCTGGTAAGCAGCAGCATCATCGACCGGGTGGCCGCGAGTCTGGGCCGCAGGCTGGACGAAGTGCCGGTGGGGTTCAAGTGGTTCGTGGACGGGCTGGCAGACGGCACGCTGGGTTTCGGCGGCGAAGAAAGCGCGGGTGCCTCGTTTCTTCGCAAAGACGGCACGGTGTGGAGCACAGACAAGGACGGGCTCATCCTGGGACTGCTCAGCGCGGAAATCGCCGCCCGTTCGGGTAAGGATCCGGCGGAGTCGTACAAAGATCTCACTGCCGAGTTCGGCGACCCCGTATATGCGCGTATCGATGCTCCCGCCAATCCGGACCAGAAGGCCGTACTCAGCGCTCTAAGTCCGGATCAGCTCACGGCAAAAGAACTTGCGGGCGACCCGATTGAGGCAAAGCTTACGGCGGCTCCGTCGAACGGGGCGTCGATTGGTGGTCTCAAGGTGACTACGAAGCGAGGCTGGTTCGCTGCCCGTCCGTCGGGTACTGAGAATGTGTACAAGATCTATGCGGAAAGCTTCGCGGGCCCCGCTCACCTGAAGCAGATTCAGGACGAGGCCCGCGAGTTGGTTGCCGGCGTATTTGCTGCCGCCGGCGTCTGACCGCTACTGCCCGAGACCGAAGGCGTACACCGTATTGTCGAAAGCCGTGACGTATACACGGCCCTCGGAAATCGCGAGTCCGCTGAAATGAGTGAAGCTCCCGATCGTATTCCCACTGTTGAACAACTCCTTGCCCGTTTCGGCGTCGAACGCATAGAGTACCGCGTTCTTGCTGGTGTCGGCGCGGTGCTTCGACGGATACAACGCCCCGGCTTCACTAACCTGCCGCGTATTTTCGCCACTCGACAAAGCGAATACAATGCCATTGGCAACGATCGGGGCCTCCGGTACGTTGAGGTCTCGCGAACGCCATGCTGGAACCAGCACAGGTTTGCCGTCCTTTTCCTCAACCTTGAACGCCATGATGCTGCCACTGGGCGTCTCGCCGTAGGTCTGGGCGAACTTCGGTGAGGCCGAACCTTGCGGTCCCCATGCGGGTGCGAAGAGCCAGGTGTTCTTCTTCGCGTCCTCCATGGATGCCATGGCGCCCCAGAAGCCACGGCTGGCAAAGTCGACTTCCTCGTTGGTGTACAGCGGGCTGCGGAACAGCGGTGTCGAATGGTCGTCTCCGCCGAGCTTCTTCGCATCCAGCAGATAGATGACGCCTTCCTTGCCGCCGCCGGCGACAAGTTCCCGGCCCTTCCACGGGAAGACGATCGGGCTCATGCAGCCCATGTCGAGATCCTTCTTAGTGATCCAGGCGCGATTGGCCGGTGTGTAATAGTCGACCATTTTCAGGTCTTTTACAGAAAGCCCGAGGAACGTGTCGGAGTACTTGCCTGCCGAGGCATCGTAGGAACCGTCGCCGGTCTCGGCAAGCACCTTGCCGTCGGACGTGATGGCTACCCCGGCGCGTCCCCAAATTCCGGCGCCGCCCAGAGGGTTCGCCACAAAGCTGCTGACTTTGCGGGCCGGATCGTTCAGGTCCATTGCATAGACCGCCGACCGCACGCCGCTGCAGCCTTGCGAGGTCGCCGTGTACAGGACGTTGTCGACCATGTTCAGGCTCCAGGTCTTGCCATAGGGCGGCGTGAAACGCGTGGGTGGCGCGACATCTTCGCCATTCAGGAAATTCAGGGAGTGCAGCCGGCCGTCGCTGGCGAGGATGAAAGCGGTCTTGCGGCGCTTGTCGATGAAAGGAGTCGCATTCAGTGCGTTAGGGCAAAGCCAGTTCGGGTTTGTGTTTTTCGGAGTGCCCTCGACGGCAAGTTGTTTCTGCCAGCGAATTTTGCCCGTCTCGGCGTCGAGCGCGACCACCTTGTCACCGCTGCCCGCGACAATGGCGATGTCCTTAAAACCACCCGGTGCTGGAACATTGATCGTAATCACCGGAACTGAGAGCGACGTTAGTTCCTTAGACTGATTCTCAATTTTCGTTTTCCATTCCAGCTTCAGGCCCTTTACGTTCTCCCTGGTAAGAACGGTTTCGCCTTTGGCCCAGCCGGTCCGTTGCGGATCGCCGCCAAACATGGTCCACTCGGCGGCGAAACAGGAGGTCAACAGCGAAGCGCAGACGAGGCTTCGAAGTACGGCGACAGATTTCATATGAGTCAAATGGTATGTTACTCAGCCGAGGATGACAAGGTCTCGCTGGATCTCGCCGGTTACGCGGGCCGTGTCCTCGCCGATGTACATGTTCACTTCGGAGCGAATTCCGAACTCCGGGAGGTACACGCCCGGCTCGATCGAGAAGCAGGTGCGGGGAATCACGCGGCGCTCATCGTGCGTCTCGAAGTTGTCCATGTTGGCACCCGCTCCATGGACGCTGGTGCCGATGGAATGGCCGGTGCGGTGAATGAAGTATTCGGCAAATCCCTGGGTTGCGATGAAGCCTCTTACAGCATCGTCGACTTCAAATCCCTGCAGACCAGAGCCGGCGCGCGCTGTCACAGTTTCAATGCCACGGTCCCGTCCTCCGGTCACTACGCGAAACACGTTCTGTATGGCGTCTGTCGGACTGGATCCACAGTAGCCGGTCCACGTAATGTCGTAGTACACCGAGTCGGTCTGGTCGAGCTTCGCCCACATGTCGATCAGGACGAGGTCGCCCGGACGGATCGGTGCATGTTGATCCGCCGAGGGCTCATAATGCGGGTTCGAAGCGTTCGCGTTCACTGCGACGATTGGACCGTGATCGGTGATGAGGCTGGCAGCTCTGAATTGCTGATGGAGGAACTGGTGCACGTCCCATTCGGTTGTCGGAGTGATGGTGGCGAGACGCTCACGAATATAGTCGAAGGCCGCGGCGCGTGCGCGGTCCATGCGACGCCCCGCTTCCGTGTGCGACTGTAGTTGCCAGTCAGACCAGCGCGCTTCGAACAACTGCACCAGATTTGCCGACGTGCGGATGTCGAGGCCAAGGCTCCGAACGAACTCCACCGTCCCGCTGTCGACCATGCCGACATAGGGCACAGCGTTGTTGGGCGAGTGCTGCATCGCGATCACCGTTGCCCCAGTCAGCAGTGAGGTCAGCTCACTGGTGAGTTCTGCCCATCGGGAATAGAGGCGCCGCCGTCCAGGCAGCGCGTCGAGCGAGTGCGATTCAATGCGATGCGTTAGTGCGCGGGGCTCGCCGGTTGCGGGGATGAAGTAGAACCAGCGGCGGGTGGGACTGTAGGTTTCTGAAAGGCCAAGTATGCGGTAGGCGAGCGGGTCGCGATGGTGGTGGTCGTAAAACAGCCAGCCGTCGAGGCCTTCCGCCTGCAAAGCCTGTTGAATGGATTCGAGTTGCATGGTTTATCGAACGCCCCCCATGAGTCGCACCATGGGTCGTGTAAAGGATGCGAGCACCAGACCGGCGATCACGGCCACCAGCCCGACAGCTCCGAACAGATAAGGCAACGGCAGCGTCTGGTAGAACCCCGCGGCCCGGCCACCCAGATAATTGCCGATCGAAATCGAGAGGAAATAAACGCCCATCATCAGACCGCCCACGCGCGCCGGGGCCAGCTTCGTCATTGCGCTGAGACCGACGGGACTGAGGCAGAGTTCGCCGCACGTGTGCAGGAAATAGGTCGCGACCAGCCACATCGGGCTGACACGGGCGCCGCCGGCCGCGAACGTCGCCCCAAAGCCCAGCAGCAAAAATCCCGCACCAACCAGCACCAAAGCGAGCGAGAACTTCACAGGAGCCGGCAAGTCGCGGGGACCCAGGCGAAGCCACAATCCTGCAAAGACAGGTGCCAGCAGGATAATGAACATCGGTTGTACCGACTGATACCAGGGAGCCGGAATCTCGAACCCGGCAAGGTTGTTATCAGTCGCTCGTTCGGCAAAGAGATTCAGGCTCGAGCCGGCCTGTTCGAATACCGACCAGAACACACAGGCTGAGAGGAACAGGAAAAATACAACAATCAGGCGTTTGCGTTCCGCGGGCTCCCAGTGTGCACCGAACAGCAGCCATGAGAAGAAACCCGCCACCACAATGAGCAATGCGCCACCCGACGCGTCGCCGATCTGTTTTGGAGTCACCAGACCGAGATTTGCCGCGGCAGCGACCGCGACCAGTATCGCAAGCAAGATCCCCGCACCAATGGCGAATTGTCGGGGAGCAGCTGTGTCGTTGGGAGTCGCCGGGAGTTTACCCGCGTCGCCGAGTTTGCTGGTGCCGAAGAGGAACTGCACCACGCCGAGCGACATGCAAACCGCCGCAAGCATGAACCCTGTGCGCCAGCCGTACTGCGTGGCGGCCCAACCGCAGAGCAAAGGCGCGATGAATGCGCCAAGGTTGATTCCCATGTAAAAGATGGAAAAGCCGGAATCGCGGCGAGGGTCGCCTTGCCCGTACAGTTGTCCTACAATCGCGCTGACGTTTGCCTTCAGGAGACCCGTGCCGAACACCACCAGGACAAGTCCGCTGTAAAATGCGGCGAAATTCGGAATACACAGGACGAAATTCCCGGCGGCAATCAAAATTCCGCCGATCATTACCGCTTTGCGTCCACCCAGGATGCGGTCGGCCAGCCAACCTCCCGGCAAAGCCGCGAGATAGGCCATCGCAGTGTACAGCCCGTAAACAACGCCCGCGGTCGGGTCGTCAAACCCCAGCCCGCCACGGCTCAGCGGCGCCACCATGAACAGGATAAGCAGGGAGCGCATCCCGTAATAGCTGAAGCGTTCCCACATTTCTGTGAAGAACAGCGTCGCCAGTCCGCGAGGGTGGCCAAAAAAGCTGGTGTCTGTCGAGGTCGTCATTTCAGGCGCAGCGCCTCACGTCCCATTCAATGTCTGTGTGGAACCGGGCCAGCCCGGCGGTGTCGCGGTCGTCGACTACGGTGAACTGCAACGCATCATCCAGCCAGTCCTGGCTCCGGCCGTCGCTGTGCTGCGTCGCGACAGTCAGCGTATACTCCTGGCGAGTCAGAAAACAGAGGAAGGAAAAAGAAATGGTGAGTTCGTCGCCAGCGGCAAGGTCGCCCAGGTCCCTGCCTTCAATTCGGGTGTTCGTACCGAAGACCTCAATCCCGAGTCGGTTCCTGATCAGTATCCCAACGATGGGGTTGTGAACGACTGTCTCGTAACGCGCGGTCACTTCGATCCGGACACGGTCTCCTGCTCGAACGGCCGGTGTCTCACGCCCATCGTCGTCGATAAGCCGAATGCGAGTGATCACGCTGGCACGGTCGCCATGGCGATAGTTCCCTGTGAGGTCGCTCTTCTCCGCGGCAACCGATTGCTGACCGTGGACCAGCCCGACGTATCGATTTACGACCTCGCCCGGTGTGCCCTCCGCCGCGACTTCGCCTTTGAGCATCAGCACAGCCCGATGACAGAGCCGCTTCACCAGGCCGAGGTCATGGGAGACAAACAATATCGTGACCTTCCGGTCGCGCAACTCTTCCAGCTTGTGCAGGCATCGATTGGCAAAAATCGCATCGCCCACCGCCAGCGCCTCATCCACGATGAGAATCTCCGGCTCGACATGGATGGCCGTGGCGAACGCCAGTCGCACGTACATGCCACTCGAGTATTCCTTCACCGGTCTGTCAATGAACTTACCAATTTCCGCGAAGGCTGCAATCTCCGGAAACACGCGCTCTGTTTGCGTCCGGGACAAACCCATGATCTCGCTGTTGAGGAAAACGTTCTCCCGGCCAGTAAACTCCGGATTGAATCCCGCACCGAGTTCCAGCAGCGCCGCGACGCGGCCCTCTACCGCAACGCGTCCGCTGGTTGGCTGCAGAATGCCGCTGGCAACCTGCAGCAGTGTACTCTTGCCCGACCCGTTAGGGCCGACGATCCCCAGAATCTCGCCGGCCCCAACATGGACCGTGACGTTCTTCAGAGCCCAGAAGTCGGTATGCAGTCGCCTGCGCCGGAACGGGAACAACTCCCGAAGACGATCCGACGGCTTATCGTAAAGGCGATACAGCTTCGACACATTCTGGACCAGGACCACGGCCTGAATATAGCATTCAGACGCGTATCGTCACGGTCAAACCCGAGCCTGGCCTCCCACTTCCGGCCAGTCCAGTGGAAATAACATCGAGCCCCAGAATTGTTCCCGACAGCAGAGGCGGCAAATCAAGCCCGCTTACCGCCGTCGACAACGTCTGGCCCGAAACAATAGTCAGCGAGCACCATGGCTCGCCATTTGCCGTCACCTGAAGCACGATACTTGCTCCGTCGGGAGCGTCCGTGACGCTGGCGTAGACGTCGCGCACAGCCCGTGCCCGATCAATGCTGCAGGGCGGCACAGCGTTCGACTGAACCGCCAGTTCACCAGAAACCTGCATCGTGAACTGCCCACCAGACAGCGTTCGCAGCCCGTGATCGACCGTGTTGCTGTAAGCCAGCGCTGCTACCTGGCTGTTGCCCTTCCCGTTCGTAACGAACAGCTCCGCGGCGACAACCCGCTGGTTTGGCATCTCAATCGAATGCGAGTAACTGCCGCTGGCCGGCGAACCGAACAGACCCTTCACCAGCGGCAGCACCGACACCCGCCGCGTCAGGTGGTACGCCGGCTCAGACGTCGTATGGCCCGAGGCCGTAGTCCCGAACGCTCCCCGTTCCAGCGTGTAAGTCAGCCCGTTGGAAGAGATGGTGCGGGCCACCAGAACCTCAGTGCCGATCAGCACCAGCACTCCGGGTTCGACCCCCGCTGGGGCAGCGAGTATCAGCGACTCCTCGTCGACCGCTATGTCGTTCGCCAGCCGTATCGACGAGGTACCGGCCAGTTCATCCCAGCAGTGAAGCATCAGCGTGCCTGCCGTTATCGACCGTGTGTTCACCAGGTCCTCGAACCCGATGCCGGCGACTTCAATGCATCCCCGTCCCGCGGCCGTGAGTCCGAAGATCGGCGCGTCCGGAACGTCAAGATCCAGCGCAGCTCCACCGATGGTGTGGCGAGTCAGTGGTGACAACTCGTAGGCGCACTCCCGGTCCGACACATTGGCGGATCGGCCCGAGATCTGAATCACGGCTTTCTGCCTGTTAGGAACCGCGAAGCTCACCGGACTCCCTTCCGACATCGCACCGAAACTCCAGCCGGAATCTGCGATCAGGAACGTGCTGGTGGCATCCGGCTCGACGGTCCACGGCGCCGCACAAGTCAACGTCGTCTCGTCGTTGCTGGCGATCGAGCGTTCCTGCCCCCGTCCCTTGCCATCGTGGATCCGAACAATTTTGCCCCGATGCTCGTTCGGCAGCAGGCCAAGCCCTGCCTTCCCAACAGTGTTGGCCGAATGCAGACCGACCGGAGTTTCAGGCAGCAGTTCCATACGCCAGTAGAAGTTGGCGTGATGATAGTTGCCGTCCGGTGCGGCGGCTGCAGTTGCCTGGGCGCCATTATCGACGAAGGTGTCGCCAACAGCGCAGTCCGTGGCGATTCGGAGCAACCGGGCTGGAGTCATCCCCCGATACACGCGGAAAGTCGATGTTCCGGCGGCAAAGCTGAGTTGCCGCAAAGTCACTCGGTTGGCATCCGTGCCCGCCGCTACCGCCGCGCGAACCACGAAAGACAGCGGGCTCTCAGACCCGTCTTCTGCCACCGAACTGACGGCGTAGTAGTAGCTCCGTCCGCCGGCCAGCGTGCCCCCCGTGGTCTCGATGGCTGGCGCCAGATTCACAAGCGGCACCGAGCTGAGCGTTGTTCCGGGCCGCGCCGGCGGTGAGAAGGCCACCGACAGGTCAACATTCCACGTACCGTCGGAGCGCTCCAGATACGACTCCGTCACGCCGAACTGCGAATCGCCGTTACTGTCCAGCAGCACACCCACAAGTGGATGCGGAACGCCGATCTCAACGGTCGGCTGCCTGCCACCGCCTGTCAGTCCCGCTTGACCCGCATACCATTCGTCGCGGTGAAGCTGCGCAGTGATTACGGCGCTGCTGTAGTTCAGCCTCGGACGAATCTTCAGAATCCGGAACATTTCCCGTTCCAGTCCTTCTTTGGCGTAAGAAAGCGTAATTAAGTCGCCGGGTTTCAGCCCGATTGCACGTAAACCCGCCTCGAATTCGACATAGAAATTCCCGCGAATCGACCGGTCCAGCGCGAGCCGCAGTATGCGCGCCGCCTGGTTGAAGTTCGGCACTCCAAGCGCGGGAAGGGCAGCGCTGACCTCGTGACCGCCTCCCACCGCGTCGTCCATGTCGACCAGCGAAAGGCTGTCCTGCTGGAATTCATTGAATTCATCCTGGAATTCCACAGAAAAGCGATTCGGCGAGTCAGCCGAGCCCCGGCACCAGAATCGAACCGCGGGCTCACCGTTGCCACGCCGCAGAATGTCGGAAAACGGAGACGATCCGTCACCAAACTCGTAGGCGGGCCAGCCGCCGTTCAAAGACTCGATGCTGTTCGAACCCTCTGGCTTCCCGGAATGCTGGATCGCGATGTCGCTCTCAGCATGCAGCTGGAGTAGACCGCCCGGCCCGTACGTCAGATACAGGCCGGCGCAATTCCGGACTCCGCGCACCACATCCGCCGCGCTCCGTCGCTGCCGCACAACAAGATTGCACTGGAACCGAGGAACCTGCCGAGCCGCCCCGTTAAGGTCTGTCGTATCGATCGGCTCATCGCAGTATGCAGCCACCCGTCCGAAGCTTGCCAGGTCCATGTCGGCTTCCGTCCAGCCGCTTCGACGCAACAGATCCAGCAACACCCACGCCGGGTTCCTGGTGAACGAACGCGAGACGAACTCGCCGCCGTCGTTGTACACGGGGAGCATCAGACCGTTCAGCAGCACATCAATTCGGGGAAGGGAACCTCCGTCGCTGATGCGGTTCGGTACCACAACGGACAGCACCGCCATGCTGCCGTACGGATCTCCCGCCGGTTCGCCCGACGCGTTCTTGAAATCCAGGTTGAACTCACCATTGCGCCACCCCGACGATGCCAGGTTGTACCACCCCGTTGCCGTGGCGTTCGGAGCGTTGTTGCCAGCCGGCAACTCGATGCCGTTCGCGAGGACCTTAAGGACGCCCGAGACAGGGCCCATGCCCAGCAGCACTTCTGTGTGCGTCAGATTCCCGTCGTTTCGTGCGAAAACCACTGGCGGCCGATACCATGCCGTTCCGTAGACCAGCGGAACAAAGTCGTTATACCTCGACTCATTCTCGATGCCAGAGGTCAGGTGAGACCCCTTTTCTCCATAGGAACGCACAGTAATCGTGGAGGGGACAAACTCCACTCCGCCAAAACGCCGCGTGACATTCCCGTTCGAGTCTGTGCTAAACATGCCCCGTTCGCTACAACTGGCCCGGGTATACTCGCAGGAGCTGAAAGCTCCCGCAGGACCGGGATTGCCCAGCCCGTCCGCAAGTCCCGCGGAGTATCCGCAACGCGTAAAGGGCGAGTACTCCCCCCGCGTTCCTCCGTCGATCGCCTCCTGGCGTTGCGCCGCCGTCGACGGGAAAGCCCACGGGCACCGCCGCTGAATGCGAACTTCCGGCAGCAAAATCCGCTGCAAACTCATACGGCTTGTGAAAGAAAGACGTATGGTTTCCTCTGTAATTTCCTCCGGCGGTTCGCAAATTCCGCGGAAGAGTGTCATGGCTTCCGATTTCACGGCTCCCAGGGCCAGATCGGCGAAAACAAACGACACGTGCAACACGGCGCCTTTCAGGCCCGTCGTCCGGTGGAGTTGCGAGTAGTGCGAGTCCGCGTTGGCCAGGGTCACAGCGACGCGAGTGATCGCGTCAATCGAGTCCTGTGCGGACGTCGAGAACTCCAGCAGGTTATGCTTCAACACACGCGCCTCGAATACGTGGCCGGAGACGGTTATGCGGTGTGTGCTCCAGCGCTCGACAGCGCCCGAAGGCAGTGTGCATTCCAGCAGCAGCAGCGGAGTCTCAACCACAGCTTGCGTTTTCAATTCCTGAACAGTCTGCATTTCACAGCCTCGCCCGGCTCACCAGCCGTATGGATGTTGAATGATTCTCAATGCCGTCCGCCTGAAACACCAGCTCGTCCTGATCGAAACGGGTCTCCGGATAGCAGCCGGTCGAGCCCGTAGTGCGGTGGTACCCCGACCGCCCAGGCTGAGCTTCAAGCTGTAGGCCCCGGATGTCCAAAGCGATGCCTGCGGGCATCTCAATGCCGAATGTCACAGCCTCCGCCGAGCCGTCAATGCTCCCGGAGCACGATGCCTCGGTCCACTCGGCAGACACCTTGTGCGAGGACGCAATCGCGCCGTCTGCGGTCCCCAGGGTCAGTTGGATCGCCGTGTTTTCCGAACAGCGAAATACACCGCTTCCGCAGTAGCGATACCAGCCCGGCGCCTCCACTTCCTGTGCTGCGCCCTGCGCCGTTTGCGCCGTGTTGACCAGCCGCGTGTACCCTTCCTGTGCCTCCACGCGGATCATTCCGCCTAAGCTCCAGACCGGACGCGTGAGGTCCTCACTGTGCGCCAGCAAGTTCCCGCATGGATCAAGAAAGAGGAAAGTCCGCAGCCTGCCTCGCATTTCCTCGAAAAACGACACCAGCGACACGCGCTCGGAGTCGCTGAGACCTCGATACTGAAGGTCCCACTGAACGGTTGACGCATCAGGGTCGGCCAGCCGAATCTCTCGGCCATCACCGAGCCGGTTGACGATGGTCCTCCGGCTGGGCGTTCTTGTGATCGGGAACTGGCCTGACGTCCCCGTCGCAAGTTGGGGGAAACAAATAATCATGGGTTTGTCCGGATAATTAAACTCGACTGCGCCGATTCTTCATCGAACAGGTGGCAACGCAGCGAATCGGCATCGAAACTGCAGTTTTCGTAAACCACGCCGTCAAACGGATCGCGGAACGCGAAGGCGCCGAACCGTCCCTGCTGGGCGGCAAAGAACTCTTCAACGGCCGCCAGTTCCTCTTCGGTAACGCGTGCGAGGTTGAGCGTCCATGAGCGCTGCGTCGTTCCAGCCTGAGGCCAGCGCTGCTCGCTTCCGTCGACAAAACGCAACACATGCGTATCCTGCCGGACGGAAGCCGTGGATGGATACTGTGTCACCGCTCCAGTGCGTAAAAGTGGAAAATCAGCCATGACTAGACCTCCGAAATAACGTCATTAATCGCGTGCGACCGCAGCATCGCCGTGCGGACGGCCTGGGCGATCTCATCGCTGTGATCCATAAATGACCGGCTGTCCATCGCATTGACCTGAATTTGAATCGCCGGCAATGCGGTCGCCGTAGTACGCGCTGTCTCTGCGGACTGCGACGCAACGTCGGCACGAACCAGGTTGTTCTGCGCATAGCTCACCGGGGCAACGGATCGCCCGGCCATCAGGCCGGCATCCAGATGGACCGCCTGTGGCAGCTCATAACGTACCGGCGTTGGCACGTCCGTCTTGTCATTGGACCCGCCGCCGAATAGTTTGACAAGGCCCGTGATGACAGGACCAACTCCAGTCACCATGCCTGCGACCTTGAGTACCTCCATGGCCGTCGAACCGCTGTCCCTGGGCTGAGGGTTCCCGTTGCCTGCGCTCGACACGGGCCTTTCGTTCTCCGCGACCCTCGCCTGCGCCGCTGCCTGGGTATCCGCTACCCGGCGAACCGACGATTCCACCGTTTCCATTGCTGGCCGCTCCACTCCCCAGTTGGCGTCTCGCCGAAGCGGATCGCTGCTGCCCTTCCACGATTCCGCGAGTGCGGCCGCCATTTCATTCCATTCGTCTCTCGTCATGCCCTCTCTCCATTGCCGATTCGTTTTCAAGAACCCAGAATGCGTCAATAACTCGTGCCGGAATGGATTCGATATTGCCAAATCCAAATGCGCGTGAAACCGCCCAGAGCTCCAGAAATGCCATGCTCTGTGGCGTCACTAGCGCTACCGGACACTGAGTCACCCGCAACTGGCCCCGCGCCCACACAAGCCGCTCAGGCCCGCGCGCGGCCTCGGGAATCCACCCGCACCTGCGTTTCGTTTCCAGACCTTGTTGTCTGCATGCGTCGCACCTCCATGCGGCCTGGCGGGCATATTGGAAGTGGAAGGCGACGGTTAGTTTTTTCTTTCTTCCTCGCTAAGGCCGCATTCCTTTCGAATTTCGGCCACAATTTCGCGGCATAAATGTTCCGGGCCGCGCTCGACCAGTTCGGCGGCCCCTGCGGGAGCGCCATCGATCTGCAACCCGTCGATGGAGTTCAATCCCCATTCCACGTAAAGCCGGTCAATTTCGCCGCGCGCGATCGCAGCCGCCAGCTTGCCGTCCGTGCTTTCTCCCGCTTCATCGAACGCGATCCGTTGCCCGAGCTCACGCACTCGGCGCGTGAGCTCCAGCCGCCGGCCAAAGGAAATGCGGGCGATGCTGTAACGCACCCCCGCACACACCGTCGACTCCACCACTCGAAGACTTTCGTGGTTCATGCCTGCCTCACGCAAACGCAATGATGATTTCGTCATCACCGCTACCCTGAGCCCGGCAGTCGCGGAACTTCCACGAGAGCCGGTTATCGGAATCGTCGTACTCCGGGAGTTCAGGAACAACGCTCTTCAGAAACACGCCAAACAGTTGCTGTGTCCGCTCGCCCAGCTGAAACATCACCTGCAGCGGCGATCTTTGCCGCGCTGCCGCGTAAAGGCCCTTAGTGCTTTCGTCGTCGCCGGCATACAGATCGAAGTCGACTGCAACACGTCGCTGACCAGCGCTGACGGCACGTGTCCCCTCAAACCCAAATTCCCGTGACCGCGAATCAATGTCGTTGCCAACACGAATCTCGGCGGAAGTCAGCGTGTAGAAACGCTCTGCTACTGATCCAATCCAGACCTGACCCAGATGGCCAGGCACGATAGCGGCATCCCACGCTTGCTGCGCGGGCTCGTCGGGAAACGCATTCATCGCACCCTGGTCTGCCGTAAACGACGCTCCATCGATCACGTCCCGCGCGGGACCGCGAAATTCGAACTCATGAAAGTCGGAGTTGATCGAAATCTTGAACTCGTCCACCGCGGCTCCCGATACAATCCGCTGCATCGCGGCAGTTGGCGACCAGTAGTCAAACAGGCTCACCGTGCCGAGCGACTTGGCCGCGCGCCATGTGATTGTTGGCACCGCCGTGCCTCCCGCCGCGGCACTGACGCTGAAAGGCGCGTTTACTTCAATCGCCTGTGGACTGGATACGGACGTCACAAAGCGAATCTCCCCGCCCATGGCTACAGCCTGCCCAGGATTCAGTCCGTGTTCACCTGCGAACGTCACAGTCGTCCCCGAAGCGGACGTAACTGACCCACCGCCCCAAATCTGCGCCGAGCCGCCGAGCGCGGCCTGAAACAATGGGCCATAGCCGGGTTGACTGTTCTGCTGCAGCCAGGACGTCAGGTACGTTGTGAGCTGGTAGCTCGTCTGCCGGCGGTACCCGGGCGGGGTGCCGGCGAACGACCGGGTGCCCGTCTTGTCCTTCCGGACCGGGACCTCCAGTTTCTGCCGCACGGACAGCTTGACGGCAGGAAAACGATTGCCCGCCTCGATCGCCGGAACAACGCCGGGTGCGCTCTCCAGTCCGGTGTAAAGCCGGTTTTCATTACTTGCAATGTATGCCATAAATGTTCCTTCGTTTAGTCGACCTGGATGTTCACTTCAAGCCGCACTCGCGCGGTTTGCAGATAATTGCGTCCGCCGCGCCGAACAGGGCTGAATGTCACTTCGTACGTGCCTGCGTACCACGTTGTGGAGTCCCACGCGCCTCGGTTTCTCTCCAGCACCGTGGTCACCGCCTGCACGTAGTCGCGAAGCTGCACCTGCAGTTGATCGAGATGGTCGTGCGAGACACGAATCTCGATATTCAGGTCCGCCTTTCCGGAGAAAGTGCGGAACTTCTCGTTGAGAGTGTTCTGGATCCGGTCGCAGTAAACATGCAGGACGGGGTATTTCACGGCGCCTGCTTTTTCTGCCAGGTCCGCGGCCGCATACAGTTCCACAATTCCGGCACCTTCCGCGGGCGAAACAGGTTTGTCCACCTGCAAGTCGGCGACGGTCTGGCTGAAGCCGTGCTCCCCGCGAAGAATGTTCGCCAGCTGCGAGGTAATCTGACTCAGTGTGTTTGCCATGTCAGCCTCGCAGCAATTCCTTCCGGTTCACTACGTAGTAGTCGGGACCTTGGCCCACCAGGTCGGCAAGGTCCATCCGGATACCGTCTGAAGGGCATGTCCATACCGTGCCTGGAGCAAGCGGTTGCTCGTTCTGTCGTTGCAGCGGGCCGTCTCCGTCAGAGACAAACAACACCCAGCCCGTTGTGCCCGCAGATGCATCGCCCAGAGTTATCTGCAGCGTTACGCCCGGCGTGGCCGGAATGATGCTGGCATCGCTCAGTGCTCCCATGTACCCGGCCGTGCCGGTCAAAGCAACGCGCACCGCATACGTGGTTGCCTGCCGAAAACCGCCCAGCAGCAACTCGGGTACTGGTGGCTGAGGCCTGGGCAGTGGAGTGTACGTGATCCCAACGCCGATCTCGAACAACTGCCGAACCGCGTTGCGGGACAGCTCCGAGTACTGCTTCCATTTGCCTTCGTAACGATCGTTCAGCTGGCTGTTATACGCGTCCCGATAAATGAGCGCGAGCGCAAGCATCGTATGTGCATGGAGCATTGGGTCCGTGACCACAACGTGATCCAGTTCCCTGTGTGCGCCTGACAATTGACCGCGACGCAGCAGGAAGGATACGATCTCGAATTCCAGCTCCCGATGTGCCAGCGAGAGTTTGGCTCCAAGGTCGATGCCCTCCGTACCTGCCAAATCGAGAATCGACGATTCATAGGCCCGCAGGTCGTTCAGATTTGCGATATTGCCGTCGGTGAAGAGGGCCATCTTCTTACCCTTTCTGCTTCCCGCCGCGAGCCGGACGCTCCGGCTTCTCCGTCGTGAACATGAGGTGCACACGTCGCGCTTCTTCTTCCGCCTGAGCCTGCTCCACATCGCGTGCCACGTCGTCCCGGTAGTTCTGCGTTTCTTCTTCCGTGGCAAGCCGTGCGCTTCCGTCGATGATCGTCTTTGCCGCTGACGCACGGCTCACCTCGATCAGGCGCCCGGCTTTGCCGCCGTTCGGTGTGTCGTTGCTGACCACAACAACCCATTCCGGACCGATGCTTCGCTCCGTTTCGCGCAATTTATGAAAATACGCCCGAATATCCATTGGTTTCCTCCTGGAATACTGAATACTGAAGAGCTCCGGCTGTCAGGCCGGAGCTCCGGAACGTAAGACCTAGCTCCTCACGTGTACGCCGAACGCGTTGCGCACGATCGCGCACCCGTAAAGAATGTCGACCGTGAACTGCTGGGCCAGCGTATTGGGCGCGTAGCTCATCAGCACTCGAACACCGAAGTTACCCATCTCGGCGTATTCCGCGATGGCACCGGTGCCGAACAGCGGCTGAGGCAGACGGCGCGTAACCAGTCCGATCGCGTCCTTGGTGAAGGCGAGGTTGCTGGTGGTGACCGTCGGCGTACCGGCCTTGCGGATGAACTGCGACCGGAACACGTAGAAGTCCTTGATCTTGCCGACCGAACCGTCAACGATGGCACGAAGACCGGCTTCACCAGCCGTCTGGTACTCGCTGAAACGGTTGATCTGACGCAGGTTGGAGTAGGCGTTGCCGTCAACCACCAGGTACTTCGAAGCGCTTGCCGGAACCCTGGCATTGAATAGCGCCGTTTCCGCAGAGTCGATGGTGGCTTCGTTGAGAGCAGTACCAGGCGTGCCAACAGAGTTGTTGCTGGTGAATTGCTGGGCCAGGAGCAAGAGGTCGGTTTCGATCCGCTCAGCCAGCGCGATCACGGCCGGCTGCATGTACAACCTAAGCAGGTCCGGTACCGCGAGCACTTTGGAGACGTCCGGAATCTGGAACGTTGCTTCAGCATGCGTGTCGAGCACGATCTGCGCGTTGCCCAGAGAGACGTTCTGTTGCACAACCATGCCGCCTTCGGCAAGGTTGTTGGCCGACAGCGTCGGCGGAATCGGCACGTTGATCGTATCGCCGGCCTGAGCAAGCGACGGTTCGAAGTCGCGATTCACCAGGTTCCCCATGACCAGGTTTCCCATCAGCGCCGGCAGAGCGTCCACTGCCACAAGCTTTACGATCGCGCTCGCGAGATTCTCTGAAGTAAGAGTCGACATTGTATTTCCTTTGTGTTTTGAATTTGTTTGCTGCAAATGAAAAAGGCCCGGTGCCATTGGCCCCGAGCCTTCTCCTCAGTTCGTTCGTCATCGGCGCAGCTCTAACCGGCTTCGCCGCCACCCCAAACTTCTTTCACCCGCGCATGGATTGACGCGCGACGCGTGCAATCTCTTTGCGGACTCTGTCCAACTCCTCAGCGCTCATTCCCGGTCGGATCTTGTCAAGATCCACACTGGACGCGGTGACGGGTTGCGACTGGCCGGCATTCGCCCCGGAACCTCCCGGAATCCGTCCGGGAAGTAGCTCGGGGTTTTCCGCAACGAAGCGGGAAAGATAGTCTCGTAGGCCCATCTCCCCAGTCTCCGTGCGTGCAGTCAGACGTCCATCCTCAGTACGAGTAATGTCATCTTTAACCGCTTTGAATGCCAAATCCACCTTTAACACACCGAGTTTCTGTAACTCGGCGCGAATTACCGCGCCTCGTTCCGTCTCCTCGGCCAGCTGGCGAGTTCGGCGGTTCTCGTCTACCAGCTCATTCATCCTGCGTTCGAGCTGTTCCCGGCGCTTGCGTTCCTCCAGCAGTTCGGCTTTGTAAGCCGGTTCGCTTCGAGTCTGCTCCGCTTTCAGAAACTCCTCAATTGCCCCTCGAACGACCGCCCTGAGATCGGGACCAGACGCCACGCTCTCCTGAGCTTCTTTAATTTCTTCTTCCATCCTGTACTCCTTCCGCTTCTCGCCGCTATGCCGCCGGCTCGAAGCTTCGGTCGATTTCTCGTGCGATTTGGTCTTTTACTTCCTGACGTACATCGCAGAGATATTTAAAGGCGAGTCTCTTGTAGACCTGCTTCTGAAGGGTTGGAGATTCAATCCCCAGTTTCAAAAGCTGCCCCGCTTCCTCGAGGTCGGTCGAGAAGTCCCGCAAGTCGAAATCGTCCAGACCTGCGACGTCGATCTGCAACTGATCTTCCCGAGCCGTCTCAATGCAGCGGAGAACCCGCTTCATGCAGTCCTTAACGGCATCGCCGTAAGCCCGTAAAACTTCCTGCGTAATCGCGAAATCACGCAGTTTGCTCAAACCTGACTGCGCCGAGGCCGCCGACCCAGAGCCGCCGGACTGCGTCATCATATAGCAGACCCTGTAGATCTCCTCCTGAAGACGAGTCAAATTCTCGGCAGCAATCTGGTAGACTTTGCCGTCGGGCTCAGTCCAGCCGAACCGGTCATTCGGTCCAAGCTGGATGTAGTACGATTCGCCGACAATTTGATTCCAGTCGCGCTCGCTGTAAACAACCGGCATCGCAAACAACCCGACATTCAGTGCCCATGCAAGCGCGTTCGACTTGTTGAAATGCTCCAGCTGTAAGTTGCCGGCCTTATTCATCAGCCACAGCCCATCACTTACTTTCAGTTCAAACAGCGGGACGCGATGCTGGCTGGCCAGCGCGTGACGGCCTTCCGCAACCAGGACCGGGTCATGGTCCTGCCCCTGCGCAGGCATGTCTCCGTCGGAAATACTCTTCCAGATTCGGAACTGCTCCCGGTCGTAATAACGCCACACGGTCTCGCGCGACACATCGTCGCTGGCGACGTCAGGCTTCCGAAGGTAGGTGCTGCGCAGCAAAACCCACTCGTAGTTCCCGTGACCGTCCTGGCTCCAGTTGATCAGCGACTCAGCCGGAAACTCCACCAGATAGGCCCGTGACAACCCAAGCGCGTCCTCTTCGGCCCGGGACCCGGCGTGCTTTGGCGCCAGCGGAAAGTCCACCAGAATATAACTCCGCCCAGCCACCAGCGTGTCGATCAGTTGGGAACGGAAGAAATCGCTCAGCGCCGTGCCCTTCAGATCGCAGTTTTCAGCGAACTCGCTGAAGAACTTGCGGCTGGGCTCGTGGGTACCTTCCACCAGAAGTTGCGGTTCACGCCGAAACAACGTGGCCGCGTACCAGTCGACAATCGATCCCGTGTAGTTCTCATAGAACACGCGCCCCAGCCGCTCACTGTAAACGTCCAGCGGCTCTTTCTGACGCCTTGTCAGGTATTCGGTCGCGTTTTGCTTCATCTGCTCGCCGCCCGCGTAGAGGTCGCGGTACTTGCGCCACATGTGTTTGCGGGCGGCGTAATCCGGGTGTTCCGTGTTTATGTTCGTCACTCTGTCTCCTCCTCTTCTGCGGCTCAGCAGCTAAAACAGCCGCTTATTCTGTTCCCCAAACGTTGTTCTCGACTGGCACTCCTGCCAGACCAGATACCCGAGCGCATCGGAAAGATGAGTGCGCTTCGGATCCCGGTCCTTGTCGATGACCGTGGTTCCACATTTGTAGACCACTTCTTCCAAATCTTTGATCAATTCCGCACATTTCGCGGAAATCCGCATGTGCGTTTCACCCGACGCGGTCCGTAGCCGCGCATTCATCGTTAATACCCGGTCCCGCACCAGCGGATTCGCTGCCGGAACCCGGTAGTCGATGGCCCTGTACGGCGTTCTTGCAAAGAACTGCCGGATCATCTGATAGTCCGTAGTCCCAGACGTTTTCAGGTTCTGACCCGACGCGTCGCCATAAATGATAAGACCTGACTGATGATGCCGGAAGCGCGTCCAGAACTCCTCGCACGCATCCCACGTACTCGCTCGACGAATCACAATCTCGTCGATGATCCGGATATCGTCACCGCGCCGCTGCGCAATAATCGAGCACATCGGATCGACGTTGAAATCCAGGGCCCAAAGCAGCGGCAGGCCATACTCCACCTGCACATCGCCCACGTGCGCCTCTCGCGAAAACTCGTGATAAACGCGGTTGCTCTCCACCGCCAGATACTCACCCAGAACTTCCTGCCGGTAAAAACGCTCGTCGTAACTCCCCTTCAGCCGCTCGTAAAAATCCGGTATTTTCTCCAGAATGTGCCTGTTTTCAAATGGCTTCGCGACTGTTACGTCGTAGAACCCGGGCTCCGACTCAAAAAACCTCTGGTAAACCCAGTCGCGCCCTTTGGGCGTCCATACTCCAAAACCACAGAGTCTGGACGCCTTTGGGTCTCTCAGGCGGCCCTCCAGTCGGAGCCACGCCTGCTCTGGCGCGTAACTTAGTTCGTCCACTCCGAACCACGCCAGATTTGTTCCACGAAGCCGCTCGAATTCTTCCACTGATCGCAACAGTATTTTCGATCCCGTGTCCCGCATCCGGAGCGTCATCTCGGAGCGGTTCAGGTCGTACGGAATCTCGTTCTCGTCCAGCACTCCAACGAGCGCCATCAACGTCGCATCGCGCAACATCGGGTACGTAGGCGCCCCCAACAGTCCCGTCAGGCCCTTGTTGATGTAGCTGAGCCGGATCGCTTCCTGACACAGCGCCTGGCTTTTTCCAGAGCCAATCGACCCCGAATACCCCTTGAAACGGGCCGTAGACCGGTGAAACCGGGCCTGCGAATGCAGCGGCCGGTAAACTAGTCCGCGCCTTCGTAAAGGCTTTCCAGCCGTTCGGTCCATATCACCTCGATATCGGTCGGTTCCTCGGCCTTCACCTCACGTTCCAGCTGCACCAGGCGAATATATTCGGTGACGGATACCTTCACCTCACCGCCGCCGATCGTTTGCTCAAACGTGTTCATCAGTGCCCTCACCCCTGAAACACTCTCGAGTGGCTCGGGCTCATTCGGACGCGGAACCAGTCCCGGTGTTGATTTCCTGCTCTTACTCATAAATCACCTCGCCAAAAGAAAACGCCGGGTGAGGAGCACCCGGCGCGAAAGGAGGATAAGGACCACAAAACCCGAACCACTGTGTGGCTCGCGTCCCGCATCACGAAAGCCAGGCTAGCATCTCGCCTGGCGAATCCGAACCATCAAATTTATAAGTTGTTGTAAACAGAGAGAAGAAAGGCCAAAAAAAAGTGCAATAGCCCTTTTGGGGATGCGGCAGATCGCCGTCCCGGCGTCAGACGATATACCTGCCAGCTTCAACCAGTCGCCTGGCGATCTGTCGCCGACTCTCGAAGGAGTTCACCGCCGTGAATTTCGTGTAACGTCGAAGGATTGCGAACTGTGTGCGGAGACCATCGCCCTCAGCACATGCAGCCAGAACATTGCGAGCTACGGTTTCAGTCCTCATCATCGAATCGCGAACGAAAACGTCGGCTGCCAGCAGAGCAGCCTCTGTCCCCGACTTCCGCGCCCGCAGCAATACCGACTCCATCGCGAAGGACTCAGTCACCGCGTCCGCAATTCCGGCTATAACTTCCTGTTGCTCCTCGATCTTGTCGAGGAATTTCTGATAAGCGGCAGCAAGAAGCAGCAGGACAATCTTCTTCGAGTTCGTAACCAACTGGAGATCCTCGTCGCGCAGATCGGTTCCTGACGATGGAGCCAGCACTTCACTCTGCAGACCCCGGACCGCTTCCACCAAACCGAGTTTGCCGCGCTGTGCCCGTTTGAGAAGCATGCCGGTAATCAGAAGGCGATTAATCTCATTCGTGCCCTCAAATATTCGGTTGATCCGCGAATCTCTGTATGCTGTCTCAACGGCGTAGTCGTGGTGATAGCCATAGCCGCCGTGAATCTGCACCGCTTCGTCGACTACAAAGTTAAGGGCTTCAGAGGCAAACACCTTTACCACCGAGCACTCTGCCGCAAACTCCTCAAACGCCTTCAGCATTGACTTTGCGGCGTCTGGCTGTTCCCACGACAACCCCGACAGCATCTCTCCGATCATTCCGATCACTCGATACGTCACGGCTTCTGTCGCATAAGTGCGAATCGCCATCTCTCCCAGCTTCTGCTGAATCAAACCAAAATCTGAAATGGGTTTTCCGAACGCCTTCCGCTCCCGGGCGTAACGTATCGCTTCACCGAGCGTCGAGCGCATTCCGCCCAAAACGCCGGATCCCAACTTAAGCCGGCCCACGTTCAGAATATTGAACGCAATAATGTGCCCCCGCCCGATTTCTCCCAGCACATTCTCTTTCGGAACCCGCGCTCCGTCCAGGAACACCGCGGTCGTCGAGCTTCCCTTAATGCCCATCTTGTGCTCCTCGGCACCGGGGCGAACTCCCGCCCACGACCTCTCTACAAGAAAAGCCGTGAAGTGTTCCCCGCCAACCTTGGCGAAGACCGTGTATAAGTCGGCAATTCCGCCATTAGTGATCCACATTTTCTGTCCGTTCAGGACATAATGGGACCCGTCCTCAGTCAGATCGGCACGTGTCTTCGCCGCCAGTGCGTCCGACCCTGCCTGCGGCTCCGTCAGACAATAGGCGCCGATCCACTCACCGCTGGCCAGCTTCGGGAGATACTTTGCCTTCTGCTCCTCCGTTCCGAAAAGCAGTAACGGCAGTGTCCCGATGCCTGCGTGTGCCCCGTGCGACGCGGCGTATGATCCGTCACGCCCTACTCCCTCGGCTACTAACATCATGGAAACCAGATCCATTTCCATGCCGCCGAATTTCTCCGGTACCATTACGCCGAGCAGTCCTAATTCCGCGGACTTTTTCAGGACGGAAACCAGCACACCCGGCTCCTGCCGTTGAATCTCCGCCAGCCGCGGGGCAATATCGTTGCGCCAGAACTTGTCCGTCGTTGCGACAATCGCCCGATGCTCCGGCGTCAGATCCTCTGGCGTGAAGATATCCGACGGCTCCGTGCCCTTCAACAGAAATTCGCCGCCGCTCATGCTGCAAAGACCCCCGCTGCGCCCTGTCCCCCGCCGACGCACATCGTCACCATGCCGTATCGCGACCGTCGCCGTTTCATCTCCCGAAGGAGCGTCGCCGTGAGCTTCGCGCCAGTGCATCCCAGCGGGTGGCCCAGTGCGATAGCGCCGCCATTCACGTTCACGCGATCCAGTTCAAGCCCGACCTCCCGAATCACTGAGAGTGCCTGCACCGCGAACGCTTCGTTCAGTTCCACGACGTCCACTTCATCCAGCGGAATGCCGGCGCGTGCCAGCACCTTCGGAATTGCAACAACCGGGCCGATCCCCATCACTTCCGGCGCCACCCCTGCAACGGCGAAGCCGACGAAGCGAGCCATCGGCGTGAGTCCCAACTCCCGAGCCCGCGTATCGGACATTACCAGTGCCACTGCGGCTCCGTCGCTGGTCTGAGAAGAATTACCCGCCGTAACCGTGCCGCGGGCATGAAACACGGGCTTCAGCTTCCCAAGCGCCTCGGCCGACGTGTCCGCACGAGGCCCGTCATCCCGAATAAAATCACCCACTGGCACGATTTCCTCACTGAAGTTACCCTCAGCCTGTGCACGAAGCGCATGCTGGTGTGACCGCAGCGAAAATGCATCCTGCTCCTCCCGACTAATTCCGTAGCGCCTCTGCAGTTGCTCAGCAGTGAGCCCCATACCCATATAAACTTCGGGTCGATTATCCACAAACCAGGGACTTGGAGCGAACCTGCTGCCCGCCATCGGAATGAGGCTCATCGATTCCGTTCCCCCAGCCAGAATTACATCGGCACCCCCCGACCGAATTCGGTCTGCCGCCATGGCAATCGACTGCAAACCCGACGAGCAGAAGCGGTTGATCGTGACGGCTGGAACCGAATCGGGTAAGCCCGCACGCAGCGCCGCAATGCGAGCCACATTCATCCCCTGCTCGCCCTCCGGCATCGCGCATCCCAGGATCACGTCTTCCACCGATGAAGGCTCCACGGCAGGATACTTCTGCAACATTGCCCGAATCACGGTCGCGGCCAGGTCGTCCGGTCGGACATTGCGCAGACCGCCCCGCGGAGCCTTTCCAACGGCTGTCCGCAAACAATCGATGATCACAGCTTCGGGCATAGTTAGTTCCTCAGTGCGGACCCGGTCTTCAGCATGTGCGCGATGCGGTCCTGCGTCTTCAACTCGCCACAGAGGCTAAGGAATGCCTCGCGCTCCAGATCCAGCAGTTCCTGCTCAGACGCGAACCCACCGTCCAGCCGCCGCCCACCACTCAAAATATTCGCCAGCTTTTGTGCGATATGGAAATCGTAATCGCTGATATAGCCGCCTTCACGCATGGTCCAAGCAGCAAGCTTCATCCCTGCGAACGTCGCATCGCCGCCAACCGCGATGTCAGTGCGTGGCGCACTCGGAGCGTGCGTCGAGATCAACGATAATGCGACAGCCTTGGCATCTCCAATAAGCCGCTCAGGATTCATCGTAATCCGGTCCGACTTGTGCAACAGCCCCATCGACTGCGCTTCCATCGCGCTCCCCGACACCTTCGCCATTCCGACCAGCTCAAAAATCCTCTGCGGATTGCCGAGCCGCGCCAACAATTCTTTACAGCCGCCACCCGCCGGAATCAGCCCAACGCCCACCTCCACCAGCCCCATGTACGTCTCAGCCGAGGCCTGAGCTCGCGAGCAGTGCATTACCACCTCAGCGCCACCGCCGAGCACCCGCGAGAACGGCGCCGCTACCACCGGCCGTGCAGCATACTTCAAGGCCATGTTCATCTGCTGGAAACGGCGAACGCTCAGGTCAATCTCTTCCCACTCACCCTCCTGCGCACTCAACAGCAAGAGGAGCAGATTTGCGCCCGCACTGAAGTTCTCCCCTTGATTCGCGACCACCATCGCCGCGAAATTCTTCTCCAGTTCCTCCAGGCCCGCATGCACCATCGCACAGGCATCTTCACCGAGTGCGTTCATCTTGCTGTGGAATTCGCAACAAAGCACACCGTCTCCAAGGTCGATCAGCGACGCTCCGGCATTGGAGCGAACCACGCCCCGCGCCCGTTTTACGTCGCTCAGAGCGTAGACTCCCGGCCGCTGCTCCAGCAGCTTGTAATGCGTGTTGTGCAGATCGAAGTATTCCGTCTGCGCGATCCCGCCGTGGTCTCCTGCCTTGTAAAACGACGTCGCACCCTTCTCCCGCATTCGAACCACGTGCTCCGGCAGCGACCCGCCTTCCCCCTCGATCCGGTCGCAAACCGCCGTAAACCCGAGCGCATCCCACAACTCGAACGGCCCGTAGGAGTGACCATAGCCCCACCGCATCGCTCGATCGACCTCAACGACGCGGTCGGCAATTTCCGGCACGCGCTCCGCCGAGTACAACATCACATCCCGAAACAGCGGCCAAAGCAACGACCCCGCACGCCCCGTGTCATCTGCCAGCATCCGCAGTCGCTGCGGCATATTCTCAACCTGCCTGGCAGCGTCGACAGCCGGAATCCGAACCTTCGAAGCCAGGTGATATTCCAGCGTTTTCCAGTCAATAGCGTGAATTTCCTTTTGCGGCCCAACTCGCTTGTAAAACCCCTGCCCGGCTTTCTCCCCAATCCATCCCCGGCGCATCATCTCATTCGCAAATTCCGGTGGCAGGAAGCGATCGCGCCATGGATCGTCCAGGACCATCTCATACAGATTGCGAGCGACAAACGCCCAGACATCCAGGCCGACCACGTCCAGCAACCTGTAACTCGCAGACTTCGGTACGCCGATCAACTGGCCCGTAAGCGCGTCAACTTCCTCAATGCTGTACTCGCCCTCAATCGTCAGCTTATAAACGGTTGAGCCGTAGAAACTCCCAATGCGATTCGCAATAAAATTGGGAGTATCCTTGCAGACCACCACGCCCTTACCCAGCCGCGCCTCGCAAAAATCCGAAAGCCACCGCAACAGACCCTTGTCCGTATCCTGCCCTGGAATGATCTCAACCAAATGTAAATACCGTGGTGGATTGAAAAAATGGGTGCCCAGAAATCGCTTGCGAAACGCCGCGGGAAAGCCCGCCGCAATCCGAGCCAGCGGAATGCCGCTCGTATTCGTCGACAGCAGGGCATCCGGCTTTCGAACCAGGTCCACCCGAGCCCAAAGATCGCGCTTGATCTCCAGATTCTCGGTGACCGCTTCCACCACCCAGTCGCAGTCGGCGATCTCCGCCAGATGGTCCTCAAAGTTCCCCGGCTTCACCAGGGACTTCACGCCTTCTGAAAAGAACGCGATCGGACGTTGCTTGAGTGCTGTCTCGATCCCCTTGCGTGCAGCCGACGAACGGTCTGCCTGTCCTGCCACGACGACATCCAGCAGCAGCACTGGAATACCGGCATTCGCGAGGTGTGCGGCTATGCGGGAGCCCATCGTTCCTGCTCCGAGAACGGCAACGCGGCGTATGGTGTGCATCGATTCGCTCAGTCCGAGAGTGTATCAGCACCGCCCACCCCAACAACGAGTGATATAACCGTAAGTTGGCCACTCAATCAACTCAAACAGACCCTGAACTTCAGGCGTTGGCGGCGCGAATCGAAATGGTGCTCATGGACGTCGACGGTGTCCTCACCGACGGAACGTTGTGGAATGTTCCAGGCCCGGATGGCACCGTGTTCGAAACCAAAGGCTTCGATTCACAGGACGGCATTGCCCTCCAGTGGCTCAGCTGGCACGGCATAAAGACCGGCGTCATCAGCGGCAGGCTCTCGCCCGCCACAACCGAGCGCGCCCGCCAGTGCAAAATGGCCTACGTCTATCAGGGCCACATTGAGAAGATTCCGATCCTCGAGGAAATCCTCGCCGACAGCAAAATTGACGCCCAGAACGTCGCCTACATCGGCGATGACCTCACCGACATCGTCATCATGCGACGCGTCGGACTCGGCATAGCCACAGCCAACGCAAGGCCGGAAGTGAAGCGCTCAGCAACAATGACCACCGAAGCCCGAGGCGGATTCGGCGCCGTCCGCGAAGTCTGTGAGATGCTTCTTCAGGCCAAAGGCCACTGGGAAGCACTCATGCGCAAGTACGAAGTAACGCCGTAAACCGCCATGCCCGCACGAATTGGTCTGATGATCCACGCCAACTCCGGTCCTGGCGTGCTGCATGAAATCACCGGAGCCATCGCCCAACACAGCGGCGACATTGTGTCCGTCGACATCCTTGAGAGCCGCCCGCCGCAAACCCGCGTCTACTTCGAGATCGACGTACCCGACACCACGCCGAGCCCCGACCAAATGCTCGCTGATATCCGGGCGCTTCCGATCGTCCATGAGCTCATCGTGGCCCGCAGCATGGCCCAGATTTACGGCAAACGCATCATCATCATCGGAGGCGGTGCTCAGGTCGGACAGGTTGCCATCGGAGCCATCTCGGAGGCCGACCGCCACAACATCCGCGGCGAGCACATCAGCATCGACACCATCCCGCTCGTGGGCGAGCAGCCCCTCGCTGAGGCCGTCCGAGCCGTCGCCCGCCTCGCCCGAGCCCGCGCCCTCGTTCTGGCCGGCTCCCTCATGGGCGGCGAAATCGTCGATGCCGTGAAGGAAGTCCGCGAGCAGGGCCTCCTCGTCATAAGCCTCAACATGGCCGGCGGCGTCCCCGATGCGGCCGACCTCGTTGTCACCGATCCTGTTCAGGCAGGCGTCATGGCGGTGATGGCGGTCGCCGACACCGCCCGCTTCAACATCCAGCGCTTAACCCGTCGCGTCTTCTAATCGCCGCACGCGCTATACAATCGAATTGACCCCGGAGTACCATCCATGCCCTCCACCAGACGTCACTTCATCCAAACCACCGCAGGCGCCGGACTCGCCGTACCCGCCTTTGCCCAGGCACAGCGAACCTCGCCCAACAGCCGCCTGCAGTACGCGATCATTGGCCCAGGCAATATGGGCTCCGGTGACGTGGAATCCGCGCTCAAAGTGCCGGGCGTCCAACTCGTCGCCGCCGCCGACGTCTACGACGGTCGCCTCGAGCGTGTGAAGGAACGCTGGGGAGCCAAACTCTTCACCACCCGCGACTACCGCGAAGTCCTCGCCCGCCCCGACGTGGACGCCGTCATCATCGCCACACCCGACCACTGGCACGCCCAGATCAGCGTCGACGCCATGAACGCGGGTAAAGACGTCTACTGCGAGAAGCCCATGGTGCAGAAGCCCGAAGACGGGCACCGCGTCATCGAAGCGCACAGGAAGACCGGTCGCATCATGCAGATCGGCAGCCAGCGCGTAAGCTCGGTCGTCTACGCGAAGGCGAAAGAGCTGCTCAAACAGGGCGTCATCGGCGAACTCAACATGGTGGAAGCCTGGTGGGATCGCAACTCGCCCGTCGGCGCCTGGCAGTATTCCATCGCCCCCGACGCGTCCACGCAGAACATCGACTGGGACCGCTTCCTCGGCTCCGCCCCCAAACGGCCGTTTGAGCCCATCCGCCTCTTCCGCTGGCGCAACTACAAAGACTACGGCACCGGCGTCACAGGTGACCTCTTCGTCCACCTCTTCTCCGGGCTTCACTACATCCTCGATTCAATCGGACCCACGCGAATATACGCGACAGGCGGCCTCCGCTACTGGCGCGACGGCCGCGACGTGCCTGACATAATGGTCGGCATCTACGACTACCCGAAAACCAGCACCCACCCCGCCTTCAACCTCTCGCTCCGCGTCAACTTCGAAAACGGCACAGGCGAAACGTCTGGCTTCCGCTTCATCGGCAGCGACGGCGTCCTGACCATCGACGAAGGAGTGACCGTCTCAAAGCAGCCTCGCCAAAAGGCGCCTGGCTACACCATCGACACCTTCCCCACCGATGTGCAGCAGCAGTTCAAGAAGGAATATTTCCAGAAGTACCCCGTAGAACCCTCAACCACGGCGACCATGCGGCCAAAAGGAAGCGACGAGTACCTGCCGCCCCGCGGCTACAACGAACACGTCGAGCACCATCGCGTATTCGCCGAATCCGTCCGCTCCCGCAAGCCCCTCATCGAGGATGCAGCATTCGGCCTCCGGGCCGCCGGACCCGCAATCCTCGCCAACACAAGCTATTCCGAGAAACGCGTAGTCACCTGGAACCCCGAAACCATGACCGTCGGGAAGAAGGCATAACGCCATGCAAACCACACCGAACAGCAACATCCAGATCGCGCTCATCGGAGCGGGAGGCATGGGCCAGGGCGACGCCCGCATGGCCACCAGTCTGCCCGGCGTCAAACTCGTGGCAGCGTGCGACATCTACGACAGCCGTCTTCGCCGAGCCAAAGAACTCTGGGGCAAGGACACCTTCACCACGCGCGACCACCGCGAGATCCTCAGCCGCAAAGACATCGACGCCGTCATCATCGCCACGCCCGACCACTGGCACGCCACCATCACGAAAGCGGCCCTCGCAGCCGGTAAGGACGTCTACTGCGAGAAGCCGATGGTGCAGCAACTGCACGAGGGCAAAGAGGTCATCGAGGCTCATAAGAAATCGAACCGCATCCTCCAGATCGGCAGCCAGTACGCCTCCAGCGTCGTCTTCCAAAAGGCAGCTGAATTACTGAAGCAGGGAGCCATCGGCGAGCTCAACCTCGTGCAGGCCTGGCTCGACCGTAACACCGCAATTGGTGCCTGGCAGTACTCCATCCCGCCTGACGCATCACCGCAAAACATCGACTGGGACCGTTTCATCGGCAATGCGCCGAAGCACCCGTTCGATCCCATCCGTCTCTTCCGCTGGCGCAACTACCGGGATTACGGCACCGGCGTCGCAGGCGACCTCTTCGTCCACCTGCTCACCGGACTTCACGTCATCACCGGATCCATTGGCCCTGAGCGCATCTACGCCTCAGGCGGCACCCGCTTCTGGAACGACGGGCGCGACGTGCCCGACGTCATGCTCGCGACCATGGACTATCCCAGGTCCCCGCAGCACCCCGAGTTCACCTTTGCCCTGCGAGTCAACCTGGCCAGCGGCAACGTCGAAGAGGCTTTCGGCGTCAAGCTGATCGGCTCGGAAGGCGTTATGGAAGTCACCATGAATGACCTCACCGTCGCCAAAATGCCCCGTGAGCCCGAGTTCGACTACACCATCCCGACCTTCCCCAAACGCCTCCAGGGCCAGCTCAGCGCCGGAATGCAAAAGCTCGTTGACCAGCCGATGACCGGCGACTCCCTCAAGGCAAAAACAGAATCGAAGTTCCACGCGCCCAGCTGGTTCAGTGCCCATCGCCAGCACCACCAGAACTTCTACAGCGCGGTCCGCACGCGCAAGCCGTTTTTTGAAGACTCGGTGTTCGGCTTTCGTACCGCCGGACCTTCGTTGCTCACCAACAACAGCATGTGGGAAAGCCGAGTGTGCAAGTGGAACCCGGAGACGCTCACCGCGTCATGATCAGCGTCCATCTCGCAGCCGGCGCCGTCGAACTACGTAACGCTCCGAAGCCGCGCCGCAAGCCCGGCTTCGCATCCATCCGCCTCATTTACGGCGGAATCTGCAACACCGATCTCGAACTGCAGCGCGGCTACTATGGCTTCGAAGGCACGCCCGGCCACGAGTTCGTGGGCGAAGTCATCGACGCCGACAACAAAGCTCTGTTAGGCAAACGAGTAGTGGGCGAGATCAACCTGCCCTGCCGTAAGTGCGAATGGTGCGCCAAAGGACTCGGCCGCCACTGTCCGAAGCGAACAGTACTCGGCATTGTAAAGCACCCCGGAGCTTTCCGTGAGATCCTCACGCTGCCCGAAGATAACCTCCACCTCGTCCCGAAATCCGTAGTCAGCGAGCACGCCGTCTTTGCCGAACCAATAGCCGCCGCCTGCGAGATCCTCGACCAGGTCGCAATCCCCAAAAAATCCGCAGTGGCCGTTCTCGGCGACGGCAAACTGGGCCTGCTCATCTCACAGGTCCTGCAAGCCCACGGCGCGCAAGTCCACCAGTTCGGGCGCTACGAAGGAAAGCTGGCCATCGCCGCAAAATCAGGAGTCACCACGGAAATCACTGGCGACCACCTGCCTGTCGCCGAATACGACTTCGTGGTAGAAGCGACGGGCTCCGCCAAAGGCCTGCGAAACGCCATTCAGATGACCCGCCCCCGAGGCACAGTCATCATGAAGTCGACGGTCCACGGAGAGGTAGCCATGGACACAGCCTGGGCCATCGTCAACGAAATCACGCTCGTAGGTTCCCGCTGCGGCCGCATGGAGCCCGCCCTCAGGCTCCTCGCCAAAAAGAAAATCAACGTCGACGACATGATCGCCGACAGCATCCGCCTCGACTACTCCCCGCTCGCATTCGAAAGAGCCGCGCAAAAGGGCGTCCTCAAGGTACTGCTCCACCCCTGATGCCCAGCCTGCCAGAGAGACTGTTGCTCGTAGCGCTCGGTGGAGCCACCGGCTCAGTAGCCCGATACCTCGCAGCAGTCTGGTTCGGCGCAGGCCCACTAACCACCTTCGTCGTGAACGTCACGGGTTCGTTCCTGATAGGCCTGTTGGTCGCGCTGACCCCCGCCAGCGATATCCGAGTCCGCCTCCTGCTCGCCACCGGAGTCCTTGGAGGCTACACCACGTTCTCCGCCTGGCAAATGGAAGCCCTCACCGCCCGTGACTGGCCAGTGACCGCCGCAATCCTCTTCGGAAGCCTGGCCGCCGGCTTCATAGCCGTGGCAGCCGGCTATTGGCTGGGCACCCGCATCGTCACCCCCAGCTAAAACTCCCCGTAGCAATCACCCGCCGATCCGGCATCGACACCGGCACCGGCTTCAGAACCATCCGAGTCAATCGCCGAGCCAGAACAAACCCAAACTCAGAAGCCACAGCAACAGCCTCCAAATGATGAGGAAACAAATCCGTAAAC